>WNFD01021251.1_pt1 | contig 15287 bp, 13 predicted proteins | sample 5400491 | NCBI WGS metagenome assembly WNFD01 (sample SAMN13153343, study PRJNA577476) | soil metagenome | isolation source: 120 cm saprolite under Douglas fir tree site 2 hole 2 replicate 2 | place: USA:California | collected 2015-04-18
CCATGCCCGGGATGCGGATCTTGGTCTCGAAGCCGTGCGCCGCCTGCTCGAGCGAGATCTCGAGGTTGTAGCGCAGGTCGGCGCCGCGGAACACGGTGGCGCGTCCGCCGCCGGGGCGTCCGCCGCCGAAGATCTCGCCGAAAATGTCGCTGAAGATGTCGCCGAAGCCGCCCATGCCCGCGGCTCCGGCAGCACCCATGCCGGCGTGCGGATCGACACCGGCGTGGCCAAACTGGTCGTAGGCTGAACGCTTCGCCGCGTCGCACAGCACCTCGTAGGCGTGTTTCGCTTCCTTGAAGTGCTCCTCCGCCTTCGGATTGTCCGGGTTGCGGTCGGGATGCCATTTCATGGCAAGGCGCCGGTAGGCCTTCTTGATGTCTTCCTCGGAGGCGTCCCGGTTCAGTCCGAGCACTTCGTAGTAGTCGCGCTTCGCCATGCTCCCGTCCACACGAAAACGGGCCGCGCCTTGTGCGCGGCCCGCTGCTCCCTAATTCCTGCCGCTCGGGCTCAGCCGGTTTTCTTGTCCTTCACCTCGGTGAACTCGGCGTCGACGACGTTGCTCTCGTCCTTCTTGCCGGCGTCCCCCGGGGCGGCGCCTTGCGCCTGCTGGCCGCCCGCCTGCGCCTGGGCCTGCGCCTGGGTTTCGGCGTACATCTTTTCGCCCAGTTTCTGCGCCGCCTGCGCGAGCGCCTGCGCCTTGGCGTCGATCGCCGCCTTGTCCTCGGACTTCAGCGAGCCTTCGGCGTCCTTCAGCGCGGCCTCGATTTTCTCCTTTTCGCCCGCCTCCAGCTTGTCGCCGTAATCCTTGAGCGACTTGCGGACCGAGTGCACCAGCGCTTCGAGCTGGTTGCGCGCGTTGACGAGCTCCAGCACCTTGCGGTCTTCCTCGGCGTGCGCCTCGGCGTCCTTCACCATGCGCTGGATCTCGGCCTCGGTGAGGCCCGAGCTCGCCTGGATCTTGATCCTGTTCTCCTTGCCGGTCGCCTTGTCCTTGGCCGTGACGTGAAGAATGCCGTTCGCGTCGATGTCGAACGTGACCTCGATCTGCGGCAGGCCGCGCGGCGCCGGCGGGATGTCGGTGAGGTTGAACTGGCCGAGGGACTTGTTGCCGCCCGCCATGTCGCGCTCGCCCTGCAGGACGTGGATCGTCACCGCGCCCTGGTTGTCCTCCGCGGTCGAGAACACCTGCGTCGCCTTGGTCGGGATGGTGGTGTTCTTGTTGATGAGCTTGGTCATCACGCCGCCGAGCGTCTCGATGCCGAGCGAAAGCGGCGTCACGTCGAGCAGCAGCACGTCCTTGACGTCGCCTTTGAGCACGCCCGCCTGGATCGCTGCGCCGATGGCGACCGCCTCGTCCGGGTTGACGTCCTTCCGCGGCTCCTTGCCGAAGAACTCGCGTACTTTGTCAATCACTTTGGGCATCCGCGTCTGGCCGCCGACCAGGATCACGTCGTTGATCTCGTCGAGCCTGACGCCAGCGTCCTTGACCGCGATGCGGCAGGGCTCGATGGTCTTCTCGATGAGGTCGTCGACCAGCGACTCGAACTTGGCGCGGGTGATCTTCATCGTCAGGTGCTTCGGCCCGCTCTGGTCCGCCGTGATGTAGGGCAGGTTGAGCTCGGTCTGCTGCGAGGACGACAGCTCGATCTTCGCCTTCTCGGCGGCTTCCTTCAGCCGCTGCAGCGCGAGCACGTCCTTCGACAGGTCGACGCCCTGGTCCTTCTTGAATTCGCTCACCACGTAATCGATCAGGCGCTGGTCGAAGTCCTCGCCGCCGAGGAACGTGTCGCCGTTCGTGGAAAGCACTTCGAACTGCTTCTCGCCCTCGACGTCCGCGATCTCGATGATCGAGATGTCGAACGTGCCGCCGCCCAGGTCGTAGACGGCGATTTTCATGTCCTTCCTGCCGGCCTTGTCGAGGCCGAAGGCGAGCGCGGCCGCGGTCGGCTCGTTGATGATGCGCTTGACGTCGAGCCCGGCGATGCGGCCTGCGTCCTTGGTGGCCTGGCGCTGCGAGTCGTTGAAGTACGCCGGGACGGTGATCACCGCCTCGGTGACTTCCTCGCCGAGATAGTCCTCGGCGGTCTTCTTCATCTTGCGCAGGATCTCCGCCGACACCTGCTGCGGCGCGATCTTCCTGCCGCGCACTTCGACCCACGCGTCGCCATTGTCGGCGCGCACGATCTTGTAGGGCGAGAGCTTGAGCGCCTTCTGCACTTCCTTGTCATCGTATTTGCGGCCAATAAGGCGCTTGACCGCGTAGACGGTGTTCTTTGCGTTGGTCACCGCCTGCCGCTTGGCCGGCGCGCCGACCAGGATTTCGCCGTCCTCGGTGTAAGCGACAATCGAAGGCGTGGTACGCGCGCCTTCCGAGTTCTCGATCACCTTGGGCTTGCCGCCCTCCATGATCGCGACGCACGAGTTGGTGGTGCCGAGGTCGATGCCGATGATCTTTGCCATGGGAATGCCCTTAATCCAAATCCATGTCAGATATGGGGTTTCGGTCGTCGCTTTCAAGCGCCTTGGCGACGGTGACGAGCGCCGGGCGCAACACGCGATCATGCAGCATGTAGCCTTTCTGCATGAGCGAAACCACGGTATTGGGTTCGCAGCCGCGCGCTTCGACCGCCGCCACCGCGTGGTGGCGATGCGGATCGAAGCGCTCGCCTTTCGCCGGACTGATTTCCCGGAGGTTGGCGCGCTCGAGCGCCGCTCCGAGCTGCTTCAGGGTCAGCTCGACCCCGCTGCGCAGTGCCTCGGGGCTGGTGTTTTCGCTCCCGAGCGCGGCCTGCAGGCTGTCGACGACCGGCAGGAGCTGCTCGGCGAAGCGCTCCAGCGCGTACTTCTGCGCCGCCGCCGCCTCCGTCTGGGCGCGCTTGCGGGCGTTTTCTGCGTCCGCCACCGCGCGCACCATGGCGTCGCGCTGCTGCTCCAGCTTGGCCTGTGCTTCGGCCAGCAGCTCCGCGAGCGGCTTGTCTTCGCTTTGGGATTCGTCCGTCTGCATGTTCCCCTCTTGCATGCCATCGAATTGGGGATGAGCCCCGAGGCTTTCAAGCCGGGCTTGACGATCCCTGCAAAACTCTTAAGTTACGGAATCTATGAAAAAACCAGTCAAGTACCTCTGGCTCGCGCTGGGCGGGGTCGTGGCCCTCCTGGTGGCGGTGGTCCTCGTCTTCGCGCTCACTTTCGACCCCGATCGCTACAAGGACGACATCGAGCGCATGGCCAGGGAGCGGACCGGGCGCACGCTGAGGCTGCAGGGCGAGCTCAAGCTCGCCTTCTTTCCGAGCCTGGGCGCGAGCGTCGGCGGGGTGACGCTGTCCGAGCGGGGCAGCAACCGCGAGTTCGTCGCGCTCCAATCGGCGCATGCATCGGTGAAACTGATGCCGCTGCTGCACGGGCAAGTGATCGTCGACGCGGTGCGCGTCTCAGGCCTCAAGGCGCAGATCGTCAGGAGCAAGGATGGAACCTACAACTTCAGCGACCTGCTGGAAGGCAGGGCCGAGAAGCCTGCGCCCAAGAGGAAAGATCAATCGACGCCTGTGATCTTCGAAATCGCCGGCGTGGACATCGACCGCGCCGCGGTAGCGTACCGCCCTTGAGCGACCTGAAGCTCCACACCGGCCGCATCGCCGAGAATGCCCAAGGCAAGGTCGAGTTCGCGACCACGGCCAGGCGTAACCTGCCGCCGCTCGAGGCGAAGATCGCGTTGCACGGCAGTTATTCACTGCAGCCTGATTCCATCGGCCTCGAGTTCACCGCCAAGCTCGACGCATCGAACATCAAGGGCAAGCTGGGGATGGCGCGCACGGCGCAGCCTTCCTACAGCTTCCGTCTGGACATCGATCTACTTGATCTGGACCGCTATCTCGCCGCTTCGGAGAACAAGCCGGACGCCGCGGTGGATCTCTCGGGGCTAAAGGGTCTCAACGCGCAGGGACAGCTGCAGGTCGGGGCGCTGCAAGTACGAGGTCTCAAGCTCTCGAGCCTCAAGGCCCAGCTCAAGGCCGCCGGCGGCCGTGCCGAAATCAGCCCGCACTCGGCGAGCCTGTACGAGGGCGAGCTGAGCGGCGCTCTGTCCCTCGACGGCAACGCAAACCGCATCGCGCTGAAGGAGACTCTCTCGAACGTGTCGGTCGGCCCGCTGCTCAGGGACCTCGCGCACCAGGATCGCCTGGAAGGAAAGGGCAACGTGGCGCTCGAGCTCACCGCGGCCGGAGCGACGGTGAGCGCGATGAAGCGGTCGCTTGCCGGCGCCGCGAAAGTGCGCCTGCGCGACGGCGCGATCAAGGGCATCGACATTGCCGAGCTGCTACGCAGGGCGCGCGCCGCAGCGGGCAAGCAGTCGGGGCAAGCGGCCGACAGCAAGGAAAGGACCGACTTCTCGGAGCTTTCCGCGAGCTTCTCGATCAAGAACGGCGTCGCGCACAACGAGGACCTCGACATCAAGTCGCCGCTGCTCCGCATCGGCGGCAGCGGCGACATCGACATCGGCAGATCGACCATCAACTACGTGGTCAAGGCTTCCGTCGTGGCCACAGCCGGTGTGACCGTGCCGGTGAAGCTGGACGGCCCCCTCGACGCGATGAAGTACGAGGTCGACTACCGCGCGGTGGCCGGCGACCTGGCGAAGACCCGGGTCGGCGACAAAGTCAGGGACCGGCTGAAGGGCCTGATCGGGCGCTAGCCGAGCGCAATCCGCTCGAGCGCCGCGATCCACTCCGGCGATTCGTTCAGGCAGGGAACGAGGTGAAACTCGCGGCCGCCGGCCGCGAGGAAGGCCTTGCGCGCGGTGATGCCGATCTCCTCCAGCGTCTCAAGGCAGTCGGAAACGAATCCCGGGCAGACGACGTCTACCCGCTTCGCTCCTGCGTTTGCCATGGCGACCAGCGTCGGCTGCGTATAAGGTTGCAGCCACGCGGCGAAGCCGAAGCGGGACTGGAACGTCACGCGCCACGCGCCTGCGTTCAGGCGGAGCCGATCTGCCAGGAGCTTTGCCGTGGTCCGGCACTGCGCTGCGTACCCTTCGGCGCCGCGCTTGGGGAGTCCGTGAAAGCTCATGACCAGCATCGGGCTGTCGCCGTGCCGCTGCCGGTGCCTGCGGACGTTGGCAGAGAGCGCCTCGATGTACGCCGGATGGTCGTGGAAGTGTTTGACAAAAGATGCATTGCGCGGAAGAAGATCCAGCACGCTGCCGGTCGCGCTGTCGGAGTATTGCGGATACAGCGGAACCACCCGGTCGAATTGCTTCACCGGGTCGATCGACGGCTCGCCATAGCGCATCGCGAATTCAACTCGAAGCCCGGTCTTTTCCGAAAGGAGCTTCGCTTGTCGGGCGGTATGGACGCAAAGCGGCGAACCCTCGGCAGTCCAGATCAAAGCGTATTTCTCGGCCGACCGTGCCGGGCGCAGGTTGAGCACGATGCCGTGCAGAATCGGCAGCCAAAGCCAGCGCGGCAGCGGGATGACGCGGGGATCCGAGAGGAATTCGGCGAGGTAGCGGCGCACCGCGGCAGGCGTAGGCGCCGACGGCGTGCCGAGGTTGACGAGAAGAATGCCGCTCAGTGTTGCGACAGCGCGCTGGAGAGAAGCTTCGCCGTCACGTCGACGATCGGGATGACGCGGTCGTAGGCCATGCGCGTCGGGCCGATCACGCCCACCGTGCCGACGACCGCGCCGTCGACCTTGTAGGGCGCGGTCACCACGCTGACGTCGTCGGGGGCGGTGACACCGGACTCGCCGCCGATGAAGATCTGCACGCCCTGGCCGCGCAGCGACACGTCGAGGATCTGGAACAGCGACGTTTTGCGCTCAAACAGCTCGAACAGCTGCTTGAGCCGCGACATGTCCTGCGACAGCTCCTGCACCGAGAGCAGGTTGCGCTCGCCCGAGATCACATACTGTTCGCTGCCCTCGGCGAGCGCGCGGTTGCCGGCATCGAGCGCGGCGCTCATCAGCTTGATCAGGTCCTGCCCGATCTCGCGCAGCTCGCCCTGCAGCCGCGCGCGCACGTCCTCGAAGCTCTGGCCCGAATAGTTCTGGTTGACGTAGTTGGCGGCTTCGACGAGCTCGGAGGCCGAGAAGTCGCGCTCGGTGAACAGAATCCGGTTCTGCACGTCGCCGTCGGTCGTGACGACGATCAGCAGGATGCGCTTCTCCGACAGCCTGAGGAACTCGATGTGCTTGAAGGTGCCGGCGTGGCGGCGCGGAGTCATCACCACGCCGGCGAACTGGGTCAGCTGTGAAAGCAGGTGCGAAGCCGCGTGGATCACGCGCTGCGGGTTGTCGGGATGCAGCTCGCCCTCGAGGCGATCCAGCTCGCGCGTCTCGAGCGGCTTCACCACCAGCAGCGTATCGACGAAGAAGCGGTACCCCGCCGGAGTCGGCACGCGGCCGGCCGAGGTGTGCGGGCTGGCGATGAATCCCATGTCCTCCAGGTCCGACATCACGTTGCGGATCGTCGCCGGCGACAGGTCGAGCCCGGAGTGCTTCGACAGCGTGCGCGAGCCGACCGGCTGGCCCTCGGCGATATAGCGCTCGATCAGGGTCTTGAGCAGGACTTGCGCGCGCTTGTCGAGCATGAAAATCATTGTACACTCGACTGCATGCCGCACGCCGCAGTCAGGCCGAGCTTTGGCCGCGTCGCCCTGATCGGCAAGCTGCGCAGTGCCGAGATCGCGGAGTCGCTGCGGGAGCTGCGCGGCATGCTCGAAAAGCGCGGCTGCGAAGTGCTGATCGAGCGCGAGACCGCGTCCGGCCTCGGCCTGCGCGGCGTCGACTATGCGGCGATCGGCGCCGATGCCAAGCTCGCGATCGTCGTCGGCGGCGACGGCACGATGCTCGCCGCGGCGCGCAATCTCGTGCGTCACCACGTGCCGCTCGTCGGCGTGAACCAGGGCCGCGTCGGTTTCATGACCGACATCGGCCACGACGACATGCGCTCCGGCATCGGCGCGATTCTCGACGGCAAGTACAGCATCGAGGAGCGCGCGCTGCTGGAAGCTGAAATAAGAAGAAACAATAAGTCGGTCCTTCAGACCATCGCACTCAACGAGGCCGTCGTCGGCAAGGGCTCGCAGGGGCGCCTGATCGAGTTCAACCTGCTGATCGACGGCGAGTTCGTCTACACGCTGCGCGCCGACGGCGTGATCGTCGCCACGCCGACCGGCTCGACCGCCTACGCGATGTCGGCGCAGGGCCCGATCCTGCATCCCGCGGTGCCGGCGTTCGCGCTGGTGCCGCTCAACCCGCACACCCTTTCCGCGCGCCCGGTGAGCGTCAGCGACCGCATGATGATCGAGATCGTGCTGGTGCGCGCGCTCGACGCGCGCGCGCATTTCGACGGCTTTGCGCTCGCCGACATGCAGCAGGGCGACCGCCTGCTGCTCAAGCGCTCGGCGGACGCGGTGCGCTTCGTGCACCCGCCGGGCTACAGCTACTTCGCCACGCTGCGCGAGAAGCTGCGCTGGAGCGAAGTACTCGAGAAGAACCGCGACCTGGAGTAGGACCGTGCTGCGCGCGCTCGACATCCGGGGGTTCGTGCTGATTGAAGAATCATCCATCGAATTCGGCGACGGATTCACTGTGCTCACCGGAGAAACCGGCGCCGGGAAGTCGATGCTGGTGGATGCCATCGAGCTGCTCGTCGGCGGCCGCGGCGATGCCGCGGCGGTGCGCGGCGGTGCCGAGCGGGCGGAGCTGGCGGCCGAATTCGATGTCGATCCCAAGGGTGCGTTGGCCGCGTGGCTCACCGAGCGCGACCTGAGCGGCGACCCGGGTCAGGTCATTCTGCGCAGAACCGTCGATGGTTCCGGCCGCTCGCGCTGCTTCGTGAACGGCCATGCCGCCACGCTGGCCCAGCTGAAAGAGGCCGGCGAATACCTGGTCGACATTCACGGTCAGCACGCGCACCAGTCGCTGCTGCGCGCCGCCGCGCAGCGCGACCTGCTTGATGCGCAGGCCGGGGCGGAGCAGCTCGCCCTGGACAGCAGGAACTCCTATCGTGATTGGAAGCGGCTCGAGGCCGTCGCGATCGAGGCGCAGAAGAATTACGCGGCACGGGAGGCCGAACGCTCCGAGGTGCAAGACGACCTTCTTTTTTTCAAGAAGCTTGCGCTCCGTGAAGGTGAATGGGAGCAGGTCTCGGCCGAGCAGTCCCGCCTGCAGCACGGCTCGAGTCTTCTCGCCGGCGCGCAGTCGGCGCTCGAGGCGCTGACCGAGTCCGAGGGCGCTTCGCTGGCGCAACTCAGCGCCGCGGCGAGCCGCCTGCGCGCCCTGTCGGCCCACGATGCACGCCTGGCGCCGATCGTCGAGCTGGTCGAGTCCGCCGCAGCGCAGGCCGGAGAGGCGGTGCGCGAGCTGCGCCATTATGCATCGCGTGTCGATCTCGATCCCGACGCGCTGCGCGGGGTCGAGGATCGCATCGAGGCGCTGCACGCCGCCGCCCGCAAGCACCGGGTGAGGCCCGAGGACCTGCCGCAGCGGCATGCGGAGCTGCAAAAGCGCCTCGCGGAGCTCGAGCTGGCCGTCAACCCCGAGGCGCTGCAGCGCGAAGTCGCGGCCGCGCGGCTGCGTTACGAGGCCGCGGCGAAGAAGCTCACGGCGAAGCGCCAGCACGGCGCGCAGGCCTTTTCGAAGGCGGTGACCGCGGGCATGCAACAGCTCGCCATGGCGGGCGGCAGGTTTGAGGTTTTGTTGAGCAAGCTTGACGAACCCGGCACGGCGGGGGCGGAGGAAATCGAGTTCCAGGTCGCTTCGCACCCGAGCCTGCCGCTGCGGCCGCTCGCGCGGGTCGCTTCCGGCGGCGAGCTCTCGCGCATCAGCCTGGCGATCCAGATGGTCGCGGCGAAGGCTTCGCCGGTCGGCACGCTGGTTTTCGACGAGGTCGATGCCGGTATCGGCGGCAGCGTCGCCGAGACGATCGGCAAAGCGTTGCGACGCCTCGGCAAGGAGCGCCAGGTGCTCTGCGTCACCCATCTGCCGCAGGTCGCCGCCAATGCCGATCAGCAATGGTCGGTGGTGAAGTCTACTTCCGGAAGAACAGTAAGAGTAGGTGCTTCGCGCCTGGACCGCGCGGCGCGCATCGACGAGCTGGCGCGCATGCTAGGGGGATCTGAAAGCACAGCGCGTAAGCACGCCGCGGAGCTTCTGGACGCCGGCTAGGTCGGCCGGTACGGACAGTCCTGCTTGATGCAGTCGGCGTACAGCGCCAGCGAATGCCCGTGCAGCTGGAAGCCGCGCTGCCGCGCCACGTCGGTCTGCCGCTTCTCGATCTCCGAGTCGTAGAACTCCTCGACGCGGCCGCACTGCAGGCACAGCAGATGGTCGTGATGGCCGCGCGATAGACGGTGGCGAGCCCGATGTCGATGCCTTCCGCGAGGAGCGCCTTGTACACGTCCTCGGCGGAAAGATGGCGCACTTTGCTCGCCTCGAACAGCTCGAGGATCTTGCGGCGCGGCAGAGTGGCCTTCAGCCCGCTGTCCTTGAGGCTTTGGGCTGTGCTCATCGACTATCATTATAGGCTCATGACCAGAACCGCAATCCTGATCCTTGCCGCGTCGCTCGCAGGCTGCGGCGTGCCGCGCATTCCCGGCGTGACGCCGTACAAGATGGAGGTCCAGCAGGGCAACTTCGTGTCGCAGGACATGGTGTCGCAGCTCAGCGCGGGGATGTCGAAGGAGCAGGTGCGCTCCACGCTCGGCACGCCGCTGCTCATCGACATCTTCCATGGCGAGCGCTGGGATTACGTTTATTCGCGCGAGCTGCCGAACGGCACGCGCGAGCAGCGCAAGCTGGTGGTGTTTTTCGAGGACGGAAAGCTGGTGCGCGTGGACGGCGACGTCGTGCCCGCGGGAGCGGGCCGATGAAGCTCGCCATCGCCGGCGCCGGCGGCCGGATGGGCCGCACGCTGATCGACGCGGTGCTCGCCGACCGCGAGCTGTCGCTCGCGGTGGCGCTCGACGTGCCGGGCAGCCCGGCGCTCGGCAAGGAACTGGGCGGCGTGAAGGTCGGCTCGGACCTGCGCGCGCTCGCCACCGCCGACGTGCTGATCGACTTCACGCGGCCGGAAGGCACGCTGGCGCATCTCGAGGCCTGCGTTACGCATTCCAAGCCGATGGTCATCGGCACTACAGGGTTTTCGGAAGCTCAGAGGAAATCCATTCTGGAAGCGAGCAGGCGAATCCCGGTTGCCATGTCGCCGAACTTCGCGGTCGGCGTGAACGTGCTGTTCAGGCTGGCGGAGACCGCCGCCGGGGCGCTCGGCAAGGACTACGACGTCGAGATCGTCGAGGCTCACCATCGCCACAAGGTGGATGCGCCCTCCGGTACCGCCCTGCAGCTCGGGGAAATCGTCGCCAAGGCTCTGCGCCGGGATTTGCAGCGCGTGGCGACCTACGGCAGAAAAGGCGATACCGGGGAAAGACCCGCCGCCCAGATCGGCTTCCACGCGATCCGCGGCGGCGACATCGTCGGCGAGCACACCGTGATCTTCGCCGGCACCGGCGAGCGCGTCGAACTGACCGTGCGCTCGCAGAGCCGCATGACGTATGCGCTGGGCGCCTTGCGGGCCGCGAAGTGGCTGCGCGGGCGCCCGGCCGGGCTCTACGACATGTTTGATGTTCTTGTCCTTCGCTAATCCGCGGCCGGAATTCGCCTTTCCGGTGGCTCCACGACCGAATCCAATGTAATGAAATCCGAATGCCTTAAATCATTCGGGCATGAAGACTTCGACACTACGCTAACTCGTGGTGGGCGTTGGACCCGCTGTCCTCTGACAGGATGTTCTTCGAAGCTGCAGATCACTCCTTATAGGAAAAGCGAACTGCCCTACTGCCCAGTGCACGGAATACGGTTGCACACGGGCACATTTGTCTACTGGAATGGTCCCGATCCAGAGGATAACCGTCGGGCACGGCTTCGCAATTTTCAAATTCGACCTGATCTGGCGGAGACGGTCGCGCTAAAGTCGGCGGGAAAAGCGGAAACCCATCGCCTCGGATACGAACTGTCGGAAGACGCACTCACTTGGAACGTATTCGTGGGTTTGGCGGAAGCGTCGGCTCTTCGCGACGCGGTTCGCGCGCTTACCAACATCGAGACGAAACGCGAACCTTGTCTTTACCTTTGGGGCCATCGCGTTGACCTGGACGGCGGCCAGCCCGAGTCGTATGGCCCGCTTGAGGAGGTCCGAAGAAGGTTAGAAAAGGATATCGGCCGGTACAAGACAGAACCCGATGTAATGTTAGTGGACGAAGGTCGTCTCGTTGTCTGCATAGAAGCGAAGTTCACATCCGGAAACACACTCGCGCATCCTGGACCAACAAAGCCGAGAGAGAAGCCGATAGATACCGCCGGATTGTTGGCGCGATATTTGAACAAAGCAGGTTGTGGAGAGGCTACACGCAGGAGTATTGACTGCAACATGATCGGAGGTAGATTCCACAGTCAACTTCTCCGGAATATTGTTTTCGCATCGGAAATGGGGCCGAATGGGCATTGGCGCGTGGTCAACCTCGTAAGCCAAACGCAATGGAGAAAACACGGCAACGAGACCATGAAATGCTCGTTTGAGAGTCCGATACACGATGTACGGAAGTATCTTGCGCCTGCGCAGCGGGACAAATTCACGCACGAGACGTGGGAAGAGCTGTACCGCCGGGTGATCTGCGAAGACAGCCGGCTAAGCCGGGTCGGCGCCTACCTAAGATCGAAAAGCGCCCATTTCGAGCGAGCCTTCGATCTAGATTAGCTTGCCTTCACCCACTGGCGGGCGCGGTACCAAAGGCGAATTCGAATCCGATCGCCAGCAATGCGGTAATGGATGACGTGACCTGTCTTGGGAATTGGAAAGCGGCGCTCGCCTCTTCGCTGGGCCGGGGTTCCTAAACCGGGCTGAACGCGGATCAGCTCTAGGGCGTGCTCGACGCGTTCGCGAACAAGTTCGGCGGAACGAGGATCTTCGCCACCAATCCGGGCGAGCGAGGAGAGGTAGGCGTCTAACGCGCGGCGCGACCACTCAAGCCGCTTTGCGGGGCCGCTTGGCATAAGCGGCGGCAACCACTTCCCGCGCCCGACGCATCGCTTCGTCGTTGCTCACGGCGCCGCGCCGCCGGACGTCTTCGTCGGTCGCAAGGCTTTCGCGCACGGCCCACTCGCAGAATTCAAGGCCATCCCGCAGGACGAACCGCATCATCTGCCGCGGCGATCGTCCCGCCTCGCGCGCCAGACGCTGGATGCGGCGCTGTTGCGTCGGCGTTAGCGCCAAAGGCTTCATTTCGCAGTCATTTCCGATGGACAAAATCATTCTAGCACTACGTGGTCGCCGTCTTTTCGGTATAATTCCCGCTTCAATGAAGCGGGAGGGGCAGGTACCTCTCCCGCTTTTCGCATGCGCATGCAAGATGGCTATCCCAGAATCCGCCGTGCTCGCCCTCGCCGACGGAACGGTGTTTCGGGGCCGTTCAATCGGGGCGCGGGGCAGCGCGGTCGGCGAAGTGGTGTTCAACACCGCGATCACCGGCTATCAGGAGATCCTCACCGATCCGTCGTACTGCCGGCAGATCGTCATGCTCACCTATCCACACATCGGCAACACCGGCGTGAACGAGGAAGACCAGGAATCGGCGCGCGTCTACGCTGAAGGGCTGGTGGTGCGTGACCTGCCGCGTCTGCATTCGAGCTGGCGGGCCCAGGGAGATCTAGGTTCTTACCTGGAAAAGAATCAAATTCCCGGGATTGCCGATATCGACACCCGCAAGCTCACGCGCGTCCTGCGCGAGAAGGGGGCGCAAAACGGCTGCCTGATGGCGGGCGAAGCCGACGCAGAATTGGCTTTATCCAAAGCAAGAGACTTCCCCGGGCTCGCGGGAATGGACCTGGCAAAGGTGGTCACGGCACAGAAGCCGTATGAATGGAGCGAAGGCTGCTGGGAACTCGGCAAGGGGTATCAGCGCGCCGGCGAGCCGCGCTTCCACGTCGTCGCCTACGACTACGGCATCAAGCGCAACATCCTGCGCATGCTGGCCGAGCGCGGCTCGCGCGTCACCGTGGTACCCGCGCAGCTTCCCGCAAAAGAAATTCTGAGAATGAAGCCGGACGGCGTGTTCCTGTCCAACGGCCCGGGCGACCCGGAGCCGTGCGATTACGCCATCGAGGCGATCGGCGAAATCCTCGAGACCACGATCATCCCGGTGTTCGGCATCTGCCTCGGCCACCAGTTGATGGGCCTCGCTTCAGGCGCCAAGACGGTGAAGATGAAGTTCGGCCATCACGGCGCGAACCACCCGGTCAAGGATCTCGACACCGGACGTGTAGTCATCACCAGCCAGAACCATGGTTTTGCTGTCGATCCTGCTACGCTACCTTCGACGCTCAGAGCAACTCATGTATCGCTGTTCGACGGCTCGCTGCAAGGCCTGGCACGCGTTGACAGGCCGGCATTCTGTTTTCAAGGGCATCCCGAGGCGAGTCCGGGGCCGCACGATATCGGCTACTTGTTCGACCGCTTCGCGATGATGATGGATGCCAAAAAGAACTGATCTCCAGTCGATCCTGATCATCGGCGCCGGCCCGATCGTCATCGGGCAGGCGTGCGAGTTCGACTATTCGGGCGCGCAGGCGTGCAAGGCGCTGCGCGCCGAGGGCTACCGGGTGATCCTGGTGAACTCGAACCCGGCGACCATCATGACCGATCCGGAGATGGCCGACGCCACGTACATCGAGCCGATCACCTGGCAGGTGGTGGCGCGCATCATCGAGAAGGAGCGGCCCGACGCGCTGCTGCCGACGATGGGCGGGCAGACGGCGCTCAACTGCGCGCTCGACCTCGCCCGCGAGGGCGTCCTCGAAAAATTCGGGGTCGAGATGATCGGCGCCTCGCGCGAGGCGATCGACAAGGCCGAGGACCGCGAGAAATTCAAGCTGGCGATGAGGAAGATCGGGCTCGACTCGCCGCGCTCCTCGCTCGCCCACTCGATGGAGGAAGCGCTGCAGGTGCAGGCCGGCATCGGCTTCCCCGTGGTGATCCGGCCGTCCTTCACGCTGGGAGGCACGGGCGGCGGAATCGCGTACAACCGCGAGGAATTCGTGGCGATCTGCGAGCGGGGACTGGAAGCCTCGCCGACGCGCGAGCTGCTGATCGAGGAATCGGTGCTCGGCTGGAAAGAGTTCGAGATGGAGGTGGTGCGCGACCGCAAGGACAACTGCATCATCGTCTGTTCGATCGAGAACCTCGACCCGATGGGCGTGCACACGGGCGATTCGATCACGGTGGCGCCGGCGCAGACGCTCACCGACAAGGAATACCAGATCATGCGCGACGCCTCGAGCGCGGTGCTGCGCGAGATCGGCGTCGACACCGGCGGCTCGAACGTGCAGTTCGCGATCAATCCGGAAAACGGGCGCATGCTGATCATCGAGATGAACCCGCGCGTGTCGCGCTCGAGCGCGCTCGCCTCGAAGGCGACCGGCTTCCCGATCGCCAAGGTCGCGGCGAAGCTCGCGGTAGGCTACACGCTCGATGAGATCGCCAACGACGTCACCGGCGGCCTCGGTGGACAATTCATGCCGGCATCGTTCGAGCCGACCATCGACTACGTGGTCACCAAGGTGCCGCGCTTTGCGTTCGAGAAGTTCCCGCAGGCCAACGACCGCCTGACCACCCAGATGAAGTCGGTGGGCGAGGTGATGGCGATCGGCCGCACGTTCCAGGAGTCGTTCCAGAAGGCGCTGCGCAGCCTCGAGATCGGCGTCGACGGCCTCAACCAGCGCACGCGTGACCGCGAAACGCTGGAAAGGGAACTCGGCGAGCCGGGTCCGGAGCGCATCTGGTATGTCGGCGATGCCTTCGAGAACGGCTTTACGCTCGAGGAGGTGTATCGCCTGACCAAGATCGATCCGTGGTTCCTCGACCAGATCAAGGAGATCGTCGAGCTGGAGATGGAGCTCGATGACCGCAGGCTCGAAGACATCGACAAGGAAAGATTCAAGGTTCTTAAGAGGAAAGGCTTCTCCGACCGGCGTCTGGCGTACCTCTTCAATTCAAAAGAGGAGCTTGTCAGGCAAAGGCGGCATGAGCTCGGCATCCGCCCGGTCTACAAGCGCGTCGATACCTGCGCCGCCGAGTTCGCGACGCGCACCGCTTACCTGTACTCCACCTACGAGGAGGAGTGCGAGGCGAATCCCACCAGCAAGAAGAAGGTGATGGTGCTCGGCGGCGGGCCGAACCGCATCGGGCAGGGCATCGAGTTCGACTACTGCTGCGTGCACGCCGCGTTCGCGCTGCGCGA
>WNFD01007765.1_pt2 | contig 15283 bp, 14 predicted proteins | sample 5400491 | NCBI WGS metagenome assembly WNFD01 (sample SAMN13153343, study PRJNA577476) | soil metagenome | isolation source: 120 cm saprolite under Douglas fir tree site 2 hole 2 replicate 2 | place: USA:California | collected 2015-04-18
CGCAGGCGCAGGAGCAGGGAGGTCGCAGAAACCAGGGTGAGGAGCAGGAGCAGGAGAAACGCGATGGGCGCAATGACCTCTGCGACCGGGCCGAGTGGCGCGATGCCCAGCGGATTGGGAATCTTGGTCTTGAAATCTTCGAAGGTGTTACTCAGCGGCCCCGGCGCGAAGGCGGCCAGGCAGGTTCCCCCGGCAACCAGACCGATGGCGAAGCTGCCCACGGGCTTCCAGCGACGAGACACAGCCGACCGGTGGGGTAGAGGAGCGGCAGGAACACGAAGAGGAGGCCCGCCTCCACGATCCAGATCCAGTGCTGAATCCAGGCGACCGCCAGGCCAGCCGGGAGCGCGCCAGGCACCACCAGCAGCGTATAGACCGCGTAGACCCCGGTGAAGGCGTCGGTCGCCCATACCAGGCCAATCGCGCAGAAGATCCAGCCGATCCGGTGCCCCCGAGCGCGTTACACGATGAGGGCACCCAGGGTCGAGTAGATCAGGCAGCCAGCAATCCAGAAGACGTCCTCGATCACTTTGAGCAGATTGGTCTTCAACGCCGCGATATCCTGGGGCGGGAGCGCAGTCCCAGGGGCGGAGGCGACGGCGTGCCATTCGTAGCGCAGCGGGAGGTACCCGAGGCTTCGAGCTGCCCGGTCGCGGAAACCGGCTTGTCTGAAGGCCTCCTCCAACACGCCCGGAGTACCGAGGCTGAAGGATCGGGGCTGCCCAGGCAATGGCGGAGGCAATTGTGCACGCCGCCGGATGATAGAAACGGGAAGCGAGAAGAACTTGTTGTTCCCGGCAGTGGTATAGACGATGGCGGCCGCTTGTCGTAACGCTTTTGAAACGTTGGTATGCTATACTAGGGCTGAGATAGACTCGGCCACCATGTGTGGGTGCCGATGATAGCGCGACTGCCAGCGGGCTGGCATTCACCAGGAGATGAGTATGACGGTTGCTCTCGATACGCCTACTCAGGAGGCATTCAACCCACCCTCTCGCCCACGCACAACCTGGCTTATGACTGCTGGCTTTCTCGTCTATACGCTCCTCATCTTAGCTGGTCATATTGTGGGTTTCCCGCTGGGCTATGCCTACTTGCACACGGTCTGTCCCAGTGGGTGCTCGCTCACACCGGGGAATGTACGCGCCCTGGAGCATCTTGGCCTCTCCATCGCGTTCTATGCCACTCTCTATCTGGTGATCCAGCTGCTCTATATCCTGGTCTGCGTGGGGATCGCGCTGCTGATCGTCTTCAAGAAGCCCGGCCAGTGGGTGCCATTGGGCATGGGCGCTTTTCTCGTGGGCCTATCCGCCTATGAGGGCTCCGATTATCCAGCCCTTGCCACTGCCTATCCGGTCCTCTATGCGCCCACGCAACTCCTGGTCGGCCTGGGAATGGGTCTGCTGGGCATGTATGCCCTCCTAACCTTTCCCAATGGCACATTTGGCTCTCGTTGGGTGCTCGGGTTTTATCTGGTCAATAGCCTGGCAGTCGTGCTCTTCGCCTTCCTCACGACTCCTGTCTTTGTCCTGATCAACACGGTGTTCAGTCTGCTCAGCTTTCCGATGATTGTCGGGATCTTGATCTATCGCTCCCGCCGTCTCTTGAACCCGAAGGAGCGGGCTGCCACCAAGTGGATTATTGTGAGTTTGAGCATCTTCATCCTGATCATTCTCCTGGTTTTTCTCCTCTTACCTGCTCTCGCCCCGGCAGACTCGTTGGCCTTGCTCATCGTCAATATCGCTGGTTTCTTTGGTTGTGGCATCAACATCGCGGGCTTCCTGATGGCAGTCCTGTATGCCAATGCTTTCGATATCGATGTGTTCGTCAGACGCACGCTGGTCTATACGCTGCTCACCGCTACCCTGGCCGTGTTGTATGTCGGGCTGGTCCTTGGCTCGCAGGTGGCATTCGCGACCTTCAGCTCCCAAGCGGTACAGTCTCCGCTCATCCTGGTCGGTTCCACCCTCATCGTTGCCGCCCTCTCCCAGCCGCTGCGCCATGGCATTCAACGGACCATCGACCAGCGTTTCTATCGCCGCAAGTATGATGCTGCCAGGACCATCGCAGCCTTCAGCGCCAGCTTGCGCCAGGAGGTGGACCTGGACCAGTTGCACGAGCAATTGCTGGCTATCGTGCAGGAGACGATGCAGCCTGCCTCTATCTCGCTGTGGATTCGCCCGTTGAAGCACGAGATCACCTCGGGAAGGGCTGCGGGAGGAGCTCTCTCACGTCGAGAAGAGCAGCCAGGAGCAGACCGCTCCGACTCGCGGTAAACTGGCCTCTTGCGGATCAGCGAGGATGCGGCTGAAAGGGTTTGGTGGCGCGCAAGAAGGGTGCTATGGGTTCTTGAGTTGCATCATGGCCACGCAGTTCTTGCCCGGGTCGATGAACCAGGCCATCCAGGCGAACCCGATATCGGCAATGCCGTCCTGGGTCTGTAACCCTGGCAGGTCGTAGTCTTCGATCTTCACGCCGCGCCGGCGCAGTTCGCTGACCTCGGCCCGCACGTCGGCGACGCGGAAGGCCGCTTGCGTCTGCTCGTCCCTGGTCCCCACGCTGCTCTTCGTGACCGCTAAATGGGTGTCGCCACCACATTGAAACGTCACCCCGCCTGGGGTCTCACTGAGCACCCGCAAGCCAATTTTGCCTGCGTAGAAGTCTTTGGCAGCTGCCAGGTCCATTGCTAGCAGCACCACGTCGATCGGATAGTTACCTAGCATCGTGTCCTCTCCTCCTAAGACTGTTGTTGATAATCGACTTTTTAGACGTCCATCTCGATGAGAATCTGTCGGCGTTTGATCTGTGCTCCTGGCCAGTTTTGCGCAGCCACAGGGAGACATGCGCCGGCTGCATGGTTTCCTGGACAACCGCCATCAGGTGCTCGCTGAGCGTTGCCAGGTCCACTTCCTGGCGCAGATGCGCGCTGAAGGCTGCGATGGTCCTGGCAGCATCATACTTGCGGCGGTAGAAACGGCGGTCAATGATGGCCTGGATGCGATGGCGTAAGGGGTGGAAGAGCGCCGCAATGGCCAGGGTCGAGGCCACAATGACGACGGGAGACTGCGCGAACTGCCCGGTGAACAGGCGCAAAAGTTCCCCCAGGCCGATCACCAGGCCAACGTAGATCAAAGCCAGCAAGACCGTCAGCGTGCCATAGACCAGGGTGCGGTTGATCAGGGCATCGATATCCCAGAGCTGGGAGCGCAGGATCGCTACGCTGATCCCCAGGGGGATGAAAAGAAATGAGAGCGAAGGGATGAGTGAGGCACTCACCAACGGGTAGAGCGAGTCTGGCGCATTCAACGAGGGGAAGAGGGCTTCTCCAAGGGCTTGCAAGATGACCAGGAGCACACAGCAGACCAGACCAAAGAGCACCCATCTGGTTTGCTGACGTTGCGCTGGAGTGGAGACGCGTATATAGCGATAGATTTGTACGGCAACGGGACTGCCAAAGGCCAGGATCGTCTCCATGATGTAGAGTGGAGCAGGCCAGTTTGGCAGATACCAGGCTCCGGGAAGCTGGTAGAGAAACGCCTGAACAAAAAGGGTACTCCCGGCCAACCAGCTCCAGCGAGGAACAAAGCGGCCATCAGGAAAAGCCACAATAAAGAAGCCGAGGCACAAGAACACGCAAAAATCGAGGACGGAACTAGCGATCCTCTGGAGAGCCAGGGGCATGCTGGTGTCATCACCGGCAAGAAGCAATCCTGCTCCCAGCAGCAACACCAACGAGGCCAGCCAGCTCGCTGGCTGGTCGGACTTCCTCCAGAAGATGAGGACCCCTAATCCCGCGGTGATCAGCGCGTCGAGCAGACTGAGCACGAGGAGATAGATGGTGAAGGCGGCAGAAGGGATCTGCGCATGCTGGAGCGCCTGCAGGGTGGTTGGGGCGTACCCACACGTCGAACTAAATGGACAGATGGTCGTCTTGCCACCAAAGGCAGGTGCCAGCACATTGAGAAGCAATAAGATCACTTGGATGAAAGCAACCAGCATCCAGAGTCCTCGCGCACCCACAAGCCAGCGCCCATGCAGGCGCGTCTCCGATCCGTTGCGCACGTCGGGGCGTTCAAAGGTCCTTGTTGAGCTACACTGCACGTTCATAGATGCTCCTAGTTGCTCTCTTCATGAGAACGGTCGGCCTCTGCAGGCTCAGCTTTCCTGTCTAGCATCTTACCACATGAGCGTCTCGTAAGCGTTACGGCAAGGGTTACGAACGGCCAGATTTCCATGCCATGTGGATCTTCATCTGATCTTCTTTCCACCTCCCACGCAGGAGCTTTTCAACATGCTGAGGTGTACATGCAAACTTTGAACGGCTCTTGCGCACGCTCGCTGACGTTGAAGATGGACCGTAACGCTTTTGATCGAGCTGATACTCGCCTACGGCAGTCCCGTCGCGCTCCAGATCTACCGCTATCGGCGGGTTTCTACTCCAGCACAGCGCCAGCAGACCAAGTGGGTCATCTTTGGCCTGACCTGCGCTATTCTGCTGTTCTTGCTCGCGGCCTTCTCAACTATCGGCGCACTGGGTCCGTTCTTTTATTTGGCGAGTGCATCGCTTTCTTCGTTCGCGTTTCTGTCCAGGAAGTGGGCTTGCGAGATGACGGTGATGTAGGGATACTTCGTCTTTAAGTGCGAAAAATCGATGGAGGTCACACCAACCCCCGTTTGCAAGGTGAATGCACTCATTTTCGTGTGCTGGAGACGCAGGAGACGATCTGCCAGTCCAAGTTCCTCCAGGATCTCCAGCACCGCCGGGTGAATCGTATCCCCTCGGAACTCGCGCTCAAAGTCCATGTGGGTTTCCAGCAGTGTTACGGGGACTCCTTTGCGTGCCAGCAGGAAAGCGAGGACGACTCCTGCTGGTCCACCTCCAACAATACAACAGGTCGTCCGTTCAACGGACTGCACGTCCTGGGTTTGTCTCATCACTTCTTGTTGTTGCATCATCCTCTGCTCCTGCTCCTGCTTCTTGCCCTTTCTCAGAGCTGTCCGTGGCGACCCGGTGGACTTCCAGCAGCGGCAGCCCCAGGTCGCGTATTTTTGTCAGCACTCCGTGGAGCGCGGCTTGATCGGGGAGTGGGCCGGCGAGGATGGCCTCTCCCTGCTCGACGTTGGTGATGGTGAGTCCATCAAACCAGCCTTGCCACTGCTGGCCCAGATGCCCCTTGACACGAATCTGATACCATTGTTGAGCCATCATACTGTCATCTTTCTTCTTCCTCATGGCGTGAGAGCACCCGCATGGATGAAAGGCGGAAAGTTGATTTTGTAAAGCATGCGCTTGAGCAGGGGACGCATCACAATACCTTGGAAAAACGGCAAGGTCATTTCTGCGGAAATGGTGAAGTATGACTGTCCGTTGAAAGCTGGCTCGACGGTCCAGAGTGATTTGGCCGTGGGATTGTTGGCATAGCGGCGCGAGAATTGCAGCAGCGGCTTGGGCGCGAAGGTGTCAGTAAACCGTACCTTAGGTCCAATCAAGGTCTTGCGTTCAGCCTCCACTTCCGCTGTCTGATCATCGCGGTGAATAACCCTGGCCGAGACCACATTTGGGTTTGATTGCGGATAGGCCGGATAATTGGTTAAGACCTCAAAAAGGTGTTCGGGGGAAGCGGCGACTAATTCTGTGTGACGCAGTTTGATCAACATGGCATAGCTCCTTTTCAGTTACATGAGTATCTTGTCTGCTCAGAGCATACCGCAATGCAGAGGTGACGTCATGCGACGAAGGTTGCATTGAGAGGAGTATTGCCAGAGGGATACACCACTACGACTTTTGGTGGAGGTGAAGCAGCGAGGGGGATTTAGAGCAGCCCGATCTCTCGCGCACATGCGACGGCTTGTGTGAGGTTGGACACGATTAATTTGCCAAAGATGTTCCCCACGTGCCGCTTGACGGTGCTGACGGCGATCACCAGTTGCTCGGCAATCTCCTCATTGGACGCCCCGCCAGCCAGCAGGCGCAGCACTTCCAGTTCACGCTCGGAGAGCGGGTTCACCAGGACAGCGGAAGGCGGCACAGACACAGGTGCGGTACCTACTGGCCGCTCCCCAGAGGTGGTGAGCAGCGTGGTGATATAGCCCGGTGCCTGGCCGCGGGAGCGGGCCAGGCGCAGCAGGGCCAGCATCGGGACGCCCTCATCAAGGAAGAGGCGGATGTAGCCCTCTGGTTCGGCAAGCGCCAGCGCACCTTCGAGGGTCGCCAGCGCCTTGGCGTCGTCGCCGTTCGCCTGCCAGGCCAGCGCGCGCAGCAGCAGAATTTCCAGGCGACTGCCGAGGCGCGCCTTCGCCTCGGCATCGTGCAAGAGCCGGTCGAGCAATCCAAGGGCGTCCGAGAGGAAAGGACTCGCCGGATCAGCGCGCGCCTGCGCAATCCTCACCCGTACGAGGGTCAGATACTCCCCTTCGTGTGGATAGCTCAGCTCATCATGCACGGACAGGCCACGTGCCTTTGCCCAGTGGATAGCTGCCGCCAGATTTCCCTGCGCCAGTGAAAGCTGCGCCTGCAGCGCAGTCGCGCCTGCAAGCAGGTGGGGAACAAAGGCGCGAGAGGCGGCCAGGCGGGTGAACTCGTGCAATGCGGCTAGCGCGCTCTGGTACTCACCACGTGCCTGTTTGAGGCGTGCGAGCGTGAGGTAGCCCAGCGTCACCACGTCGGCCTCCACCGTCAGCGTCCCCTTGAGCAGGTCCATCCCCTGCAGCAGCAGGCGTTCGGCGGCCTCCAGCTCGTTCCACTCGCGCAGGAGGTCGCCCAGGCCGAAGTAGTAGGCAGGACTGCCACCCAGAGCCGGGAGGGTTTGCGGCTCTGGCAGCGCCCGCAGCACTTCCTCATAGGTGCCCAAAGCCTGACGGAGTCGGCCCTGCAGCACCTGCAAGCGGGCCAGGTTCGTCAGGGTTCTCAAGATGGCCGACAGGTTGGCCGAAGGGCGTGTCATGGCCACCGCCTGTACTGCCAGGCGTTCAGAGGCGGGCGTTGCATCGCCACTCACCAGGTACTCGTAGGTCATCTGCACCTTGGACACCTCGCGCACCATCGCCATCGTCTCTGGTATGAGCTCCAACGCCTGGCGAGTCAGGGTGACACAACGCGCCAGATCGCCCGAGGAGAGCGCAAGTGAGGCGCGTACAGAGGTCACCCAGCCCGCAATAAACCTGGTCTGGGAACCCTGCATGCCCGCCTGAATGCAGCGTTCAGCATCCTGCAAGCGAGCCTCGACGGCCTCGACCTGATTGGTAGCTCGCAGAGCTACGGCATACAAGAGGCTCAGGCGGGCATGCGCCCGCACCAGCGACTCAGGCAGCGCCTCAAGCCAGCCAAGAAGGGTGTAGTACTGGCCCCGTCCCACGACCGCCATGCTGTATTGGTCGATCAAACGGGCAGCAAGCTCAACATCGGGAGCGGCCAGCGCGTGCCGCACCGCTTCGATCACCATGTCGTGGTGCTCGTACCAGGTGCTGGCACGCAGATGCAACGCGGGGATGAGCGAGGGCCGGGTCTGTTGCAGGCGGCTGCGCAACATTTCGGCGAACAGGTGGTGGTAGCGGTACCACTGCCGCTCATCGTCGAGCGAGATGACAAACATGTTGGCCCGCTCCAGTTCTTCCAGCATCGACTGTCCGTGTTCCTGGCCTGTCAATGCATCGCAGAGTGGCCCGCTGAGGCGCTCCAGGAGACAGGTCTGGAGCAGAAAGGTCTGCACAGCCAGGGGCTGCTGTGAAAACACCTCTTCAGAGAGATACTCCAGCACGAAGCGATGACTCCCGCTGAAGGCGCGCAGAAACGCGGAGATATCGATCCTTCCGCGTAGTGAGAGTCCAGCAAACTGGAGTCCGGCAATCCACCCTTCGGTGCGGCTCTGTAACACGGCGACCTCATCGGAGGAAAGGTCTAGCCGCATGACGCTGTGCAGAAAGGCCTCCGCCTCCCAGGTTTCAAAGCGCAGGTCTGCGGCACGCACTTCGGTCACCTGCCCGCGGGCGCGCAGCCGCGTGAGCGGGAGAGGGGGATCAGAGCGAGTGGCGACGATGAGGTGCATCTGCGGCGGCAGGTGGTCCACGAGAAAGGTGAGGGCCTGATGGATAGCCCCGGCAGTGATGACGTGGTAGTCATCGAGGACGAGGGCGAAGTCTGCTGCTCTGCGCGATACGAGGTCATTGGTCAGCAGGACAAGCACCGTCTCAAGGGGTGCGGGCTGTGGCGTGTGCAGAAGTGCCAGCGCAGGCCCCCCAATCGATGGATCGAGGGTCTGCAAGGCGGCGATGACATAGGAGAGAAAGCGCACCGGCTCGTTGTCCTCGGGTTCGAGCGAGAGCCAGGCAGCGGGCGTGCCACTTGCTACTAGCCAGGCAGCGAGGAGCGTGGTCTTACCAAACCCGGCAGGGGCCGAGAGCAGCGTGCAGGCTCCCTCCATCCCCTGTTGCAGTCGTTCCACCAGGTGTGCCCGGTGGATGGTCGCGGGACGCAGGCGCGGTCTCTGGACCTTCGTCGCCAGTAGTGGTTCTTGCTGCAGCCTGCTACTCCTCGGTGATTCCCGCTCGGGGGGCGCGACTGCGGGTGTGGAAGCGCTCAGGAGAGGCGGTGTCACTTGGCGTTCCGCCACCTGTTCCTCGAGTGACAGGGCAGCGGGAGGATGCTCTGCCAGCAGTTGAGCGGCCTGCTCCAGCCTGGTCAATGTCAAGTCGGCACTTCTGCCCAGGTAGCGCTTCGTCACCTTGCCGTGCTCTCGCAGGTAGGCGTACCAGTACCCTCCTCCACGCTCCTTCCGTTCCTGGCGCGCGGTGTAGGAGCCCATGCGCCCGTGGAAGGCAAAGGAGGAGGCCTGGTCCAGCCAGACAAACCAGCCCGGGCTCTCCACCTCGAGATCGATGACGGCCGGGTCGCGGCTCTCACGGAGTTCATAGCGCTGCCCGGCGGAGGACCACCTGAGCAGATAGGGGGCCAACCTGGGCATCTGATCTCCTTCCCCTCTCAAGGGTGTCGTGTTACCCAACGCGTGTTACCTACGATTTAAACTCATCTCTTGTAGTATACTTGTTGGGTAACACAGAGGCAAGGCTGATTCTGGAGTCCCGACATTTTTACCTCCTAGCTCCTTTACAGGAACCGGCGGCGAGGAGCAGCACTCCTCGCCGCCCGCATTTCGCGATGGATCAGGCAGCTACAGGAACAACAGCTTCTTCATGTTCTTCAGCAGCGATAGGGCGTTTGAGGACGTACAGGATTCTGAAAGGGCGGTTACTGGTACGAGGATCAAGTGCTCCGCAGCAGAGCGTGGCCTGAAGATATGAGGTTGTTTCAGGCACGCACGACGGTAAGGCCTGCCGCCCGGTAAGGAGCCAGCACCTCGTTAGAGACAGAGCGCTCGGTCACCAGGTGCGTCAGGTCGCTGAGGGGTCCGATGATGTAGGGCGAAGCTGTACCTAACTTCTCCGCGGACGTCAGCGCCACCACTTCAGCCGCGCTTCTGATCATAGCGCGCTTCACATAGGCTTCCTCCAGATCGAGGGTACTGATGCCGATCTCTGGATGCACGCTGCCTATTCCCAGAAAACAGAGATCGGCCCGGATGTTCCGAAAGGCCTCGACGGCCGCTGCACCGGTGGTCACCAGCTCACGCTTATAGAGTTTCCCTCCGATCAGGATGACCTCAATTAGCGGGTGCTCTGCCAGGGCCAATGCGATTGGCGGGCTGTGTGTGATCACTGTGGCGCGAAGATCGGATGGCAGATGCTGCGCCACTTGTAAAGGCGTGGTGCCTCCGTCCAAAATGATCACCTGGTCCTGGCGGATGAGCCCAACGGCGGCCCGGGCGATAGCAGCCTTGGCTCCTGACGCCTGCTGCTGGCGCTCTGTGAAACTGGCGGTGGCCGGTGAGCGCGGCAACGCACCTCCGTGCACTCGTTGGAGCGCGCCTGCAGTAGCCAGTTCGCGCAGGTCACGCCGAATGGTATCTTCTGAGACATGTAGTGCCCGGCTCAACTCCGAGGCGAGGACCTTGCCGTCGCGCTGCAGGGTGTGTATGATCGAACGTCGTCGTTCTGCGGTCAACATCGCACTTTTCTCCTTGAAATTCCGACCGCCAACGCTCCCTCGATAATGAGTTTTAATAAGTTAATCCAGGTATCGGAACAGCCACCGGGGCCGATAAATCGGCGCTGGCGGCGATAAATCGCGCCCTACGGTCTGTTGCCGGATTATTTCTTTAAAGTTCATTATCGGCGGCTACACGCGGCTTCGCTCAGGCGGTCGGAGTGGAAGCTCCTTGAAATTGCTTGATATTACTTGACATTGCACGTTTATTCGCGGTAATATCATAATTGTGCAGTATACTGCACGATATTACCGGTTGTCAACGTATTGTAATGGCAAAGTAGTTTCTTCACAAAAGTGAGGTAAAATAATGAATGATAACTTTCGGCAGATAACATTCTATCCATCACTCCCATGTGTCTATCACAATTGTAACGAGAAAGCCACGGTCGCCATCGCCTACGCGGTATCCGAGCGAGAATGGCGCATCGTGCCCACCTGTGAGCGGCATACGGTACCCGTCCCAACGCGGGATGAGCGGCCCAGCGATGCTGTGGTGATTGAGAGTTCTCAAAAGCCAGCAGTTTCGTCGCCTACCTTTTTCACAAGGAGGCAGGCAACAGAAACAAGAGGTAACCCTTGAACAATATGAAGAACATTGCTCTTGTCGCACACGACGATAAGAAGCATGATTTGCTAGAATGGGCGCGATTTAATAAAGAGCTTTTGACCCAGCACGAACTCTATGCGACAGGAACCACGGGCAAACTGCTGGAACATGAACTCGGTATCGCAATAAACAAGCTGCAAAGCGGGCCGTTGGGAGGTGACCAGCAGATTGGGGCAAAGATCGCAGCAGGCGAGATCGATTTGCTGATCTTCTTCTGGGATCCGCTCACCTTGCAGCCACACGAATCGGATGTGCGAGCCCTCTTGCGGATCGCCGTGGTTTGGAATATTCCTGTTGCATGCAATCGAGCTTCCGCTGATTTCATGATTGCATCGCCATTGATGACAAGTACCTACCAGCGTTTCTCCCCCGATTATGACAGTTACACAGCTCGGATGGATGAGGATCAGACGGAACAGCAGAAGGATACACAGGTCGCTTAAAAGGTGCACGAGGCAGAATAGAACGGAGGGATGTACATGGACGGTATCAAGAATTACCTGATCGACATGGATGGAGTCATCGTGCGGGGTGCGACGCTTCTTCCTGGGGCAGCCGAGTTTGTAGAGCGCCTGCGAACTCAAGGGATTCCGTTCTTGATTCTTACCAATAACTCGTTGTACACACCGCGTGACCTGCAGGTGCGGTTGTCCTATATGAGGTTGGATGCGCCCCCGGAAGCGATCTTCACCTCCGCGCTGGCTACCGCGCAGTTCCTGCACGCGCAGAGGCCCAGTGGACGCGTCTATGTCATCGGAGAGTCCGGGTTGACGACAGCGCTGCATGATATCGGCTATGCCCTGACCGACCAGGACCCGGAGTACGTGGTACTGGGGGAGACGACCATGTATAGCTTCGAACGCATTACCCGCGCCATCCGCTTCGTGGCTGCCGGAGCGCGTTTCATCGCTACCAATCCCGATGTAATGGGGCCTGGCGAGGGAGGAATCGTCCCCGCGACCGGGGCCGTAGCCGCGTTGATCAGCGCGGCCACGGGCGTCAAGCCCTATTTCATCGGCAAACCGAACCCGTTGATGATGCGTACTGCCCTGCGCGCCATCAACGCCCATTCCGAGGAATCGGTGATGATTGGGGACCGCATGGATACCGACATTATCGCCGGGATCGAGAGTGGCCTGCGCACAATACTGGTACTCACCGGCGTCACTACGCGTGAACAGGTGGAGCGCTTCCCCTACCGGCCCACCTGGGTACGGGAATCCATTGCTGATGTCGCCGTTGACAGCGGCGAATAGAGTACCAATTGCTCCTCTTTTTGATTTGGGGCTGCTTTCTTCTTCCGATTTTTCTCTTTTCAAAGAGAATGATCAGGTGAGGTGTTCTCACAACTGAAACCAGAGGAGTAGCTGTTCTATCGGCCTCCTCTCTTTTTGTTGTGTTGTCCATGTTTGAATGGAATGACCAGCCTCGACTATGGTTCCTCAAAAAGGAGCCTGTGGCTCACTTCTTCAGCTTCTGTTTCTCTCCCTTTGGTGCGAGGGTCGCCAGGGGTAGATCGAGCGCCTCGAAAAAGGATCGGGTCGCCTGTGTGACGGCGTCGTTTATCGCCTGGGGAGCCTGGCGTTGGGCAACCGGCGCCACAACCGTGTGCAGTGGCCGCTCCCCCGCTGGTTGGGCGATGACTCTGGCGACCGCGTCGGCCACCTCCTGGGGATCGGGAGGCGTGGCGGATCGGTTCTCCGCGAAAAACGGCGTCGTAAACGCATCCATAGCAGCCTGATAAAGGGCAGTACGCCCGGTATCTGCCGCGCTCTGATGTTTCGCCGCAATTGGGGTCGGGTAGGTTCCAGGCTCAATAATGGCGGCGTCGATGCCAAAGGGAGCGAGTTCATAGCGATATGACTCGGTGAGTCCCTCCAGGGCAAACTTTGTCGCTCCGTACAGTCCCTGAAACGGCAAGGCCAGACGCCCGGCAATGGACCCGATTTGCAGCAGCAAACCACTGCCTTGCCTGCGCATGTGTGGCAGAGCCGCGCGGTTCACACGCAACACGCCGAAGACATTGGTCTCGAATTGCTGGTGGACTTGCTCAAGGGTGAACGCTTCCAGTGGGCCACTATACGCTATTCCGGCATTGTTGACCACCACGTCAAGACGACCCGTGATCCCTACAAGAGACGCGATGGCCTGCTCCACGGAAGCATCGTCAGTGATATCGATTTCGACGATATGCAAGGCAAGATGTTCTCGTTCGGCCAGAGCGCGTAGTTCTTCTGCCGCAGGGGCATTTTTTCCTGCCACAGCGCGCATGCCCGCAAAAACGGTGTATCCCTGGCGTGCCAGGGTTTCAACGGTCAGACGACCGAAGCCACTGGTACTGCCAGTGACAAGAATTGTTTGCGCCATTGGTATGTTTCCCTTCTCTTCAAAACGACATGAGCGTCTCTACTCTCTTTGGAGAGGGCATTTCGCCTGTAAATAGCGAATTTTCATCCGCTTCTCTGTCTGTATCAGACATCGCGCTTCCTAACTCAAAGGCCCACCCGGCAAGATTGCGGGCTACTACTCAGGTGACGCACCTCGTCCTCTCTGGTCCTAGTGTCAGGAGGAAGTGTCATGAAAGCGTCATGAGCAGCGCCATGAACGGGAAATGCGGTTATCGGTTTGCTATCCTGACGCGTTTCTGTCTGATACATTGCCAACGATCGGCGGCAGATGCGCGTCGAGACGATTATTCCTGAAAGTTTCTGCCCGAGATCAGTGCCTTGTCATCATAGCTCATCTATTTTTGGCATCATTCATGAAAAAGACCGTGTCAGAGCCAGGTTATGTGTCAGAAAAGACACCATATACTCAGCAATTCAAGCTCAAGTTGAGATTCAGTTAAGGGGACCTCCCCTAGATTGCCTGCCAGAGGCGCACCGCCGTATCCTTCCCACCCGAAGCCAGGCGCTGCCCTTCGTGTGACCAGGGCCAGGGAAAGCCGCCGGGCGACCAGGCTACCGTGTAGACTACATCGGTGTGGCCGCGATAGACGTAGGGGTTTCCGGTAGAAGAGAGATCCCAGACCCGCACCGTCAAATCATCACTTCCAGAGGCAAGGTGCTGCCCATCGGACGACCAGGCGACAGCCTCGACCGAATTGGTATGTCCGCTATAGCGCAAGGTCCCGCTTGCGGATGGACTCCACACTTGCACTGTCTGGTCTGCGCTCCCCGAGGCAAGGCGCGAGCCATCAGGTGACCAGGCGATGGCCAGGACCCCGCCAGAATGGCCCATAAAGGGAAAGACGAGATGGCCAGTAGTGGCATCCCACACCCGCACCGTAGAGTCGTCGCTGCCCGAGGCGATGCGCGTACTATCGGGGGACCACGCCACGGCATTCACCGACGAGCCACCATACTGGCCAATGTGGCCATTGTAGGTGTATTTAAGGCGCCCTGTCCCAGCATCCCAGATCTTCACATATCCCTCCTCGCCAGCGGAGGCAAGGTACTTTCCGTCGGGTGACCAGGCCACGGCGTTTACCACTTTGATATAGCCGGTGTGGCCTGTCTGGATGGTGGGGATGATTTTGCGTTTGGTCAGGGCTTCCCACACCTGCACGGTCGCGTCTGATCCTGCAGAGGCGATGTATTGTCCATCAGGTGACCAGGCCACTACACTGGCACCTGGGGTATGCCCACTGTAGGTCAAGACATAGTCGCCATTGGCGGCCTCCCAGATCTGCACTCCCGCAGTGTTGTCTGCCGAGGCAAAACGGGCGCCGTCGGGTGACCAGGCCACGTCAAACACAATGTCGCCTTGCGGAAAGGTATGGAAAAGGGTTCCCCGCGCGGGCTTGGATATGAGTGGCACCACGGTGAGACCACCAGCGACGGCCACAAGGCCTATCCCTCCCACCAGGACTGTGCGTCGAGAAAAGATGTGTGGTCCCAGGCGACGTGGGAGAATTACTTGACTTGTCTGGTTGTTCGGGAGAATGGAGTTCTGGCCGAGGCACTTTCTCAGCCAGCAACTGGTCGAGCGCTTCCTCCATGAGGTCCGCCACGTCATGCAGCGATAAATAGGCCTGGTCACTCGCCGGCATAGCGACTGGCCTCGGCTGGTGAGACCTCATCGAAGCTCAGAATGTAGGTTTGCTGGTCCACAATGGTCCTCCTTTTGCACGTCTCTACCCCTCGAACGCATGAGCAGAGAGAGCATCAGGGACGGTTTCGACATGGTTTAGCAGACATTCGTCCTACTTTGTGTGCTCAGCGTTGCACTTCTCATGACTGCTCAGGTATTTTAGCAGAAGTCCATGCACATGTATAGATTATTTCGCAGGACATGTGGAAAGGGAGAGAATCAGTTCTACGTGTCGTTTTGCCAGTTATCTACGTGGGCCATATCCAATTTCTCCGTACTTACCACGATGGTTTTGCAACGCGATTCAGTTACAATGAGAGAGTCAGCCGGAAGCGTTCCGATACTGGCGTCTACTTCAAGTCACGGCAAAAGAAAACCGGTTCACAGAATGGAAAGTGACAGCTATGGCAGAGAAATTGATGGCTATTCTGGCCCATCCCGATGACGAGTCACTCGGTAACGGCGGGATGCTGGCAAAGTAC
>WNFD01003733.1_pt1 | contig 15281 bp, 13 predicted proteins | sample 5400491 | NCBI WGS metagenome assembly WNFD01 (sample SAMN13153343, study PRJNA577476) | soil metagenome | isolation source: 120 cm saprolite under Douglas fir tree site 2 hole 2 replicate 2 | place: USA:California | collected 2015-04-18
AGTCCAACAGGCGGGCCGCCCCGGGGCTCGGCCGATCCGCCGCGGTATCGGTGCGCCGGAGCTCATCACGCGTCCAAGTCGCCGTCGAACGCGAGCGACGTGTCGCCGACTTCGACGAGAAGCACGGGGCTCGTCGGCTGGGATCGATACGCGCGAGGTCCGCCCCGGACGACGACGACATCGGGCTCTGGCTCAGAAAGGCTATCCAGCGCCACCGGCCATTGCGTGAATGTTTCCTTGCGATCGTTGTCGCCGAAGATGCCGGCGTCGACCATGCGCTCATAGCGCTTCCTGGTGATGCGCCACAGAGGGATGGCGGGCCCACGATGAGCACTCAACGTCTGCGCCCGGAGACACGTCGGGACGGAGACGTCGAGCGTGTAACTGCGCTCAGTCCTTCGGCGCTTCGCCCCTGGACAGCCGCACGAGGAACCTGCCGAGGTCGCGCGCCATATCGTCGTAGGCCTCGCCCATCAGGTCGGACGAGCCCCCGCCGATCTTCGCAATCCGCCGGTCGGCTGTCGCCATCACGACCTTCCCGGTCTGGATGTCGACGAAACGCATTTCGGCTTGCGTGCGTGCCGCGCCTGCGCCACCACCGACCCACATCCGGAGGGCCCGGTCACCGCGGCCCAGCCGCGTGACGACACCTTGCAAGCGCAGGGTCGGCTGCCCAGTGCTTGCCGTGTATTGACCGTCACCGACGTTCACGACCTGATCGAACAGCTTGCTGTCGCGCAGGCGTCGCACCAGCTGGACCTGGAGGATCCCGGTCATCTGGTCGGCGAACTGACGGTCCTCGCCATCCTTGACGGCCGTGTCCGTGACCGGGAACTTCTCGACCGCGATGACCTTGTACTTCGTGATCTCGAAGCCCGGCGTGATCGCGACGAGCCCTGCGTGCTTGTCCTTCACGCTGGGCGTGAGGCCCTCGACCGTCAGTGGGTTGTCCGCTCCCGTCTGGATGGCGCCCTGCTCCATGCAGCCCGTGAGCACTAAGGCCAGGACCACCAATCCAAAGCGGATCGCCGCCTTCGGTGACGTCATGCTGTGTCCTCCTGCGTCGGCACAATGACTACAATGAAATGACTGCAATAAATAGACATAGCGTTTCGTCGCCCGGACTGTCAACTCACTTCGTCATGCTCGGCAGCCACAGGCTCAAGATCGGGAATGCGATCAGGATCGCGAGGCGGATCACGCCACGCTGGCTGATGAGCCGGAAGTTCCCACCCAGGCGGGGAACAAGCGCGCCGAAGCTGGGTCAGCGGATTGCCGACCTGGTGCACCGGGGGATCATCTGATCAAGGTCACCACGCTGCGCTGCTCGGTTCGGGATCAAGTTCAGAAGGAAAGCCCGAAGCCCACCGTGACGTTGACGCCCTCCCTCGAGAAACCCACGTCGGCGCGGAAGACCGCGGTACGTTCCAGGCTGAAGCGCAGCCCGACCCCGTAGCTCGTGTGGACCCGGGCGTCCGGGAGTCTGTCCAGGCTGTCTGCGACCGTGCCGGCCTCGTAGAACAGCGCCATCCCGACCCGTTCGATACGGATGGTGTCGGTGAGCGCGAAGCCCCGGGAGATTATCCAGAAGCGATATTCGGCCACCGCGTGCCAGGTGGAGTTGTCGGTGAAGCGGTTCGCGATGTAACCGCGCAGCGTATCGCTGCCGCCGAGGCTCGGCCGCTCGTAAAGCGGCAGGGTTCCGGTGCTGGCCTGCACGGCCACCCCGAGGGCGAGAGTGTCGGTGGGCGGGTTTTCTTCGCGCTCATCGCCGCCTCGGTGGAGGAGCGGAGGCAGACGCAGGGCCCCATTCCCGAACGCAGTGGTCACGGCCCCTGTGTCGCCGGTGCTCTGCCACAGCGGCGCATCCACGAACACGCCGACCTGCCACCCGGCGTAGGGCTGGTGCTGGCTGTCGCGGGTGTCGTAGCGCAGCCCGGCGCTCAGTATGAAGCTCCCGTGACCGTCGCCGGCGACGAACAGCTCTGGGAAGACCTCGTCCGTCGTCGGCCGGCCCGACACCCGCCCAGGCGCCAGGTTGTGGTACTCCCCCCGCGCGCCGATGGTCGCGATCCAGTTGCCCCCGGCCTGGGGCACGGCGAAATCGCCACGGGCGCCGAGGTCGGTGACTTCGTCGATGTAACTGGTCTCATCACGGGCCCGAGTATCCGGCCCCAACCCGAAGAACCGCCGGGTGAGGCTCTTCTCGTAACCACCGAACGCGTCGATGTGGCTTCGCTCCTCCACGATCACCCCGCCCTCGGGCAGATCCCGATGGTGGAGCCAGCGGCGCCAGATCAGCCGGTACTTCTGCTGACCTTCAGTCGTGTACGAGAAGAACGCGCCCAGGAACTCCCGGCGGCGCTCGCTTCGAAAGTCGATATCGGTGAGCGCAATTCCCGCACCGGCACCGATGTCCTGCTCGAAGAAGAACTGCGGGGCGATGAAGCTCGAAACCAGGAACCGCTCGAAGATATTCCCCGGCTTGATGCGCCCCTCGGGCAAGTAGCGCCAGCGCTCCGGATTGGGCAGATCGTCCGGCAGCGGGACCTTCGGGATCCGGCCGCTGGCCTCCATCCCCTGGAGCGGGTCGTGCTTGGGCGGACCCGCCTCCTGCGCCTCGGCCACGAGCCTGGCGGCGAGGATCGCGATCGCGAGGGCGACGATCAGGGTGGTTCTGGTCGAGTTCATCGACGGCCTCCCGCGCGACCAGCGACGCCAGGCGGGGTTGGCATCGGGTGAGAAGGGCGCGCGTCGTCCCGGAGGCCGCGAGCCCTCGGGACCAGCCGGACGATCAGTCCGCTTCGATCTTCCGCGCGTTGCAGATGCGTGTGGTGGCGTTGGCGAGCGCGACCGTGACCGAGAGCTCGACGAGCTCGCGGTCCGAGAGGTGCTTGCGCAACGCCTGGTCGAGAGCCTCGTCGGTGGTTGCCGAGGCGGTGAGCTGCTCGGCGTAGCGGATGACCAGGTGTTCCAGCTCGGTGAACTCCGCGGGATGGTCGTCGTGTGTCGCGATGCAATCGAGCTGGCTGGTCGCCAGGCCCACCCTCTGACCGAGGGCCATGTGAGCTCTGCACTCTCGGCAGAACTGGGCCCCTTCCCGGTTCTCGGTTTGACAGCGGGGACACCGCATCGCGGGCCTCCACACCGTGAGCGAACCCGCCAGGGCGATGGGCGCGCACACGGAAGGACGACAGGTGCCGAAACTGTGAATCGTCGGGTATGGGATTGTCAAGGGAGGGGGCGAGGTGTACTGGTACGGCCATGTCGTTTTTGAGCTCGCGCACTCGCTCGGCCCGCGAAGGCTTCGGCAAGCCGGTCCCACGCAAGGAAGACGCGCGCCTGCTCGTCGGCGGGGGCTGCTACAGCGACGACGTCAACCTGCCCGGCCAGGCTTACGCGTGCTTCGTGCGCTCGCCGCACGCGCACGCGCGCATCGGGCGCATGGAGACCGCCGCGGCGCTCGCCACGCCGGGCGTGACCGCGGTGCTGACCGGCGAGGACGCCGCCGCCGATGGCGTGAAGCCGCTCACGCACAGCCCGATCCCGACGAATCCTCACGAGCACATCATCCGGGCCCACGACATCGTCTTCGTCGCTCCGCATCCGCCGATGCCCGCCGACTGCGTGCGCTTCGTGGGCGAGGTGGTGGCGATGGTCGTCGCGGAAACGCCCGCCGCGGCGCGTGACGGCGCCGAGCGCGTCGTCGTGGACTGGACGCCGCTCCCCGCGGTGACGACCAGTCGGGCTTCCGCCGGGCCCGACGCGCCGATCCTCTACGACGGGGCGGCGTCGAACGTCTGCGTGGACTCCCAGGTCGGCGATGCCGCCGCCGTGGACCTCGCATTTTCACGTGCCGCCTACGTGGTGCGGTTCGAGACGTGGGTGCATCGCGTCACCGGCGTGACGATGGAGCCGCGCGCGGCGATCGGCGTCTGGGACCCGGCCGTTGGCCGCTACACGATCCACGCTGGCGCGGGGGGTCTCGGACGGACCCGAACCGGCGTGGCCGGCGCCCTCGGCGTCCCGGAGAGCGCGGTGCGCGTGGTGGCGCGCGATGTGGGCGGAAATTTCGGGACCCGGAACAGCTGCTATCCCGAGTTCGCGCTGGTCGCCTGGGCGGCGCGACGCCTCGGCCGCCCCGTGAAGTGGACGGCCGAGCGGCGCGAAGCCTTCCTGGCGGACTATCAAGGGCGCGATCTCGTGTCGCACGCGGAGCTGGCGCTCGACACCGAGGGGGCCTTCCTCGCCTTTCGCGGCGCCAACACCAGCAACGTCGGGGCGCACGCCGTCTCGTTCAACCCGCTCAACAAGGGCATGGCGATCGCGACCACGGTCTACCGCATTCCGGCCGTGGCGCTACGCGGACGCGCCGTCGTGACGAACACCTCGCCGACCACGCCCTACCGCAGCGCGGGCCGCCCGGAAGTCATGTTCGTGATGGAGCGGCTGATCGATCTTGCCGCGCGTCGTCACGGATTCGATCGCGTCGCGCTCCGGCGGAAGAACCTCGTGCCCGCGAGCGCGATGCCGTACCGCAACGGCTTCGGGGTGCTCTACGATAGCGGCGACTACCGGGCCGCGCTGGACCGCGCGATCGCCCTCGCAGACTGGGCGGGCTTCGAGACGCGGCGCGCCGAGGCGCGCCGGCGCGGCCGCTATCGCGGAATCGGCGTGGCGAACTACCTCGAGCTCAACACCGGGGATCCACGCGAGCGTGCGCAGATCACGGTGCGCCCGGAAGGGCGAATCGACCTGGTGCTGGGCACGCTCTCGTCCGGTCAGGGCCACGCGACGAGCTTCGCGCAGCTCCTGGTCGAGTGGCTCGGCGTGGAGCTTTCCGCGGTGCGGCTGATCACCGGCGACACCGACGTCACCGTCGTCGGTGGCGGGGCCCACTCCGCGCGCGCGCTGCGGCTCGCCGCAGTGGTCATGGCGAAGGCGTCGGACCAGATCGTCGAGAAAGGCCGGCGGATCGCCGCGTGGCTCCTGGAGGCCGCGGCCGCGGACATCGAGTTCGCCGCCCGCCGGTTCGGCGTGAAGGGCACGGACCGCTCGGTCGATCTGTTCGAGGTGGCGGCCGCCGCGCTGCGGCCCGACGCGCCGGAGGATTGTCGCGGACCGCTGGACGCGACGAGCAATGAAACGATGCCCGTGCCGTCCTTTCCCTACGGCTGCGCGGTGTGCGAGGTGGAAGTCGATCCCGAGACCGGCGCGGTCGAGCTCGCCCGCTACACCACCGTGGACGACTGTGGCCGCGCCGTCAATCCGATGATCCTGCACGGCCAGACCCACGGCGGCATCGCCCAGGGCGTGGGGCAGGCGCTGTGGGAGTCCTGCGCGTACGACGCGGAGACCGGGCAGCTCGTGTCGTCGACGCTGATGGACTACGCGCTGCCCCGCGCGGACATGCTTCCGCCGTTCACGACGGAGATCAGCGAGGTGCCTTCGACGTCCCATCCGCTCGGCCTGCGCGGCGGCGGCGAAGGCGGGACGACCCCGGCGCTCGGCGCCGTGGTGAACGCGATCTGCGACGCGCTCGGCGAGCTGGGCGTCGAGCACATCGAGATGCCGGCGACGTCCGAGCGCGTCTGGCAGGCGATCCAGGACGCGCGGCGAGAGCCGCACGCGCTGGAGTAGGTGGAAGGTGGGGCAGGCCTATCGGCGAGGCTACAAAGCCATCACTCCTCGAGCAGCACGCAATACTGAGGCTCCGCGCTGACGAACACCTCGTCACCCTCGGCCATCGGGTCCGGCGAAGCCGAGCGCACGATGAGCTGCCGGCCGTCCCAGTCCACGTGGTACTGCGTGAAATCGCCCTGGAACACGCGCTGGCGGATCCGGGCCGGCCACGCGTTGACGGCCGTCTCCGGGCGCGCGCGCTCGAGGCGGAGGCGGACGGTGCGGACGGCCATGAGCGCCTCGGCCCCGACCCGGCGGTCGGGAGAGGTGCTGTGGACCAGGGCTCCTCCCGGCGTCTGTATGACCACGAGCCCATCGCGCTCGAGGTCGGGGCGGCGGCGGCCCCGGATCAAGTTGGCCGACCCGACAAAGTCGGCGACGAACGTGTTGCGCGGCCGGTCATAGATCTCGGCCGGTGTGCCCACCTGCTCGATGACGCCGTCCCGCATCACCACGATCCGGTCGGAGATGGCAAGCGCCTCCTCGAGATCGTGCGTGACGTACACCGAGGTGATGTCGAGGCGGCGCTGGAGCTCCTTCAGCTCGACCCGCATCTCGGCGCGCAGCTTGGCGTCGAGGTTCGACAGCGGTTCGTCGAAGAGGAGCACCGAGGGCGAGAACACGAAGGCCCGGGCCAGGGCCACGCGCTGCTGCTGGCCGCCGGAAAGCTTGGACGCGCTGCGGGCGCCGAGCTCGCCGAGCTGGACCAGGTCGAGAGCCTCACGCACGCGGGTCGTCACCTCGGCGACCGGACGCCGCCGCACGCGGAGGCCATAGGCGACGTTGTCGAACACCGTCATGTGGGGCCAGATGGCGTAGGACTGGAAGACCATGGAAAGCCCGCGACGCTCGGCGGGGACGTTCACGTCAGGCGAGGACGAGAACACCGGGCTTCCGCCGATCCGAATCTCGCCCGACGTCGGCCGCTCCAGCCCGGCGATCGCCCGCAGCGTCGTCGTCTTGCCGCAGCCCGAGGGGCCGAGCAGGGTGAGGTGCTCGCCTGCGCCGACGGTGAACGTTACGCCGCGAACCGCAGCGACCGCGCCGTAGCGAACGACCAGGTCGCGCACCTCGATCGACGCCTTGCTCACGCTCACTCTCCCACGGCCTGGACGGCGCGGCGGGCCACCGCGAACATGATCGCCAGGGCTGCGGCCACCGCCAGCGTCTGTAGGAGGGCCATGGCCGCGGTGAGCTCCGTGCTGGTCGAGAACCACGACTCGACGATGGCCGGGGTGATGACCTTGGACTTCGGCCCCATCAACAAGATCGACGCGCCCAGCTCGCGGACGCTGGCGATGAACAGCAGGAGCCACGCCGCGACCAGGCCGGGCTTGAGCAGCGGCATGGTGACCGTGCGCAGGCGATAACCCCACGTCGCCCCGCACATCTGGGCGGACTCCTCGAGCGAGCGGTCGATTTGTAGGATTACGCCAGAAATCGTCCGGAGCCCGAGAGGCAGGAACACCGTGAGGTAGGCGATCAGGAGCAGCCATAGGGTGCCGTAGATCGGGATCGGGAAGACCAGCCACGCCCACAGCATCCCGAAGGCGAAGACGAGGCGTGGCACCGCCTGCGGGAACATCAATAGATATTCGATGACGCCGGCGCCCGGCAGCCGGGAGCGATAGATCAGCCAGGAGAGGAACCCCATCAGGAACACGCCGATACTCGCGGTGGCGAAGCCGAGGAGCAGGCTGTTCCAGAGCGCCGAGCGCACGGCATCCAGGGACAGCGCGGTCGCGTAGTTGGCCAGCGTGAAGTTGTCGGCGCGGGGGAAGACGGTCGTCAGGCGCTGGAGCGAGGCGTACACGATCGTCAGCACGGGCAGGATCACGGCCACGCCCAGATAGGCCGCGCAGATTCCGAGGAACGGCCAGCGCAGGCGTCCGACGTCCATGACGCGAGGCCGGAAGGCCTTGCCCGTGATGGTGACGTAGCTGCCCGCGCTCACGATACGCCGGTAAGCCCACACCATCGCGAACATCACGGCGAACAGCGACACCCCCATGGCCGCCGCCGTCGGGAAGCGCGGCGGGTACTGGGACACGAGCTGGTACATGGCCGTGGTCACGACGTAGAAGCGGTTGGGGAGCCCCAGGACCAGCGCGGCCGAGAACGAGCCCAGCATCTCGGCGAAGACGAAGATGGTCGCCCCGAGCACGCCGGGCAGGACGAGCGGCAGAGTGATGCGCAGCATCGTCCGCATGCGGCCGGCGCCGACGACCTGGGAAGCCTCCTCCAGCGCGGGGTCCATGGATTTCATCACGGCCCCGATCATCACGAAGGCGACGGAGCCCTCGAAGAGCGCCATCACCCAGGCGATCCCCCAGGGCGTGTTGATGTCGATGAGGTGACCGTCGCCCCCGAGCGCCCGCCAGATCTGGTTGACGAAGCCGCCGCTGGGCGAGCCGATGAGCGCCCAGGCCAGCGCCCCCATGAGCGGCGTCACGTAGTAGGGCAGGGCCATGAGCTGCTCGAACGCCGCTCGGCCGGGCACGTTCGTGCGCGAGAGGATCCACCCCATCGTGAATCCGAACACGATAGCCAGGACGGTCGCCACGACTGCGACGAGCAGCGTGTTGCCGAAGATGTGGGCGTAGCGGCCGAGGTCCGCATAGTTGGCGAGCCCGTAGGCCTCCGGTGGGCGCGCCTGCGGATCGCCCACGCTCAGCGAGGCCTGGATGAGGTAGGCAATTGGATAGAGGACGAGGACGGCGGCGGCGCCACCGACGAGCAGGCTGACGAGCCGCGGGCCCGGCCGCCAGGACCAGCGCCCGGAGCCCCCCATGTCCCTAAAGCCCCATGATCGCGTTCCACTCCTTCACGAACACTGGATGGCTGGCCACGTAGTCGGCCCAGTCCGAGGGGAAAAGGAGCTTGAAGTCCGCCAGCCGCTTGCCCGTGGGCATCGGCCCCGCGTCGGCGCGCAGCGACCCGTAGAGCAGGATCTTCTGGTTCTGGTACACCATCTGGCCGCGCCTGGAGAGGGCCCAGTCCATGAAGAGCTTGGCGGCCTCGGGGTGGGGGGCGCGGTTGACCACCCCGATGAGGAGCGATGTCGCCGGCAACCCGTCGGCCGGCGCCACGAACTCGATGTCGGCGCCTTTTTCCTGGAAGAGCGTGTATCCCGCGTACTCGGCTAGCGCGCACATGCGGTCATCGCCCTTGGACAGCCGATCGAAGAGCTGGGCGCGCGAGTCGAATCCGCGGGGACGCTGCTTGGCGAACTCCTGCCAGAAGTCGTTGCCGTAGAGCTTGCGGAGCATGTACCACTGGGCGTGCTGCATGCCCGAGGTGGCGAGCTTCGCGCTGATTCCATCCTTGAAGGCCGGGTTGAGAATGTCCTTCCACGACTTCGGCGCCTGTTCGGGCTTCACCTTGGTGCGGTTGTAGGAGATGCCGGCGAACGAGACGCCGCCCCAGCCGTAGTAGCCGGCGGGAGTCGACTGGTGCTCGGCTTTGTACCCGGCGTACTCCGGTGAAGCATACTGCTCCCACCCGCCCTTCTTCTGGAAGTCGATGGCGGGCGAGATGTCGGAGAGCTGCAGCACGTCGACCCCGAAGCGCCCGGCCGACCGCTCCGCGGTGATCTTCGCGTAGAGCGCGCCGGTCTGGAGCCGCACGTAGCTGGTCTTGATCTTCGGGAAGTCCTTCTTGAACGAGTCGAGCAGGACGCCGATCCCGGCCTCGCCGTCGTGGCCGTAGTAGACGACCTCGCCCTCCTGCTCGGCCTTGGCGACGTCGGCGGACGTCTGGAAGTCGTGCACTTTGGTGACGCCGCGCGCCGGGCTCTGGGCCGCGGCGAACGGCACGTCGGCCAGCAGGGGCGCGGCGGCCGCGAGCGCCCCGGCTTTCAGGAAACCGCGCCGGGTGACAGCGGTCTGGGCAGGCTCGGTCATGCGGAGATCTCCTCTTCGTTGGGGATATCGGGGCGACTCGACTCGCCCCGCGTAGATGGTATCCTACCGCCGTCCGAATATCCTTCGCGAGGTGCCTCATGCTCTACGAACTGCGTCGCTACGATGTCGCCGCCAGCAAGCTGCCCGCGCTCGTCGACCGCTTCGGCAGCTTCACCGTGCACAAGTGGAAGGAGTACGGCTTTCGCCTGATCGGCTTCTGGACGCCCGTCGTGAGCGAGAAGAGCAACCAGGTGGTCTACATCTGGGGCTGGGAGAGCTACGAAGAGCGGACCAAGAAGAATGCCGCCTGGCGCGCCGACCCCGAGCGCGCCAAGAAGTGGGCGGAGACCGAGAAGGACGGGCCCCTGGTGAACCGCGTGTACAACCAGCTCATGGAGCCGACTGCGTATTCGCAGCTCGACCGGGGCGAGGCGTATGGACCGGACGCTGCGACCCGCAGCCCGTACATCTTCGAGCTGCGCGAGTACCAGGCGATGCCGGGGAAGATCACCAACATCAGCGACCGGTTCGGCGGCTTCACGTGCGGCGCGTTCAAGAAGCACGGCTTCCGCCAGGTGGGCTACTGGCTGAACCGCATGGGCGGAAACGATCACCAGCTCATCTACCTGCTGGCCTGGGAGAGCCTGGACGAGCGCGTGGCCAAGTTCGACACCTTCGCCAAGGACCCCGAACGTGCCCGCGTGTTCGCCGAGAGTGAGAAGAACGGCCCCATCGTGCAGCAAGTGGCCAACACGATCCTGCGCCCGACGGCCTTCTCGCCGATGAAGTGACGCCTGCGGCCATGAAGGTTTCGTTCTTCGAAACCGCGCGCTACTGCTCGCCTCAGACGCTGCCGTCCGAGTGGCCGGTGCCGTCCGGGGCGTACGACCGTGAGGCTGGGGCCCGGGCCTATCGGGGCATGATCGAGCGTCTCGAGTACGTCGAGGAGCTCGGCTTTGACTGGATCAGCGTCTCCGAGCATCACTATTCCCCGCGGATCCTGACCCCGGCCCCGATCGTCTCGGCGTCCTACATCGCTGCGCGCCTGCACAAGATCAAGATCGCCCTGCTCGGCCCGATCGTGCCACAGAGCAATCCGGTGCGCGTGGCCGAGGAGCTGGCGATGCTCGACACCCTGGCCCAGGGGCGCCTGGTCGTCGGGCTGCTGCGGGGAACGACGAACGAGTACCTGACCTACGACCTCAACCCGGCGGAGGCGCGGGAGCGAACCGACGAAGGCATGGAGCTCATCCTCCGAGCGTGGACGGAGCCGCAGCCGTTCGGCTGGCAGGGCCGCCACTTCCAGTACCGCACCGTGTCCATCTGGCCGCGTCCGCTGCAGCAGCCCCATCCGCCCACCTATGCCCTCGGCACGAGCCGCGAGTCTTGCGAGTTCGCCGCGCGCAACCACCTCGGCTGCGGCGTCTCCTACGGCTCGTTCGAGGCCGTCGGCAAGGCCACGCGGTACTACCGCGAGCAGTGCGCGCGCTACGGCTGGCAGCCGGCGCCGGAGCAGATCATCTATCGGGCGAACATGCTGCTGGCCGAGACCGACGAGGAAGCCCAGGCGTCACTGCGCGAGCAGCCGAACCAGAGGCCGTTCTCCATGCGGCCGGGCGTCAGCGACGCCCTCATGAAGCTCGATTCCCGCAACATCGCCGGAGAAGCGCGGGCACCGATCGTGAGCGGCGCGCTCCCGACGACGTTCATCGGCGGCCCGGACACGATCGTGGAGCAGGTCCGGCGCTGTCGCGACGTGGTCGGAGCGGGCGTGCTCGACCTGTCCCTGCACCCGCCCGGGTCGGGCGATCTGGAGCCACTCATGTACGCGCTCGAGCTGTTCGGGAAGAAGGTGCTGCCGCGCATTCGCGACATCTGAGGGGGCCGGAGTAGTGTTCAGCGAAGGCTACGTCGAGGCGGACGGCTTTCGGGTCCGGTACATGGAAGCCGGGCAGGGTGCCCCGCTGGTGCATCTGCATGGGGCGGGCGGGCTACGCCTCACGCCCGCGCACGACCTCCTGGCTCGCACCTTCCGAGTGGTGGCTTTCGAGATGCCCGGATTCGGTCAGTCGCCGGAGAACAACCGGACGCGGAGCATGCCCGAGCTCGCATCGACCATGGCCCAGGCGGTCAAGAACCTCGACCTCGACACCTTCAACCTCATGGGCACGTCCTTCGGTGGGAAGACGGCCCTGTGGCTGGCGCTCCAGGCGCCGGAGCGCGTGCTCGCCCTCGTGCTCGAGGCTCCCGCCGCGATTCGTCAGGAGGGCGCCGAATCTCCCTCCGGCTCCCCCGAAGAGATCGCGCGCCGCCTGTACGCTCACCCCGAGCGGCTCGACGCCATCCCGGCGCCCGACCCGGCCATACGGGCGAAGACGCAGCCGTTGGTCCTGCGACTGCGCGGACCCGACCGCGACGCTGATCTCGAGAGTCGGCTCCCTAGCCTCGTCACGCCGACCCTGGTGCTATTCGGCACCCTGGACAGCGTGATCGCGCCGGCGATGGGACGCGTCTACAAGGACCTGATGCCCGGCTGCCACCTCGTGTTCGTCTACGATGCCGGGCACGGGATCAGCACTGATCGCCCGGAGGCGTTCGCCGAGGTCGTGGTCGACTTCCTCGAACGCCACGAGGCGTTCGTCATCAGCCGCACGGAAACGGTGATCCACCCCTAGGCTTCACGACGATCAGACGCCGGTGCCGAACCCGCCGGCGGTGCGAACGGTCGCCGCCTCGCCCATGTGTCCCGCGGAATGAAACAGGGCGATCCCGCTGAGCACCGCCGAGCGCGGCCGGCCGGGGAACGCCTTCGCCAGTTGCTCGGTCCGGGCGCCGAAGGCCCCCTCGGCAGCGGCCCGTTCGACGGCCTCGGCAGCGACCGGGCCTTCCCAGTCCTGGGGCTTGAAGTCACCGACCAGCTCGCGCGTGCGGAGCCCGACCGCGTCGCGGTACGCGCGGAGCGCGCCGGGGTCGATCTGCCCCGTCAACTGCGTGACCTCGGCGCTGGTCATGCCGATACCGAAATCGGGGCGGGTGATGCCGAGCCGCTTCTTCCACGTGTCGTCGAAGACCTGAGGACGCGCGGCCAGCACGGTGTTGACCATGATGTCCTCGGCGCGGGCGATGTGCCACATGAGCCACGCCAGCGAGTTGAGGTCCTCGCGCGGGCGCACGCGCATCTGCTCGTCGGTCAGGCCGGTGAAGGTGCGCTCCGCCGCCGACATCTTGTTGCCGCCGACGACCGCCGAGTGCATGGCGGCGTGCTGATCCAGGAACAGGTCACGAACGTCCATGTCGTCCTCCCGGGATGCGCTATGATGCCAATCCGATGAAGGTTACCACGCTCGAGACCTACCTCCTGTCCGCGCCCTTGCCCCAGGCGGTCCGCACGTCGACCACCACGATCAGCCGGGTGAGCGAGGTCATCGTCAAGCTCACGACGGACGCGGGTCTCGTGGGCATCGGCGAGGCCCACGGCCCGTTTCTCTTCCAGCAGGGTCCGGATGGCCTGCGCAGCGTGAACGAAATTCTCAGAACGATCACGCCGCTCGTCGTCGGCCAGGATCCGTTCGACGCCGAGCGGATCTGGCAGGAGTTGTTCGCGTTGACCTACACCAGCGTGCGCGGCATTCCCGCCCTGGCCCGGCAGCAACGCCCGCTGGTGACGGCCATCAGCGCGATCGACATCGCCCTCTGGGACCTCAAGGGGAAGGCGATCGGCCGACCGGTCTACGCCCTGCTGGGCGGCGCACTTCGCCGGCGCGTGCCCGCGTACGTGACGGGCTTCTACTACCGGGACGGCGAGCGACCGGACGACCTCGTGCGCGAGGCGGCGATGTACCTCGAGCAGGGCTATCGGACGCTGAAGGTGAAGGTTGGAGGGCTGACGCCGGAGGCGGACGCCGAGCGGGTGGGCGTGATCCGGAAGGCGGTGGGGAGCGAGGTCGCGCTCATGCTCGACGCGAATCAGGGGTGGAACCTGCCGACCGCGGTGCGCGCGGCGAAGCTCTGCGCGCCGTACGATATCTTCTGGCTCGAAGATCCGATGCCCTGGTACGACGAGCGCCACACGCTGCAGCGGCTGAAGGCCGAGATCGACATCCCGATCGCCGCCGGCGAGACGGAGTACAGCCCGTTCGGCTTGCGCACGATGGTGGCGGAGGGGCTGGTCGACTACTTGATCATCGACTCGACCTGGGCCGGCGGGCTGACGACCTGGCGCAAGGCGGCGGTGATGGCCGAGCTGTATCAGATCCCACTCGCCGCGCATCACGATCCTCAGATCCACGTGCATGCGGTAGCGGCGAGCCCGACCGGGTTCATTCTGGAGTCCTTCGCGGACCCGACCCGTGATCCCTTGTGGTTCGAGCTGTTCCGCGAGCGCCCGCCGATCATCGACGGCTTCATGGCGCTGCCCGAGGCGCCGGGGCTCGGGCTCGAGCTTCGCGACGAGACCCTGGAGAAGTACGGCGTGAAGATCGGCTGAATCCGTTACGTTCTTCGGACGCCGGCGAGGTGGCCAATGCGGCCGTTGCAGCTCTAAATGCCTGCGGGCGACGCCTTTCGTGCCCTTGTGACGGGCGGCAACGGATTCATCGGCTCCGTCGTGGTCCGGGCGCTCCTGGGCAAGGGATATCGCGTGCGGTGCCTGGTTCGAGAGCACAGCCGGACCGAGCGCATCGACGGGCTGCCGATCGAGCGGGTGCGGGGTGACGTCTGCGACGCGGCGTCCGTCCGCGCCGCGATGCAGGGCTGCGGGTCCGTGGTGCACCTCGCCGGGATCTCCCGCTGGACGGAGATCCACTCGCCGCGGATGGAGCGCGTGGTGGTCGGCGGCACCACGAACGTGCTCGAGGCCGCCCGCGCGGTGGGCGGCCCGCGCACGGTGTTCGTCTCGAGCGCGATCGCCATCAACGGCAGTCGTCGGCCGGTCGTGCACACCGAGGCCAGTCCCTCCACGCTGGACCTCGGTCGATACGTCTACGCGAGGGCGAAGCGCGAGGCCGAGGCGCGGTGCCGGCGGGCAGGGGCCGACGGCGTCCCGGTCGTCATCGTCAGTCCCGGCGAGGTCTACGGTCCCGACGACACCGATCTCGTGACGGCCGCCAATCTCGTGGACTTTGCGCGGAGTCCGGTGGTGCTGGTCTGCAACGGCGGCACGAGCGTCGCTCACGTTGGCGACGTTGCGGCCGGAATCGTCGCGGCGCTCGAGAAGGGGCGGCCCGGGGAGCGGTACATCCTGGGCGGCGACAACCTGACGATCCGCCAGCTGGCCGAGCTGACCTTGTCGATTCTCGGGCAGCGGAAGCCCATCTGGACGGTGCCGAAGCCGATGGTCCGCCTGCTGGCCGGAGCCGGGCGGTTCGGAGTGCCGCTGCCGTTCGAACCGGCGGTGATCCCCTACGCGACGCTCTACTGGTTCATGGACAGCCGCAAGGCGCGGGAGGAACTGGGCGTCAGCTTCCGATCGGCGCGCGACACTCTTGCTCCGACGCTCGACTGGCTCCGGGCGGCGGGCCACGTGTAGCCGGGGGCGGGACCGGTCCGCGCTCATCGACGCGGATTCCGTCGCGAGAGACCTCCGCCGATTGACTCAATTTTCCTGATGCAAACGGTGGTTGTCCCGTTGGGCCCGAGGCGGTAAATTCGCGTAGCACGCGCTTCGTGTCGGATCGCGGAGCCGGCGAGGAGGCCGAC
>WNFD01011076.1_pt1 | contig 15280 bp, 17 predicted proteins | sample 5400491 | NCBI WGS metagenome assembly WNFD01 (sample SAMN13153343, study PRJNA577476) | soil metagenome | isolation source: 120 cm saprolite under Douglas fir tree site 2 hole 2 replicate 2 | place: USA:California | collected 2015-04-18
GACCCCGCCAGCGCGCAGCGCGCCGCCGCACGCCTTCAGCGAATCGCTCCCACCGATGTGCTTGATGGCGGCCGCACCCTGGCCGTGAAGGTGGCCGACAAGGGCCAGACCGTCCTGGAGGTGATCCGGCTGCTGGATGCCGATGCCGTCGTCCCGGAATCGCTGGCCATCCGCGAACCGACCCTCGACGACGTGTTCCTCCAGCTGACCGGCCATCGGGCCGGCACAGGCCGAGATGGGCCCGATCCAGAGCCGGCGGGCGTGGCCGGCCCCAACGAAGGGTTTGCCTCATGACCACCGTCACCGCACCAGCTGACCTCCGACTCTCACCCCCCCGGCGATCGAAGCTGGCGTGGGCGGCCGCCGACGCCCTGGCGGTCGCCAGACGCAACATCATCGGGATGACCCGCAGGCCCCAGGTGCTCGCCTTCGCGACCATCCAGCCGGTGATCTTCGTGCTTCTGTTCCGCTACGTATTCGGCAGCTCGATCCACATCCCTGGCGTCAGCTACGTCGATTACCTCATGGCCGGGATCTTCGTGCAGACCGTGATGTTCGGTGCCCAAACCACCGCCGTCGGCATGGCAGAGGATCTCCACACCGGGCTCATCGAGCGGTTTCGGTCGCTGGTCATGGCCCGCTCCGCGGTTCTTGCCGGTCGCGTCCTGGCCGATGCGCTGAGCAACCTGTTCGTCATCGTCCTCATGCTCGGCGTGGGATACCTCGTTGGCTTCCGGCTCCACACCAGCGTCCCCGCCGTCGTGGCCGCGACCGGCGTGCTGCTGCTTTTCGGTTTCGCCATTTCGTGGGTAACCGCGCTGCTCGGTTTGGCCGCCAGGAGCGCCGAAGCGGCCGCAGCCGCGTCGCTCCCGCTCACCGTACTGCTCGCGTTCCCCTCAAGCGCCTTCGTGCCGACCCAGAACATGCCCGGCCCGCTGCGCGCCTACGCCGACCACCAACCCCTTACCGCGACCGTCAACGCCATCCGGCCGTTGCTACTCGGGGGCCCGACCATCTCGCACGTGGTGGTAGCCATCATCTGGTGCCTCGGCATTGTCACCGTCTTCGCTCCTCTTGCGGTGCTCCGGTACCGCCGGGCCGCCTGAGCTTCCGCGCAGACGTGCGGGGCGTGACTCAGCCATCCACCGGCCCTACAGGGCATGGACATCGCATGTTCAGCGCCCGGAAGCCTGCGTGACCCACCCGAACATCCTGATCTGGCCAGGTCACGCAGGGTACTGTGGGCCCCAGGTCCGCGCCAGAGCGGGACTGCGCGCTTGCGTGGGACCCTCGGACACGCTCTGTGACAGGCCTGCCGTGTAGACACCGCCGTCAATGGGGAGCTGCGGCGGGCAGAGCTGGTGCCTTCCGAGAGCATACCGGCCAGGGTGCGTCGGCACCTGGAGGCGCTGGTGGATCGCTCGGTTGGCGGCATAGAGAGGGTGCCCCGGACCCCCGGACAGCGAAGATTTGTTAGTGCCCGGCTGGTGGTTGCTGCGATGAGCTCAGGGATCACCTGGCCAGCTGGATGACTTCCTGGTAGAAGCGCCGCTCGATCTGCCAGCTGTCGGGTGGGCGGGGCTGCGTCCGCCCCCAAGGCGGTGAAGGACAGCTCATAGACCTTGGTAGTTCCCGTTCAGTCAGACTCGTTGAAGTCGGAGCGTCTGCCCTGGTCAGCGATGTGGAAGATGTCGGCGGCGGAACCCAGCCAGGTCACCGGGAATCGAGGTTAGCCGGTCGTCGGTGCGGGCCAGCTGCGGCGGAAGAACCGCTCGGCGGCGGCGTCGAGCGGGTACATCAGCTCGATGCGTAGCTCGTCGAGGGTGACCTCGGCGACCGGGTCGAACCGGGCGACCATCGCGATGGTGCGGACCACCTCGTCGCCGACGCGGAACGAGGGGCAGGCCATCAGCCCCGGTTCGGCCGCCGCTGGCCGGGTAACGTCAGCCAGGGCGGTTTCGGCGTCCGCGACGAGGTGGCGCAGCTCGTCGTCGAAGAGTGCCTGGCCGAGGTGGTGGCGCAGCCGGTCCAGACCGGCCCAGACCGGCCCAGGCGACTTCCGGCCAGTTCACGATAGCCCCGGCGGCGGCCGGGTTGGTGAGCCAGTCGCGGACGAAGTTGCCGCCGACGACGCCGGCACCGAACAGCGCGGCGCTGGCCCGGTTGGCCAGCACCACGTTCCAGTGGCCGTCGATGACGATGGCCGGGTATGGCTCGTGCGCGTGCAGCATCCGGTCGATCGCCGCCCGGTAGGGCGCCAGGTCGGTGCTGTCGAGATCGGCTCGCGGATAGGGGGCCGGTAGCCCCGCGGCGTTGAGCATCTCGTTGCTCTCCCGCAGTCCCACACCGAGCGCGTCGGCGAGCCACAGTACCATCTGCGGGCTGGGCCGAGACCGGCCGGTCTCCAGGAACGAGATGTGCCGGCCGGTGGAGCCGACCTTCCCCGCCAGGGTGAGCTGGCTGAAGCCGCGATGCTGGCGCCAGTGCCGCAGCCGGGTACCGAACGGCCCGGCCGGCTCGCTGCCGATGATCGGCAGTATCGCAGCCGCCTTCGTGGGTGGCGATTCCCTAGCCGGGAATCGACATGGCCCGCGCGGGAACGGCACGGTGGGCACATGCCGCAGTTGTCCACCCAGCTCATCGTGGAGGCGCCCGCCCACGCCGTGTGGGATGTCATCGGGCCGCGTTTCGCCCTGATCGCGGATTGGGCCACCGCCATCCCCGCATCGGCCGCCTCCCCACGCCGACCGCGTCCACGGCCGCGGCGGCCACCGGGTTGCCGCTCGCAGCGACCGTCGCCGGCGCGCCGGTGGCCGGCCGGGTATGCCAGACCGGGGTAGGCCTGGTCCCGCAGGCGACCGAGACGCTGGTCGCCTACGACGAGGCCAACCGCACCCTCACCTACGAGGCCAGCGGCATGCCGGCGTTCGTGACCACCGCCCGCAACACCTGGACCGTCACCCCGCTCGGCGAGCACCGCACCCCGGTCAGAATCCAGGCACAGTTCGACACCTGCGGCCTGCTCGGACTGCTCGGCCGCTGGGCGATCCTCGCCCAGGTCGGACGCACCAGCCGTTACCTGGTCAACGACCTGCGCCACTACGTCGAAACCGGCACGCCCTCGCCCCGCAAACAGCGCCAGCTGCGCCGCGCCCGGCAGTAGCCGCGCACCCGGCTGTTCCGGCCCGGCTGGCCGCCGGGCTACCGCAGGCGCCAGCCCGGCGGCGCCGCGCGCGTCATTGTGGCCTATTTTGGCGGCCGCCGCGAATGCGCCAGAGTCGGCGACCCAAGATCGAGCACACCGTAGTCGGGGTCGTCGCCGTCCACGAGAACCCAGCCGCGCGTCGGGCGGCCGGTCAGGTCCAAGGGGCGTACCCCGGCTGGGCCAGTGCCCCTTCCATGCCGTCAGGGCTGATCCGGGCGATGAGGTCGTCGCCGTGCACACCCACGGTCATGTCGCCGTGAGGGAGGAACGCCCGGCCGCCGAACATCTTCTTCTCGGTGACCCCTGCCATGTCCCACAGCCGGTCCCGGACCCGGCCGGCAAGCATCTCCTCGTAAGCCAGGCCCCCGGATGCTACAGCCCCCACACGTGGCGCGACAACCCTGTTCCCAGCGTGGGCGCGGCCATAGAGGGCGGATGAGTTTGCTGGCCCGGGCGGATCTAGCAGGTTGACAGGTGACCGTCCGGCCCGGCGGCCGACCGCCCACCACCGGACTTTCCAGGAAGCCAGACATGGCGGCAAGACTGCAGGGGCGCGACGAGATCATCACCGCTAGGCCGTCGGAGCGGGTGCGGCCCCTGACCGCTGACTCGACGCTGCTGCCCCGCTGGGGTCCGCCGGTGAGTGCGGTCGAACTCCATCGAAACCCACCCCAGGACCCGAAGGGCTCGGCTCGCGCAGGCGTGCCGCTGCCCGGTTCACACGGCGCTTCGTCGAGGTCCGTACTGAGCATGTCGAGGCAGACGAGTCTGCGTACGTCTTCGCGCAGGACACCTTCGGTCTCCGGCGGTTAATGACCGAGCCGGGCTTCGCGCTGGAGATCGAGCCCGCCGGGCCCGGACGGCACCGGGTCATCCTCAGCTTCTTCCACCACCCCACGGGGCTGCTGGGCCAGGTCATGAAAATCATGGTCATCCTGCGCCTGCAACGACATAACCGGCGCGCGGCGCTGGCGAGCCTGAAACTGGTTGCCGAGGACGGACGATTCTGAGACGGCTCACGGTCCCGGCGGTGACCGCCATGCGGCCAGCGCGGCGGCGCCGCGGCGCACGCTTGCGGGCACACGCCGCCGAGCCAGGTTCGCTGGCATGGCCGGATTGGCAGTCGGCGCACCGCGCGTCCGGGTGCCACGACGGGGCTGGATTGTCGCGTCCGGGTCGACGTGCCGCTTCATGGCGTGGTCGGCAGGTCGAAGATCGGGAATAGGTGGGGGTCGGGGAATCCGGTGATGGTGGCGACCTGGTCGCCGGCGATGGTGATGACCATGATCCCGTAGCCGCGGCAGCCTTCGGCGCTGTCGTCGGGCAGGTAGGCCGCCAGGGCCGGATGGCCGTTGGCCCGGGTGCAGACGACGCGGATGAGGTCGAGCCGGCCGGAAGCGGGCACGGTGGCGAAGAAGATCGTGATGTCGGCGCGGCCGATGATCTGGACCGAGTCCGGCGGCATCGTCAGGATCGCGTCCTCGCGCAGCAGGGCGGCCAGCGCCGCCATGTCGCAGTCCTGCCATGCGCGCATGAACGCGTCCACGACCCGGCGCTCCCGGTCGCTGAGGGGCCGTTGCGCCGCGGCGGTGGCGGGAGCCTGGACGAGGGTGGCGTGGGCGCGTTGCAGGGCGCTGTTGACCCCGGCGACGGTGGTGTCGAGCAGGTCGGCGACGTCGCGGCTGGGCCAGGTGAGCACGTCACGCAGGATCAGCACCGCACGTTGGGTGCCGGGCAGCAGTTGCAGAGCGGCGATGAACGCCAGGGCGACGCTTTCGCGGCCTTCGACGATCGCGGCGGGGTCGGCGTCGGGGTCGGGGAGCTGGTCGAGCAGGATGTCCGGGTAGGGCTGCAGCCAGGCCACGTCCGCGGTGGTGACCGGGTCGCGTCCCCGCTGGTTGATCATCTTGAGGCAGGTGGTGGTGGTGATCCGGTACAGCCAGTGCCGTAGCGGGCCGGTGCCCTGGTAGCCGTGCAGTCCTCGCCAGGCGCGCAGCATGGCGTCCTGCACCGCTTCCTCGGCGTCGCTGTAGGAGCCGAGCATCCGGTAGCTGTGCAGGTGCAGTGCCCGCAGGTGCGGGGTGACCAGGGTGTGGAACGCGTCGCCGTCGCCGCGGCGGGCGGCGTCCAGCACCTGGTTCATGCCGGTGTCGAGGTCGCGCGTGGTGCTCACCGGCACACGGTAGCGCGGAGGTGTGACAGGACCGATGAGTTCGGCCCGCCGCGGGGATCAGACAGGGGTGAGCGGGCCGGCCCGGCCCGCACAACCGATGTGGCAGGAGGATGGCTGATGGGTGCACCGTTCGTGTGGTTTGACCTCACCGCAGCCGACGGCGGGAAGGTGCGCGAGTTCTACTCGGACCTGTTCGGCTGGACGATCGGCCCTGGAGCGGGCGACTACCAGGGATGGATGACCGACGGCGAGCAGCCGTGGGCCGGGATCATCCCGGCCGCCGCGGCGACCGCGGGCCAGTGGGTGCCCTACGTTGTGGTGGATGATCTCGACGCCGCGGCGAAGCAGGCGGTCGCGTCGGGCGGCAGGGTCGGGAAGGAGAAGACGGTCGGTCCGGCCGGGACGTCAGTCACCGTCGCCGACCCCAGCGGGGCCCTGGTCGCGCTGTTCACTCCCGCCGCCGGGTGACGCGCAGCCACCGGCCGCAGCGGTGCGGCACCGGAGGGCACCCACGCGGCCGGTGGCCCGTGCCCGGCCCGCAAATGAGCCGCTGACGCCGACCGACAGGAGACAACGGCACCGATGACCGCTGAGGAGCTGTTCTGGGATCTCGTCGAGCCGATGTACGCCGACCCGGCGGTGCAACGGTCGACCATGATGGGCCTGCCGTGCGTACGGCTGGATGGCCGGTTCTTCGCCTCGCTCGACCGCCGCAGCGGGGCGCTGCTGGTGAAGCTGCCGCAGCAGCGGGTCGGGCAGCTCATCGCCGGCGGCCGCGGTGAACCCTTCGCCCCGGCCGGGCGAGTCTTCCGCGAATGGGTGGCCATCCCGAAGCCGGACCGCAGACGTTGGCAGAGCCTGCTCGCGGAGGCCCGGCGTCACGCCGCGGGCCCCCCGATGCCGCACCCTTGACCAGCATGTGTGCTGCGGGTCAGCTGGCATCCCAGGCGGCCTTCTCCTCAACGTAGTGGCGGAGCGAGTCCAGCGACTGCTGGAACGCGCCGTGGATCATGCTGGTCAGGTCGTCGGCGCCGGCCGGGTCGAGCGGCTCGAATGTGGTCTGCAAGGTGACAGTGGCCGTGCCCGCGGCGGCGCCCGGGGTGACGGCGAAGGTGCCACCCGAGTGCCGTACTGGCAGCGGTACCTGCAGGTGGCTGAACCGGTAGCTGCGCCGCTCGGCGGAGATGTCGCTGATCTGTTCGCAGATCTCCTGCCCGTCGGCCATCGTGCAGATCCGGACGGTGCCGTCCATCCGGGCGGCAACCACTCCGGGCAGCCACTGGCGGGTGGCGGGCATGTCGGCCAGGACAGCCCAGACGTCGTCCGGGCCGGCGTTGATGTCCACAGTGTTGGTGATCGTCACCGGCATGTGTGATCCTCTCGTGGCGTAGCGGGGTTCAACCGTTGTGACGGCACGGTGGGTGCTGATTCATCGCCGCCGGTGATCCGATCTAGCCTGGACCGGTGAGGACCACCGCCCAACCGGACACGGCCAGGCCGGCCGCGGCGTTGCTGACGGCGGCGGCCGCCGGTGACGCCGAGTCGTTCCAGCAGCTGGCGGCGGCCCACCGGCGGGAACTGTCGGTGCACTGCTACCGCATGCTGGGCAGCCTGGACGACGCCGAGGACGCGGTGCAGGAGACACTGCTGAAGGCGTGGCGGCGGCTGGCCGGCTTCGAGGGGCGCTCGTCACTGCGGGCCTGGCTCTACCGGATCGCCACCAACGTCTGCCTGGACGCGCTCGACCACCGGGCCAGGCGGGTGCTGCCGGCCGCGCTCGCCGGGCCGGCCGACCCGGCGGCGCCGCCCGCACCCGACGACCATGAGGTGTCCTGGTTGCAGCCGTACCCGGACGCGCTGCTGGAGATAGCTGACCCGGATCCGGACACCGATCCCGCCGCCGCGCTCATCCGGCGCGAGCACATCGAGCTGGCGTTCATCGCCGCCATCCAGTACCTGCCCGCCCGGCAGCGGGCGGCCCTGCTGCTGCGCGAGGTGATCGGCTTCTCCGCCGCCGAGACCGCCGGACTGCTCGGCACCTCACCAGCAGCGGTCAACAGCGCCCTGCAACGCGCCCGGGCCACCCTCGACACCGGACTGCCACCGCAAGCCCGGCACCGGCCAGCCGGCGACGAGGCCGAACTCGTCGGCCGGTACCTGCGGGCCTGGCACGCCGCCGACATACCCGCCCTGGTGGCGCTGCTGCGCGCAGACGCGGACATGGCCATGCCGCCCACACCGTCCTGGTACCACGGCCGCGACGCCATCGCGGTCTACCTCAGCCAGCTGTTCGCCAGCCCATGGGGCCAGGACCTGCGGCTGCTACCCACGGCGGCGAACCGTCAGCCCGCCCTGGCCATCTACGCCCCCACCGACACCGGCCCGGCATGCAAGCCGCTCGCCGTCAAGGTGTTGACAGTGGACGGTGGCCTGATCAGCGGCATCACCGGCTTCGTCGCCCCACACCTGTTCACCGCGTTCGGCCTGCCCGGCAGATACCGCTAACCTCGATTCGCGGGAGGCGGACTGGATCTGTCTCCCGTTGCGTTGAAGACCGCTGACCAGCGTAGATGGCTAGACCTCAAGGAGTCTGCCTGAATCAGGAGGTCGGCAATCTTGGAGCGGGAACCGGGAACTCCGTGATACCGCTAACCAGCCAGCCCAAGGACAACCTCAACTCAATTACCGCACCGGGAATCGAGACCCAATCGCCAACAGCGGGCCGCAGGGTTTGTCAGCGGCCATCGGGGTTGAGGATGTGGCAGACGAGGTTGGGTGGGCAGGCGTCGGGTGACAGCGAGCGGCCCCGGCGGGTCAGGCGGGTCAGGCGGGTCAGGCGGGTCAGGCGGCGCAGCTCGTCGCGCAGGGCCGTGAGCTCTGCGATCCGGTCGTCGAGGTCGGCTGCTCGGTCGTTGATGACCTGAAGGACATGGCCGCACGGCGGTTGGCCTGCGTCGCGGAAGGCGATGATCTCTTTGATCTGTCCCAGGCTGAGCCCCGGCGGCCTGGGATGCGCGGATGAACCGGAGCCGGCCGGGGACGGACTCGGGGTAGCCGCGATACCCGGCCGGGGTGCGGTCCGGTTCGGCCACGAGCCCGGCCGTCTCGTACCGGAGCGTCTTGGTGGTCACTATGGCCGCCTCTGCTACGTCGCCGATCCGCATCAGGGGAATTTGCCGCTTGACCTTCCCCTCGGCTGGAAGGTGGAGGATGGGGCTATGGAGATCGAGCTGCTGTACTTCGAGGGCGGCCCGGATTGGCAGCCGGCCGACACCCGCATGCGGGAGGCCCTCGACGCCGTGGGGGCCGCTGCCACACAGGTGACCTACCGGATCGCGGGCAACCCGGACGAAGCCGGACGGCCCGGGTTCCGGGGATCACCGGCGATCCTGGTCAACGGCCCGGGGGCGGCGATCACTCCCCTGCCGTCAGGCAGATCCAGGCGGTGCTGGCCGATGCTGCCTGATCATGAGCCAGCCTCGCAGGCGCCGGCATCGGTCACCCGGGATGAGGTTCGCCGTCTCGTCGAGGCTGGCGCGCAACTTGTCGAGGTCCTGCCCCGGGACGAGTTCGACGACGAGCACCTGCCGGGCGCCATCAGCTTGCCGCTCAAGTCACTCACCGCTCAGACAACAGCCGGACTCGACAGGTCCCGGCCGGTGATCGTCTACTGCTGGGACGGCCTTTGAGACATGAGCCCACGAGCCGCGTGCCGGCTCACGCAACTCGGGTTCGCGCCCGTCTACGACTACACCCTCGGCAAGGTCGACTGGATCGCTGCCGGTCTCCCCACCCACAGGGCGGGGCAGCCCAGCCGCAGGGTCCTCGACGCCGTCCGGCGTGACGTGCCCACCTGCGCTCCCGGCACCCCCGCCGGGCCGGCGCTGCAGCAAGCACGCGCACAAGGATGGGACCGCTGCGTGGTCATCGGCGGACAGCGCACCGTGGCCGGGATACTGCGAGCCGGCCGGATCAGCGCCAGTGAGCAAGCCCCAGCTGCCGAGTGATGCAGCCCGGCCCGGCCACAGTGCGAGCCCACGAGGACCTCGACGCCACCCGCCAGCGGATGAACGAGCACCACGTCGCTCACCTGCTGGTCACCACCCCAGACGGCACCCTCATCGGCGTCGTGGACGCTGCCGACAGCTGACGCTGGCTACTGCCCTCACGAGACCTCGTCTCGAGGGTTGCGGCTTCCGGACGCCAACGCGGCCACGTCCTGGAGCACCGTCTTCTGCCCGAGCCGAGCCTGGCATTGGGCTCTCCGGCCGCGAATCCGGCGGCGGATGAGCAGCGCTGCTGTTCAAGCGTGAGACAGCTGGCCCTCGAGCCCGGGATTACGGTGACTGCGGGGGGCTGGACTGACCCTCTATGGCAGGTGGCTCCGTTCTGTGTGAGGAGATCGAGATGGCTCGACGCGACATAGAGTTCAATGCCGAGGGTGTCATCCTGCGCGGCTGGTTCTATGCGGCTGAGGCCAGCCCCGCCCCGGCCGTTGTCATGGCACACGGCTTCTCGGCGGTGAAGGAAATGTACCTCGACAGTTTTGCTGAGGTATTCAACGGGGCCGGGCTCAACGTACTGGTGTTCGACAACCGCAACTTCGGTGCCAGCGATGGCGAGCCGCGGCTGGAGATCGACCCGTGGGCGCAGGTCCGCGACTACCGCCACGCCATCACCTACGCCGGCACCCTGCCCGAGGTCGACGCCACGCGGATCGGGATCTGGGGAAGCAGCTATTCCGGAGGCCACGTCCTGGTGGCCGCCGCGATCGACCGCCGGGTGAGGGCCGTGGTGAGCCAGGTCCCGCTGGTCAGTGGTCACGACAACCTGCGCGCCTTGGTCCGGTCGGACTTCATCGCCGGGTTCCGTGAGATGTTCGACGCCGACCGGCGCGCCCGCTTCGAAGGCAAGCCGCCCGCCATGGTCCCTGTCGTCGACGAGGACCCGCTCGCCGCATCGGCGCTGCCGACTGCGGACTCCTGGCAGTGGTTCACCGAGACCGGCAAGACCCGCGCCCCGTCCTGGCGCAACGAGGTCACGCTGCGCAGCGTCGAGATGTTCACCGAGTACGAGCCGGTGAGCTACCTGCCTTACATCAGCCCGACACCGCTGCTGCTGCTGGTGGCAGCAGGCGACCATCTCGTTCCGTCCGAACTCGCCATCGCCGCCTACGACAAGGCACGCGAGCCCAAGAATCTCGTGATCCTGCCCGGCGGTCATTTTGACGCCTATGTCAAGGGCTTCGAAGCCGCGAGCGTCCCGGCCCGCGACTGGTTCGCCCAGCACCTGGCCCCCTGAGGCCTAGCACCCGCACGGCCCTCGCCCCTGCCGGGCAACACGGTCACCGAACGCGGTGAAGCCTCCCAGAGATGGGTTCGCAGAGCTGCTTCGATACGGATGCCGGTTCGGTCTGGCTCTCCTGGGGCGGTACGGAAGGAACATGCCTGGCGCGTGCACACGGTTGCCCACGGTAACCGGGCACGCGGCCCGGAATCAGATACATCGCGGGAGTGACTTGTCACTATGTGAGACCAGAAATGAGTTGCCCCTATGTGAGGATCAAAAGCGCAGGTAGTCAGTCAGGGAGTCAGCAACCGGAACGAGGACCTATGGGCGGGATGAACGCGGCATCGTCAGAGACGCCGACGCTGACTGTCGCTCTTGACGTGCCATCAGCGCAAATTCTCGCCGATCAAGCGTCGATCATCCAGGATCTTCAATTCGTCATGGAATGTTGCAAGCGGCTGCTTACCGAGCTAGCTAAACCTGAGGAAGATCGCGATGCGGTCGTGCCACAGGCGCTCTGGTCGGCGGCTCTGGTTGCCTACGCTCGTTGCTTTGGCAAGGGCAAGCGATTCGGGCTAGCGACTGAAGATGTACGAACCCTGCCTCTTCAGGGCGAGGTGATGAAATATCATAAATGGATTATCGAGGAGCGCAATAAGCTCGCCGTGCATCCAGCGAATCCATTTGAGGCGGCGAAGGTGGGCGCAGCTCTTTCGCTGCCCGGGCAGGCAGAGCGGCGGGTCGAGGGAATCGCGATTCTTTCTACGAGCCATGTGCTGGTGGATGACACCGGTGTGCGGCAGCTGGGTGGCCTATCGTCAGAACTGGCAAAACAAACTGCTGAGAAAGCACAGAAACAGCAGGACTCTGTGCTTGCGGACGCACAGCAGCTCAACATAGACAGCTTGTACAGATTGCCGCCGCTGCACACGCGCTCACCCACTGCCGACGCTGCCGAAGATGCGCAGCAGCCCAGCCAGTAGTGCCCATCTCGCGAAGCGATACCGAGAGTTCCTGACAGGATACGCTGCGCTCAGAAGAGGATGTTCATCTCTGCGCTTGGGCACCTGGCTGGATCAGTCGCAATGGTTGCAGATCAGCCCAATCGGGCAACGGCGTGAGCCAGGGCCCCGTCAAAGTCGCGTGATGCCCGTTTGGTGTCGTTGACGCTGGTGGCGGCGTGTTGAGTATGGACAGGCACGGTTCCCAAGATCATGTGATTGTCCAGATCCCATGATCACAGCGGGAGGCCGTGCCTGCCGTGTCATCATCGCTGATCAGTCCCGCCCTTGGGCAGCTTGAGCGTCTTTCCGCTGGTGAGCGTGCGCGGCTCGGCGGGGAGATCACCCGCTTCGCCCCGCTGCTGGAGCCGCTGGACCTCAGGCGATGTGCGGTGATCATCGACCTCGGTGCTGCGCCGTGCCGTGACGAGAGCCGTGACCGTGCTAGCACGAATCGGTCGCCCGAGTCGTTCATAAATGGCCTCGTGTTCACGCTCAAGGGCTTCACGTTGACCCGGTGAAAGCCGAGCGTAAAACGACATCGTACGAACGAGAGCATCGAGCTCGTCAGAAGTGTGCTCGATGAGCTTTGGCATGACTGCCACCTGAACATCACTGAACAAGCAGCCGGCACAATCTTGCCCTATGTCGTAGCTGCCGAGCCAGGCCCATACCTCTGAGACGTTGCCACGGCGTTGCTCCATCCCAGCGAGCGTGGCGTCAAGATCCCTGTAGGCCGGCCAATCAGCGGCAATGTCCGGGGCGACCTTTCTCATGGCAGCGAGTGCTGCTTCCTGATCTCGCTTGCTACGCGGCTCCTGAAGTCCGAAGTATTGCACCAGGGCGAGCGTTCCACCGGAAACAAGCACGTCAGCGGCCTTCTGCCAGCTAACCTTAGGGTCAACCCAGTGAAACGCGGACGCGGAGAACACGGCCTGAAACCGCTCGCGGGGAAGCAATGCATCCTCAAACTGAGCGTTCACAAATTCCACCTCTCCAGCACCTGCCACGTTCTGCCTGGCCAGTGCTATGAGGTTCTTGCCGGGTTCGAGTGCTGTGACGTGCAGGCCCCGGGCGGCAAGGCCGCGCGTCAGCTGGCCACTTCCACACCCGACCTCAAGCACATGATCACCGCTCCCGATGCCCGCGACCTGACAAGCCTGGTCCACGAGTTCGTCAGGATAAGCCGGACGGTGGCGGTCGTACTCAGCCGCGATCTCATCAAAACCTTGCCGTAACGACGTGCGGTAGATTCTGGTAGCCGTGTCATTTATTGCCTCCGTTCATGCTCGTTACTGTGATCGCCACGTCATGGTCGCGGCCAAGTTCCGGCGCCTGATTTCCCCGTCTTAGTCGCAGGCGGCGATTTCCTGGTGAGCGGACGCGGGTCTGGGCTGGCGAAGCCATCATGGAGTGACGGCTCGGAGAGCCGCCCTGGACACGGTGGCCGCGAGCTCGGCAATTGGGAGCTGAGGAAGATGGCGGAGCCAGGATCCCTCTGCCAGCCATGATGACACGGCAGGCACGGCCTCCCGCTGTGATCATGGGATCTGGTCCATCCAATGTCTTGGGAACCGTGCCTGTTCCATACTCAACACGCCGCCACCAGCGTCAACGACACCAAACGGGCATCACGCGACTTTGACGGAGCCCTGCGTGAGCTGTTACCTCGCCGAGGACATGCTCGAGCCAAATGGGCTCTGGACGTAGACCCAGCAGCCGCGGCTCTCGCGCCCGGCGCCGGCCTGCCGCGCGGGCACAGATCAGCCAGTTCGGGGCGTACCCAGCCCCGCCGGGCGATCGACCACTTGGCCACGCCCACTGCTCCGGTTTGCTGCACCGCCCCTGGCCGCAGGGCGGACCCGGCTGCCACGGCCACACTGGCCGCCCGCAGCCGCCCTCACCTGGGCAGCAAACCGCTCGGGTGCCTGCCTCACGCCAGTACAACCCGCCACCGGGTGAACAGCACCTCTCTACTATCCGTGTTAGTAGATAGTCAACCTCACGAGGAGCTAACCATGAGACACCCACGAGTCATCATCGCCGGCCTCGGCCTTGCCGCCGTGATCGCCGCCGGCGGTGTCATCGCTTCGGGCGGCTCACCCGCCAGCAGCACACCCTCCGCCAGCCCGGGCGCCGCGGCGGCGACCGTGCGCGCCGCGCCGGCGGCCGTCGCGGGCAAGACAGAGACCGTCCTGGTCAATGCGCAAGGCCTGCCCCTGTACTTCTACCGGCCCGACACGGCGACGAAGTCGTTTGTCACCGGAGGGCTGGCCCGGTTGTGGCCGCCGCTGACGTCAGCCGCGCCCAGCGCCACCGGAGTGAGCGGCAAGCTCACCGTGCTCAACGACGCCAAGGGCAACCAGGTGGCCTACAACGGCCACTTTCTGTACACGTTCACCAGCGACCACGCCGGCCAGGTGACCGGCCAGGGCTTCCAGAACTTCTTCGTGGCCACCCCCGGCCTCGCCCCGATAGCCGGCTCGCCCGCAGGCACCGCCCCGGCCGCCCCGGCTGGCGGCGGTCTCGGCTACTGACACGGCCAGGCGCCCCGGCGGCGACGCTAACGACCACCGGCCACCAGCATCACTCGGAAACCCCGCCCCGGCAGCTCAAGGCTCGCGGGCGGCCAGGCCACGAGGCGCCCAGGAAGCAGCACAGAAGGAGGATGGCCGAGATGACCGACGGATACACGCGCCAGCAGCAACCGGACGCAGGGGGGACCCGGGAGCGGCCGGTGCTGCCGACCGGTGCGCTGCGGCGTACCGGCCGGCTGGCTGTGCTGCCGTTGCGGCATGCGGCGCGCACCGCGGCGGCCGCCAGCCGGCTGTCCCGGGCTGCTACTGACCAGGTCGCTGCCCGCACCGCCGAGCAGCTGTTCGCCACCCTTGGCGAGCTCAAGGGCGGGGCAGCGAAGCTGGGGCAGGCGATGTCAGTGTTCGAGGCGGCGATGCCAGAAGAAGCCGCGGCGCCATATCGCTCAGCGCTGCGGCGGCTCACCGACGCGGCGCCGGCCATGCCAGCCGAGGTCGCCCGCCGGATCGTCGCCGCTGATCTCGCCGCTGCCTACGGGTCCGGCTGGCGGGAGCGGCTGGTGGCATTCGACGACACACCGGCAGCGGCGGCCTCGATCGGCCAGGTGCACCGCGGGCAATGGCGGACCGGCGGCGGCCAGATCATCGAGGTGGCGGTGAAAGTGCAGTACCCGGGTGTGGGCAAGGCACTGCGATCGGACCTGCGTCAGGCCCGGCTGCTGGCGCGCGTGATCGCCCGGCTCACCCGGCTGAACGTGTCCGGACTGGCGGACGAGCTCGCCAGCCGGATCGTCGAGGAACTGGACTATGTGCGTGAAGGGCGCGTCCAGGCCGAGGTCGCCGCCGCATTCACGCGCCGCGTCCCGCAGGCACTCGCCGCAGCCCGCGCCGCGGGGGCGCACGAGCCGCCGGGCCGGACCAGCGTCACGGTTCCGTCCGTGTACGCCGCGACACCACGGGTGCTCATCACTGGCTGGCTGGACGGGACAAGCCTGTCCGCGCTGCTCGACGGGCGCACGGATCTGCTTCCGGCCGGCTGGCGCGAACTCGATAGCAGCGACGCGGCGGACCTGGCCGC
>WNFD01008851.1_pt1 | contig 15278 bp, 14 predicted proteins | sample 5400491 | NCBI WGS metagenome assembly WNFD01 (sample SAMN13153343, study PRJNA577476) | soil metagenome | isolation source: 120 cm saprolite under Douglas fir tree site 2 hole 2 replicate 2 | place: USA:California | collected 2015-04-18
GACAGGCCATTCTTGTGCCCGGCCCCGGCGAGCATCGACTTGCACCTGGCCGGCTCGCCCTCGTGGTGGTTGGTGCTCGGGTACAGATCGTAGTTCTGATAGCCCACGTTCCCTGGCGGGATCGCCGTGTTGAGGATCTTGGCGACGGTCGCCCCGCCGACGACCTTCTGGACGGCACCCTTGTTCACCCCGTACTCGATCGCCCGGCGGACCGTGAGTTTGCCCATGGCGCCGCGGTTGTTAGGGCTACTGAGGTTGAACACGATGTAGGGCAGCAAGTTGCTGCCCGGCCAGGCGCGGAACTTGGGATCGTGCGTGGCATCGAGAGTCGTGATCTCGCTCCCCGCGATGCTGGTGTCGAGCGCGAGGTCATACTGGCCGGTCTTGATGTCGTTGAACTGGGTCTGCGCGTCAGAGACGCCAATCGTCACCTGGATCGTCTTCACGTACTGGTGCCGGTTGGGGTCAGTGGACTGCTTCCACGCCGGGTTCCGCGACATCGTGATCGACCGGCTCGGCACGTACGAGGTGATCTGGTAGGGGCCATCGGAGATCGTGTGCTGGTCAAGCTCGAGGCTGTTCGGCACGTAGTCGTCGTATTCCACCGGCCTCGCGGAGGCGAACGGCAGCGCCAGCATGTAGATGAAATCGCCGGCCGGCTGGATCAGGGTGAACTTGATGGTCGATGGGCTCACCGCGGTAATGCCCGAGATGGTATGCGTGTTCTGGAAGTTCGCGATGTTAGCCGCCGTCGGCGCGTTCTTCTTGCTCGCGAAGAACTTGACCTCGGCGTCGCAGTACCGCTTCAGGCCCGCGATGGTGGCCGTGTAGTACAGCGGGTTCCCGACCGGGCTGACCGGGTTACAGAACGCCTTGAATTCCCGGCTGAAATCTACCGCGGTCACCTGACGCGGCGGGTTGGTGTTCCAGTCGACGCCCTGCTTGATGTGGAAGGTATAGGTCTTGCCGCCATTGGTGATCCCGCCGTTGGACGTGGTCGGGATCGCGGTCGCGACGTCAGGTGCCGGCGTGATGTCTTTGGTCCAGCCAGACGAGGTAAGGCTCGGGTCAGGAACGGTGGGATACGTCAGCAACTGCCGCGCGTAACCACGCTCGAGTATGTAGTCAGCGGTGTAGTAAGCCGGGACCGTGTCGATGTGGTCCGGTCCGGACGCGGCTATGAGCTTGAGCGTTCCGCCGTAGACGGGGCTGGAGCCCGAGGATGTGCTGCCCAATGAACTGGTGCAGGCGGCGCTGAGCCCGGCCGCTGCCAGGCCGGCAATCACCGTCATGGCAATCCGCTGGAAACGACGTGTCATGGGCGGGCTCCAGTAGTCTGAGTAACTGCGTGTAATTAAAGCAGCACACTCTGTAACTGCTTGCAGCCGGGCGGGACCTCTATCTGCCCTTCACCGACCACGGCCGCCAGCCTTTATGCAACCCAGGTCCTTCTGTGACCATGGGGATAACGGAGCGCCTGAATTAGCCTTCCAGCGCGTACCGCATCGGCCAGAACTTGGTCTGCGCCTCGGCCACCTCTGCGGGCGGGTCGGAATCGGCCACGATGCCGCAGCCAGCGAAGAGCCTGGCGTTGCGGCCAGCTACCAGCCCGCAGCGCAGCGCGATGCCCCATTCGCCATTCCCCCTGGCGTCGACCCAGCCGACCGGGCCGGAGTAGCGGCCGCGGTCCATGCCCTCGAGCTCGCGGATCAGCTCCATGGCCGCCTCGGCCGGAGTGCCGCAGATCGCGGCGGTCGGATGCAGGGCGGCCGCCAGCGCGAGCGCGGAGTGACTCGCGGCTTCGGCGGCCGGGAGCTGGCCGTCCACCCGCGTGGCCAGATGCTGCAAGTTCGCCAGCTGCAGCAGCGAGGGCTGCTCGTCGACCCGCAGGTCGGCGCAGAGGGGCTGGAGCGCCGCGCGCACGTCAGCGACCGCGTAGTGATGCTCCTCACGGTCCTTCGACGAGGCGAGCAGGGCCGCGCCAAGCGCGCGGTCGGCTGCAGGCGTGCCGCCGCGCGGCATCGTCCCGGCCAGGACCAGCGAGTGGAGCTGGCGGTCGGTCCGGCGGATCAGCAGCTCGGGAGTCGCGCCCAGCAGCCCGTCGCAGGCGAAGGTGTAGCAATCGGAGTATCGTCCGGCCAGCCTGGAGAGCAGCACCCGCGCGTCGATGTCAGCCGCTGCCGTCGCATTCAGCTCGAGGGCGAGCACCACCTTGCGCAGGCTGCCCGCCGAGATGGCCGCCACGGCTGCCGCGACGGCGCGCTCCCACTGCGGCGCGGTCAGGCTGCCGTCCGCCCAGCGCACAACGGTGGGCGTGACCGGCGGTGGGGGAACGGGCAGTCCGTCCGGCGCCGGTTCAGCCCGCACCCGGTCTGCTGGCCCGATCGTGGTGAGCCAGGCCGCACCGTCCCGGCGGCCGAGCACAGTGCTTGGCACGACTAGCACCGACCCATCCGAGGCCGGATCGAACGTGAAGCTGCCGAAGGCAACAGGGCCCGTGCCAGGGACCGCCACGTCGTCGGCGACGCGCGCGCTGTCGAAAAGCTCGCGAAGCCATTTCTCGCCGGTCACGAACCTGTCCTGGCCGGCCGGCAAAGTGATCTTCGCGGCGGTGCCCCAGCCCACTAGGCCGTCACCGCGCCGTACCCAGGCCAGCGCGCTGGGCTCGGGAAGACGGTCGATCAGGTCGCCGGGATCTGCGATAGGGATTGTCCGCACGTCCAGGCGGCCTGGCGTCCGTTCGGCCGCTTCGTCGTGCTGATGCCCCACGGCAGACAACTTTACGTGCGTGGCCTTCGTGGCCATTGCACCGGTTCTGGCCTGGCCGCATGGAGCTTGGCAGCGGGCGGTGCTAGAGCAGGCTGAGCTGGACTCCGTGCTGGCCGTCCGTCCGCGCATCGTCTGCGGCCCGCGTTACCGGCGGCGCCAGGTGTCGCAGCCTGCGCGCGGCTGCCGGGGTCGCGCTGCCCACCCCGTATTGCGCCGCCAGTTCGGCGACGCAGGCCGAGATCCGCCGCTGGTAGTCCTTGGGGGCGTAGGCGCCTGAGCCGTACAGCTGCCGGTACCTGGGGACAAGGTCGCGATGGTGCTCGGCCAGCCAGGCCAGGAACCACTCGCGCGCGCCAGGCCGCAAATGCAGCACGATCGGCGTGACGCTGGCCGCGCCCGCGGCGGCTATCTGCCGGACGGTCTCAGCCAGCTGGCCGGGCGAGTCGGTCAGGAACGGCAGCACGGGCCCCATCAGGATCCCGCATCGCAGCCCCCGGCCGGTGATGGCCGAGCAGGCGTCAAGCCGCCGCTGCGGGCTCGGCGTGCCAGGCTCCACCAAGGCGGAGAGGTCGGCGTCGGCGAAGCCGACGGAAATGTTCAGGGCGACCGACGTGACTTCCGCGGCCTCCTCGATCAGGTCGAGGTCCCTGAGCAGGAGCGTGCCCTTGGTCAGGATGGAGAACGGGTTCCTGGCGTCACGCAGCGCCGCGATGATGCCGGGCATCAGCCGGTACCTGCCCTCGGCACGCTGGTAGCAGTCGACGTTCGTGCCCATCGCGATGTGCTCGCCGGACCACCGCGGCCTGGCGAGTTCCCTACTCGCCAGCTCGGCCGCATTCACCTTGACGATGATCTTGGAGTTGAAGTCAAGCCCGGCGTCGAGGTCGAGGTAGGTGTGCGTGTAGCGGGCGAAGCAGTAGACGCAGGCGTGCCCGCAGCCACGGTAGGGATTGATCGTGTACTGAAATGGCATCCTGGAAGCCGCGGGCACCTTGTTGATAATCGACTTGGCGTACACCTCGTAAAACGTCATGCCGCGGAAGCCGGGCGTGTCGAACGTCCGAGCGACAGCATCCCGCCCGAACAGCGCCGGCTGCGGTCCGAGGCCGGCGGCGCTGCGCGGGCCGGGCGCTTCCGCGCCTGGCGTGCCGGAATCGCCATGGCCTGCACCGCTGCCAGCCTGACTGGCTGGCGGGCCGGCGTCCTCGTCCAGGCGCAGTCCATCCCATCGCATACGAGTACTATAGAACAGGAGTTCGAGTCCATCAACAAAGATATTCTCGTGGCTAGCCTTTGGTCATGCTGAGGTAAATAATCGTCCAACAGGGGTTAGTAAGAAAAAGTCCCGTCGCTCGGTCGAGCGGCGGGCGGCGGCGGAGGTGACACGTGGCGCTTCCCATGGATGAGCAGCGCATCCTCGAGGAAATGGAGCGCATGCTCGCCGCCGACGATCCGAAGCTTGCCGCGCGGCTGGCCGCGTTCGGCCAGCCTGGCTTCGGGCACGTCCTGCGCACGAGGCGGGCACGGGCAACCATGTCGGCCATGGCCCTGGTCCTGATCGCGGCCGTCGCCGCCGTGATCTTCATGATGAGCTCGTTGCGGCCCGGCGGCGCCACGAACGGCACCGGGCAGCGGTCGGCGCAAGTGGCGACGCGGCCACCCGTGCGGCCGGCGAAGACGGCTGAGCCCCGCGTCAGCACGTGCGCCGCCACTCTCGCGCCGGAGTGCGGCAAGCAGTGGACGCCGGCCAGGCCCCGGCCGCAGTCCGCGAACCTGGCACCCAGCGGCTAGCAGCGGCCCGCCCGGCACAACCGCTATTCTCCTGCCATGCCGCCGCACGAGGATCAGATTGAGGGCGTGACCCACCGTGTCGTCGATGTCGGCGGCCTGTCCATGCACATCGCCGAGGCAGGCACCGGGCCGCTCGTGCTCCTGCTGCACGGCTTTCCCGAGTCCTGGTATTCCTGGCGTCATCAGCTCGTGGCGCTGGGGGCGGCCGGCTACCACGCCGTGGCGCCCGACCAGCGCGGTTACGGCCGGACCGGCGGCCCCGACGATGCCGAGTCCTACACGATGCTGCATCTGGTCGGCGACGTCATCGGGCTGATGGACGCGCTCGGCGCTGAACAGGCTGTGCTGGCGGGCCACGACTGGGGCGCACCGGTCGCGTGGAACACCGCGCTGCTTCGCCCGGACCGGATCAGGGGCGTGATCGGCCTGAGCGTTCCCTACACGCCGCGCGGCAGCACGCCCCCGGTCGAGATGCTGCGGGCGCTATTCACCGACGGCTTCTACATCTGTTATTTCCAGCAGCCGGGAGTCGCTGATGCCGAGCTGAGCCGTGATCCGCGGGAAACGTTCCGGCGCCTGCTCACCGCCGCTTCCGGCGATGGTCAAGCAGGCGGGGTTCCGGTCGTGCCGCCGGGCGGGAAGTTCCTTGACCTCTGCCCTGAGCCCGCCGAGCTGCCCGCTTGGCTGACCGAGCGCGACATCGAGGTCTTCGCCGGAGAGTTCACCGAGTCTGGTTTCACCCGGCCGCTGAACTGGTACCGCAGCATGGACCTGAGCTGGGAGCTGATGGCGCCGTGGCAGCATGCCATCCTTCGGGTGCCCGCTGCCTACCTGGCCGGGGACCGCGATCTGGCCGTGAGCTTTCTCGGCGGCCCTGCGGTACTCGATAACCTCGTGAGCGTCGTGCCTGACCTGCGGGATGCCCGCCTGCTGGCCGGGTGCGGCCACTGGACCCAGCAGGAACGTCCAGGCGAGGTCAGCGAGGCTATGGTCAGCTTCCTGGCCCGGCTGGGCTAAGGGCCAGCTCGTCGCGGATCTCCCGCCAGAGGTCGCGGTAGTAGCGGGCCGCCTGGCTGCGTGGCGCCGATGCCGTCACCGGAACGCGCTGCACCGACATCCGCTCGATCGCCGACAGCGCCGGTATCGCCGTCGCCGCCACGTCGGCGCGGCAGGCCGGCAGTTCCTCGGCGATCTCGCGGTGCAGGCGCTTGCGGCGGTCGATCATCGAGAAGAACGCCAGGATGCGCGGCCGGTGCCGGTCCAGCCCGGCTACGAACTCGGTGAGCTGATCAAGAGTCCGCACCGACAGCGTGGTCGGGATGAGCGGGACGAGCAGGAGGTCGGCAGCACGCAAGACGTTCTCAGAGAGCAGCGAGATGCCGGGCGGGCAGTCAAGCACGACGAGGTCAAATTCGCCCTGCAGCGGGCTGATAAGCCCGCGCAGCCGGGATTTGCGCTGGCTATCGAGGTGCAAGTCGAGATTGCGGTAGGTGAAGTCCGCAGGCAGCAGATCAAGGTTGTCGAAGTCGGTGGCCTTGATCGCGTCGTCAACCTGCCGTCTTCCCGCGATCAGGGCCTTTCCGCCGCCCTTGACCCGAGGCTTGACCCGGAACAGGAAGCTGGCCGCCGCCTGCGGGTCAAGATCCCACAGCAGGACCCGGAATCCGTCCGCAGCCGCAAGGCAGGCGATGTTCACCGCGGCAGCCGTCTTGCCGACGCCGCCCTTGATGTTGTACGCCGCGATGACCTTCATTCCCCCGCCCTCACCGCCCCGGCCGCCCTCACCGCCCGGCCGTCCTGGTCAGCGCGGCGATCCTGGCCTGGCCGCGCGGGCTGGCGAAGTCCGCGAACCGGCCGGCGAACTCACCTCGCGCGCCGCGCTGCCTGACCGCCAGCGTCGCGGCGATCTCGCCCATGGCGAGCATTGTCTCGGCGGGGGCGCTGCGATCGGCCATCATCCGCCTGGCGAAAGCGCGCAGCTCAGCCTGCTGCACCTCGGTGTCCTGGAATTCGCCCAGGCAGTCCTGCAGCGCCTTCAGCTCGTTCACCGCCCGCCACTGCTCGGCCGGGTCATGCAGGGACGCGAAGACCTCGAGCAGGTAGCGGAGCTCCTTGCAGCGCTTGCGCAGGTCGTGCAGTGCCTGCGGGGGAGAGCTGGCGTCGATGGCGCCGCCGGAGCGCAGCACCCGCTGGTGCGCGCTGGCGATGCGGCGCGCGGCGAACTTGCCGGTCGCTCGCCGGCCCGGCGAATCGGCCACCCCGTCGAGATCGTGCGGCCAGCGGCCGGCAAGCTCAGAGAACCGGGCAGAACGCAACCCCTTGGCGAGCTGCCGCTGCGAAGCGGCCCGCTGCCTCCTGAGATACTCATGGAACGGCCAGAGTTCCGTTTCGGTCCCCGCGATCAGCTTGGCGGCCATGGCGCTGTAGCCGAGCAAATACACGTCGAGGTCACGGGTCGGCGTGGTCAGATCGCCGAGCCACTTGAATTCGGGCCGGTACTGTCCGACCAGGCCGGCCGGCAGGACTGACCCGGCCAGCTTGAGCACGGACCTTGACCGCCGGACGGCGACCCTCAGGTCGTGCAGGAACTCGGTATCGATGTCGCGGATGGTGCCTGGCACATTGGCCAGCGCCGTATCGAAGAGCCTGGCGAGGACGGTGCAGACGGCGAGGGCCGCCGGCATGCCGGCGGTTAGCCGCACGTCGATCTTGCTGGTGTAATCTCCTGGCCTGCGGCCGGCCGCGCGCAGGGCCGACTCGAAAGAAGAGTGCTCAGCGGCAGCGATGCCGGGGCCGAGCGCGAGCGCGTCGGCGAACTTGGATGCCTGCGCTTGGTATCCGCGCAGTGGACTGACCGCCACCCGCGCGGGCACCTCGACCCGAGCGGGCACCTCGGCCCGCCGCGGCCCGGTCAGCGCCATCTCGTCGATGGCGAGCATGGCGATCGTCTTGCCGTCGGAGTTGAGCGCTCGCCGGCGGGCCTGCACGACAGTCGCTTGCGCCACGGGCAGCAGCGCCCGAACGCCCACGATCGGGGCAAGGTGCTCGCGCAGCGGTCCTACTGGCAGGTCGTCGATCATCGCGGGCCAGCGCAGCCCCCTGGCCACCTCGGCCGCGACGGGCTCGCCGTCCCTGGCGGTCAGCACGAGTTCGGACCTGCCGCGGCCCGCGGTGCATTCCAGGTTCAGTCCGGCCCGGAACAGCCGCCAGTCGAACGTGTCAAGCCAGGTACGGCGCAGTGTCCGCGACGGCCCGGCCTTGACGACGCTGAACCTGGGGTCGCACATGGGCGGGAGGCCATTACCTGGCGGGCGCGCATCGTCGGCCGGGACTAGGATGAACTCCCGCACACCGTTCTGCAAGAGCACAACCTCGCAATTCTAGCGATCCAGGTAATTCGGGCAGTCGACGCATTCAGGTTCAGGCTGCGTTAGGTCGTGTCAGTTCCGCCAGTTCCGCCAGCCTACCGGCTGCGGCCGCAACCGGGCGTTTACCTACCCGTCACCGCAGCTTCGCTTTCAGGTCGGATAGGTGCGGTGCCGCCGGGGATTTCGCCGCGCCAGGTGTCCTGCTCGCCGGCCCGTCAGGGTTAGTGCTCTGGGGCCCGGCTAGAAGGCCGTCAGCTGGAGCCAGCGATCCAGCAGGCCGGCCTCGCCAGTGACCTGGACCGTGCTGTCGGCCGGAGCGACCCGGCCCATCAGCACGAGCAGCAGATCGGCCGCGGGACCGGCGAGCGTGGCGTCGCCGCCGCCGTGCCCGGACAGCACCTCAACGCCGTCGTTCGCCGAGTGCCTCACCAGCCACTGGTCCGTCGGGCCTGGCCCGGGATCGGTCACCTGAACCTGCAGCGAGCTTCCCGGCGGAACCGCGGCGGCCAGATCGTGCCCGCCCGCATTGAGGCGGCTCATCACGGTGAGCCATTCATCGATCGCGTCGGCCGCCTGCCCGGCCTGGATGTCGACAGCTTCGCCCGCGGCAAGCTGCGCGTCGGCGCAGTGCACGAGCGTCTCGTGCGCCATCCGGCGGGCCCAGAACACCGCAGGGCGCATCGTGCCGAACGCCCACACTCGGTCATCACCCGCGTTCCTGACCGCGTCGCCGGGCGGCACCGTCGGTCAGCCAAAGCGCCCGTTCGGCCGCGCTGGCGGGAGACTTGCCGTCGGGCACCGAGCGAAACTCGATGAACCGCTCCGACCTGGTGCCGACGATCTCGGCTGCCCACCGGTGTGCCCGCCCGACGTGCGTCGCCAGCTGGCGAATGGTCCAGCCGGGGCAGGTCGGTATCGGCAGATCCGGATCCTCCCGGTCCACCAGGCCAGCAAGCGCGGCCGTTGTGGCGTCGAGTTCGTCGAAGAGCAGCTCGGCAGACAGCACGGGCGTCCCAGAGTGCCAGGTCAGCGGCAGCCGCAGGCGCCGCCGCAGCAGCCTCCGCCGCCAGCGGCTGGCTCGCTGGTGCCACGCGCGGAGCCAGCCCTGCCGCCGACCGAGATCGTGGAGAGCAGCCGCACGGTGTCGTCGTGACCCTGCGGGCAGGTGCACGGCGCGGACGACTCGCTCATCGGGCGGGTCTGCTCGAAGGTGTCGCCGCAGGCTCGGCAGCGGTACTCATATCGGGGCATGCTACTGATCCTACGCTGGCAGTCGGCTTACCGGCGGGCAGCTAGCCCGTGGGTCCGGTTAATGCTCGGTGGCGGCTCCGTCTGGCAGTCAGATTGCCGCGGCGGCCGTATCCGGCTGCCCTGTGGCCCGGGCCGCGGTCTCCGGTTCCTGGGCGTCGTCCGGCGCGTCGTAGTAGAACTGGCCACCGCGCAGCAGCGACACGACCGCCCCAGCCAATGACATGGCGATCGCGACGCTGAACACGATGACCAGGCCGTGGTGGAATGGCCCAGAGATCAGGTGCGGGAAATACTCCTTGCTGGTCAGCACCGCGGCGTCCGGCTTGCGCAGGCGCCCGAGCACGCCGGACGGCCGCAACAGGCTGCCGATTGGGTTGTAGCCGAGGAATGACGCGAACAAGGTGCTCACCGGGGGCAGGCTGGCGGCATGGGCCGCCAGCGGTGCGGGCACGCCGTGCGCACGCAGGCCCGCGCTGAGCGTGCGGGGCAGCGTGGCCGCGAGCCCGGCGATCATGAGCGAGAAGAAGATACCGATGGACAGCGACATTCCGGAGTTCTGGAACGTGGATCGCATGCCCGACGCCGCGCCCCGGTACCTGGCCGGCACGCTGCTCATGATGGCTGATGTGTTGGGCGACGCGAATAGGCCGGAGCCGAGCCCATTGCACAAGATGATCAGCGCGAAGAGCCAGTAGCCGGCGGTGAGCGGCAGCAGGAAGATGCCCGCCCGCAACGGTGTCTCGGCGAAGTCGTAGCCGTGCAGCGGCAGCCAGATTCCCTGTAGCCAGATGATCAGCATGAATTGCAGGCCGCCCCTGGCGACCGAGCTCATCAGGCTCGCGAGGTTCCCTGCCGCGAAGGCACGGATGCGGAACAGGCCGAGCTGGAACATCGGCTCAGCGATCTTGGTCTCGATCAGGCAGAACATCGCGAGCAGTGCGATGCCGCCGCCGAGGCCGCCTAGCACCAGCGGGCTGGTCCAGCCGGTCGGGTGCCCGCCGTAGGGCTGGATGCCGTAGGTGATCGCGACGAGGAGCAGCCCGGCTCCGGCCGCGAACGTGATGTTGCCCCACCAGTCAACGGCGGCCCGCTTCACCGTCGCAATCTCGCGGAGCTTCAGGTAGGACCACACCGTGCCGAAGACGCCGATCGGGACGTTCACCCAGAAGACCGCGCGCCAGTCCCAGGCGGCGAGGACACCGCCGAGCACAAGGCCGATGAACTGGCCTGAGATACCGCAGATCTGGTTGATGCCAAGAGCCATCCCGCGCTGCCTGGCCGGAAACGCGTCAGTGAGTATGGCCGCGGCGTTGGCCATCAGCATGGCGCCGCCGAAGGCCTGCACAAGCCGCCACAAGATCAGCCACAGGGCTCCGGCCGGCCCGGTCAGCGGGTCCAGCGACAAGGCGATCGAGGCGAGCGTGAAGACCACGAAACCGAGGTTGTAGATCCGGACCCGGCCGAACATGTCGCCGAGCCTGCCCAGGGTGACCACGAGAACCGCCGTCACGAGCAGGTAGCCGATGATCATCCAGAGCAGGTAGCTGATGTTGCCGGGCGCCGTCGGGTCTAGGTGGATGCCCCGGAAGATGGCCGGCATGGCGATGATCACGATGGACGTATCGATTGTCGCCATGGTCATGCTGAGCGTGGTATTGGAGAGCGCGACCCACTTGTACCTGCCGTCGCCGGGAGCTCTCGTCACGACTAGAACCTTAGCACGGCTAAGGATCTAGCCGGTCGCCTCGACAGGCGGCGCGGCCAGCTCGGGATCGGTGGCGGCGACCGTCGCGCAGTCCTCGGCGAACGTGATGTCGGCGGTCACCCGATGACCGGCGAATACCAGCGGCATCCAGTACCTCGCGTCGTCCCACATGCCGTCGAACGGCAGCGCGTCGCTGGCGAACCACCGCGGGACTACCTCGTCGGACTCCGCAGGCTCACCGGCGAAGTCGGCCGTCATGAACACATCGGCGGTCTGATCCCAGGACGGCCTGGTGGGGAAGATGAAGCGCAGGCAAGCCACGTGGGTCAGCGCGGACGCTGTCACGTTCAGGCCTGACTCCTCGGCCACTTCGCGGACGGCGGCCTCAGCAGGCTCCTCGCCGTCCTCGATATGGCCGCCCAGGCCGACCCACCGGCCAGCGCCGAATCCGCTCTTCTTGAAGCCGAGCAGGACCTCACGTCGCCCGTCGCCCGTCTCGAGGCCGCCGCCGCCGGCCGGTGCGCCCATCCTGGTAATGAGGCACAGGCAGGTCCTGGTGATCACCGGGCATAGCCTACGTGCGGCAGTCCCGACTCGCGCTCGATGGTGCCGCGCACCATGCCGATCAGCCGGTCGAGCACGACACCGCCGCTGACGCGCAGGCCGTCATGCTCGTACTCGCTGGTCACCCAGCGCTTCAGGCCGCCGATCCGCGCGGCCGTGTCGACCGAGAACTGCTGCGCCACGTACATGTCGTCGTAGTAGACGGCGGCAGCGGCCGGCACCTCGTTAACGCTGAGCCTGGCCCGGTCGTAGAGGCTTGGCCAGGAATCGTGGCGGGCGAGAATATCCGCGGCGTCCGCGAGCGGCCGGAGCACCGGGTCGGTCCCGAACATCCACGGGTAGATCATCTCGCCCGTGAATAGGACCGGATCGGATCCGTCGAGCGCCGCCTCGGCATTGAATGATTCGAATAGCTCCCTGATCCGCTGGGCGGCCCAGCGGGTTGGCGCCTGCTGCGCGTAGCAGGCCTCGTGCAGCAACGCGTAGAGCGGACCGGCCGAGAAGCTGAGCATCGATTCGGCGCGGTACCTGAAGTCGTCGCTGATCTCGTCACCGTCGAATGCCTCATCGAGCAGGTAGTGCAGTTCGTGGCTGCCAGTCGCCGTGCCCAGGCACTGGCCGAGGGCCTGGAACGCCTCGACGGTCAGCGGAGCGCCGGAGGGCAGCAGAACCTCCTTTCCGGCCAGGTACGTGGCGATCCTGCGGGCTAGCTCGATATCGCCGGGATACCGCTCGTAGTGCGCTGCGTTCTTCGCCGCCACGAGGGGATACGTCGCCAGGTAGACATCGTCCGCCGATGCGGACAGACCAGGCAGCCCGCCGGTGACGAACACCTCGGCGAGACCGTCCGGTGCCAGTGACAGGTAGGTGACCGCGCAGAACCCCCCGAAGCTCTGCCCGAGCACGCTCCAGGGCGCCCCGCCGGTGAGCCTGTGCCTGATCAGTTCCGCGTCGGCCACGATCGAGTCGGCGCGGAAATGGGTCAGGTACGCGGCCTGGGCCTCGGGTGTGCCGAACCCGGCCAGCGTCAGCCGATTGGCAGGGGTGGACCGTCCGGTGCCGCGCTGATCAAGCAGGAGAACGCGGTAGTCCCGCAAGGCACGGTCGAGCCAGTTGTCGCGCCCGGTCGGCCGCGGACCAGCTCGGCCAGGACCGCCATTGAGGAAGGCCAGCCACGGCAGGTCACCGGTCGTGCGCGCGCCGTTCTCGATGGCGACGATCTCGCGCGCGAACACGGTGATCTGGGGGCCGCCTGGATCGGCGTGATTGAGCGGCACCTCGAAATAGTGGTCGGTCAGGACGGTACCTGGCTGCCGGAAGGAAGGCATGCCGGACACGCTACTTGGCCGCGGTGCGGCGGGATAGCCGCATGTCGGCAGATGATCTTCGGCCGGGGGACGCGTCCTCAGGCGCTGATCGACAGGTCGCGCAGCAGCCGGGGGAGCTCACGCGGATAGAACGACTCGGTGGTCGACTCCAGCTCGTCCACCGTCCACCACCGGTGACCGTCGATGACAGCCGCTTCTTCGTCGTCAAGCCCGTCGGTGAGGACGACCGCGCTGCCGATCCTGAGCTGGAAGAAGTCTTGTTCCTGCCGGTAACTGGTCCCGTAGGAGCTGATGTGTGGTCAGGAGCTGATGCGTGGTCAGGAGCCTGGCGCGTCCTCAGGCGCTGATCGACAGGTCGCGTAGCAGCCGGGGGAGCTCACGCGGATAGAACGACTCGGTGGTGGACTCCAGCTCGTCCACCGTCCACCACCGGTGACCGTCGATGACAGCCGCTTCTTCGTCGTCAAGCCCGTCGGTGAGGACGACCGCGCTGCCGATCCTGAGCTGGAAGAAGTCTTGTTCCTGCCGGTAACTGGTCCCGTGCTCGCGGGCTGCCGCCTCGGCGAGGCTCTCGCCAGGCTGAGCGCCGCCGCCGATGGTGAACCAGTACGGCTCCTCAGGCTTCGCCGGATCAAACCCGTGCAGCAGCAGCACCCGGCCGCCCGCGTCGATGACCAGGACCCGGCCAGCGCGACGAGTGATCACGTCAGGACCTTCCACATCAGTCACGATACAGGGGAAATCAGTCGGTCACCGGAGGTGCTCATGGACGCAGGGCGCGCTCATTTCGGTAGGTTCGTGCTGCCACGCGGGAGGCGTCCCGGCAGCCGCCGGCTCGCGGAGAATGGGGACATGCTACTCGCCGCGGTCATCTTCGACTTCTTCGGAACGCTGACGCCAAGCACACCGGAGCACGTCTGGCACGCGCACACCGCCCGGAGCGCGGCGCCGCTTGGCGTGGACGCGGCGGCCTGGCGGCAGACACTGAACGACTCCTACGCCGAGCGGGCAACCGGCAGGCTTGGCGATTTGCCTGCGACATTCCGTGAGCTCGCTCGCCGGAACGGGATCATGCCCGATGACCGCGCGCTCGCCGCGGCCTGTGCAGCCCGCCTGGCCGCGCAGCGCGAGCTGTTCGTCTTCCGGCCCGACGCGCTGGCAGTGCTGGCCAAGGTGCGCTCGAGCGGGCTTCGGGTCGGGGTGCTCAGCGACTGCACGATCGAGCTGGCCGAGGCCTGGTCGCAGCTGCCGGTGGCCGATCTGGTAGATGCTCGGGTGCTGTCCTGTGAGGTCGGCCGCAGGAAACCCGATCCCGAGCTCTTCGCGATGATCGCGAGCCGGCTCGGCGTTGCACCGCGGCAGTGCCTGTATATCGGTGACGGCGGAGGCCGGGAGCTGACGGGCGCTTCGGGATGCGGGATGCGGGCAGTCATGCTGCGCGCCGATGACTGGGCGGTCAATGTCGCGCATACCAGGGAGGACGACTGGCCAGGCCCGTCGGTTCAGTCGCTGTCGGCCGTGCTCTCCCTGCTCGGGACCTAGCCAGGGCAGGCGCCTGAGGCGGCTGGTGCTGGCCGGCCCTAGCGCGGGTTTGTGCTGGTCGGCGCGCTGGTCGGCGCTCCGGCGCATTGCCGCCGTCTCGGCTGGAGCAGCTTCGCAGCCTATAATCCGGCACGTGTCGACCATGCCTGCGCCGCCGCGAAGGGGCCGCCCACCGCGCCACAACAGGGGCGACATCCTGGATGCCGCTTCCGAGGTGATGATCTTCCGTGGCTACGGTTCGACCCGCTACAGCGACGTAGCCGAAGCCAGCGGTGTCCCTGTCGCCAGCCTGCAGCACCATTTCCCGACGCTGGCGGTGCTCAGGCGCGAGGCGCTGCGTAACAAGGTGAGGGCCGAACTCACCTCGCTAGCTGAGCAGGTGGCCCTGATCACCGACCCGTGGGAACGCGTCTATCACATCATCGTCACGTCGATTTCGCTCAATCCGGCCAGGCGACGCGGCGGCTGGGTGCTCTGGCTCGAGTACTACCGCGCGGCAGCGCACGATCTGCAGCTGGCTGAGGACAGCCTCGAGGTGAGGGCGCTGTGGGTGCGGCTGATCGCCGACTGCATATCCGAAGGCATGGAGGCCGGCCGGTTTCGTCCGGAGTGCACGGCGCAGGAGGCGGCTACTGAATTGCATAGCCTGATCGACGGGCTCGGCTTCCGGCTGGCAGTCGCGCACGAGGACGAAGACGCGGCCGAGGCGATCATGCTGCTCGAGCGCGCCGCGCGGCGCATGCTGATCCCGTCCTGACGCAGGCGTTAGGCCAGGTAGGGGTCTGGGGTGACGGTGTAGGTGCGGCCGTGCGGGGTGGCCCAGATCAGGACGCCGGGTTCGGGCTGGGTGAGGTTCCAGCCGCGGGCCTGTTTGGTGCGGTGATGCCTCCGGCACAAAGGCGACAAATTACACTCGCAGGTGGGGCCGCCCTGGTCGTAGGCGAGGGTGTGGTCCAGGTC
>WNFD01003738.1_pt1 | contig 15267 bp, 9 predicted proteins | sample 5400491 | NCBI WGS metagenome assembly WNFD01 (sample SAMN13153343, study PRJNA577476) | soil metagenome | isolation source: 120 cm saprolite under Douglas fir tree site 2 hole 2 replicate 2 | place: USA:California | collected 2015-04-18
GCGTTTCCCAATCCTGGAAGCGCAGGAAATTGAAGCGGCGCACCTTGTACGGGCAGTTGTTGGAGCAGTAGCGGGTGCCGATGCAGCGGTTGTAGACCATGTCGTTCAGGCCTTCCGCGCTGTGCACCGTGGCGGCGACCGGGCAGACCTGTTCGCAAGGCGCGTTCTCGCACTGCATGCAAGTGACCGGCTGGAAGAACACTTCGGGATTCGCGAGCGCATCGTGCTCGTTTGTGCGCGGATCCTCCGTGCTGGTCTTCGCGTTGTAATAGCGGTCGATGCGAATCCAATGCATTTCGCGGCCGCGCAGGACCTGGTCTTTACCGACGACGGGAATGTTGTTTTCCGCGACGCAGGCCACGACGCAGGCATTGCAGCCATTGCAGCTATTGAGATCGATTGCCATACCCCAGGCGTTGCCGGGATATTTGAATTCCGGGTAGAGGGAAAACGTTTTGGGAGGAGCCTCGTCGCCTTCGTGGGCGAAGCCGGGGTTCTTCTTGTATTCCTCGAGCGTGCCAGTGCTGAGAATCTTGCGGCCTTCCATATTGAAGTGATATTGCGTGCAGCCCAGCGAATATTCTTCGCCGGTTTTCTTCACCGATTCCGCACCAGCGGTGGCGCGCCACAGCCCGTTGGAAGTGCGCACGGCATAGGCGTTGAAGCCTTTATTCGTGCCGGTGTAGCCGGCTTTTGTGCGGCCGTAGCCAAGCGGAAGAACCACGACGCCCTCGGCCTGTCCAGGCACGATCCAGCCAGCGGCAGTCACTTTGCTGTTGGAGAGCGCGATGTCGACGACGGTGGCCACGATTTGGCCGTGCTCGCCGCCGCGCGCGGCGACGGTGTGCGTCATGCCAAGATTCCAGGAGGTATAGGGGGCGAACATTGCGGCATTGTCCCAGACCAGCTTGCTGACCGGCTTCGGCAATTCCTGCAACCAGCCGTTGTTGGCGAAGCGCCCGTCGTGAATGGTCGGGTCAGGGCGGAAGAGAAACTCGAGCTCGCCGGGATTGGGAGGCGGGATGGGAGGCAAGCTGGCGGCGTTGAACTTGGCTGTGAGACTCAAGGGCGGATAGGCCGTGTTCGCCACCGCGCCGTCATTCAAAGACTTGCGCCAGAATTTTTCGAAATCGCCACCGGGATTTGCGGCTTTCAGGCGATTGCGTAACGCGTCGTACGCGCTCACACCAGGTTTGTCGCTGAACGCGGCAAGGACTTCGTACGCGGAATGAGTGTGGTAGAGCGGAGCGATCAGCGGCTGGATAACGCTGACGGTGCCGTCGAAGCAGCGCGCGTCGCCCCAGGTTTCCAGGTAATGCGACTCCGCCACATGCCACTGGCAATAATCCGAGGTCTCGTCAAAGTGCGAGCTCAGGTGCATGGTGTGCGCGACTTTGCGCAGCTTGGACGTGAAATCGAAATCGTGGGGCGCGTCGTAGACGGGATTGCTGCTGAGGATCAGCAGCGTGCTGACCTTACCCGCGTCCATGTCGGCGCAAAGATCGCGCAGCGATTCGAGGTTGTTGACCGGGCTGGCTTCCACCGGTTCGGTGTAGTAGAGCGCGTTGCCGACGTTGCCGAGCGCGGCGTTGATGGCGTGAACCAGCGCGTGCACTTCGGCGGGCTGCTGCTCGCCCGCGACCACCAGGGAGCGGCGCTGATTTTTTTGCAGGTCGCTCGCTACGACATCCAGCCATTTTCCCGTTGCCGCTGAGAGCGTCCCGCTACCGCCCAGGCCCAGCTTGGCGGCCAGAGCACGGGCGAACTGCTGGACGTCAAGAAAACTGAGAGGGAGACGATGATCGGCGCTGGAGCCGGTTACCGAGGGCGTCGGCTCAACGACATAGAGGCGATTCATCTCGCTGCCGGCGTGATCGGCCTCGGCAGACTCGTTGAGCTTGCGGCGGCGATAGAACTCTTTCATGTAACGGACGTGCCCGGGTCCGCTGGCGAGGAAATCGGAGTCGAGGCAGAGAATAACGTCCGCTTTTTCCGGCCGGTAAACGGTGTTGACGTAACGGCCGAAGGCCAGCTTGGCGCCCTCGCGCGCGCCGTCGCTTCCGGCGGGCTCCCACTGATGCCATTTCGCCTGGGGATAAAGCTTCAGCAAGTATTGCAACTGCTCGGCTATGCCTGGCGAAACAACCGTTCCAGTGAGAATGCGAAAACCCGCGCCGTTCACGGCCTTGATTTCCGCGGTCATGACTTGGGCGGCATCCAGGAACGCGGACCAGGTGCGAATCTCACCTGCGAAAGTAACGGTTTGCGCGCGGTCCGGATCGTACAAATTCAGAACCGAGGCTTGCGTGAACACATCGGTCCCGCCCAGGCTGGCCGGGTGATCGGGATTGCCTTCGATTTTCGTGGGGCGTCCTTCGTGGCTTTCTACAAGGAGGCCGATGGCGTCCGCGCCGAAAGGCATGGCCGTGGCGAAGAACAGCGGCTTGCCCAGAACCATGCCGTCAGGCTGCTTCACGTAAGGCACGAGGTGGGTTTGCTCGTTGGCCTTGCAGCCGGTTAGCCCGGCAAACGCAAGGGAAGCCGCCATCAGCTTGAGGAAATCGCGGCGATCGACGGCTTCGTCCCATTCGGAAGCCTGGCGAGGGAATTCGCGATGCAGCAAATCCTCAAAGTGCGGATCCTCGGCGAGCTCTTCGATGGTGCGCCAATATTGCTTGCCGCTTTTGGATTGCAGCTTGGCGCGCACCGCGGCCAAATCCAGAGGGCGCTCACGCAACGTCAAATCCTCGGGCTGCTCAGCCTCGCGCGAGTCTTGTTCGGGTGCTTCGTGGTGGTGCATGGAACCGTCGATGTCGTGGTCGCTCATACCGTCCGCTATCGATGACACGTGGAGCAGCTCTGCAGCTGCGCAACGCTTTGAATCTTATACTCCGCTGCCAAGCGTTTGCCGATTTCCGCCTGGTTCGCAGGGGTCTTCCAGTTCATGTTGAAGACCTGGTCGCGCGGGCGCAAAACCGCTTCCGGGTTGCGATGGCACTCCAGGCACCATTGCATCAGCAAGGGCGAGGCCTGAAACATCAGCGGCATCTGGTTAACCTGCCCGTGACACGAAGAGCACCCGACGCCTTTGTTGATGTGAATGCTGTGGTTGAAATAGACATAGTCGGCCAGGCGGTGCACGCGAACCCATTCGATGGATTTATCAGTGCGATAGCTTTCGCGCACGGGCTCCAAATAGCCGGCGTTGTTGAACAGCACGGAATGGCAATTCATGCAGGTCTTGGTGGGAGGAATGCCTGCGGTGGCGGAGCTCTCCACGGCGGTATGACAGTAACGGCAATCGATGCCGTCGTCGCCGACGTGGTGCTTGTGGCTGAACTGGATGGGCTGCTCGCGCGTGACGTTTTGGTTCGTTAAATAGGGAGCGCGGGCCAAGCCCATCACACCGCCAAGCGCCAAGGCCGCAAGCAGCGCCCCAAAAAAGACACTGAACTTTGCGATAAAATTCGTGCTGCGGTGAAAAATCTGGGCCATGTCAATCTTGCACTTTTGCGGTGAGCGCAACCTAAGGGAGAGGCACCTGGCGTCCACCTTGTCCTGACTGGGAAGTGCAAACCCGAGTCGTAGTTGACGCGATAGTTTCCAACAAAACTTTCGCGAATGCAACCGTTCAACAAACTTACTTTCAAATCTGAACCGAATTCACTTGTGGCAAACGATACCGCGCTTTCAAACTTTTCAAATAGAAGCTTGCAGGTCCACCTCCCGCATACCAAACAACAACCAAGCTGCCTGACGTATGGATGCTCAATTCGAGGGTAAGGATTGATTTTTTTTGTGTCCAGTTGGGTTGTGGAACTCGCACCCGGTCGTGTTATCTTAGAAAAACACTCCGTCGTGCCCGATGCGGCGGAGCCTACCTAGTTTGCTCGGCCGTTGTTCGGCCGCAATGCCGCTGGGGCGTGGTCCAACCGGTAGGACACCACACTGTTAATGTGGATGGTGAAGGTTCGAATCCTTCCGCCCCAGCCAATTTTCTCCTGCCCGCCATGGTCTGATCTTATTTTCATTGCGGAAGTACCTTGCTAAGGCACAATGATCGAACCATGAAGAAAAGAACCCTTTTTAAGCTCCTCGCGATGATGGCTTCCAACCGTGTGATCTCGCCGGTGTTTGCCTGGGCGGCAGGCGAAAGGCTTAAGAATTGGGCCGGCAACCTTGAATACAGCACGGAACGCTTATACTCCGCAAATACGCTTCAGCAGGTTCGGGATTACGTTAAGAAAGAAAGCAATCTGAAGGTACTTGGCACGCGGCACTGCTTCAATAACATTGCAGATAGCAAGCACAACCTATTGTCCTTGAAAAACATCGACACGGTGGCCGAATTGGACACACATGCGGGGACGGTCGCCGTCGATGCGGGCATTACCTACGGGCAATTGTCCCCTTATCTTCACAGCAAGGGCTTTGCGCTCCACAACCTGGCCTCGCTGCCCCATATTTCCGTGGCCGGAGCTTGCAGCACCGCGACGCACGGATCAGGCGCGAAGAATGGAAATCTGGCGACAGCGGTTTCTGGACTTGAGTTTGTCACCGCGGCCGGCGAGCTGGTTAAGCTGTCGAGGCAACAAGACGGCGAGACATTTCAGGGAGCAGTGGTCGGACTTGGGGCGATCGGCGTCATCACAAAGCTGACACTGGACATTCAGCCGACCTTCATGATGCGCCAGTACGTGTATGAAAGCCTGCCGCTAAATGAGGTAAAAGAGCACTTTGACGCCATCGAGTCAAGCGCCTACAGCGTTAGCCTTTTTACCGACTGGCAGAAACAGCGCATGAACGAAGTTTGGATAAAAAGCCGCGTCGAAGGCGGGCACGCGTTTGACGCCGGACCCACCTTCTTCGGAGCAAAGCTTGCCACCAGGAATTTGCACCCGATCGCTGAACTTTCCGCTGAAAATTGCACCGAGCAGATGGGCGTGCCCGGCCCGTGGTTTGAAAGACTGCCTCACTTTCGCATGGGCTTCACGCCCAGCGCCGGCAAGGAGTTGCAATCGGAATATTTCGTGCCGCGTCAACATGCCCTCGAAGCCATCCTGGCTGTGGAACGCCTGCGCGACCAAATTAGTCCGAGCTTGCTGATTTCAGAAATCCGCGCGGTTGCCGCGGATAATCTTTGGTTGAGTCCTTGCTACAAACAGCCCTGCGTCACAATCCACTTTACCTGGAAGCCGGATTGGCCCGCCGTCAGCAAGCTGCTACCGGCGATTGAAAAAGAACTGGCTCCGTTTAATGCCCGACCTCACTGGGGAAAGCTGTTTAGCACATCTCCGGTCGCACTTAGAACCATGTACGAGAAATTGCCTGACTTTACTCAATTGAGTACGAAGTACGATCCTCACGGGAAATTCCGCAACGAGTTCCTGAACAAGAACATCTTCGGCACCTAGCTCCGGGCGTTGCAGATTTCTTGTTGCTAGCCGGAGTCCTTGGCGGTCGGCAGGCCGGCGTCAACCCAGCCTTTCCAGCCGCCATCCATCGATTCCACGTTGGTGTAGCCCATTTTTTGCAGATTGTCCGCCACGAGCGCCGAGCGAAAACCGCCGCCGCAATACAAAATCAGCTTCGCGCCGGTATCCGGGATGCGCTGCTCGATGTCACGCTCGATGATTCCCCTGCCCAAGTGTACGGCATTGGGAACATGCCCTTTGGCCCACTCGTTGTCTTCGCGCACATCAATCAGCAAAATTCTCTCGCCGGCGTCCATGCGGCGCTTTACGTCGGGAACGTTCGTTTCCTTGACGCGCTTTTTTGCGTCCTGCACAAGCTTCAAGAATTGTGGTGCATGCGCCATCGGCGCCTCCTTTGCCAAAAATGTGTTCAGGAAAAGCGTAGCACGCCGGTGGGGACGGCACACAAGCTATGGATTCGAGGCCGCCGCAGCGGATTTTGGCTCGCCCTTTGCCGCCATAGCCCGCACCAGGTTCACCAAATTCCACCGCAGTTTTTCCGGCACGCGGTCGCCTTCCGCCATCATTTTCCCTTTGCCCTTGGTGATGATGTAGAAAATTTCGCCGTCAGTCATATTGGCCAGCGTTGCAGGGTCGCGCCAGTCGCGCATAGTCAGCTTCATCGACTCCACTACGTCGCCTTTGCCGTCGCCTTTGGCTCCGTGACACATGTCGCAGTCATACGCAAACACCTTGCGCGCCTCGGCAAGGCCTTCCGGGCTGGATTTCACGGGATTTACACGCGCCGCATCCGCCGGAGAAATCTTGTAGTCGTCCGTCGCCGCTTTGGATTTGTCGGAATTATCTTGCGCGTTCTGCCTCGCCCAGCTAGCGCCGAGGCCCGCAAGCAGAACCGCACCTAGCAGAAGGAGAAAACGCTTCATACCGCCTCCTTAGAGGTGAATCGGCCGAAGGAGAGGTTCGGCTGCATTTGTGGCGGATTTTACGCCCGCAAGTGGCGCCGCGCCAGCCGGAAAAGCGTATTAGTTCTTGGTTGCCGGCTTCCGCGGGAGCGTCGTGCTCGCCGGGATTGTGCACGCGCCACGGGAACTGGCATCGCCTGCTCCGGCCCGGAAACGGCTGGACTCCCGCACGCGCGTGCGCAATCCGTCGATCACGGGGGGAATGGGATTGTGCGCTGCCCTGCGCACTAGAAAAATCATCAGCGCCGCTTCCCCTGGAGCGTCAAGGCTCGAGCTGATGCCTACGCCTTGCACTCCAGGCTGGCTCATTTGCTCCTGCGCGCGCGCCGCATGCACGGGTTTCGCTCGCGCCAACTCCACTTCGGAGATCGGATACACTTCCGGTACCGCGGCAGCCGATTGCTCGAGTTGCGCGCTTTCCTCAGCAGACAGCGCACCGTGCCGCTCGAACAACGAACCTTCCACAATGCGCGTGCGCACGCCGTCCACCTGCGCGGGAATATTTGTTCGCGGCTGCCCTGCCGTCACGAAAAACAAGATCGCCGCCTCGCGCGGATTATCGCGGCTTGCCCCCACGCCGACGGCCTGCACCTCCGGGTGGGCCAGCAGCTCCGGCGCGTGTGCATCGCGCACGGCTGCAGCGTTCTGCGTGGCTTCCGGAGCGACCGTTACAGCGGCCTGCGTGCTGCTCGCCGCGGCAGGTTTGTTCGGCAAACTGCACCCAATTATTGCGTGGGCTCCGCCGCCGACAAATGTCACGTTGTTCCCGCCGCTTGCAAAAAAGTTCAGTACTGTCCCGACAGGATTGCCAACCGTATCGGTGTCCGAACCGGCAAACAGCAAAGCCACGGGATCAGCGGAACCCTGCGAAACGATTAACGAACCAGAATCGCCCTCCGCGCTGAAGCTGCCTCCGGCAACGTCCACCTGATTAGTGTAGTTCACGGTGAAGGTGGCGCCCGTGCCGCATCCTTTTTGATACTGCACCGCGTTGACGTTTACCGCCACGGCCAGCACCGTTGAGCACGTCAACCCGGTCGACCTTCCGCTCTTCGCCACTGGCATTGCAAGCGTCGCCGTCACTCCGGAGCCCGCATGCGGCGCTCCCGCCATCGGCACACCGTTCGCGTCGGCTGTTGCACCCAAATACAGGATGTTCCCGCTGGTATCTACATTACCCGGCACGGTTTGCGCGATCGCCGCGTCGATCTTCGGCAACGCTCCAGTCTCCAGATTGTAGAAGGCGCTCAGGTTCGCGACCGTTCGCGCGCCGGAAGACGTGCACGTCGCGGTATCAATCAAAGCGGGCTGAATAATAGGATCGCCAAGTTGTGCGATATCACTGCGCGCAAGTACGTGCGTGTTGCTGAGGATGTATTGCGTGCCGCCGCGCGTCACCAGCGAACCCAATGTTGCACCGCAACACGTGATCGTATGCGTGGTTGTATTGGTGCTCGAATCGTTGGCGTTCCCGCCGGACGTTCCCAACTGGATCGCGCCGTACTGTGCGTTTTGGTTTCCCGGCTGGATCGTCACCGTTGCGCTACCGGAGGCGGAGCTATTCGCCTGCGAAACCGCACTCACCGTCAAAGTGGTTGTAATGCTGCTGCCCTTGCCGTCGGATTTCGTCGGAACGCCGCTAGGCGCCGCATACAACCCGCTGGTCGATATGAACCCCATGGTCTGGCTGCCGCCGGCGATGCCGTTGACCTGCCAGGTGACCGCGGTGCTCGACGCACCGGTCACCGACGCCGTGAATTGCTGCGTGCCGAAATTTGCGACGCTAGCCGCAGTCGGCGACACGCTCACCGAAGTTGGAGGACCGGTCACCGTAACCGTTGCGAACGCGGATTTCGTGGAATCCGCCTGCGAAGTAGCGGTCACGGTCGCCTGCGGCGGGTTCGGCGTCATTGCGGGCGCGGTGTACAGCCCGGTGTTGGAAATGGTTCCGTTCGAGGCGCCGCCGGCCACGCTCCAGGTCACGCCAATATTCGACGTGCCCGTCACCGTGGCCGTAAACTGCTGCGTGTTGCCCACCGCGACGCTCACGGAGGTGGGAGCGACGGAAATTGTAACGGTCGTTTTACTCGACGTGCCGGCGCAACCCAAGAACAGGACGGAAACGCAAGCCAGACCGCTCAGCAATGACGCGCAGCGCATGAAGATCCTAACCGGAGGGGCAGGGGTCCCCATTCAAAAGCAGGAATCAAAAAGCGGACAACACCGAAAGCATACCTATGAAATTGGACTACCTAGACGGCGAAAAAGATGCTTGGCCGCGTATGCGCAAACGTGACGGGTTCGGCACATCGCGAGACTCTACGGTCACTCCATGTCGCGCCAGTTAGAGCCAACGCAGATTTCCACCTCCAGCGGAACGGCCAGCTTGTACACGTTTTCCATCTCTTCGCGCACCAATTTGCTGAGTTCGCCGCGTTCGCTCTCAGGCGCTTCAAAGAGGAGTTCGTCATGCACCTGCAGAATCATTTTGGCTTCGAATTTTTCAACGCCCAGGCGCCGGTCGATAGCAATCATCGCCAGTTTGATGAGGTCCGCCGCCGTTCCTTGCAGCGGAGAATTGAGCGCGGTGCGTTCCGCGAAATTGCGGATCTGCACTTGCGGTGAGGTGATATCCGGAATGGGCCGAATGCGGCCAAAAAGTGTTTTGGCCATTCCCGTTTGCCGCGTTTCTATCAGTACGTTGTCGAGATATTTTTTGACGCCGCTATACCGCTCGAAATAGGCGCTGATGAATTGCGCCGCCTCCTTCTGCGGCACGCCGATCTGCTGCGCCAGGCCAAACGGCGACAACCCGTAAATAATTCCGTAGTTGATCGCCTTCGACGCGCGGCGATGCTCCGTGGTCTGCGCCATCGGTCCCACGCCGAAGACTTCCTGCGCGGTCCGCTCGTGAATGTCCTGCCCCGTGCGAAATGCCTCCAGCAGCACCGGGTCCTGCGAAAAATGCGCCATGACGCGCAATTCGATTTGCGAGTAATCGGCGGCAAGCAGAATTTTTCCTGGCTCGGCCACAAATGCCGCTCGGATCTGCCTGCCGAGCTCCGTCCGAATGGGAATATTTTGCAAATTGGGATCGGACGAGCTAAGCCGTCCGGTTGCCGTGCCCGTTTGCGAAAAGCTTGTGTGCAATCGCCCCGTCTCGCGATTGATCAATTTCGGCAGGGAATCCACGTAGGTCGATTTCAACTTGGCGATTTCGCGGTACTCGATGATTTTGGCGGGCAGCGGGTGCTGTGCCGAAAGCTCTTCGAGAATGTCCGCAGCGGTCGAGCGCACGCGCCCGCGGCCTCGCCGCGCTGGCGGAAGCAGGTTCAGCTTGTCAAAAAGAATCTCCGCAAGCTGCGTCGGTGAATTGACGTTGAATTCCGTTCCCGCGGTCTCCCAGATTTCCTTCTCCAGCCGCCGCACCTCTTTTTCCATTGCCAACGACATCGCGTCCAGCGCCTTGGGGTCCACGCGCACGCCATTGCGTTCAATGTCCGCGAGCACGGCGGCCACCGGCAGATCGATTTTTTCATAAACGCTTTGCAGCTCCTGCGCATCGATTTGTGCGCGCAGCGCGGGCGTCAGCCGGTGCAGGTAATCCGCTCGCTCTCCCGCGGCGCCGCCGAGCATGGCGTTGAACTGCCGCATGACAACGTCGGCAAAATTGTGGTTTGCCGTTGTCGGTCGCAACAAATACGAATAAATCTGCGTCGCGTGCTGGATGTTTGCCGCTTTGCCGCCAAGAATCTGCAGCAACTTCGGATCGTGCACGATCTTCGGGCGCTTGGCATCCGCCAAGAATGCGGACAAGACTTGCAGCGCTTCGCCCTTTTCATCGAGCCACACCGAGCGGCCCTCGCCGGCTTTCGACGAAACTTCAATCGACGCGATGCGCGTGCCGAAGCCCTCGGCTTCGCGCTCGCCGGCCTCCAGGTTCAGCCACACGGACACCGCTTGCCCCGCCGGCAGCTTTTTCAAGTACTCGCGAAATTCCGCAACGGATCCGAACTGCGCATAATCCGTCTTTACCACTGGCTCCGCGCTCGCCACCGCCGAAGCGGCTACGGCCGCGGACCCCAGCTCGCGCAGCAGTGAATTGAATCCCAACTCGCGGTAGAGGGCTGAAAGCGCCGCCACATCCGGCTCCCGTAGCTCGAGGCTCGGCAGGTTCAGTTCGACTGGCACCTGTGTCGCCAGCGTGGCGAGCTGCTTCGACATCAGGACTTGTTCGCGCTGTTGTTGCAGCGCCTCGCGATAGCGCTTGTTCGAAACTTCCGCGGCGTGTTCCAGCGCGTTTTCCACGCTGCCGTATTTTTGGATCAGCTCCCTCGCGCCTTTTTCGCCGATTCCTTTCGCGCCTGGGATGTTGTCGATCGTGTCGCCCATCAGCGACATCACATCTACAACTTTCTCCGGTGGAACGCCTAAAATCTCCTTCACCCTGTCCGCGTCGACAATCACGTCGCTCTTTGCTCCGCCGGACGCCGTGCGCAGCACGCGCACGTTCCCGTCCACCAATTGCATCATGTCCTTGTCGTTGGTGATCAGTAGCACGTCCAGGTTCTGTTTCGCGGCCTTCTGCGCCAGGCACCCGATGATGTCGTCCGCCTCATAACCGTCCAGTTCCAGAATCGGCAGACGCATCGCTTCGCAGAGCCGCCGCACATACGGCAACTGCTGTGCCAGCTCGTCCGGCATCGGTTGTCGCTGCGCCTTGTATTTCTCGAAGAGTTTGTCGCGAAACGTCGGTTGGCGGGTGTCAAACACGATCCCGACATAATCCGGCTGATAATCCTTGAGCAGCCGCCGCAGAATATTGTTAAAGAGAAACGGAACTTTAGTGGGCACGCCGGAAGGCGCGTTCATGCGGTTCATCGGCGCAAAAAATGCCCGGTACACGTGCCCCATCGCATCCACAAGAAACAGTTTCTTGCGCGGAGCCGTGCCGGGTAGCCGGGGAGTCGCGTGCGAGGAAGCCATCCTGTCGAGTATAGCAAAGCGCCGAGGAGCGCCTTCGCGTGCTGGTGTCGACTCTTAAGATCGATCTGCGCCCTCAAACAACGCCGAGCGTCTTCCCAACTTCCGCCAGCGTGTCGGCAGCCTTCAAGAGCTGCTCGCGCTTGTGCGTCGCGCTGACCATCGCGCGCAACCGCGCCTTGTCCTCCGCCACGGTAGGGTACCCAACGGCTGGCGCATACACCCCAGCGTCAAAGAGCTTCTTTGAAAACTCGAATGCCTTCCTCGCGTCCCCAACATGGATCGGAATGATCGGAGTTTCACTGACCTTGAATTGAAATCCGCGCTTCTTCAACTCGCGCTTGAAGAACTTCGTATTCGCCCACAATTTCTTCACCAACCGCTCGCCCTCCGCCGAATCCAGCAGCGTAAACGCCGCCTGGCAAGCCGCCGCAGTCGCCGGCGGGTGCGAAGTCGAAAACAAAAACGGACGCGCCCGCAAGTACAAAAAGTCAATCAAATCGCGCGAGCCGCAAACATACCCGCCCATCGCGCCAATCCCTTTGCTCAGGGTGCCCACCTGAATGTGCACGCGCCCGTGACAATTCAAATGATCAATCGTCCCGCGCCCGCCGCGTCCCAGCACTCCCGATGCATGCGCGTCGTCCACCATCATGATGCAGTTGTATTTTTCGGCCAGCTCGCACAGCGCCGGCAACGGCGCGATGTCGCCGTCCATCGAGAAAACGCCGTCCGTGATAATCAGCTTGTGCCCATTCCAATTCCCGTTCTCTTGCAGAATGCGCTCGCAGTCCGCCACGTCCTTGTGCTTGAAAACCTTGACCGTCGCTTTCGAAAGCCGCGCCCCATCAATGATGGACGCATGATTCAACTCATCCGAAACAATCAGATCTTCCTTGCCCAAAACGGCCGAAACCGTCCCCGCATTCGCCGTAAATCCCGACTGAAACACCACGCATGCCTCGACATTCTTGAAGCGCGCAATCTGCTCCTCCAATTCCATGTGCAGCTTCATCGTCCCCGCAATCGTGCGAACCGCGCCCGCCCCCGCCCCATATTTCCGCACCGCCTCAATCGCCGCCTTGCGCAGCGCCTTGTGCGTCGTCAGCCCCAGATAATTGTTCGAAGCCAGGTTGATCACTTCGCGCCCGTCGATCACGCAGATCGGCTTCTGCTCCCCCTCCAGCACGCGCAACTTCGGCGCCATCCCCTTCGCGCGCAACTCCCCAAGCTGATCGCTAACGTACTGCAGCGGACTCTGCCCAACCCTCCGTGTCGCCGGTTCTGACATTTTTTCTCTCCTTGTGTTAACGCGCCGAAAAGCCTTCGCTGTCGCCATCACGCGTCATGCTGAGCGCAGCGAAGCACGTCAACGTAAAATAAGGCTGGGGGAATTCAACGACTCTTACCCTTGAACCCTTACGCTCTTCAACTCTTAATTCCATCCGGATACATCAAAATCTTTCCCGCCAACCCGCCCTGCAGCATCGCAAAAGCATTCTCAAACTTCTCCATCGGCGTGCGCTCCCCAAACAGCGGCTCCAGATTCAACCGCCCCGCCTTCAGCAGCGCCGTCATCTGTACCCAAGTCCCATACATTCGCCGCCCATAAATCCCCTGCACCGTCGCACCCTTGAAAATCACGTCGTTCACCAAGTCCAGTGGCACCGATTCCGTCGGTATCCCCAGCAATGACGCCCGTCCTCCCGCGCGCAGCGCCCGAAATCCCTGCTGAATCGCCGCCGGATTCCCGGACATCTCCAGCAACACGTCCACGCCAGTCCCGCCCGTCTCCGCCTTGATCCGCGCCACCGAGTCCATTTCCGCCGGATTCACCACTACGTCCGCGCCCATCTTCTTCGCCATCGCCCGCCGCTGCCCGTTCGTCTCCGTCGCAAACACTGTCGAGCTGCCGCAAGCCTTCGCCACCGCGATCGACATCAACCCAATCGGCCCGCAGCCGGTAACCAGCACGGTCCGCCCTGCAATTTCGCCGGCCAGCACCGTGTGCACCGCGTTCCCCAGCGGATCAAGTATCGCCCCATAATGTTCCGGAATCGCCGCATCCAGCTTCCAGATATTCGACGCCGGAATCTTCACAAACTCCGCGAACGCCCCGTCCTGATCAATTCCGATAATCCGCAAATTCTGGCAGATGTGCGCCTCGCCCAGCCGGCACTGATGGCAATGCCCGCAATTGACGTGCATCTCCGCGCTGACGACATCCCCCGCCTTCACCGCCGTGACTTCATCTCCAACTCTCTCCACCACGCCGCAAAACTCGTGCCCCAGCGTCACCGGCGGTTTGATCCGCCCCTGCGACCAGCGGTCCCATCCATAAATATGCAAGTCCGTCCCGCAAATCGACGCCGTGCGCACCCGCACCAGGACATCCGCGGGTCCAATCGACGGCACCGGCGCATTTTCAAACGAAAGCCCGCGCGCAGGCTGCATCTTGCGCAAAGCTTTCATTGTGGATGGCATGGAAAAGCGGCTCCTGGAGGGCGCAATCGCGATGTTAGCACACCGCCGCCGTAAGGGTGCAGCACGCCCGCCCGCCGTAGGAGGGCTGCGCCCCAGCTTGGCAAGATCTCGCTGCGCAGCCACGCAGATTGTGGCGCGCCAGCGACCTACGTTTCTACGATCTGCGTTCCCTGCGCCGAAGCCAATCGCAACCGGCCTTGCTGCTCCACATACACGTGTGTGTACCGGCTGCGCACGGCAAACGCCGTGTCCCCCACTCGCCCGCGCATCTCCGTCCGCCCGTTCACGATCGCCGTCGACCCAAACCTTCTCACCCGCGTCTCACTCGGCTCGATCCTCTCAAATTGCGCCTGCCCCGATGCCACCGCCGCCAGCAATCCCGGTTTCGTGATCTCCCCGCCGCGCATTACATCCACCAAAATAAACTCGTCGACCAACAGTCGGTCCAGAACCTCGACTTTCCCCGCGATCAACGCGCCAAAGAATTCCTGTTCTGCCGCCAATGGATCCAATTCATTCTTCATTTGAGTCTTGGCCTCCTTCCCCAAAAGACAGTCAGCAAATCGCGTCGTAAGCAACGTGTCTCGTCTACTTCACCTGCTCCACAACTCCGATTTTCTCCAGCGCCTGCAAATACTCCAGCACTATTTCCCCTGGCACCGGCCCAAACTCCGCCGAAACCGCATCGCGAATCTCCTGCGTATTCCGTTTCCCATTCGCGAAATTCAGCACTTCATACGCATACTCTTCCCCGCCGCCCCACTGTCCCTCGTAACTCAGCAGCTTCGGCGTCGCGACGCCCGCCGCTTTCGCATGCTCCGCAAAATAGTCATACCCAAACACCGTCAGTGGCCCCTTCGGCTGCACCTTCCGCTCCCACAACTTCCCATAATCTCCAAGCAGGATTTCCGTTCGGACGGCGCGGCCGCTCAAGAGGTGCGTTTCGAGCGCTGTCGTGTGAACCCATTCCATCTGCCGCCAGTCCGGCGGCACCGTAGCGAACCCCTGTATAGAATCGACCTTCGCCATTTCCTGGCCGACGAATGGCCGCGTCATCTCTCCGCAATCGACAGCACTCAGCGATTCGCACCGATGTAACAATTCCTGGAAATCGGAGAGGCGATGTTCGGACAGCAACGCGATGAGCCCCGGCACATGATCCTTCGGCATATCGGCACTGGTAAGCCCCGCCAAAAAATACCCGCTCGCCGCGCCGATAAATGCCGCCCTCTTCAGCTTCGTCGGATCGATATTCGCCGCCGTGTCGAAATTCGTATGAATGTATCGGTCCGGCCAGTCATTCAAGTAAATCGCCGGTATCCCGAACGACGAATCCTGGTACACATCGTGATCGCTCCCCATGGTGTACGCCGAATACTCCGCTCGCAGCGGCTCCTTCCCGC
>WNFD01004756.1_pt1 | contig 15267 bp, 10 predicted proteins | sample 5400491 | NCBI WGS metagenome assembly WNFD01 (sample SAMN13153343, study PRJNA577476) | soil metagenome | isolation source: 120 cm saprolite under Douglas fir tree site 2 hole 2 replicate 2 | place: USA:California | collected 2015-04-18
CGGGTGAGGCTGCGACCGAGGGACTGGGCCTGGGGCGCGGCGGCCCTGGCCTGCGCGGCGTTGTTTGTGCGCCTCGGCATCTGGCAGCTGCACCGGCTCGAGCAGCGGCGTGGGCGGAACGCCGTCAGGGCGGCGCGGCGCGCACTGCCGCCGATTCTGCTCGGCGGAGTGGGCGCGGGGCGAGGGGGAGCGGGATGGGGAGCGGGATGGGGGAGCCTCACCCTGGATTCCGTCCAAGACCGTCGCGTCGTAGCACGCGGCACGTACGACTATTCCGCCGAGCGGCTGTGGACTGGTCGCACCTACGAGGGGACTCCCGGTGTGGCAGTGCTCACGCCGCTCCGGCTCGCCGATGTGGGAGGAGAGGGGAGGGGGGGAAGGGGGGAGACCCGAGCGGCGGTGTTTGTGGACCGCGGCTGGGTACCGTCTCCCGACGGCGTGCATATTGACCACGAGGCCGTGCGGGAAGGTGATACCGCGAGCGTCGAGGGGCTGGCCTTCGCGGCGCCACGAGCGCGCGGGGACGTAGACATCGCCCGAGTCGGGAACTCCGTTTCGTACCCGTTGCTACCCTTCATCATTCAGCAAACGCCTGCCGTCAGGCAGTCGGACCGGGCGAGCGTCCGGCTCCTATATCGGTGGCCTGCTCCAGCCTTGGAGGACGGGCCGCACCTCTCCTATGCCATCCAGTGGTTCAGTTTCGCCATCATCACGCTCGTGGGGACGGCTGCTTTGCTACGAAAAACGGCCTCCGAATCGTCACGCCCTACCATTTGAGGGTCCGCCAGGCGATATTTGGGGTTCATTCGCCCGCGCGTGCGTCTGCGCTGATGCACCAGCGGGCCGTTTCGTCTGCTATCCTCATACATGAGGAGTGCCTGCATGCCCGCTGCCATCCCGCTCAAGCGCCCCGTCAAGGTCGGACAGCTCGTGCGTCGCCGTCTCAAGGAATTGAAGCGGACGCCTCGGGAGCTCGCCGATGCCTTGCAGGTGACGGAGCGTTTCATTGCGGAACTGGTGTCGGGCCGGCGTCTGCCTCCCGCCCCCTCGCGCGCGGATGTGTACGCGCCGATGACCAAGTTCCTGCGGTTGCACCGCAACGATCTGCCCACCTGCGCGAGGGCCGAGCGTGAGGTGGAGGGGCCTAGCCGGCGACGTCCGTCCCCCCGGGTGCGGGACCTGTTGCTCGAGCTGTGCGAGCCGACTCGCACACGCGCGTTGGTCCGTCGCGTGACGCAGAAGCGAGTAGGGGGTGGGGGGGGGCTGTCGCTCGATGCTCTGGTGGCGCAGCGACTCCTGGAGGTGGCTCAGGGCTTCGTGCGCCGTCAGCTCGACGACGAGGTCGGCATCCGCGTGGCATCCGGGCGCGAGGGGTGCACGTATCTCGAGCTGCGGATGAGGCTGCTCGAGTTTCTCGACGCCACGCCGGCGTCTCTGACCCCGACGGACGTGGAGGACTTCTTTCGGCCGCGTATCGGGACGTGGGACATCGATTTCGAGACGCAGACGATGCGGATCGTCCTGCGGACGCAGGAACCCGCGCCGCGGCAAAAGCGAGCCTTGGCGATCTGACCCCAGAGGTCCCTACATGCAAACGGCGCCGCCCGTGGGGCGGCGCCGTTCTTTTCGCGGTACCGCGGTCGGTTACAGCTTCACGACGTTCTGAGCGGCGGGGCCCTTCTGGCCCTGAACCACTTCGAACTCGACTCGCTGGCCTTCGGCCAGGGTCTTGAAGCCATCCTGTTGGATCGCGGTGTGATGCACGAAGCAGTCCTTTTCGCCGTTCTCGGGCGTGATGAAGCCGAAGCCCTTAGCGTCGTTGAACCACTTCACGGTACCGGTGATGCGTGCCATACTGGTGATACTCCTGACTTAATGTTCGCGACGGCGCGCGGCTTTCGCTTTGCGGCGGGCCGCGGACTTGTCCTTCCGCCGTCGCTGAGCGGCCCTGCTCTCATAGAAGCGCTTCCGCTTCAGGTCCTGGAACAGTCCGGCCCGGGTGATCTGCCGGCGGAACTTCTTCAGGACCCAGTCCAGTCGGTCGTTCTCGCCCAGCGTGATTTCCATCGGCCGCGCTCCCGGAGAGAGGCTCACCAGAAACGAAAAAGGACCGCGGGCGAAGCCCAGGTCCTCTGACAGTCACTGGTGTTCAGCGCAGCACTGTGCCGCGCCATGTCGCTCGCAGGGTAGTCTCGCACGAGGGACCGGTTTTGTCAACGGGGCAGGTTGTTGCACGACGCCTTGGCCACGACACCCGGGGTTTGACGTGTTTCCTGACCCGTCTTTGGTGGCCGTTTCCCTCGACGTCTTTCCTTGACGACTCTCTCTCTCGACTTCACTATCTGTCTGTTCCCCCACGCCGTCGCTCCCACTCCGGAGACAGGTATGCGCCGGTTGTTTGTCGCGACGCTCCTCGCCGCCGTAATCCCCGTGTCGCCGCCCTGGGCGCCGTATCAGGCCCGCTGGCAGGCGGCCGCAGCGGACACTGCGAAGAAGAAGGACAGTCTACCCCTCACTCCGACCCGCAAGGTCGAGTTCGACACGCACGAGGGGACCTGGATCTCCCTCGATGTCTCCCCCGATGGGCGGAGCATCGTGTTTGAGTTGCTCGGCGATCTGTACACCATGCCGAGCACTGGTGGTGCGGCGACCCGTATCACTTCGGGCCCCGCGTTTGACACCCAACCCCGCTATGCGCCCGACGGGAAGCACATCGTCTTCCTGTCTGACCGCTCGGGCGCCGAGAACATCTGGGTCTGCGACGCCGACGGCAAGAATCCCCGGCCGCTCACGAAGGGCACCAACCAGCTTTACGCCTCGCCGACGTGGACGCCGGACGGCAACTACATCGTCGCTTCACGCACCAGCGGGGTCCTGGGCAGCGTCTTCGAGCTGTGGCTCTATCACAAGGACGGCGGTGCCGGCACGGCGATGGTGAAGAACCCGCCGCCCCGGCCAGGTGTGCCCCCGATGAACACCTTGGGTGCCGCTTTCGGTCCGGACGCGCGCTACATCTGGGTCAGCCGGCACCGGGGCGGCTTCGGCTACAACCTGCAGTATCCCCTGTGGCAGCTGGCGATGTACGACCGCCAGACGGGGAAGCTCTTCCCGCAGACGGATCTCTACGGCAGCGCCATGCGGCCCATCGTGTCGCCCGATGGGAAGTGGCTCGTGTATGCGACGCGCCACGACGCCGAAACGGGGTTGCGCTTGCGCAACCTTGCTAGCGGCGACGAGCGCTGGCTGCTCTACCCGGTCACGCGGGATGACCAGGAGTCCCGCTTCACCCGCGACCTCATGCCGGGATCGGCGTTTACGCCGGACTCCAAGGCTCTCATCACCTCCTCCGGCGGCAAGATCCTGCACGTGGACATCGCCACCGGGCAGGCGCGCGAGATCCCGTTCACTGCGCACGTGGAACAGAACCTCGGTCCGCTGGTCCGCTTCGACAACCGCGTCGACACCGGCCTCGTGCTCTCGCGCCAAATCCGCAACGCCAGCCTCTCGCCCGACGGCAAGCGCATCGCCTTCAGCGCGCTCGACAAGGTCTATGTGATGGACTTGCCCAGCGGCCCGCCGCGGCGTCTCACGAGTGACACGGTGCACGAACAGGTGCCTACGTGGTCGCCAGACGGGCAGTGGATCGCCTACGTCACGTGGACGGCGGACGGCGGAGCCGTTGTCAAAGCGCGCGCCGACGGCCGCAGCGCGCCGGTCCGTCTCACGCCCGAGGCCGGCTTCTACGACACCCCCGCTTGGTCGCCCGACGGACAGCGGATTGTCGTTGTCAAAGGCCCGCGCCAGCCCCGTCTCAGTGAGCACTTTGGGCCTGGGTACGAGCTCGCCTGGCTGCCGGTCGCGGGGGGGGCGAGCACTCGGATCACGCCGCTCGGCAACGCCGGTCGGCCGCACTTCGGCCGTGATCCAAGTCGGATCTTCATCTACGACGCTGGCGACGGGCTGGTGTCCATCCGTTATGACGGCACCGACCGGCGAGCGTATCTCAAGGTCACCGGGTATACCTATCCCGGCCCTGGGGCCGAGCCGGACCCCGCCGACGAGATCCTCATTGCGCCTGACACCGACCGCGTGCTCGCCCAGGCGGGCAACAACGTCTACCTCGTGACCTTGCCTCAGGTGGGGGGCGAGACACCCAGCATCAACGTCTCCGATCCGTCCGCGGCGCCCTTCCCGGTCAAGCGCCTGACCCAGATCGGCGGCGACTTCATCGGTTGGGCTGCCGACGGTCATTCTGTTTACTGGTCGATCGGGCGGAGCTTCTTCCGCTATGACCCGGCAGTCGCCGACTCGATGCAGAAGATCAAGGCGGTGGCTGACTCCGCGCGCACGGATTCACTGAAGCCCGACAGCGCGCGCGGTTGGAAGCCCGACTCCGCCTTCAAGGCCCGCGTCGACTCGCTCAACAAGCTTCCCGCCTACGAGCCGCCGCGTGTGGACGTGACAATCCGCGCTGCGCGCGACATGCCCCGGGGGTCGATCGTGCTGCGCGGCGCTCGCGTCGTCTCGATGAAGGGCGCCGAAGTGATCGAGGGTGGGGACGTGGTGGTCACCGACAACCGCATCGCCTGCGTAGGCGCCAAGGGGAGTTGCCCCGTGCCCGCCGGCGCGCGAGTGATGGACGTTGCGGGGAAGACTATCATCCCCGGGTTTATCGATGTCCATGCCCACCCGTGGCCGCAGTGGGGGATCCACCAGACCCAGGTATGGAAGTACCTGGCGAACCTCGCCTATGGCGTCACGACCACGCGCGACCCCCAGACCGCGACGACCGACGTGCTCACCTACGCGGACCAGGTGGAGACCGGCGAGCTGCTGGGGCCGCGGATCTACCACACGGGCCCGGGCGTCTTCTGGGACGAAAACCTCCAAAGCCTCGACGACGCGCGCCATGTGCTACGCCGCTACAGCGAGTTCTACGGCACCAAGTGGATCAAGGAGTACATGACGGGCACCCGCAAGCAGCGTCAGTGGGTGATCATGGCCGCGAAGGAGCTGGGCCTGATGCCTACGACCGAAGGCGGACTCGACTTCAAGATGAATCTCACCGAGGCGCTGGATGGCTACCCCGGCCACGAGCACAGTTACCCGATCATGCCGCTGTACACCGACGATGTGCAGCTGATCGCCCAGTCGGGGATCACCTACACCCCGACCCTGCTCGTGTCCTATGGCGGGCCGTGGAGCGAGAATTACTTCTACGAGCGCTATGACATCCACGACAACGCCAAGATCCGGCGGTTCATTCCTCACGAGGAGATCGACCGACGGGCCGAGCGGCGGCCCTGGTTCCGCGAGAACCAGTACGTCTTTCCCCGCATCGCCGGCTCGGCGGCTGCCATCCTGCGCGCCGGGGGTAACGTCGGCCTCGGCTGCCACGGCCAGCTCGATGGTCTCGGCTGCCATTGGGAGCTGTGGGCAATGGCGGCGGGCGGGATGACCCCGCATGAGGTGCTCCAGGTCGGGACCAGTGATGGCGCCCATGCCCTCGGCATGGAGCACGACCTCGGCTCGCTTGAGCCGGGGAAACTGGCCGATCTCATGGTGCTCGACGCCAATCCGCTCGAAGACGTTCACAACACCGAGAAAATCCGGTACGTGATGAAGAATGGGCGGCTGTACGAAGGCGACACGCTGAACGAAATCTGGCCGAGGTCGCGTGCGCTCCCCGCCATGTGGTGGTGGGGACAAGAACCGAACGGCCTCAAGTAACAAGCCGTTGAGGAGAACGTCGAGGAGCGTCGTTCGCGGCGCTCCTCGACGTTTCTCCTTGACCTTTCTCCTCCGCGTCGTTAGCTTTTTGCTCGCAGTCAAGAACCGCGAGCTGGCATCCTTCCGAAGGACGGTCCCGCTCAGGAGCGGGCCTCACATCCGTAGGCTCAATCCCCAGGTTCGCAAAACAGAAGTCGTAGGGACACGCGCGTAGAGCGAGCACGTCCGAGAGGACGTACGACGTTCTCTGTGCGGTGGCACACCGTACGCCGTCGTCCTTGCGCTTCATCAGATTAGGAGTACCATGCCTTTTGCTTCTCTGGGGCTCGTCCCCGAACTCGTCCGCGCAGTCGCCGAAGAGGGCTACGCGCAGCCCACCCCCATTCAGCAGGAGACGATCCCGCTCGCCCTCCAGGGCCGCGATGTGATCGGCTCCGCCCAGACCGGGACGGGCAAGACGGCGGCATTCATGCTGCCGATCCTGCAGCGCCTGGCGCCTGGGACACCACACACCCTGCGCGCCCTGGTGCTGGCGCCCACACGCGAACTCGCCGAGCAGGTGCTACAAAGCGCCCGCACGTACGGGCGCCACACCCGGCTCGGCGCCGTCGCGATCTACGGCGGCGTGGGAATGGAGCCGCAGACCCAAGCGCTGCGCCGCGGCGTGGACATCGTCGTGGCTACGCCCGGCCGTTTGCTCGACCATATGGAGCGCGGGCACGTGGATTTTTCGCGGCTCGAGGTGCTGGTGCTCGACGAAGCGGACCGGATGCTCGACATGGGGTTCGCGCCCGACGTGCGCCGCATCCTGCGGGCGCTGCCGACCAAGCGTCAGACGCTGCTCTTCTCCGCGACGATCTCGCCCGAGGTGGACGCGCTGGCCCGCTCGGCGTTGAACGGCCACGCCTCAGTCGAGATTGGCCGCCGCGCCCAGGCCGCCGACGGCATCGAGCACGTGATCGTCGCGGTGGACAAGCTGCAGAAACGGGCGGCCCTCGCGAAGATCCTGCAAGCCAAGCCGGCCGGGCAAACGCTCGTGTTCACCCGCACCAAGTACGGGGCGGACAAGCTGGCCGGGTACCTGAAGAAGGAAGGCATCCCGGCCCACGCGCTGCATGGTGATAAGGCCCAGAGCCACCGCACGCGTACGCTCAACGCGTTCCGGGAGGGCACCGCGGAGATCCTCGTCGCGACCGACATCGCGGCGCGCGGCATCGATGTGGATGGGATCCGGATGGTGGTGAACTTCGACGTGCCGAACGACCCCGAAACCTACGTGCACCGTGTCGGCCGCACGGCCCGAGCCGGGGCGCGGGGGCTCGCGCTCACGCTGCTCTCGCCCGACGAGTGGCTGGTGATGGCGGACATCGAGAAGTTGATCGGGCAGCTCTTCCCGCGCGAAGTGATCCCCGGGTTCGAGCCGTCGGTGGCACCGTTACAGCCGCGTGCTGCCCAAGCGGCTGCCGCGCGTCCCGCGCGATCGGTACGCGGCCGCTTGACGGTCCGCAACCGCAGATAACGGCCTCGTCTAGCTCGGCGGGCGCACCCCCGCCGAATGTGCCACCACCACCGCTCTGGCCCTGCGTTGCCACGTGCGAGGACCACGATCCCAGTGCGCTCCTCCACCCACAGGAGCGTTTACAACGCGGCTAGGGAGGTCGGAGGTAAGCCCGACAAGCTCCTACCGACGTCTTCGTCAGCCGTTGTTGTGAGGTGGAGACGTTAGACGTGTTTGCTGGCCGCCGTTAGGTGCGTTTCTCAATCGGCACGTACTCGCGCACCGGCGAACCGATGTAGATCTGGCGCGGCCGCGCGATCTTCTGCTCCTTGTCGAGCAGCATCTCCTGCCACTGCGCCAGCCAGCCCGGGGTGCGGCCGATGGCGAAGAGCACCGGGAACATCTCCACCGGGAAGCGCATCGCCTCGTAGATGATCCCCGAATAGAAGTCCACGTTGGGGTACAACTTCCGCGAGATGAAGTAGTCGTCCTGCAGGGCGATGCGTTCCAGCTCCCCCGCGATCACGAGCAGCGGATTCCTGCCGGTGACGTCGAACACTTCGTCGGCGATGCGCTTGATGATGCGGGCGCGCGGGTCGTAGTTCTTGTAGATGCGGTGCCCGAACCCCATCAGCCGCACTTCGCCGTTCTTCACGCGCTGGATGTAGGCGGGGATGTTGTCCTTGGTGCCGATCTCCCGCAGCATCCGCAGCACCTCTTCGTTCGCCCCGCCGTGCAGCGGGCCGTACAGCGCTGCCGCCGCGGCCGCCATCGCCGAGTAGGGGTCGGCGTGAGAGGAGCCGACGCTGCGCATCGCACTGGTGGAGCAGTTTTGTTCGTGGTCCGCGTGCAGGATGAACAACACATCGAGCGCCCGCTCGAGCACCGTGTTCGGCTGGTATTTCACCTCCGTTGCCTTGAACATCATGTTGAGGAAGTTGCCGGTGTAGCTCAAGTCATTGTCGGGGTAGGCGTAGGGCATCCCCACCGAATGGCGGTGGGCGAACGCGGCCAACGTCGGCGTCTTGGCGATGAGGCGGAAAATCTGGTCGCGGCGCGACGTCTCGTCGGCGATGTGCTTGGCCGCTGGGTAAAACGTCGACAGCGCCGCCACCGCGCTGACGAACATCCCCATCGGGTGCGCGTCGTGGTGGAAGCCATCGATGAACTTCTTGATGTTCTCGTGCAGGATGGTGTGATGGGTGACGTTGTACACCCAGGTGTCGAGCTCGCTCGCCGAGGGCAGCTCGCCGTGCAGCAGCAGGTAGGCGGTCTCGAGGAACGTGCTGTGCTCCGCCAGCTGTTCGATCGGATAGCCGCGATACCGCAGGATCCCCTGGTCGCCGTCGATGTAGCTCACCGCGCTGCGACAGGAGGCGGTGTTCATGTAGGCGGGATCGTAGCTCATCAGGCCGAGATCGTCGGCCGACGCCTTGATCTGCCGTAGGTCGGTCGCCCGGATCGTCCCGTCTTGGATGGGGATGTCGTAACGCTGCCCGGTGCGATTGTCGGTGATGGTGAGCGAGTCCTTGGGCACGGCGGTCGTCCTGGAAACGGTGCGCGTGGAAGATAGTGGAGGGAGCCGTCAGCCGTCAGCCGTCAGGCTGACGGCGGACCGCTGACGGTTTATCTTGTGAGCCATGCCAGAGGCGTCGCCGCGTCCCAGTCTGTATCCCACGAAATCGAGTGCCGGAGCCCTGCTCGGCCAGCAGCTCGCGGGCCGGGGCTACACCTCCTGCATCCTCCTGGGCGTCACGCCGGACGGGGTGGAAGTGGCAGCGCACGCGGCCAGGGCGATGGGGGCGCAATTCGACGTCCTTGTCGCCGCGTTCATCCGTCTCGGCTCCAACCTCGCCCCGATCGGTGCCATGGCCGAAGACTCCCCCGCCGAGATGGACCCCGATTTCCAGCCGGGGATGCAGCTGCTCGAGAAGCTGCAGTCGGCGATCGACGAGTCGCGCGCCAGGGTCAAACAGGATCTCGTGCTCTACCGCACGCAGCGGCCGGTGAAGCAGCTCCAAGGACGCACGAGCGTGATCGTGGATGGCCAGATGATCTTCCCCTGGAAGGTGCTTGCGGCGGCGAAGGCAGCTGAGCGGCTGGGCGCGCGCCAGGTCGCTATCGCGACTCCGGTGGCCACCGAGGCGGCGGCCGAACGCGTCCGTGCGCGCCAGTATACCCTCGTCTGCCCGTCGGTGGTCGTCGATCCGCAGGGACATCCCTCGCCGTACGGCGACGTGGTCGGCGAGACGCCCGAGCGCTTGAAGAGCATCATCATCGCCCATCAAGCGGCGTGACGCTCGGACGGCGTGCTCCGTGCGACCGTCCGACTATCCGACCAAGCCACGCTCCAGCCACCGGTGGTCCCCTTTGAGGATCTCCTGGGCGACGCGGTAGGTGTACGTGTCTTCGTTGCGCCACAGCCCTGCGAACTTCGTCCGCACGCGGCCGCGCGCCTGGCGGCAGAACAGATCGGCGACGTGGACGGCTTGGCGGCCGGCCGCGGGGTCCTGCTTCAGCAGCCACTGGGCCCGCGCACACGTCGAGGCCATCGCGAACAGCTCGGCGCCGACATCCACCAGGCGGAACAGCACCGCCTGGCGGTATTCGAGCTTGGGCCCGAAGCGCAGCATTGCGTGGAACACGCCCCGCGCGAGGCGCCGCGCCTGGCGCTCGACGTACCGCACGTGGGGAGCGAGCGGACCGAACGCGCCGTACTTGGGCCATAGGCTCCAGCCGAGCCAGCGTGACGGATACCACCACCCGTAGAACAGCGCCGCACGCACCAGGCCCGCGAGCCGCTGGCCGGCGGACTTGCCGGGCATAACGACGTCCCCCGCCACCTGGAGGTGCTTGTCCACCGCCTCGCGGGCGATGAACAGGTGCATGATCTCGCTCGAGCCCTCGAAGATCAAATTGATTCGGAAATCGCGCATGATGCGCTCGACCGGGATCGGCTCCTCGCCGCGGGCCCGCAGCGAGTCAGCCGTCTCGTAGCCGCGGCCGCCGCGGATCTGCACGGTATCGTCGATGATGTGCCATCCGGCTTCGGAGTTGTACAGCTTGGCGATCGCGGCCTCGAGACGGATGTCATACCCCCCGCGTTCGGCCATCAGCCCGCACAGCTCGGCGACCGCTTCCATGGCGAAGGTGTTCGCGGCCATGGTACCGATCTTCTGCGCGATCGCGTCGTGCTGGCCGATCGGCCGCCCCCACTGGATGCGCTCGGTGGACCAGCGGCGCGAGATCTCGAGGCAGCGCTTCCCAGCCGCCACTGAGGAAATGGGGAGCGTGAGCCGCCCGGTGTTGAGGGTGACGAGCGCCAGCTTCAGCCCTTTGCCCTCGCCCCAGAGCACGTTCTCCTTGGGCACACGCACGTTGACGAAGTGGATCACGCCGTTGTAGATCGCCTTGAGGCCCATGAAGTGGCAGCGATACTTCACGCTCACCCCGGGCCAATTGGTCTCCACAATGAACGCGGTGATCTGCCGCTTCTCCTTGCCGTTCACGACCTTGGACGGCGTCCGCGCCATCACCACCAGAAGCTCGGCTTTCGTCCCGTTGGTGCACCACAGCTTCTCGCCGTTCAGAATCCAGGCCTGGCCGTCCTCGCTCGGCACCGCCAGGGTCTCCATGGCCGCCGGATCGGAGCCGACGCCGGGCTCGGTCAGGGCGAACGCGGAGATGGCCCCCTTGGCGAGCCGCGGGAGGTAGCGCTTTTTCTGGGCGTCGTTGCCGAACATCTTGAGGGGCCCCGGGACCCCGATTGACTGGTGCGCCGATAGCAAGGCGGTGATGGAGCCGTCGATCGAGGAAACCAGTTCGATCGCCTTCATGTAGGAGAGCTGCGAGAGGCCGAGCCCGCCGTACTCACGCGGGATCTTGATCCCGAAGGCGCCCAGCTCCCGCAGACCCTGGATCACGTCCTCGGGGATCTCTCCTTCCCGGTCGATTTTGTCGGAGTCGACCCTCTGACGCAGGAATTGCTCCAGCTTTTCCAGGAACGGCTTGGCGCGGGCGACCTCTTCGGCGTCCTGCTCGGGGTAGGGATGGATCAGATCCATCCGCAGCTTGCCCAGAAACAGGTCGCGGACGAAGCTCGGCGCGGCCCACTGCTCTTCACGCGCGGCTTCGGCGACGTCGCGGGCTTCTTCGGCGGAGACGTTGCGTTTCGGCTGGGCGGCGGTCGTGGTCATACGCCCAATCTATCCCGGTGCCTCCCGGGGCAGCAGGGGAGGGGCTAGATTGGCGTCGCCTTCACCCGGAGAGACCGATGCGCCGCCTGCCCGCCCTCCTCCTCGCGTTCCTCGCGCTGCCCCCGGCCCTCGCTACCCAGGGTGCGCCCGCCGCTGCCCAGCCGCCTCAGCAGATCCTGATCAAAGCCGGTCGCCTGATCGACGGCCGCGGCGACGCCGCGGTGTCCAACGCGGGGATCCTGATCGAGGGCGAGCGGATCAAGGCCGTCGGCCCGCTGGCGCAGGTGCAGGCGCAGGCCAGGACCCCGCGGGTGATCGACCTGTCGCAGATGACCGTGCTCCCGGGCCTCATCGACGCCCACACGCACATCCTGCTCCAGGGTGACCCGACGGCCGAGTCCTATGACAGGCAGCTGCTCTACGAATCCATTCCCTACCGGGCGATACTCGCCGCCCGCAACGCCCGCCTCGCCCTCGAGCACGGCTTCACGACGATGCGTGATGTCGAGACCGAAGGCGCGATGTACGCGGACGTCGACGTCAAGCTCGCCATCAATCGCGGCGAGGTCCCGGGCTCGCGGATGTTCGTCTCGACCCGCGCGATGGCGCCGACCGGGATGTATCCGATCGTCAGCACGAACTGGGAGCTCGAGCTCCCCCACGGGGTGCAGCCGGTGGATGGGGTGGACGGCGCTCGGCGCGCGGTCCGGGAGCAGGTGTCTCACGGCGCCGATTGGATCAAGTATTACTCCGATCGCCGCTACTTCTTCGGTCCCGATAGCGTGTTGCACAGCTGGGTCAATTTCACCGACGACGAAGCCCGCGCCATTGTAGAGGAGACGCATCGCCTCGGCCGTCGTGTGGCGTCCCACGCCATTGGGTCCGATGGGATCGCCGCCGCGCTGCGGGCCGGCGTGAACTCCATCGAACACGGTGACGGTCTCACGGACTCCCTGCTCGACGTGCTGGTCGCCAAGGGGGTCTACTGGGTGCCGACGATCACCGTCTCCCAATACGTTGCCGGACCCCGCGGCGGCGTGTGGGGACCGATGCTCGCCGCACAGCGGCGGGCCTTCCAACACGCCCTTCGCAAAGGCGTCAAGATCGTGGCCGGCACCGATGTCGGCGGATTCCCGTGGACCGAGATCCATCAGGCGAAAGAGTTCGAGTACTACGTCCAGTATGGCATGACCCCGATGCAGGCGATCAAGTCCGGCACTTCGGTCGCCGCCGAGCTGCTCGGGCAGCAGGACAACTTGGGGACCATCGCGCCCGGGTTGTTCGCGGACATCGTGGCCGTTGCTGGCGACCCGTTGCGGGACATCACGGAACTCCAGCGGGTCAAGTTCGTTATGAAGAGTGGCACCGTGTACCTCTCTCAATAGTGCGGCGCGCGCTCGGCCTCACCCTCGTGGTTGCTCTCGGCGCCGCCGGCCCCGGTTCGGGACAGCAGCTGTCCCCTACGGGCACCGGCGGCGTCGCGGCGTTGATGAGCGCCTTGCGGCAGCTCGGCGCCAACAAGCGCGTCCTCATGATCGGCGCGCACCCCGACGACGAGAACAACCAGCTGCTCACCCTGCTGTCGCGGGGATATGGCATCCAGGCGGCCTATCTCTCCCTGAACCGCGGCGAGGGCGGCCAGAACCTGATCGGCCCCGAGCTCGGCGTGGAGCTGGGCATCATCCGTAGCGAGGAACTCCTAGCCGCCCGCCAGCTCGACGGCGCAGGCCAGTTCTTCACCCGCGCCTACGATTTCGGGTACTCCAAGTCGGCCGACGAGACATTCCGTTTCTGGCCGCGCGATACGCTGCTGGCGGACGTGATGGCCGTCATCCGGGAATTCCGGCCCCAGATCATCGTCTCGATTTTCAGCGGCACGCCCAGGGACGGTCACGGACAGCATCAGGTGTCCGGCAAGGTGGCCCGCCAGGCGTTCGAGATGCTGAAGGACTCCGCGTGGGGACCGGTGAAGCTGTACCGCAGCGCCGGATTCGATACCAGTGGCACGACTCTCACGATGCCCGCCGGTATTCTCGACCCGCTGGTTGGTCAGTCGTATGTCCAGATCGCCGCGGCCAGTCGCAGCCGTCACCGTTCCCAGGATCAGGGACAGTTGCAGCGGCCGGGGCCGGGCGTGGCGCGGCTGGCGCTACTCGCTTCGCGGACCCCCCCCCCCCCCCCCCCCGGCCGGGGGGGGGGGGCTCTTCGCTGGCGTCGACACGGTGTTGCGCGGACAGGCCCGTTTCGTCGCATTGATCGACTCTGCCCGGACGCGGCTCAACCCGTGGGCTCCCCAGGCTATCCTACCCTACCTCACTCGCGCCGCGCGGGAGCTTGGCACGAACGAGCCCCAGCAGCGTAGGCTCCTCGAGCGCGCGATCGCGGCGGCCGCGGGGATCGCCGTGGATGGCGTCGCCGACGACGGCATCGTGATCCCCGGCCAGCGCGTGAAGGTAGACGCGACGATCTGGAACGCGGGGGATGCGCCGGTGCGCGTCGAGGACATCCAGGTGACCGCGCCACGGGGTTGGATCGTGACGCCGCCGGACGACGTCGCCGGCGCGGCCGGGCCGGGAACGGTTTTCACGCGCGGCTTCACCATCACCGTGTCCGAGGACGCCGAGCGCTCGGAGGAGTACTTCCTCCGGCGGCCGCTCGCTGGCGCGCTGTACGACTGGTCCGGCGTGCCCGCGGAGGTACGCGGCGAGCCGTTCGCGCCGCCGCCCCTGCTGGTCCGCGCGCGGGTCGTGGTGGCCGGTGTGCCCCTCACGCTCGAGCGCGAGGTCGTGTACCGCTACCGCGATCAGGCGATCGGCGAGATCCGGCGGCCCATCTTCGTGACCCGGCCGTTCGACGTCGCGATCACGCCCGACCTCGTGGTGTGGCCGATCGGTGGACCAGCGGGCGGCGCCCGGCGCTTCACGATCACCGTGACGAACCGCACGCGCGGGCCGGCCATGGGTCGGGTCCTCTTTGCGATGCCGCGGGGATGGCAGCCGGTGGCGCCGGAGAGTCTCGCGTTCGCGCGCGAGGACGAGACGCAGAGTGTCAGCGTGACTGCGACACCGCCAACCGGTGCGTCCGCGGGCGGCGTCGAGTTGCGAGTAGCAGTGCTGGGGCAGGATGGCCGTCGCAGCGAGGGCGCCCTTGCCATCATCGACTACCCGCATATCCGGCCCCGCCCGGTCGTGCATCCTTCGAGGGCTGACATTCGCTTGGCGCAGATCGCGCTGCCCGCGTTGCGCCGGGTGGGCTACGTGCGCGGCGCCTCGGACCGCGTACCGGAGGCGCTCGCGGCAGTCGGGGTGCCGATCGAGCTGCTCGACGCCGACACGCTCGCCCGCGGCGCGCTGCCCAAGTACGACGCCATCGTCATCGGCAGTCGTGCTTACGAGACCGATCCGGCGCTCGTGGCCAACAACGGTCGCCTGCTGGAGTATGCTCGCGGCGGTGGGTTGGTGATCGTCCAGTACCAGCAGTACGCTTTCATCCAGGGTGGCTTCGCGCCCTACCGGCTGACGATCGCACAGCCACACGATCGCGTAACCGACGAGACGGCGCCGGTGACGCTGCTCGACTCCACGGCCGCCCCCTTCCGTTCCCCGAACCGCATCACGCCCGAGGACTGGCAAGGATGGGTGCAGGAGCGCGGCCTGTACTTCGCCCACGAGTGGGATCCCGCCTACACGCCGCTGCTCGAAATGCATGACCCGGGCGAGGCGCCGCTCCAGGGCGGGCTGCTGATCGCCCCCCTGGGCCGCGGCACCTACGTGTATACCGGTCTGGCGTTCTTCCGGGAGCTGCCGGCAGGAGTGCCGGGGGCCTACCGACTGTTCGCGAACC
>WNFD01003739.1_pt1 | contig 15266 bp, 12 predicted proteins | sample 5400491 | NCBI WGS metagenome assembly WNFD01 (sample SAMN13153343, study PRJNA577476) | soil metagenome | isolation source: 120 cm saprolite under Douglas fir tree site 2 hole 2 replicate 2 | place: USA:California | collected 2015-04-18
CAATAGCGTTTACGGTGATTCCCTTGCGCGCAAGCTCGAGGGCAAGACTGCGAGTAAGCCCGACCATGCCCGCTTTGGCCGCACTGTACGCGGTTTCGCGAGGGTTGCTCACGACTGGGCCGGTGACCGACGAAACGTTAACGATACGTCCATAGTTCGCTTTAAGCATGAAGGGCAGAACGGCTTTAGTGATATTGAAAGCGGTCTTGAGGTTGATGGCGATGCTGTAGTCCCAGTCCTGTTCGGGAAGTTCGGCCAGAGGTAACGAAGAAGTGGTCTCGGTAGGATTGCTGACTTGAGTCATCCCGGCGTTGTTGACGAGGATGTCGAGACGTCCATAGCGATTAAGGACTTCATCGACCAGCATGTGAGTGCCGGCGTGATCCCGCAGGTAACTGAGCAGTCCAGCGCGGTCAAATGCAATGCTGGCTACGTCCTAATGCCGACACTGCTATCAGCCTGTCGACGTGCTCGGCTGTTCGTTTCCTTTGTAGTGCTGACCATACAACCCGCGCCGGAGCGACGTTTGGAGGCTTACATGCAATGAGTCACGAGTAAGAGTGTTTTCTAGATCGGTCAGGATCGATGGAAAGCCAAGAATGAAATCGTCGGTGAACAATCAAAACGAGAAACAGTGCGCGAACATCCTACTCCTCATCGCTCTGCAAATATTTCTCGCAGCCGTGGGCTGGGGCCAGAGTGTCTCAATGCCAGAGGCTCCGCAGGTGCGGGCGAAGAATCACGTTGTATCTCTTACTCTCCGTGCGGTGAATGAAAATGGCCGGGATGCCTTCGCATTCGACGGCGGGAAGGTGGCGCCTGTGATCCACGCTTCCCCCGGTGACGTTCTCAGAATCACGTACATCAACGATCTTCCTGCGAGGTCCCCTGAGACTTGTGCGGTGTACCCCTGCATGGACATGACGAACCTGCATTTTCACGGGCTCACTGTCTCGCCGAACTCGCCACAGGACGACGTGCTCGGAATGCTGGCCATGCCCGGACAGACTTTGCACTACTCGGTTAAGATTCCGCGCGATCATCCGCCGGGCCTGTTTTGGTATCACACTCATCCCCATGGCGAGAGTCACCGGCAGGTATTGGACGGGATGTCGGGAGCCATCGTCATCGAGGGAATGGAGCGTTATGTTCCGAAAGTAGGACGCCTTCGTGAACGGGTGATCGTCGTGCGCGGCCGCTCCATTGAACACGAGCCCAATGCGGCCGAACTCAAACGCCGGGTTGAAGTGTCACCTAAGAAATGTGGCGCAGAAGCGGAGGCGGTGGACGAAATCTTTACCGTAAACGGGACAGTTCGCCCGCGAATCGAGATCGCGCCTAAAGAACGGCAATTCTGGCGTATCGTGAATGCATCAGCCGACCGCTATCTGGATCTGCAGCTTGATGAACAGAAATTTGAAATCGTGGCGCTCGACGGGATGCCGCTCGCTTACCACGAACCCGAAGGTCCGACACGCACCGCCAATCACCTTTTGCTGGCACCTGCAGGGCGTCTCGAAGCCATCGTCACCGGTCCACCGAATGGAACGCATACCGCTTTGCGCACGCTTTGCGTAGATGCCGGCCCGGACGGGGATCCGCATCCCGAGATGGTGCTGGCTGATCTGGTGCAACCCAGCTCAGGTCGGCCGAGTTCAAATCCGTCGCCTAACCACCTGCATGGTCTCGATGATCGCCTGCCGATCTACAAGCCGATCGATGTCGAGTCGCTGAAGAAGACTGCACCGGACTTCATCGTCACCTTCACCGAGGACAAGAACGGTTTCTACATCAATGGACGCAAGTTTGCGCCCGACGCAAATCCGATAACGACCGCGCGCGTAGGTACTTATCAGCACTGGCGCATTGTCAATAACACTGGCGAATTACATCCGTTCCACACACACCAGGTGCACTTCCTGGCCTACGCAGAAAACAGCGTCCCTGTCGCGTATCCTGCGTGGCTGGATACCGTGAATGTCCCGTATCGCGGCACCGTCGATGTCATCTTGGATTTTACCGACCCCGTCATCAAAGGAATGTCGGTATTTCATTGTCATCTGCTGAATCACGAAGACAAGGGAATGATGGCCAAAATCCTATTCAAGTAGTGAAGATGCGACTTGGCAATTTGGCCGCTCAACAGAATAGATCCATGCTGGGACCGTCTGCGGCCGAATATCCGCCTGGCGCATTCTGTCCGCACGCATCCTGTTAGTAGGCCGCAGTCTCGACGGAGACAGCCTCAATCTCGCTGACTTCTTTGTTGGTCAAGCTGAGAGTGCCTGCGCACATAACTCCCTCGGCTTGGCGCGCGTCGCGGGCCCCGACAATAGCGCCCGTCACGGCCGGATTGTGCAGTGTCCAGGCAATTGCGACTTCGCCCGCCGAGCGATTGTGGCGTCTGGCAATCTCCTGCAAGCGCTCAACCAGGGCGAGGTTGCGAGAAAGATTCGGCTCCATAAAGTCGGGATGCCCACTGCGCCAGTCGTCCTTGGGCAGCTTCGCGATGCGCTCACGAGTCATGGCGCCGGTTAGAAGACCGGAAGCCATTGGGGAATAAACGATGACTCCAATTCCTTCCCGCACGCAGTAGCGCAGAGCTTGATCTTCGATCTCGCGATGCAGCAGTGAATACGGAGGCTGCAGAGACGTTACGGGAGCGATGGCCTGCGCGCGGCGTACTTGTTGGACGTTAAAGTTGGAAACACCGATCCAACGCACCTTGCCTTCGCGCTTCAGCTCGGCCAGCGTGGACCATCCTTCTTCCAGCGCCGATGAATCGGGGTCCGGAGGCCAGTGGATCTGGTAGAGATCGATCACATCGACCGACAGTCGGCGAAGGCTGAACTCGATTTCGGCGCGGATGGAACTGCGGTTCAGTACTTTTTTGATGTTGCCCACAGCGTCCCAGTGCAGGCCGCACTTGGTAAAGATGTAGGGCTTGGGGCCGCGCCACTCCTTCAGTGCGCGGGCAACGACTTCTTCCGAGTGCCCCAAGCCGTAGACGGCGGCAGTGTCGATCCAGTTGACGCCAAGTTCGAGCGAGCGGTGAATGGCGGCGATGGAGTCTCTGTCGTTCTGCGATCCCCAGCCGAACTGCCACCCCGAACCGCCGATCGCCCAAGCCCCGTAACCCACCGGAGTGATGCGCATGTCTGAGTTGCCAAGCTTGCAAGTCTGCATTTCAATCTTCCTTAAAGCTACATTCGAGCGACGGTTCGTTTGCTGAAGTCAGTTAACCTTTTGACGGTTCCGGAGGGAACTTCTTGAACATCTTCGCGACTCCCTTGTCCAGGTTCTTTTCATTTTTCGAGGCCTTGTTAGACAGCGTATCTTCGGCACTTCCGCGCCAGATCAGCTGCTTGGTCTTGGCGTCGTACATGTCGATCAATAAGGTGCCCTCTTTATAGTCCTGCTCAATAGTCCTGCTCAGTTGTGGTGGCATCGCCGAACCCTCCGAATCCTCGCCAACCCCATCCCCCGCCGAATCCGTTATAGTAAGGTCTGAAGTGTTCGCTCGGTGTGAGTAGTTCCAATCGCAACGATAGCCACATCGCCGCCGCTGGCTACTTGAGTCCAGCCCTTGGCGGTCAATTGGGCATCCACCGCATTCTTAATTCGGGCGTCCCACAAAGGATCTGGATCCTTGATTTTCTGCCACGAATAGGTCTTGTACTGAGAGAATTTGCTTGATGATCAAAGTCGGTTTTGACATGCTGGGCGAACGCGGCTCCCAGCGTAGCCAGGAAAAACAGAGTGCTAACTGCTGTGCGAAGTACCGGTTTCATGGGTATCTCCTTTTCAGATGTTAGGAATGCATGTGCCGTTCCAAACATTCGTGACCAGAGAAAATCCGTAGATCCTTCTAGTGCACAGCTTTACGTGTACGTCTGACCAAGAACGCGACAGGCGCACAAGGGTGCAACCGTCGGCATGACGACTGAATGTCGGCCTGTGGACGCCGGGATGTGCGTTGTTTATCAGGCTCCTACTACTACTGCGCCAAGGCCACGCGGAAGACGCTCCAGGCGTAAACCGCGCCCAGCGCGATTTGTAGAAGAACGCCCGCTACGGCGATGCTCCATCTGTTCGTCATAACCTTCGTGGTTTTCATGAGTTCCCTTACGTTTGCGAAGTCTGGCTTTCTGATGGGTGGAGATGGCGTCCAAAGGCTTGCAAAAAATCTACAGCTGCGGCCAGACCGCGCAGGCTATCCTTACTCGTGAGACGCCGAAGCAAGCCGAAGAGGCCGATCGGTTGGTCGCGCTCAGCTGTTGCCTGAGCTATCCCTTCGGGAATTGCCTGAAAGATTCCTTTGAACCATTCCGGCTCGATACTCCCAAGAATTTGCCGCCAGAACAGAAGATTCCTGATGGCGCGAATGGCTTCGGGCGTTCTGGCATTGTCGACCACCTTCTCCAGAAGTTCGTCGCTTGCCGCCAAGGCGCCACGCATGATCTCGAGCACACCGCGGTTGTGCAATTCCTGGAGTACTTCGTACGCGGCTAACACAGCTTCAGCGTGCTCTTCCGGGGCCTGCTCCAATCGAGAACGCAACTCGGCACGCGGGTTACGCGGCGGAATTTCTAAAGGAATCGGTTGAGCCATTGAGTTTCTCCTTGGGTTAACTCTTTGTCTGCAATTGCACTAGACCATTTCCCGGAGGGGCATAATCAGGTCGCTTCCATTTACGTTCAACTTCGACCCCATTCTGCGGCGTCGGATGGCCGAAGCGGGAATTGATGCGGGGCAACGGACTCTCACCGACTTCCGCCAACACGTTCATGTGAACGCTGGTCTCCTTGTAGGCGGGCGTATTGGTCACAGGATCGGTATGGCTGCTGGTCAATCGATTCACCGGACTCTCAACCGAGTTCATCGGCATGTATAGCTCGCGCCCTTGCACCCGGTCGGTAACTAAAGCGCGCACCCGGACCTTGCCGTAGCGCGAGACCAATTGCACCCATGTTCCGCTTTGAATGCCGCGTTCTTCGGCAAGTTCAGGGGAGACTTCCACGAAAGTGTCGGGAGTCTTTTCCTTAATGCCGTCGGTGCGATAAGTCAGGTTGCCCTCATGGAAGTGCTCCAGCAACCGGCCATTGTTTAAGTGCAAGTCAAAGTCAGAGTCGGGAGCATCGGTGACGCCGATCCAAGAGAGGGGAAATAGCCTCGCTTTTCCGTCAGGGAAAGCAAAACGTTTGGTATAGAGCAGTGGCTCGTCCGTCCCGTCGGCGGCTACCGGCCATTGCAGCGATTTGTATCCCGCCAGCCGCTCGTAATTCACGCCCGCGAACATTGGAGTTAGGGAAGCAATTTCGTCCATGATTTCGGAAGGATGTTCGTAATGCCAACCCGCGCCCATATGGTTCGCAATGTCCTGAGTGATCTTCCAATCCGGCCGACAACCTTCGAGCGGCTCTAACACTTGATAGAGCCGCTGGATGCGTCGCTCAGTGCTTGTGAAGGTGCCCTCCTTTTCAAGGCTGGGAGCTCCGGGCAGCACAACATCGGCATAGCGGCAGGTGTTGCTGAAGAAAATATCCTGCACGACAAAGCAATCGAGTTTGGCGAATGCATCTGCGACATAGTTGGCGTTGGAATCAACGATGCTCATCTCCTCGCCGATGAGGTACATCGCCTTGAGGTTGCCCCTGTGAATCGCTTCTACCATCTGGTGGTTGTCGAGTCCCTTGGCGGAAGGCAACTTTACCTTCCAGCCCCCCTCAAATCGCTGGCGCACTTCGGGATCATTCACAGACTGGTAACCCGGCAGCATGTTCGGCATGGCCCCGTGGTCGCTGGCGCCTTGCACGTTGTTATGGCCGCGCAACGGATAAGCGCCCGTTCCCGGCCGCATGTAATTGCCGGTGATCAGTAACAGGTTCGAAATGGCTGTTGAAGTGTCAGAACCCTGGCTGTGTTGAGTCACTCCCATCGCCCAGAGAACGCATACAGCTTTGGCTTCCGAAATCATCCGCGCCACGGTTTTGAGAGTTTCTTCCGGCACTCCCGAAATGCGCGCAGCGGCTTCCATGGTGAAAGGCTCAAGGCTCTTTCGATATTCGGCCAATCCATTTGTCCACTGATCGAGGAACTTGGTATTGGTAAGGCCGTTGTCGAGCAGATAGCGGCTGATCGCACTCAGCCAGACCAGATCGGTACCCGGCTTCGGGTGCAGGAAAAGGTCGGCTCGCTTTGCCATCTCATGTTCGCGCAAGTCAGAGACAATCAGCTTCTGTCCGTCCAGTTTGTGAGAGCTCTTCACCCGGGTAGCAATGACCGGATGACTTTCCGCCGTGTTGCTGCCGATGATGACGACAAGATCGGCCTTCTCCATGTCGGTGATGGAACCCGAATCGCCGCCGTAACCCACGGTTCGGAACAAACCCATAGTCGCTGGTGACTGGCAGTAGCGCGAACAGTTATCGACGTTGTTGGTGCCGATGACGGCTCTCGCTAACTTTTGCATCAAGTAGCTTTCTTCGTTTGTGCATTTGGACGAAGAGATGAATGCGATTGAGTCCGGACCATCATTGGCCTTGAGCTCTGAGAGTTTGCGCGCAACAAGGTCCAGAGCTTCGTCCCAACTGGCTTGGCGAAACTTGCCTCCCTCGCGTATCAGTGGCGTGGTGAGGCGGTCCTCGCTGTTAATGTGACCCCAGCCGAACTTTCCTTTTACGCAAGTGGAAATTCCGTTGGCTGGGCCATGCTCCGGGGCCACTTTAAGAATATGGCGGTCTTTCGTCCAGACGTCGAAGCTGCACCCAACGCCACAGTACGTGCAAACTGTTTTTGTCCTGCGGATGCGGTGTTCCCGCATCGCCTCTTCGGCCTCGGAGACCTGAAGAATGGCTCCGTAGCCGGTTTCCGGTTCAACGCCCTTGACCACGTCGATCATGCCGCTTAGCGCGGACTTCTTCAGGGAGGTCAAAAATCCGGCGTGTCCCAGCATGGTTTTTTCCATCAGCGCATTGCAGGGACAAACTGTGACGCAATGGCCGCACGAAACGCAACTCGACTCGCCAATGGTTGAGCCGCCATCCCAGAGCACGCGCGGATTCGGATCCTCCCAGTTGATGGAAAGCGTTTCGTTGACCTCGACGTTTTGACAAGCCTCTACGCAGCGGCCACAGAGAATGCATTGATCGGGATCGTAGCGATAGAAGGGATTTGTGTTATCAACCTCGTAGGGCTTCGATCGAAAAGGGATCCGCTGGTGTTCAATGGCCAGCAGCTTCGTCGTGTTATGGACAGTGCAATTACCGTTGTTGTTGTCGCAGACTGTGCAGTAGAGAAGGTGGTTGCTGAGGATGCGATCGAATGCTTCCACCTGGGCGGCCGACGCCTTGGCTGACTTGATGGAGATCTTCATTCCATCGGCAACCGCGGTCGCGCAGGCCCGGACCAGGCGGCCGTTTACTTCGACCATGCATGTGTCACAGGTCTGAACCGGACCGAGTTGCGGGTGGTAGCAGACGTGAGGGACCGACCCACCGGTACGGTTGATCACATCAATGAGAAGCTCGTCGGGTTGGGCTTCTTGAACGCCGCCGTCAATTGCAACATTGACCATAGTTTTCTCCTCTACGCAGCCCGCACAAAGTGCGGTTCGAGTCGCAGTAGCGAACATCAACTAGTCCGCCAGGATCACATTTGCCTTCGTCCTGACAGCGCCGTCACAGAAGCTGAGCAACAGAATTCGAGTGCACTTCTCATGCCATCAAAGAAAGCGAAGTCGGTGCTTGATTTCAGCCATGATTTCCATCAAGTCGCAACCGACTTCGGAGCCGCAGCATCACAGCAAACAATGCAACCACGCCAAACGCAGAGTCGCCCTCGCAGTCCCGCCCTTTATACACCCCCGATCCGCTGCGAAGGCGGCTCTGTACTTTCAGCCGTTTACAAAGGGGCAAGGACCCCATTCCAGACTCCCCGGACCACGGCACAAAAGCTCCCCATGTCTATCTGCAATTCTTGCGTCTCTGCCGACAGTTGAAATCCGCAGCACTGTCGAAATGTCGACATCGTGTCAACCGGCAGAATGCTTCATCTGGCTTTCATAAGGCCGTCCCGAGGTCCCGGTTGATTCATGTTGCTGAAAACACACAGCCAAGTCAGCGGCAAGGGATTTGGAAGGGGGCGTGCATTTTCCCGTCTGAACGGGGAGACAAAGGAAAAATGCACACCGCAGAAGCAAACATCGGAAACGAACCGGGCTTGGGCGTTCGCATCATCAAAAACGGGACTCGAGAAATGCAAGACGTTTTCTCCCGCTACCTTCCTTCGTTTTATAGAAGGGCATATCGCTACTTGGGCAATGCCGCCGACGCAGAGGATGCGGTTCAAGACGCGCTGCTGTCTGCTTACAAACACCTGGACCAGTTCAAGGGCGATGCACAAATGTCGACTTGGTTAACGGCTATTGTCACCAATTCTGCGCGGATGCATTTACGCAGACGCCCGCGCCAAATCCATGTTTCGCTCGACCAGACACTAACAGAAGAGCAGGAATACTCGGTTGCAGATCGGTTGGTGGACGTCAGACCAAGTCCGGAAGATGAATGTCGAAAGTCGGAACTGGGCAGGTGCCTCAAGCAATTCGTAGAGCAGCTTTCACCGCCCTTGCGCAAGGCATTCCAGTTGCGTGCTTTGGATGGACTAAGTACGAGTGAAGCAGCCCGCATCTTGGGGGTGCCAGAAGGAACGGTGAAGGCGCAACTTGCCCGGGCACGCGCCAGGCTCAGGCGGTTCATGCGCCAGCGACTTAATGCGCAGCATCGTTCAGCTGTGGGCCGCCCTGATTTGCAGGCTGCTTAGGGAACAAGATCTGAAACAGCAATGTACGTGCCGCGCGGCGACTGACTGAGGTCAGTCATAAAAAACAACGGGAAAATTTATGTGGATTGTTCGACTCGCATTACGGCGGCCTTACACCTTTGTGGTGATGTCCATACTCATCCTGATTATGGGCGGACTCGCGATTGTTCGCACGCCAACCGACATTTTTCCGACCATCGACATTCCCGTCGTCAGCATCATCTGGAACTATAACGGTCTCGTGCCGCAAGACATGAGCGACCGGATCGTTACCATTACAGAGCGGAATCTTACCACCACTGTCGACAATATCGAACACATTGAGTCGCAGTCGCTCTATGGAATCGCGGTTGTCAAAGTATTCCTTCAGCCCACAGCGAACCTCGAACAAGGCATTGCCCAGGTTACGGCGGTTTCGCAGACCCAACTCAGACAGTTGCCTGCGGGGACGACGCCGCCGCTCATCATTGCCTATAGTGCATCGAGCGTGCCCGTCCTGCAGTTGGCTCTGTCAGGTCAAAATCTGTCGGAGCAACAACTCAATGATTACGGCCTGAATTTCATTAGGACGCAGATCATCACGGTACCTGGGACGTCGGTGCCCTATCCCTATGGCGGCAAACAACGCCAAGTGCAGGTGGATCTGAATACCACAGCGTTGCAGTCAAAGGGACTATCTCCGCTGGATGTAGTGAACGCGATCGCTGTACAAAACCTGATCCTGCCCACGGGAACATCCAAGATCGGTTCCAAGGAATACGATGTATCCATTCCCAACGCAGCACCGCAGACAATTGCGGACCTGAACCGGATCCCGATCAAGACCATTGGCGGCACGACCATCTACATCAAAGACGTTGCCTGGGTACGCGACGGATTTCCGCCGCAGACAAATATCGTCCGCGTCAATGGACAGCGTTCCGTATTATTGACGATCCAAAAAGCGGGGAACGCCTCAACACTGAACGTGATTTCAGGAATCAAGGCCCTTCTGCCGCAAATTAAGTCGACGCTTCCACCCCAACTACAGATCTCGCCGCTGGCGGATCAATCGATCTTTGTCCAGGGTGCAATCAGTGGAGTGGTCCGGGAAACGCTGATTGCGGCGTGCCTGACCGCTTTCATGATTCTTACATTCCTTGGCAGTTGGCGCAGTACTGTAATCATCGCGACCTCGATCCCGCTGGCGATTCTGACCTCGATCATCGTGCTCGGCGCGATGGGACAAACAATTAATATCATGACGCTGGGTGGTTTGGCTCTTGCGGTCGGCATTCTGGTTGACGATGCCACCGTCGAAGTCGAGAACATCAATCGCAACCGCGAGGCAGAACCAGACAAGAATCTGGACGAAGTTGTTCTGGACAGTGCATCGCAAATTGCGACACCGGCTTTTGTCTCAACGCTCTCGATCTGCATTGTGTTTGCCCCAATGTTCTTACTCTCGGGGGTGGCGCGATACCTGTTTGTGCCGCTCGCCGAAGCAGTGGTGTTCGCCATGTTGGCTTCATATTTTCTTTCGCGGACCATCGTTCCGACTATGGCGAAGTATTTATTGCGGAGCGAAAAACACGATGTCGGAGATGCTCCTAGCCGCAATCCGCTGGTTCGACTTCAGAAGCGTTTTGAAGCGGTTTTTGAGAAATTTCGGCACAGCTTTCGCGGCTTGCTGGAAACCTGCCTCCATCACCGGGCTGTCTTTCTGATTGCGTTCTTTGCCTTTTGTATCGGCTCTCTTGTAGTTCTGATTCCCTGGCTCGGACGGGACTTCTTCCCCGGCGTGGACAGCGGTACCTTCAAGCTGCACATGCGTGCTCCCACGGGGATGCGTATTGAAGAGACAGCCAACCTCTGTGATCAGATCGAGCAATCGATTCGAAAAGAGATTCCGGCTGGCGAGATCCAGAGCGTCATCGACAACATAGGCCTGCCCTACAGCGGCATCAATCTCTCTTACAGCAATTCGGCGCCGGTAGGCACATCGGACGCGGACATTCTTGTGACTCTGTCCGCCAAGCACCATCCCACGGATAACTACATTCACCATCTTCGTCTGGCTCTGCCGAAACAGTTTCCGGGAGTTTCTTTCGCTTTCTTACCAGCCGACATGGTCGCGCAGATTCTCAACTTTGGATTGCCGGCACCCATCGATGTGCAGGTCGTGGGAAAAGATTTGCAGGGGAACCGGCTCTATGCAGACGCACTCCTCGCGAAAATGAGATATGTTTCCGGAGCGACTGATCTGCGTATTCAGCAGCCCTTCGATCAACCATATCTTCGCCTCCGCGTCGAACGAACGAAGGCAGAACAACTGGGCTTCACTGCCCACGACGTTGCACAGAATCTCTTGGTGTCACTAAGTGGCAGTTTCCAGACTTCGCCGTCGTTCTGGCTTGACCCAAAGAATCATGTCAGCTATCAGATCGCAACTCAGACGCCGCAATATCGCACTGACACATTGCAGGATGTAGAGAACATTCCGATCACGGGCACGAACCCCAACGCTCCCCCCTCACTCATGGCCAGTCTGGTATCGACGCAGCGAGGAACGGGAATGGCTGTGGTTTCCGACTACAACGTGGCGCCCGTGATTGACATCTTTGGCGCTGTCGCGGGACGCGATCTGGGTGGCGTGGCTGGCGATATCAACAAGATCATTGACGCAACACGCCAGCAATTGCCGCGCGGTTCTCACGTGGTTGTCCGTGGGCAGGTGCAGACCATGCGTGCCTCTTATATCGGCCTGTTGGGAGGACTGGGCTTTTCGATCGTGCTCGTATACCTCCTGATCGTAGTCAACTTTCAGTCGTGGCTCGATCCTTTCATTATGATTTCAGCGCTTCCCGCGGCACTCGCTGGGATCGCTTGGTTCTTGTTTATAACGCGCACGAATCTGAGTGTACCCGCACTCATGGGAGCCATCATGTGCATGGGTGTCGCCACCTCAAACAGCATCCTGGTAGTGAGCTTTGCCACAGAAAAAATGGCCGAAGGGATGGATTCCGTCAGCGCCGCACTAGAAGCGGGATTCACACGCTTCCGCCCCGTGCTGATGACCGCGCTGGCCATGATCATCGGCATGGTGCCGATGGCTCTAGGACTCGGCGACGGTGGTGAACAAAATGCTCCTCTCGGCCGGGCCGTCATCGGTGGACTGATTTTCGCGACCGCTTCGACGCTGTTATTTGTCCCGGCATTTTTCAGCGTCTTGCAGGGTAAACGACGGCAGTCAGCGCCAGTTGAGAAGGCTCACTAGGGAACAAGCGGTATGGAGAAATTTATGTTGCCTCAAACGGAACATGCTCGAGCTGAGGATACGCGACAAATCGGCGGGCAAATAGTGCCGCCGAATGATGGCGGCGCAGGGAAGCGTTCGCGCAAATCATGGCTTATCCTCGCGATTGCAGTGATTGCGGTTGCGGGCTTGTTGATGTCGGGCATCTGGTCGCGCGTCAAAGCCCGAAACACTCTAAATACGGAAACGGCTCAAGCAGCTGTTCCCGCGGTCTCGGTGGTTTCACCACAACAGACTGCGCCCACAGACGAAATCATCCTGCCCGGAAACGTGCAGCCATTCATCACTTCACCCATTTATTCCCGTACGAATGGCTACCTCAAAAAGTGGTATTTCGATATTGGGGCGCACGTCAAGCAGGGTCAACTGCTTGCCCTAATCGAAACGCCGGAAGTCGATCAGCAACTCCAGCAAGCCCGCAGTAACCTGTTAACTGCGCAGGCGAATCTGGAGCTCGCTTCCATCACCAAGACCCGGTATCTGGGACTTTTGAAAAGCAATGCTGTATCCCAGCAGGACGCCGACAACGCGGTCGGCACTTACAATGCGAATAAAGCGATCGTCGAGGCAGACAAGGCAGCCGTCGAGCAGTACTCGGCCTTGGTATCTTTTGAAAAAATTTACGCGCCGTTCGATGGCGTGATCACTGCACGAAATACAGACATCGGCGACCTCATCAACTCCGGAAGCGGTGGCGGGGTGAAGACCGATCTCTTCCATATCGTCCAGCCCCGAACCTTGCGGGTTTACGTGAACGTCCCGGAGGAATACTCGCAGGGGATCAAGGTCGGCATGACGGCAGACCTCAATATCACCGAGTTTCCCGGCCGCAAGTTTCAGGGAAAACTGGTCCGCACCGCCAATGACATCAATGTGACGACCCGTACCTTGCTGGTTGAGATCGATGTCGACAATCCCACTGGGACGCTGCTCACGGGCTCTTACGCAGAGGTTCACTTGGCGGTTCCAACGCAGGCTTCCACATTCCTGCTTCCAGTGAATACTCTGATATTCCGTGCGGAGGGGCTGCATGTTGCCACGGTGCAAGGCGGAAAAGTTGTGCTTGCCGCCGTGACCCCCGGACACGACTTCGGCAATCAGATTGAAATCGTCGCCGGCCTCAAGCCTAGCGATCAGGTCATCGTCAACCCGCCAGATTCAATCGTTGCCGGACAACAAGTCCAAATTGTTCAGGCAAGGCTGCCAGGGGATATCAAGTGAGACGTCTTCAACACAGTCCGGCGGGGAATTCGCGACAGACACTGTGGTGTACTGGTCTCCTCGCGCTAGGGATGCTCGTGTTCAGCGGATGCACCGTTGGACCGAAGTACCATCCGCCTGTCGTGCAAGCGCCTCCTGCTTATAAAGAATTAGGGGACTGGAAGCCCGCCCAGCCCAATGATCAGAATCTTGGCGGCAATTGGTGGACGATATTTCAGGATCCGCAGCTTGATGCGCTCGAGCAACAGATCAATGTAGGCAATCAAAATCTGAAAGCGGCAGAGGCGCAGTTCCGCCAGGCGCGTGCCGCTCTACGCTACAACCGGGCTGACTACTATCCGACTGTGACGGCCGGGGCATCGGCAAGTCGCCAGCGAATTTCGGGCCGCCGGCCGCCTGCGACCTCGATCTTCGATGGCATCACGTACAACGATTTCGTAATGCCGTTCAGCGTTTCCTACCAGGCCGACGTCTGGGGACGAATTCGAAAGAACGTGGAGTCTTACCGAGAGCAAGCACAAGCCAGCGCTGCAGACCTGGCCACGGTCAATCTGAGCATGCACGCCGATCTGGCAATTGATTACTTTCAGGCCCGCAGCCTGGACGCCGAGGAACAGCTCCTAAACTCTACCGTGAAGCAGTACGAGCAGGCCCTGGAACTGAATGAGAACCGTTTCGCGGGCGGCATCGCTTCCGAAGTTGAAGTTGAACAAGCAAAGACTCAGCTTCAAACTACCCGCGCGGCGGCGATTGATGTCGGCGTGCTGCGAGCGCAATACGAACACGCTGTAGCAATTCTTATCGGGAAGCCGCCCGCGGAGTTTAGTCTTCCTCCGCTGCCTCTCACCGCACCGCCTCCACATGTTCCTATCTCCGTACCGTCGGAACTGCTGGAAAGACGCCCGGACATCGCTGCCGCAGAGCGGCGTGTAGCGTCCGCTAATGCTCAGATCGGAGTTGCAAAGTCCGCCTACTTCCCCACCATCAATTTAAGCGCCTCCGGAGGATTTGAAAGCTCCGCCCTCACAACCCTCCTCAACGGCCCGAGCGGCCTATGGTCTATCGGACTGTCAGCCGTGGGTACCGTCTTCGACGTCGGAAGACGTCGCGCCCTCAACGATCAGGCGCGTGCGGCGTATGACTTTCAGGTCGCCGCCTACCGGGAGAACGTGCTGACTGGATTCCAACAGGTAGAAGACAATCTGGCGGCAGTGAGAATTCTGGAAAACGAAGCCAACGTCCAGGACGAAGCAGTGGCAGCCGCACGACGATCATTAGACCTTTCCACCACACGGTATAAGGGGGGAGTTACAAGTTACCTTGAGGTGATCACCGCGCAAAGTGCTGCGCTTTCCGATGAAGTGACGGCGGTGAATATCCTGGGCCGGCGAATGGCCAGCACAGTGTTGCTGATCCAAGCCCTCGGCGGCGGATGGGATAGATCGGGTCTGCCGGAGCGACCCGAATGCTGCGGCAAACTCGTGAGCAGCAGTGGCGATTGATGACTCCCTCCCGAGTCTACGATGGACGATCCTGACTGTTCAGAGTGCGCCCAAGGCTTCACCGGCCCGGCTTTTATTCGCATCTGTGCGCCGGAGCATGCCGCGCATTCTCAGTCGGCTGAAGACTCCCAAACCGGTGTTGCGTCGAGTTCGGAGGCGAGACAGGTTACTAATACTACTACGTTAAGTAGTATTAAGAACCGCGTGAGCGTTGGGACTTTGCTCGACAGTAAGCGCAAACACCGGTCCAGGTGATCAGGAGGGACTGAACCTCACGGCGCGTCTGTGGCACCCAGATCCGGCGCATTCAACCTTCTCAAGAGGCCCTTGGACACCCTGTTGATCGGGCTGCGGAGGTTCTCTTACGGTTCCAGGAATTCCTAACCCAAGGTTAGGAATTCCTGAAATGCGTTATTTCCGTCTAACCC
>WNFD01012097.1_pt1 | contig 15262 bp, 13 predicted proteins | sample 5400491 | NCBI WGS metagenome assembly WNFD01 (sample SAMN13153343, study PRJNA577476) | soil metagenome | isolation source: 120 cm saprolite under Douglas fir tree site 2 hole 2 replicate 2 | place: USA:California | collected 2015-04-18
CTGGCGTCCTGCTCGCCCTCGATGGCCTCCATCCCAGCTCCAAAGGCGCACGCGTCAAATTCTCCGGCAAGTCTCGTACCGTCATCGACGGCCCCTTCACCGAGGCCAAGGAGCTCATCGCTGGCTTCTCGATCTTGCAGGTCAAGTCCCTCGAAGAGGCCATCGAGTGGGTCAAGCGTGGCCCCAACTGCAGCGCTGGCGACTACGAAGTCGAAATCCGCCAGATCTTTGAGATGGAAGACCTCGCACCCATCCTGTCCGAAGAGCAGATCCAGCACAAAGTAGTGAAACGAGCTGAGCTGCCAAATCAGACCGCCAACAAATAGACGCACTTGCATCCACGGATTGAAGCTGGTGTGATCGGTAGCAATGCCCGGTACCGATCCACATCAGGTCTTCCATCGGCGGGTGGCCCACCTTTAACGATCTTTGCGTGCACCATTCCCGCTGAGGGTGTCCCATCCTTGCGTTTTTTGCAAGGGTGGGCGGCGATGCTGCGTGTGCTATTTGATTTTGTTGTGGACACGTGATCAAACCCACCTGGCGCCGGCATTTCCCAGGGGCTAGGCCCAATAAAAAAGGTCCGCCAACCCCATTGGCGGGGCCAGCGGACCCAAGCCTGAGAACCTTTCTCAGTTCCTGCGCGCTCGCTCAGTGAAACCTGGGGACAGACGGGACGTTCACCGGTTTTTTCGAATTGGAGCTTGGGGTACGTCCCGTCTGTCCCCAAGTTCCCGCACTGTCCCCCGTCTCGGCGTGCGAATGATTGGCATAAAATTCCTGTTCTGGGCCGAACCTAGCGGCAAGACTCCACTCAATCGTCGAAGGAGAGATTTATGACTCAGGAAGCCAGAATCATGTCCGGGATCACCCTCATTACCGTGCCGACAATTCAATACGGCGGCTACTTTCTGCTGACCTCTTTAATGAACCAGGCGAGCGGATACATGGAAAATCCACTCCGTCAGAATTTCTTCCGTGCCGGACATGCGCATGCGGGCGTCATTGTTCTGCTCTCGCTGATTTGCCAGATACTCGCGGACGCGGCAGTTCTTCCTTCCCCGATGCTTTGGCTGGTTCGAATCGGAGTGCCGCTGGCGGCGATTCTCATTTCGTCGGGATTCTTCTTCTCGGTGCTGCCGCCAACTGCTACTCAAGCCGGCGGAGCCGTATCTCTGATTTACGCCGGGGCGCTGATACTTGCAGTCGCCGTGGTCACGCTGGGTGTTGGATTGCTGCGTTCGCCTCAACCCAGCTAAGAGGATCGTCGACAGGTGGCCCACTCAAGCCCGATTTTGGCTTGAGTGGGGCAGTTCTACACTGGGACAGAGTCGTTGATATTATGATGAGCAGCATGAAGAAGGACACGTCGGAAAGGAAAGCTCACGCGAAAAGGGCGCGTGCCGTCATCCAGCAACTCAGAGACGAAATGAATGCTTGGCTCGGTCGAGGTGGGATGAGCGAGCCTCAGGCCATCGGGGAATACCTGGTTGAACTCACGGATATGGACATTCCGCTCGACTCGTGGCTGGTGGAAGCGAGAAAGGCATACGAGGAGTGGAAGACCAAGCGCCCATGAGGTTTGAACGATTCACCGCTTAGGGCTCCAGCATACATTGCAGGCCCCCTGCGTCATCTATCCATACGTCAAACCACTTGAGCAATGGCGGTAAATTCTGTGCCGTGACTATCACTTGAATTCGGTATCTTCCGTTATTCACCCTATGATTGATGTTCCCTGGCAGGACATGACGAATCTCGAAGTAATTGTCTCCTAGGAGCGAAGACACGAAATCTACATTCCTCATGCCTCCCGGATTTAAATCAAAAGCCAGCAAATAATCCTCCGCTCTTGCTTGGTTGTCATGTTTAAGGTGTAGGTTAACTGGAAGCCAATCCAAGTTATCGACAACTGGCTCGATTTGATTTAATTGGACGTTTACCCCGACAACAGTCGACCCCTCGCTTGTGTTTTTGACGTCGAAATACCATAGCATTGCTCTACGGCGAGCTTCCGGTACACCATCGACCATCCATTCATCGAGAACCACCTGTTCAACACTCAATTTTGGCTCTAATCGGATATGAGCCGCTCGCCAAGCGTAGTAGCCCGCGACGAACATCGCAACGACAAACACAAGCACCAGCTGCGAGTTTGGTGGACTAGCCAACGCCCACCACAGAAGGAACGCAACGCCGACCAATGTCTCCCCAAATAGGATGCTTACCCATTCTTTCGCTAGCGCCCGAAAATATTCAGGTACCAATAGCAGCTTTTCAAATTGCCTCTTCAGGCCGCTCCCGACTTGTTCGCGCATGGCCCCAAAGTATAACGCGGCCTAGGAAGTATGTACGCGGTGGATGAGAAGACAGCGTCCATATATCATTTTCGCTGAATGGCTGCCCTCGACAAAATCACTCTATATCCGATACATGGGATAGCCGGTAATTTCGGTGACGATTTTCCATTCGACGTATCCGTTTTGCCCGCGTCGATTCTCCCTGATGTGACATTAGAAAAAATTCCACCTGGATTGTTGACTCCGGAGATCTTCGGCATTTTCAGAGAGCACATCTCCGCAAAAACCATCGAATCATTTACGGGTGCTACGAATCATTCGCCCCATGCGCCAACGCTTTTTTGCCATTCAAGGAACGGTTAAGCCAGACGGAAAACTTGAGGTAGGGCCCTTTGACCATCCAGAAGACTACGTTGAACTCCCAGAAGCCCACAAGTTGTTCTATTTGCGAAATCAAGATCTGCGTACATTTCAACGCCTCGCAGGTTCCTTTCTTCGCGTGATGAATGAAGAATATTGGCCGATTCGCTTGGCAGTGCAGTTTCACGATCTTGGCTATTACACCTTTCAGAGGTATTGGAAGCTAAGCTGGTTTTCATGGATTGCGGGGATTGAGTCACTCTGTACAGAAACTGATGATGAACACACAGGACAATTGCTAATCAAAGAGCGTCTCAAACGTTTGATTGGGGCCGATACGCCGGTGTATGAGCAAGGAGACGTACCCTCTTTCTTGACGCAGCCTGAACAAACGGTTGCTGGAGTTGTAGATCCAATATATGAGCTTCGAAATTATGTTATGCACGGCCAGCGAGTTCCTGAAGCCTTTTACATTCAGGATGGGCGTGAGGGCCTGGATGGGCCCCTGCGTAGGGTCGAAGAGCTTTGTCGAAGCGTTGAGCTTCTTACTCCGCAAAAGTATTCAGATAGCTGTGGACGGCAGCACGGTGGAAAACTTTAAGGATGATAGTGCGCGAAGAGCATACTTCGCCCCACTTACAAAGACCAAACTCTTGCGCAGAAGGGATGTGGTTAACTTCCTAACCTCGCAAAACTCACCTGTGAGCCTTAGCGATATCCTCGTTGCCTTAAACGCCCAGCTGACAACTAGAGCGCCAAAACCATTCAATTTAGATCAGATTCGCAACTGGGTGAGCGACGCCGTCGCTTCTGGGCAAGTTGTGTGTGATGCAAAAGGGAATTACAAAACGCCCTGAGGACAAACCCGGGGACAGACGGGATGTTCAACTAATTTTGCTGGCGAGAAATTGTGGCTAGTTGCCGTACCCGCCTGTCCCCATTCTCGCCATCCCCACTCAAGCCAAAACCGGGCTTGAATGGGCACCCCACCCGAAGTTCCGGACGAAGGAAGAATTTGTTGGAGATAAAATGTTCGGACGGAGGCGCTTCGAAATGGAAATCAATATGCGAGGCTTATGTCCGCTGATTCAGGTATTTGATATGGACAACTCTCTACACTTCTATTGTGAACTGCTCGGTTTCGAGATCGTCGAAAAGGCGGCAGGTGGCGGTTGGGCCTGGCTGCGGCACGGCACTGCTGAGCTGATGCTCAATACCGCATACGACGAAGGTAAGCGCCCAGAGAAACCTGATCCGGCGCGTTTGCTCGCACATCAAGACACCGGCTTGTTCATTGGATGTCCTGATGTCGACAGCGCGTACGAATACCTCTATGCGAAAGGCGTCGATGTGTCAAAGCCGAAGGTTGCCTGGTACGGAATGAAGCAAATGTACCTCAAAGATCCTGACGGGTTCGGAATCTGTTTTCAGTGGAAAGCCGACCAGCACCAAGAAGGTTCTAATGTCTGAACGCGCGAACTGCCGACGCGTGGCCATTCGAGCTAGGTTTTGACTTAGTCGGGGATGTGCTCTCGAACCAGAAGGGACTTCCACTGGCGGAGGTTGCAGGTTACGCTGAGCGCAGCTAAATTAGGCGGGTGGCCCATTCAAGCCCGTTTTGGCTTGAGTGGGGCAGTGCGAGAGTGGGAGCTGAACATGAAAAGGACTGCCGTCTTTTCCCACGGCGGCATCGTCTGCACGGGAGAGACATACAAGAACGCCGTCAAGATGACCTTTGCCAAGGGAGCTGCGTTGCAGGACCCTTCCGGTCTATTCAACTCCAGCCTCGAAGGGAATGTCAGGCGCGCCATCGACATCCACGAAGGCGACAAGATCAATGAGGCGGCCTTGAAGGACCTCATCCGCGCCGCCGTGGCGCTCAATCTCAAGGGCAAGAGCCAGCCAAAATCCAAACCGAAGCCCCGGCGAAAATCCCCACCCTAAATTTCGCAAAGAACGCGAAATTTAGAATGGGGCACCCGGCGACTAGCTTCATCGCAGGTCCCGACCATATGTCGGGACCTCCCTCCTCAGATGAGGTAAAAGCGTAGATTTACCACGGCAATTCGCGGCAATGGTGTCGGTGCGGAAAAGGGCGGCCCCTAGGAGTAAGGACCGCCCAGTTTGAGCTAGGATCTCGACTCTAGAACGTGATGCTCGCGTGTAACTGAATCAGTCGCGGCGAAGCGTCCGCCCCCAGGAAAGAACCGAAGATGCTGGTTGGTGAACTGACTGGGTTGATGACACTGCCGAACGTTGGAGAAGCAATGTCTGCGTCTGGCTGGTCGAAGTGCGGGTGGTTTAGGACGTTAAAGAACTGCGCCCCAACCCCTAGGGAACCCCCCTCCCAATGCGGGATTTTAAAGTTCTTCGTTATCGCCAGATCAGTATTGAAGTAGCTCGGTCCGGTGAATTGGTTGCGGCGTTGCTGGCCGAAGCCGTTCACAGCGGGGCTGAAATTGGAAGCGAGCAGGCAGGGTGTTGCCGGATTCGCGGCGCTCGCAGTGCATGTCTGTCCACCAGTTCCCGAAAAGTTCGCGGGCACGGAGACCGACGTAATGTTTGTGAAGCCGTAGTTGAAACCTTGCAAAATGCCGAACGCGTTGGAATCAACCACGGTAAACGGCAATCCAGTGCGTGCGAAAGCCGTGCCTGAAACTACCCATCCCCCGAGTAATGCGCTCGGTCCGAACTTGTGGGGCACGCTATAGACGTAGTTCAGGCTGAAGTACTGCCGGGTGTCATAGTCGGAGTTGCCATAGTTTGACCGCAGGTTGAAGGGATCGAATGCATTAATGGGACTGAAGTTTGTATTCTGGCCGAATTGCAGGATACCGCCATTGGAGATCTCATCGAGTGCGTGGCTCCAGGTGTAGTTCGCCTGCACCGTTAAACTCGTAGTTCGGCGAGTAAGAGAGGCCGTCACCCCGTTGTAATTGGATACCCCTACGGAGCCGATTTCAGTGACCGTCGAGAATCGCTGATCGGTCGCTGTCGTCGGCAGGTCTCCGAAATGCCCTGCGGTAGTACCCAACTGTCCTTGGCAATTGCCATCGCAAAATGCGTTCAGGCCCGGATTCTGCACCACCTCGTGAATTCCGTGATTTCCCACGTAATTCAGCGAAAGCGACATCTTCTGACCCAGCGCTTGTTGCAATTCCAGATTCCATTCCTGGTAGCGCGGATTTTGGATCCGGTTCGCCACGGTGTTAATCGTGGGCGGAGTGAATCCAGGCACGCTGTTTTGAATACTCGCGAGCGTACCACCGTTCGCGAATCCAGTCTGGAACGCGGCGTTGCTTTGGGCAGCCAGTTGCGCCTGATTTCCAGCAACTGCGGGGGATAGAGGTCCACCTGCGATGTTGAAACCAGCCTGCAGGGGCGGATTGCTCAACAACTGGTCGGCGACAGTGCCGGGGAAAGAATCCGCAAATAACCCAAAGCCGCCCCGAACAACCGTATGCTGCAGACCAAACGGCGTCCACGTGAAGCCAAATCGCGGCAACCACTCGACCGCCGTGTAGTTCGGCAGCACCTGGTTCTGGCCAGAGACAATCGCCTGGTTGTAGGGCTGGTTTACGTCATGGGAGATATTGAGGAAGTCTCCGCCCAGCCGCGCAAAGCAATTGGTCTGGCACACCGGATTGGAGAAGTGCTCACCTCGCAGCGAGAAGCTCAACTTTAGGTTAGGCTTCACGCTCCACTCGTCTTGTGCGTAGAAGCCTAGAGCGTAGAGGGCGATCGGCTGGCTGGGCTGCGAAGGAAAACTCTGGAAATAAGTCCCTCCGTTTCCGTTAAAGAAGTTCTGTAGCGTTGTGCCTTGGCTGGCGCCGATGGACCCAATTCCCGGATCGAAATCGGTAATGTCATTGCGGCGGAAACTCAGCCCCACCTGCAGTGAGTGATTTCCCTTCGTGATCGAGAAATCATCGACGAATTGATACTGAGTGACGTTTCGTCCTTGGGGCACGATGTCAAGTAACCGGCCTAGGGAGGAGAAGGCCCCGCCCGCGAAGGCTAAACGAAACGGTTGAGCCTGCAAAGCAGCTTGGAGATTGGGCACGTTGAATAATGCCGAATACCACTGGCCCGACGCGATGAATTGATTCACCGCATTCGCGCCCAGAGTGTGGGTCTCCTCTAACTGTCCTTCATATTGCGGCTGCGTGCTGCCCAGGTTGAAGAGCGGTGAGATCGCGTCGGTGAGTGTGGCTTGGAAGCCATGGTCGGTGCGAAAGTGCCCGAACAGGCGGTCGTTGGTTCCAATATTCTGATCGATCCGTGCCGTGATCAGGTATTCCGTGCTCAACTGGCCTACGGTCGAGGTAAACGCTAGCGCGCAGGGCTGGGTAATGCCGAGCCCGCTATTCGCATCGGTAAACCCGTTGCACCCCAAATTGTTCAGTGGAGCCGCTCGGCCTGCACCGGGTGCGTTCTGATAAAGATTGAAGAGAGATGTATAGAATGGCACCGACGCCGGGCTTGCGTTGGCCAAGTTTGCCAGTGTGGCCGACTGAAATTGCGGGCTTGGGATTCGCACATTGGTACTGGTCGGCAGCACAAAGCGTAGTCCTTCGGTGTCCACAAAGAAGAACGTCTTATCCTTCTTGATCGGTCCACCGAACGAAGCTGCCCACTGGTTCGCATTGTCGAATGGCCGGGGCGCGCCATTCTGGTTGTTGAAGAAGCTGTTTGCGTTGAGGGTCCGTCCATTCCACCAATAAAGCGCATTCCCGTGGAAGTTGTTAGAACCTGACTTGGTCACATAGTTGACGTTGGCTCCCGCCAATGTTCCGTACTGCCCCGAATAGCCGTTGGTCACGACTGTCGCCTCGCGGACATCGTTGTTGCCCAAGAGCAGATTCGTTGCACCAGAATTGTTCAAGTTGAGGAACGGATCATTTTCGTTTTGTCCGTTTAGAGTAAATAGGTTCGAAGTGGCGGGAAGTCCGTAAGCCGAGAAATTGCCACTTCCGCCTTGCGTGTTTTGTACTACACCAGGAGCCGTCTGCGCGATGTAGCTCAGGTCATTACCGGGGTTGGGCGTCTGGGAAATCTGTGTCTCGGTAAAACTGGTAGAAACGTCGGCGTTTTCAGTTTGTAGCAAGGGGGCGTCTGAGGTCACTTCTACCGTAGAAACCGCTCCGCCGACGGCGAGAGCTATGTTGACAGTCGCAGCTTGGCCGATCGTGACCACGGCCGTTGCAGTGGCTTCCTGAAATCCGGCAACCGCGACGGAAACTGTGTAACGTCCTGGCGGCAACAGAGAAAACCGGTACACACCTCGAGAGTTTGTGGATTGAGCCTGCGTGCTTCCATTTTCCTGACTTTTTAGGGTTACGCTGGCATCAGGCAGAATTGCCCCCGAAGAATCAGTAACCAGTCCCACAAGGTCGCCAGAGGTGACAGATTGAGCTGCCAGTTGCGATGCGCCCCCTACAAGAAATATCAGGAACAACATAATGACCGAGACTGTTAATGAGAACGACCAAAAAGCTGACCATCTTTGCAGATTGCTGCTCTTTGTCAGACGAACCAGTATTTGACTGAACTTCACAGTGACTCTCCTCGTTGAGATTTAGCTGATGGATAAGCTTCCCTACTAGGAGCACGGGCACTGCCATGGATGCTTGTGATGAACGTCGCCGGGAAAGACATGAACTCGTCCTGAGCGATGGCGGCGGTGGGCGATACAAATTTTGGAAGCAGCGCACATTTTGAAGTATGGAACGCAAAATCGTCGAATGTGAAAGGCGAGCGCTGCCGTGGGCCAGGCTGAGCCGCTCGAACGCCGATAAATTGTGGGGGGAACTTAACCTACGAAATGTTTTTCAGCAGTTTTCGCAGCAGCGATCGATTGGCTTTTCGAAGAGGTAGACAGAGCCCATCGTTCAACTTCACGAACATATTGCCAGTCGGCGGCAAATGGAACTCCTCGACGTGGTCGAGATTCACAATCGCATTGCGATGCACGCGGAGAAAACGATTCGGGTCGAGCAGCGCCTGGAGGTTCTTCATGCTTTGCCGAACCAGATGGGACGCCTTCCCCACATGCAGGCGAATATAATTCCCTGACGATTGCATCCATCGGATATCTTCGACTCTGACAAGCACAATTTTTTCATTCGCTTCCACTGCCAATCTCTGCAGGAAGTGGCGCGCCGGTCGTTTTTGCGCCTGGTCCGTCAACCGCTCCTCGGCTTCGAGCTCCATTCGAGTACGATCCATTCTCGATGTTGCCCGATCCAGCGCGACTTCCAAGCGCTCGGCATCAAATGGCTTTACGAGAAAGTCGATTGCAGTCGAAGCAAACGCCGACACCGCTGAGGGATCGTAGGCGGTGACGATGGTTGCAGGGGCAAACTTAATTCCCACAGCCTCCCAGCTCGGAGCTCGCCTAATCGCTGGTGTATGTACGTCCAATATTACGAGGTCTGGAGCGCTCTCCTGAATTGCGGACACCAGCCTGGAGTCGTCCACGCAAGTCACCGTCATTCCTGGTTCGCGTTCGAGCAGTGAGCAAATGAGCCTGCGACTCCCGGCGTCGGGTTCTGATACCAGAACTCGGATCGGCAACAGGCCAGCCGACGCTGTCGTTTCGGTTTCACGTACCTCGAGAGAAGATCTCAATGGATGCTCTCAATCTCATTTTCTGGAGTTCTTGGCCAGGAACAAACCGTGGACAAGCTGCACAATCGTTTGCTGGCTGGGTGGCTTGACCGGTGACCTTTCACGGAAATCTGTGAGGCGCGCAAATGCGCAAGTGCTCGGCGCATTTGCCTTCGACCTCGCCACAGTCTGGTTTTTACGCTGTCTTGCGATATGCCAAGGATCGTTGCTGTTTCCGAGATGCTCAATAGCTGCAAGTCTCGAAGTATAAATACCTGACGATTACGCGAAGGCAACAAAGTTAGAGCTCTGAGAATCACCCCTCTCACCTGCTTCCTTTCCAGAGCTTCGAAGGGGCCTTCTCGTGAGTCCATAATTTCAATGACCTGCTGCCCGCCACTATCATCTTCGTAGTCGAGAGGTTCATGGTTGAACTTGCGATGTCGCCGTAGCCACATTCGGGATTCGTTAATCGTTATGCTCATCAACCACGTGCGGAACTGTGAGTCATGTCGGAACTGGCAGAGTTTTCTGAAGGCCTTGAGAACAGCATTCTGGACTACGTCCTCTGCATCGGCTTCACTGTGAACAATTGATAGCGCCTTAAGATATAGAACGTGTCGGTGTGGCCTCACGAGTTCACAAAATGCCTCTGCGTTGCCATCGAGGATGAGCTGTATCTGGGTGGCTTCCGGCACCTCTGGTTGTGCTTCTCTTGAAATCATAAAAGCGGGACGCCATCACTTCGGCCGTCAATTACATAACCTTGACGGACGTACTTTTATTCCCGGCAGAAATATTCTGTGCGGTCAACTTGAAAGATTCGTCGAAGTTGTTGGGTGCCCGGAATCGCGTTAAGCTGCAATCGTCAGAATAGGTGGCCAAGCTGGAAAAACCACTTCTGGTGGCCCGAGTCGCCGACGCTTCCGCCAATGAAGAAGGGGCCAAACGCTGTCTGTGCGATGACGCCGGCGGCGACATCGTTTGGGAATTTGCTTTGATCTGCGAAGCCATACATCTTGCCGAATTCATACGTACCGACGGCATAGACATTCTTGCCAAGAAAAGGTGGCAGCGAAGCAATCTCGTGCAGGTAGCCGATGCGCAAGGTGTAGTACTGGTTTCCGAATAGCTCATTTGTACCGTATGCGCTGAGGCGCAAAGGCCCTCCCAGGAAGAATTGAGGGATGCCAGTGCCTTGGTAGCCAAACGTTGAGCCGCCCTCCGCGGCGGCGAAGAGCGAGGCGGGCCGTGTGATCGGCTGGAAATACCGAACCTTCAGCTCCATTGTAGGAAAGCTCCCGGTCGCTCCCGGACTGGACTGAAACCAGCGAAACGCCGTTTCTGCGCCAAAGCCGCGGCGCGGAAGCACGGAGTCGTCGGTGTGATCGGCCAGAAAATGCAATCTGAAATCACCGGTACGGCCTTCGACGGAAGGAAATTGTGGAGTTCCCAGCCGCAAGCGAGTATCCAGATACCCCATTTCGTATCCGGCCTTTACCTCGGCAAAGCGGCCGAATTCATAGCCAAGGTCACCGCCGATATTGGCACGAGAAACACGGTAGTCGGCGAGCGGATCGCTCTTGCGATATAGGTAGAAGGCCGTGTCGCCGGCGTCCGCGTGCGGCGCGAAGAACCATTTACTGGACGCCGTGAACGGGCGGTAGAGCTCGCTCGCGACGCCATAGGTATTGCCAAAAAGAACGTCTGTGCGCCATTCGGAGCGGAATCCAGCGATGTCCACGAAGGTCACGCGCGAAGCCAGCGTGAAGTTTGCGTTGTCACTTTCAGAGCCGTCCATTTCGAAGCCGAACTGCAGAGTTGGCGGCGCGTAATTCTTCTCGTGGACAGTGACGATGAGACCCGTCTGTCCGTTTTCTTCCCCCATCTGGTAGTCAGAGGAATCGTATCTGCCGATGCCCGTAAGCCGGTTGAGAATTGTTTCGAGCGATTGGGGATCGATCGGCTTATCGACAAGAGATTTCAGGGAACGCTCAAGCTGCTTCCGTCCCTCCGGACTCGTGCCTTCAACACGAACGAACCGGGGGATGGGGACAAGAGACTGTTTCCGTGCGCCGTGCGTTTCAAGGTAGCGTTGCCAGTCCGGGTCATCGAGTGAGTAGGGCATGAGTATGCGTATTTTTTCTTCCGCGGCGCTCTCACCCTTATCAATGATGGACTTTGCTTTTTGATAATCCAAGGACGTGAAGTCACTCAGATTGACGTTGACGATCAAGTCCGCAGCGGAGAGGCTGCGAATTTCGTTTTCGCGGACGACCACATCCACGGAACGCCCCAACACACTGAAAAGAGATTGAATGTCCCCAGGCTTTACTGGGGCCGTTTCTAGATGAACCGCGATGACGATTTCTGCACCCATCTTTCGCACCACGTCGGTAGGAAGATTTCCGACAAGCTCGCCGTCGACATACACCTTTTCCCCATCGCGAATTGGCGAAAAAAGTCCGGGAATGGACATAGTGGCGCGCATCGCTTTGGCGAGCGAGCCATCTTTGAAGACGACTTCCTTTCCGGAGACAAGATCGGTTGCGACACAACGGAAGGGGATCGGCAGTTGATCGAACGAACTTAGCCGCGAATACGGCAACGTCTCGTGATCGATCAAAAGACTGATTTCTTGGCCCGCGTTGAGGCCGGCGGGTAAAGTGAGACCGTTCTTGAGGCCGACGACCAGGGAGTTGGGATAAGCGCGGAGATCCTCTTTTCGCCGAAAGGAGAGGTCCTGATATTGCGTCTGGCCACCGATGATGCTGTCCCAGTTCTGTTGTTCGACGAGTTCGCGGAGTTGTTCTGGACTCTTGCCGCTTGCATAAAGCCCTCCCACGAGCCCTCCCATACTTGTTCCCGCAATATAGTCAATCGGGACGTGATGGTCTTCAAACCACTGCAAGACGCCAATGTGGGCGAGGCCCAGCGCGCCGCCCCCTTCCAGAGCCACGCCGATCTTCGGGCGATCCGCATGGTCCGAGGTTGCGCTTTTGGCAGGAGACGAGTATTCCGGCGCCTGCTGCCCGAGCACGCCCGAAGCGACAACTAAAGTCAATAGCAGTTGGAGCGAAGACCGGTGAGGACAGCGAGGCATGAAACCTCCTCAAAAGTTCACGATGCGCACGGCAGAACCTTTGATGAGTCTCACCCAGCTTCGCTCGCCGGGCAAGACCCAGTCCGTGCGTTCCACGATACCTTGTCCAAGTAGCTGGTCGGTCCGCGGCTCAAGAACAATCGCACAACGAAAAAGTTCCCGTTATGGATGGCGGAGCCGGACCCTGTTCGCTGGAACTCGCTGTGACTGGTGCCGACGGGAAGCCTGTTTACGCCGCGACGGTTAAGGTTCATATCGCCTATGGTTTTGGCGGAATCCGCAAGCTCGATCTCGAAGCTGGCACCAACTCGGATGGGAAGGTGAGGTTCACCGGACTTCCCGCCCGAGTGCACCAACCTCCGCTTGAGTTTCACGCTTCGAAGGATGAGTTCGCGGGTGTTGTTGTTTACGATCCGGCCGCGGAATGCCAAGCCAGACACGGCGTCGCTTTGGCGAAGTTGAAAGCGCAAGAAGGCCACTAACCGCAAGACTCACAGGCGAAAAGCGAGTAATATAAAATCGTTTTTCTACTACCCATCCCAAGTTCTTGAAGGAAGACTCATGATCCTGCACGCGCTTACTCGCAGTTATCGCTTGTCACTGCTCTGGTTCTGTGTGGTCACTATTGGGTTGCCTCTTCTTGCGCAGTCAGTTTCACAGCAGAAAACTTCTTACCCCTGGATGAACCCCAGTCTGTCTCCCGATGAGCGTGCAGTGATGGTGGTCAAGCAGATGACGCTGGATGAAAAGATCACGTTGTTGCACGGCACCGGCCACCCGGGTCTAGGTCCGATGAGTCCGCTGTCATCGGGATCGAACGGCGGAGCCGGATATGTGGTGGGAATCCCGCGGCTGGGAATTCCCGGCATACAAATCTCGGACGCTGCTTATGGAGTGCGTTCGAGTGGGCAGAACGGACGCTATTCCACTGCACTGCCATGCACCCTCGCGGCGGTTGCGAGTTGGGATCCCGACTCTGCATACGAATACGGCGCTCTGATTGGACGCGAGTTGCGGGCGCAGGGTTTCAATATGTCACTCGGCGGCGGCGTCGATTTGACGCGTGAGCCGCGCAATGGCCGCAACTTTGAGTATCTGGGCGAGGATCCTATTCTTGCCGGCAAGCTAGTGGCGCAAGTCATTAAGGGGACCCAGGACCAGCACGTGCTCGGCGACATCAAGCATTATGCACTGAACGATCAGGAAAGCGGACGCAACGCCGTCAACGTAAACATTGACGAGCGCTCCATGCGGGAAACGGATCTGCTCGCCTTCGAGATCGGCATACACGACGGAAATCCAGCAGGCGTGATGTGCTCGTATAACCGCGTGAACGGCGACTATGCCTGCGAGAACAAATATCTGCTCAGTGATGTTCTGAAGAAGGAGTGGAAGTTCCCCGGCTTTGTCTTGTCAGACTGGGGAGCCGCACACAGTATCGCCAAGGCCTCCGCCGCTGGAATGGACCACGAGCAGCCCAATGAATACTTCTACGGAGACGCGCTCAAGAAAGCGGTCGAGGCTGGGCAGGTGCCGATGTCCGAAGTGGACGACCACGTTCACCGGATCGTGCGCGCCATGTTCGCCACTGGCGTGATTGACGATCCTCCGCAAAAAAGCGTGGTGGACGTGGTGGGCGGTTTTGAGATCGCTCAGCACATCGCGGAACAAAGCATGGTATTGCTGAAAAACGAGAAGCAGCAGTTGCCGCTCGACCCTTCCAAGCTGAAGTCCATCGCTGTGATCGGCGGACACGCCGATGTGGGCATGTTGTCCGGAGGAGGTTCGGCGCAAGTGGATCCGCCGGGCGGGAATGCGATCATGCCTCCGGGAAAAGGTGCGACCCGGTGGGGCGTTCCGGTCTGGTTTCCGACTTCTCCGTTGAAGGCGATCCGGGCGAAAGCTCCGGGCGCGAAGGTGGAATACGATCCCGGAACAGATCTTAACTCGGCCGCGGCGCTAGCCAAGAACGCAGATGTCGCCATCGTTTTCGTTTCGCGGTGGGAGAGCGAAGGGCGGGACTCGGACAGCCTTTCGCTGCCCGACAATCAGGACGACTTGATCGCGAAAGTTGCTGCGGCCAATCCCAACACCATTGTGGTGCTGGAAACGGGCAATCCGGTTGCCATGCCGTGGGTGGACCAGGTGAGTGCGGTTCTGGAGGCGTGGTTTGCCGGCAGTCGTGGCGCTGACGCGCTGGCCAATATCCTGTTCGGGGAAGTGAACCCGAGCGCTAAGCTGCCCATCACTTTTCCCAAGAGTGAAGCAGACTTGCCCCACCGGAGCATCGTCAAGCCGCCTCCGGCAAACGAACCTCCGCCCAGCGATCCGGATGCCTGGAAGAAAAGACTGGAAGGCCTGCCGGCGTTCCAAACGAATTATGACGAGGGATTGAAGGTTGGATATAAATGGTATGACTCGGAAAAGAAGCCGGTGCTGTTTGCATTCGGTCATGGCCTTTCCTATACCAGCTACACATATTCCAACTTGAAGGTAACTGCGGGGGAGCGCGTGGGCGTGCGTTTCACCGTGAAGAACACGGGTGACAGGGCGGGAACGGAAATAGCTCAGGTCTATGCTGGGCTGCCCGCAAGTGCCGGGGAACCTCCCAAGCGGCTGGTGGGTTGGAGCAGGGTCAAGTTGAATCCAGGTGAGAGCAAGGATGTGGCGGTGGAACTGGATCCGTTGTTCCTTTCGATTTTCGACACCGCGCGTCACGTGTGGTTGCGGGCGCCCGGGGACTACACGATTATGGTGGGTGGTTCGTCAGAGAGTTTGCCGCTGCGGGAGGGAGTCAGTCTGAAATAACCCTGGTGCCCACGGAATGACATCGGTACACGGACGTGCTGTTGCGCTGGTTGTTACCGGCCAACCAAGGCCTGCGCGGAAT
>WNFD01007022.1_pt1 | contig 15260 bp, 13 predicted proteins | sample 5400491 | NCBI WGS metagenome assembly WNFD01 (sample SAMN13153343, study PRJNA577476) | soil metagenome | isolation source: 120 cm saprolite under Douglas fir tree site 2 hole 2 replicate 2 | place: USA:California | collected 2015-04-18
TCTGTACGAGCACCGCTCCCGCAGTAACGTTCTGGCCGCGGTTGACGGGGATTTCCTTGACCCGTCCGTCGACACGCGCGGCTATATCGAGGCGCGTTGCATCGACCTCGCCCTGTACGAGCAGTGGTTCCGGTCGCAACAGATAGAAGACGGACAACGCCACAACGACAGCTGCAACGATGCCGACGATAATGGAAGGAGCGCGCGTCGCGGTGCGCGTGTTCTTGTCCTGTCTGTCACGCGGTGTGTCGGACGCAATTTGAACATCCTCGCCAGAGGTCGGCGTGTCCATGCCTGTCTCCACTTGGTTCATGACCGTCTTGGTTGTCAGGCCTCGCCGGACTTCCATGCACCGTGTCTGACTTGGCGGCACCGTGACTTAGCCAGCGCGCGAATTTCGCCGCTTGTCTGGAGATTTGCAGGTTCGTGCGCTCAATTCCACGCTGACCGGCGCAATGACGTGAGGCAAGCAGCGACAGACAAGCTGTCGAATATTGCACCAAGATGGAAGCGCTAACACAGCACGAAATGTGTAAGTGCGCGGCAAGGGATGAGCCGCGCCGTACGCCAGCAATGAAGAAGCACAACCATTCCAGCGACGATCGTCCCATTCAATATCGCGGCAAGTATTCGCGGCACAGTCGCGGTCAAGCGCTGACCAATTTCGCGTCAGATCGCCATACGGGTGCCACATGTCTGAAGCCGCCAAGAAGAACAATCGAAGCGATGTCGCCAGCGCCGTCGCACCTCGTCTCTTTGTGCTTGAGCTGAACGCCGGCCGCATTCACTCCATGAATACGGACGGTTCCGACCGCAAGACCATCGTGTCGGATTGTCATTTGCCAGACGGCATCGTAGTGGATGTCGAAGCAGGCCATATTTACTGGACCAACATGGGCATCCCAAACCTGGATGACGGGTCCATCGAGCGCGCCGATGTCGACGGCAAGAACCGCAAGACAATCGTCCCACAGGGAGAGACCCACACTCCGAAGCAGATCATCCTCGATAAGAAAGGCGGCAAGCTCTATTGGTGCGACCGCGAGGGCATGCGCGTCATGCGCTGCAATCTCGACGGCTCGCAGCTGGAGACGCTCATTGAGGCGGGGCGCGGCGAAGCCGATCGCCGGGATCAGACACGATGGTGCGTTGGGCTGACGATCGATCCGAAATTCGGACATATCTACTGGACGCAAAAAGGCCCAGACAATGCCGGGCTCGGTCGCATCTTCCGCGCCAATGTCGAAATTCCCGCCGGCCGAACTGCCGCGACCAGGTCTGACATCGAGATCTTCTTCGACGGTCTGCCGGAGCCGATCGATATCGAGCTCGACCACACGAACCGTGTTCTCTACTGGACCGACCGCGGCGACCCTCCGCGCGGCAACACAGTGAACCGGGCCTCGATCGACAACAAGCCTGTAGAGCCGGAGATCGTGGTGACCCATCTCATGGAGGGGATCGGCATCGCGCTCGACGTTCCAAACGATCGCATGTTCGTCACCGATTTCGCCGGTTCGGTCTACTCCGCACGGCTCGATGGATCCGGTGAACGAAATTTCCTCTACGCCCAGGGCAACCTCACCGGCATCGCATACGCCGAAATCCCGAAGGAGAAGTGACATGTCGCAAAACAAGCCCATTCGCCGAGTTGCCATTATCGGCACGGGCGTCATCGGCGCAAGCTGGACCTCACTGTTCCTTGCCAATGGCCTTGACGTGGTGGCGACCGACGTTGCGCCGGGCGCGGAAGCGGCACTGAGGCGCTTTGTTGCAGCGGCATGGCCCGCATTGCAACGGCTTGGCCTCGCATCCGGTGCCTCCCAGAACAGGCTGTCATTCACCGCGGCCCTGACGGACGCCGTGAAGGATGCCGATCTGGTCCAGGAAAACGGGCCCGAGAAGATCGACTTCAAAAAGACGCTCTATCGGCAACTGGATGAGCTGCTGCATCCCAGCGTCATCATCGCCTCGAGCTCGTCGGGTTTGACCATGAGCGAGATCCAGTCGGCGTGCGAACTGCATCCCGAGCGCTGCGTGATCGGCCACCCGTTCAATCCGCCGCATCTGGTCCCGCTGGTCGAGATTGTCGGCGGCGCCAAGACCTCGGAAGCGACGATCCAGCGGGCTGCGGAATTCTATACGTCGATCGGGCAGCGGACGGTGCGCGTCAACAAGGAAATGCCGGGCCACGTCGCCAATCGCCTCCAGGCCGCGCTGGCGCGTGAAGTCTATTACCTCGTTGCCGAGGGCGTCGTGAGCGCCGCCGACGTCGACACCGCCCTGTGCTGGGGGCCGGGGCTGCGCTGGGGCATCATGGGCAACATGATGCTCAATCACCTCGGCGGCGGCCCGGGCGGCATCGAGCACTTCTTCCAGCAGTTCAGTGGCCCGATGACGGCCTGGTGGAAGACCCTCGGCTCGCCGGTGCTGACGCCGGAAGTGCAAAAGAAACTCATCGACAGTGTTCATGCCGAGGTCGGATCGCGCACCATCCAGGAACTGGAGGCGGAGCGCGACGAAGTCCTGCTCGGCCTCATTGAGCTGCGCAACAAGGTTGCCAAGTCCAGCCAGACGAAATCGACGGCAACGGTCGCCTGAGACGACGCGCCGCCGGCGCGATCGATCGCACATCCAACACGTCCATCAATCTTTCCGGCTTTCGAGCCGCAGCCAAAAGGAGTCCTAGATGCCCACTGCAACCGCAGCAAGCAAGACCGCCGCGCCGAAACCGGTGCCCGTGCCCAATGGCGACTTCTATCAGTTGGTCGACCTTCTCACCCCTGAGGAGAGAGCGGTCGTCAAAAAGGTGCGGACCTATATGGAGACCAAGGTCCAGCCGATCATCAACAAGTACTGGTCCGACGACGCGTTTCCGTTCGAATTGCTGCCATCGTTCAAGGAGCTCGGCATCGGCGGGCTCGGCTTTGAGGGCTATGGCTGCGCGGGCGGTAGCCAGAAGCTGTTCGGTTTCGTCGCAATGGAGCTGGCGCGCACCGATGCGTCGTTCTGCACGTTCTTCGGCGTGCACAGCGGCCTGGCGATGGGCTCGATCTATCTCGATGGATCCGAGGAGCAGAAGCAGAAATGGCTGCCGCCGATGGCGCGCTGGGAAAAGATCGGCTGCTTCGGCCTCACCGAGCCGCTGGTCGGTTCGGGAACGAGCGGCGGTCTGACCACGACGGCCAAGCGTGAAGGCGATACCTGGATTCTCAATGGACAGAAGCGGTGGATCGGCAACGCGCCGTGGTGCGACGTCTCTATCATCTGGGCGCGTGATCTCAGCGACAACCAGGTGAAGGGATTCATCGTCGAGAACAAGTCGACACCCGGTTTCAGCGTCGAGAAGATCGAGCACAAGATTGCGCTCAAGGTGGTCCAGAACGGCCAGATCACGCTGAAGGACGTGCGGGTGTCTGAAGCGAACCGCCTGCAGGGCGGCAATTCGTTCCGCGATACCGCACGCGTGCTGCGGATGACGCGATACATGGTGGGTTGGGCGTCGACCGGAATCCAGATGGGCGCATTCGAGGCAACCGTCAAATATGCCCAGGAGCGACAGCAATTCGGCAAGCCGATCGCTTCGTTCCAGATGATCCAGGATCTGCTCGCCAAGATGCTTGCCAATCTGACCGCGTGCCAGTGCCTGATGCTCCGCCTGGCGCAGCTTGATGACGAAGGCAAGCTTGGCGACCATCATGCGGCGCTGGCGAAGGCGTTCTGTACGGCGAAATCGCGCGAGACCGTCTCATGGGGACGCGAGGTCCTGGGCGGCAACGGCATCGTCGCCGACTACAATGTCGCGCGCTTCTTCGCCGACGCCGAAGCGCTGTACTCCTACGAAGGCACTTATCAGATGCAAAATCTGATTGTCGGCAAGGCCATCACCGGTCACGGCGCCTTCATCTGACTTCCCAGCGGCGCCGGCGCTCCGACGCCGGCTGCCCTCCCCATCCAGGAGATATGATTATGGTTTCGGGAACTGCACCGCTCACCCCTTCGCCTGCAACAGTACCCAACTCCTTGCCCAGGGCGGCGTTGACGCTTGCGAATGTCCTGTACGAGAAAAACGGTTCGATCGCCTATGTGACGGTCAATCGGCCCAAGGTGCTCAACGCGCTCAATACGCCGACCTGGACTGATTTGCGGGCCGCATTCGAGGATGCAAAGGCCGACGCGTCCGTGCACGGCGTGATCCTTACCGGCGCGGGCGACAAGGCCTTCATCGCCGGCGCCGACATCAGTGAACTTGCGAATGTCGACGCCTATGACGCGGAGGAGTCCAGCCGGTTCGGGCAGGGGGTGTTGGACCTTATCGAAGATCTCGGCAAGCCGGTGATCGCGGCGATCAATGGCTTTGCGCTCGGCGGCGGCTGCGAGACGGCGATGGCTTGCACGATCAGGATCGCGGCCGAGCATGCCAGATTCGGGCAACCCGAGGTCAAGCTCGGCCTGCTGCCCGGGGGTGGCGGAACGCAGCGTTTGCCGCGCCTGGTGGGAAAGGGCCGTGCGTTGCAGCTGATCCTCACCGGCGAGACGATTTCCGCGCAGGAAGCCTATCGCATCGGCCTCGTCAACGAAGTCGTTTCTGCCGCCGGCCTGATCGACCGCGCCGAAACGATCCTGAAGCAGATCATGGCCAATGCGCCGATCGCCGTGAAGTTCTCACTGCAGGCGGCCAACAAAGGGATGGACACCAGCCAGACCGAGGGGTTTGCGCTCGAAGCGTCCTATTTCGGCATCTGCGCGGCAACGGAAGACAAGAAGGAAGGCACCTCCGCCTTCCTCGAGAAGCGTGCACCGAAGTTCCGCGGTCGGTGAACCCCCACCACGATTTGGAAAGGACAGCCATGGCAAGCGACAATATTTTCTCTGGACTGAAAGTGGTGGATCTGGCGAGCTTTATCGCCGGCCCCAGCGCCGCGGTGATCCTGTCGGACTTCGGCGCCGACGTCATCAAGGTGGAGCCGCCGAGCGGCGAGTTGTGGCGGCATGCGCACAACATGCCGCCGCAACCGGTCGCCGAGGATCCTTATCCCTGGCACCTCGCCAATCGCAACAAGCGGGGTATGGCGCTTGATCTGAAGTCGCCAAGCGCCCATGCGGTTCTCGAAAAGCTGGTCAAATGGGCCGATGTCCTCATCGTCAATACGCCGCATCCGGCGCGCGCGCGGCTGAAGCTCAACTACGAGGACGTGATGCCGTGGAATCCGCGGTTGATCTATGCCGACATCACGGGCTTCGGCGATAAGGGACCTGATGCGGATCTACCGGGCTTCGATATCACGTCATATTGGGCCCGCAGCGGTCTGCTGTCGATGACGCGCGATGCCGGCGCACCACCGACCTGGCCGGTGGCGGGCAGCGGTGACAATGCCACCGCCGTCGGTCTCTATTCCGCGATCGTCACCGCTCTCTATCGGCGCGAGCGCACCGGGAAGGGAGCGCATGTCACCACCTCTCTGCTCGCCGAAGGCGTCTGGTCCGCCAGCGTCTCGATCCAGGCAGCGCTTTGCGAAGCGAAGTTCTTTGGGCTGCACGATCGTATGCACCCCGCAAATGCGGCAATGAATGTGTATCGCGCAAAGGATGGCACCTGGTTCGTTCTCATCGTCACGCCTGACAAGCTGGCAGCCGTCGCCAAAGCCCTTGGTCGTGCCGATCTCCTGACCGACCCGCGCTTTTCCGATCCGGCGAAGCTGACAGCGAATATGCCGCAGCTCACGGCAATCCTCGACGAGATCTTCTGCGGCGAGCCGATGGCGCATTGGTACGAGATGTTCAACGGCGTTCACGTGACGTTCGGAGCGGTACGTGGGCCGCAAGAGGTGATCAACGATCCTCAACTCCAGGCGAATGACATCATCGTTCCGCTCAATGGTGCCGGCGGCAAGTTGACATCCACCATCAGCAGCCCGCTTCAGGTACATGGCGTCGCCAAGGTGCCTGCGAAGCGCGCCCCGAAGATTGGAGAACACAACGACGAGGTTCTCCGGCAGCTCGGATTCAGCGCGACCGAAATCGATGGTTTGCGTGCGAGCGGTGCCATTCCAAAACCAAAGGAACATGCGGCCTAGCACGACGACCCCGCCGGGGCGGCGGGAGCCGCCCCGAACCTCCACTTGCAGCGAAATTCACCAAAGGCGCCGGGACTTCGACAATGGATGATATCGTTACCGAAGATGCGGGAAGCATCCTGCGCGTGCAGTTCAACCGCCCGACCAAGCGGAATGCGATGACGTCAGCCATGTACGCGGCTCTCGCCGGCATCTTCAACAAGGCGGCGAATGACGCGAACACGCGTGTCGTGCTTTGGCATGGCGCGGGAGATTCATTCTGCGCGGGCAACGATATCGAGGACTTTCTCAAGAATCCTCCAGGGCCAGGCGAATCGCCACAGGCCGGCCTCATGAACGCATTCGTCAACTTCGACAAACCAGTGGTCGTGGCGGTCCACGGCGCCGCGATCGGCGGCGGCACCACCATGCTGACGCACTGTGACTTCATCTACGCGGGCGAGGGCACGAAATTCCAGATGCCCTTCATCAATCTTGCTGTCGTGCCGGAATTCGGATCGAGCTGCTCCGTACCGGCGCGGATCGGTCATGTCCGTGCCGCGGAGCTGCTTTTGTTGGGAGCTCCGTTTGATGCCAGGCACGCCGCGGAGTTGGGGCTGGTTACCGAGGTCGTATCCGACAAGGATGTGCTGACGAGGGCGACCGAGACGGCCCGGAAACTGGCAGCGAAGCCTGCTGCAGCGTTGCAAGCCAGCAAGAGGCTCATGAAGCAGCCATTTCGCGAGCAGATCAAGGCGGCGATGAAGGCTGAGAACGAGGAGTTCAGTGCGCAAGTCCGCTCCGACGACGCAAAAGAGTCGTTCTCGGCTTTCCTGGAAAAGCGCAAGCCCGATTTCGCGAGGACCGTCAAATCTCCGGCGACCGCATGACCGTGGATAAGCCGATGAATGTGTCCGTGCTGGTTGGAAGCCTGCGGAAGGCGTCGCTCAACGGGATGCTGGCGAATGCGCTGATCTCGCTCGCACCATCTTCGATGAAGCTCGAAACCGTCGAGATCGGGCAATTGCCGTTTTTCAATCAGGATCTGGAGACCGCAGCTACGCCCGCGCCACGGACCGCATTCCGCCAGCGCGTCAAGGCCGCCGATGCAATTTTGTTCGTCACCCCCGAATATAACCGGTCGGTGCCGGCCGCTCTCAAGAATGCGCTGGATGTCGGCTCCAGGCCGTACGGAAGCAACGTCTGGGACCGCAAGCCCGGTGCGATTGTCAGCTGCTCGCCGAGCGCGATCGGGGCCTTCGGTGCCAATCATCATCTGAGGCAGTCGCTCGTGTTTCTGAACGTGCCGACCATGCAGCAGCCCGAAGCCTATGTCGGACATGCCGACAAGCTGTTCGATGAACATGGCAAGCTCGTCAACGATGGTACCGGAAAATTCCTGCAAGCGTTCATGCAGGCGTTCGCAAATTGGGTCGAGACGACCCGATCTCAGGGCCAGCGCATCTGACGCCTTGCGGCAAGCGCTGGCGAACGCGGTATCCGATCAAAGGCGACTGCGAATGCTGAAAGAAGCGGATGAAAACCGCAAGGTGAAGCTCAAAATTGTATTGGCCGCATTTCCTCGAATTCGTCGTGACACGCGTCGCTGAAGTCTCGCAACAGATCGATCGTGCCATCGATGGCCATTTCGCGCAGTTCGACGAAGCTCTTGTCGGGCTCCAAATAGGTGTCCAGGATTTTTCGGGCAACATCTTCGGCATGATGGACCACTGGCTTTGAAGACAGCGTCCGCATCCTGCTCAGCTTGGCGTAAAGACCGACAAGGCCGGGAATATCGGCTTCATCGTGCTGGAGCGCATCAATGTAACATTTGGCGGCTTCCTCGATGAAATCCCTGTAAAGGATCTGCCGACGGCTCTTCTCGTGAAGAATCCACTGGGCGCGGACCTGGCTTCGGTGGTTCAGCCAATTCGCAATCCCGCTCGTCAAGCCGCCAACAGCTGCTCCGGTGAGGGCGGCGAGCGCGGAGATGATGGAGGTGTCCACAGGTGCAGTCCTCAACCAGCCGCAGAATCCGGCAGTAATGACTACCGGGCCTGACCGCTACTACGACGCGGTCGACCGCGGCCCTTCGGAAATCAGCCGTGAGCTCCGTTGCCCCGACAGATAGGACCAGAACCATTGCGTTTGAACGCGGAACCGGTTCTGAAGCTGCGGCAGCGCGAGCACGTGCAGCACGGCCCACACCAGCCAGGTCATAAAGCCGCTGCTGCGGAAATGGCCGGACTCGAGGATGGCAAAATTCTTGCCGACCACCGCCATGTTGCCTTTGTTGCGGTATCGAAACGGTCGACCATCCTTGCGCCCCCTGACACGGTTGGCGATGACATGTCCGACAAATCGTCCCTGTTGAATGGCTGCCTGCGCCACTCCGGGGACGGGGTGACCATCCTGGGTCATGGTGGCTGCATCGCCCGCCACAAACACGTTGGGCGCCTCGGGAATGTCCATGAAAGCGCCGATGACTGCGCGCCCGGCGCGGTCCGTCTGCGTCCCGAGCATTTTCACGACCGTCGACGCGCTGACGCCTGCTGTCCAAAGCACGGTGGCGCTGGGAATCCGGACGTCAGCCGCGATCACGCCCTGGTCATCAACCTTCTCGACCTTTACGCCCGTCGAAACTTCAACGCCGAGCTTCGTTAGTCGCTTTGCTGCCTTTTGTGACAGCGACTCTGCAAAGGTCGGAAGGATGCGAGTGCCGCCGTCCAGTAACACAATTCGGCTCTTGGCAGGGTCGATCTTGCGGAAATTTCTGCGCAGAGTCACCGCAGCCAGTTGAGCTATTGAAGCGGCGAGCTCGACGCCGGTCGGGCCAGCGCCCACCAACACGAAGGTCATTTGACGAGCGCGTTCTTTCGGGTCATCGGTCGACTCCGCCAATTCAAACGCACTCAGGATCTTGGTTCGGATCGTTTCAGCGTCGTTGAGGCTCTTGAGGCCTGGCGCGAACTGCGCGAACTCGTCGTGACCGAAATAGCTCGGACGCATTCCAGTCGCGATCACCAGGAAGTCGTACTCGAGTTTTCGACCGCCAATCCCCGGGCAAACAGCCTCGACGGTGCGAGTTCCGAGATTGATGCCCTTAACGTCCGCCAGCAACACGTTGAGGTTCTTCTGCTTCGCCTCAAGCTGACGGATCGGCGCCGCTATCTCGGAGGGTGACAAAACAGCGGTGGCGACCTGATACAACAGCGGCTGAAAGATATGGTGATTACGACGGTCGACCAGCGTTATTTCGACATTGGCTCGCCTGAGCGCCCGTGCTGCCGCGATGCCGGCGAAACCGCCGCCGACGATCAAGACGCGTTTTTTCCCCGGGACCGTCTTTGTTACGGGTGGCTTTTCTTCCGGGAACGATTTGGTCAGAACTGTAGTCATGGATGTACCGACGGTTTTTCTGGGGCCAGCCGCCCGATTAGCATCAGATACAACGGGGCTTCGGGCTAATCTTGAACGGCGGTGCGGTGCATAGAACGTCCATGCCGCTTTTCATGCCGGCGCGGGCAATACGCGCTCGAACAGCATGCGCGGGAGGATCAGCCCGAAGGTCATGGCCATGATGATCAGAAATGCGGTGGCGCCGCTCGTGGCGATGCTCGTCAGCAGAGCCGCCGGCGCGGTCGGCCCGATCGAGACCAATTCGACAAGGCCGGTCGCCGCGTTGAACAGGAAAAAGCCCGGCATCAATGAGACGACGGCGGAGAAGGCGAGAGCCGCAAAGGGCAGATGCAGGCGATCGACGATCGGCGTCACGAGGACGCTGACGAGCATGCAGGCGACGAGCGCGCCGGTCGCGGCATTTGTCCCCGCGACGGAGATCAGCGCCCAGCGTGCGGCATGCGCGAGCATGCCGGCCGCGATCGGGAGCGCGAGCAGACGCCACGGCATGGAGAAGAAAGTGCCAAAGGAGGCGACGGCGCATCCTGCCGCAATCACGTCGATGACCAAGGGCACGCGTGGAGATGGTCCGGCTATCGTGAGGTTTGCGCCGACCGCCGTGAACCCGAAGAGGCCGCCGGCGCAGATCAGGAGCACGATGACGCCGGCATAGGCCAGGCGCGCGATTCCCAGCGCGATGCGCGTGCGAGCAAGGTCGATGGCACCGTTGAGGATATGCGGGCCAGGAACCAGCACCATGCAGGGACAGAAACCGACCAGCGTTATTGCATCCGATAGCTGGAAACGGCTGGCAGCAGCAGCCACGACACCCGCGACAAACGCGGCACAAAGCGGCTGGATCAGTGGATTATTGCTGAAGCCGGACAGCCAGCGCCTGACCAGCGCGCCGATGGCGGCACTGGCTGCGATCAGCAGCAGGCTCGTCGCATCCAGCGCGCCGAAAATGACGCCAAGCGAAGCCGCGCCAATGGCTGCGAACAAAGTGAAGCGTGGCGTGGAAGCGGGCTTAAGCCGGCCAGCCGACTCAAGCGCGGATTGTGCAGCCTCGGCCGACAACGTGCCGTGGCAGACCTGATCGATCACCGTCGTGACGGCCAGTACCCTGCCCATGTCGACACCGAGCGGCTTGGCGGGGACGATTTGTGAGATGGGCGCGCCGTCGAGTTCGACGGTGAGCTCGCCCCAGTAAGGTAGCACCCTAACCGTCACGCCGAGAGCGCGCCCAAGCCGCTCGGCATCGGTAACCGTCCGTTCTGTGGTCTGCCCGTGAGCAAACAGGAATGTGGCTGCCAGCGCGGTCGTCTTTAATGCCGCCTCGCACGTCAGCGGCTCAGGGCACGGTGTTTCCCTTTTCAAGTTGGTCAATTGCGTTGCGCGGTCCAATAGCCAGAGCACCGCGCACTTCCGGCGCGGCCGCTCCATCTTCCGCGACCGGACGTCCCGAAAAACCTGCCCGTGCCGGACGCAAATTTGTCGTGAACCGTCACCGACGCACGAACCGAACCAGATTTCGCGACGTATCCCTTGAATCTTACGAGATTGGGATGAGTCACAATGCCGTCTGAAACATTGACGGTGAAGTTGTAACTGGGATCGCATGTGCCCCTTTGCGTCACGAAGGCGAGATCCCAGGAGCCATCATACGCGGATCGCGCGTGGGCCACAGATGCCGGGGCCACAAAGCAAACTGCTGCAATCATCCAGAGCGAAGGCGTCTTCATTGATACATCTCCGTTAGGTTAGGCGGTCGCTCCCGAGCAAACGCAACAGATTTCGTCCGATATTCGAATCGGGCAGCGGCGCGTTTCAGATATCCGAACGATGATCTCCTTTAGGAAAAGCTGGCATAGAGCGCTTGTTGAAACGTGCTCGGATTATCCTGAATCGTGCGATGGCAAAGCGGCGTGTGTTTAGATCCGAACTCGTCAGCTGACAGTTTTTTTGAGCATGATTGGCCCCAATCGAGCAGCCGCGTTCAATCGCGGCCGAGGGTGGCTGACAGTTTTTTTGAGCATGATTGGCCCCAATCGAGCAGCCGCGTTCAATCGCGGCCGAGGGTGGGGATGCATATTGAATGCACGCACCGCGGCTGTTCGAACTGAACACGACAGCTCTCATTTTGAAAGAACTCGGAGCAGCGAGATGAACGTCAAATCCATTGCTGGCCAGCTTGGGGAAAGACGAGCTCGCTTTGCATTATCGTCTGATTCTGCTCATCCGCTGGCTGACCATTGGAGTGTGTCTGACTTCGTCGCCCTCACAAAGCCACGTGTGATGTTGCTTGCCGTCTTCACCGCGCTCGTCGGATTGAGCAGCGCTCCAGTTCGACTTGATCCGCTAACCACTCTTGCCGCGGTTCTTGCCATTGCCGCGGGGGCTGGAGCCGCCGGCGTGCTCAACATGTGGTACGACGCCGATATCGATGCGGTCATGACCCGCACTGCGATGCGGCCAATTCCCCGCGGCAAAATCTCCCGGTTCGAGGCACTTGTCTTTGGCCTTGTTCTGGCCGGGTTCGCAGTGGTGGTTCTGGCTTTGGCGACGAATCTCACGGCCGCTGCACTGTTGGCCGGCACTATCCTCTTTTATATTGTCGTGTACACGGCGTGGCTGAAGCGGGCTACGCCACAGAACATCGTTATCGGCGGCGCTGCAGGAGCGCTGCCGCCCGTGATCGGATGGGCCGCGGCAACCGGAGACGTCGGGCTCGAGCCGCTTGCGCTGTTTCTCATCATCTTCCTTTGGACGCCGCCCCATTTCTGGGCTCTCGCGCTCAATCGCACCGATGACTATGCCCGTGCTGGCGTGCCGATGTTGCCGGTTATCGCGGGACGTGCTGCAACCACGCGCCAGATTCTAAGCTACAGCGGCCTGCTGGTTCTCGCCTCGGAGTTGCCCTGGATGCTCGGGTTTGCAGGGGCGATCTATGGCGTGATCGTTGCGATCTGCGGGGCGCTTTTCCTTCTGCTTGCACGCCAGCTGAACAGAAGCCTTGAGGCCGATCGCCGCGCTGCCCACAGGTTGTTCGTGTTCTCCATCTTCTATCTGTTTGTGCTGTTTGCGGCCCTCCTGATCGACCATGGAACTGGCTCATTCTCGCCCACGCAGTCGTCGCATGGTGGCCGCGGCGTCTCGGTGCATGCCGAACTCCTGCCAGGCGCCGTTCGCAGCGCATGCTGCACCGCCAACTTCAGCGAGGTCTAACATGCGATACGGTCTACTTGTCGTCGTCCTGATCGGTGTCGCGACACTCGGTGGCTGCTCGGACGGCGTGCTCGACCCGAAAGGGCCGATTGCCGCCGCCGACCGGCAAATTCTGCTCAACGCGCTTGGCATCATGCTGGCGATCGTGATTCCGGTGATCCTTGCCACACTTGGCGTTGCTTTCTGGTTTCGTGCATCGAATGAGCGTGCGCGGTATCGGCCGAATTTCGCGTATTCAGGCCGCCTCGAGATGCTCGTCTGGTCGATCCCCGCCATGACCGTGTTCCTGGTCGGCGGCGTGGCGTGGGTGGGCTCACATGACTTGAGCCCACGCAAACCGATCGCGTCCACCGTGAAGCCGCTGCGGGTCCAGGTCGCCTCGCTCGACTGGAAATGGCTGTTCATCTATCCCGATCAGGGCGTCGCAAGCGTCAATCGGCTGACCATTCCCGTCGGCACGCCGGTCAGTCTGGAGCTGACGTCTTCGGGCGTGATGAACAGCTTCTTTGTGCCGCAGCTTGGCAGCCAGATCTACACCATGGCGGGAATGATCACCCGTCTTCACCTGCAGGCCGACCATCCTGGAACGTACCGCGGGTTTTCGGCCCAGTTCAGCGGTGAGGGCTTTTCCGACATGCATTTCGACGCTGATGCCGTGACCAACGAGAAGTTCGCGCAGTGGCTTGATTCAGTGCGCATCGCCGGTCCGGAGCTTGACGCGAAGACATATGCAGATCTGGCGAAACCGAGCGCGTCGGTCACGCCATTCACCTATCGCTCGGTCGCGCCCGGCCTGTTCGCCAGCATCCTGGTCTCCGAAATGCAATCCGACGATGCCATGTGCCGCAGGTATCCGACATCAATGAGGGCGGAAAAATGAATCTACTTGGCAAGCTGAATTGGAATGCGATTCCCTTCGACCAGCCGATCATCATGGGCGCGTCGGGCGGCATGGTGCTGGTCATCGTATCGATCCTTTCGTGGGTCACGCTCAAAGGTTACGTGCCTTATCTCTGGCGAGAGTGGATCACCTCAGTCGACCATAAACGCATCGGCATCATGTACATCATACTGGCGCTGATCATGCTGCTGCGCGGCTTTGCCGACGCCATCATGATGCGGGCGCAGCAGGCGGTCGCCGCGGGCGGCGCACAGGGATACTTGCCACCCGAGCACTTCGACCAGATATTCTCGGCGCATGGAACGATCATGATCTTCTTCATGGCGATGCCGTTCGTGATCGGAATGATGAATTTCGTCGTGCCGCTGCAGCTCGGCGTCCGCGATATGGCGTTTCCGACCTTGAACTCGGTGGCCCTGGGGCTGACCGCGTCGGGTATCCTCTTGACGAATATTTCGCTCACGGTCGGCGAGTTCGCGAAGACAGGCTGGGTCGCCTATCCGCCGCTGAGCGAGCTGCAATTCTCGCCCGGCGTCGGCGTCGACTATTATCTCTGGGCGCTGCAAATCTCCGGCGTCGGCACGTTGATGACCGGCATAAACTTCGTCGCGACGATCCTGAAAACGCGCGCACCGGGGATGAGCTATATGCGCATGCCCGTGTTTTGCTGGACGTCGCTCGCCGCGAACCTTCTCGTTGTCGCGGCCTTTCCGGTTCTGACTGCGACCCTGGCGATGCTGCTGCTCGATCGTTACCTCGGCTTTCATTTCTTCACGATTGACGGCCAGGGCAACGCGATGATGTATGTCAACCTGTTCTGGGTTTGGGGTCACCCGGAGGTCTACATCCTGGTCTTGCCGGCGTTCGGTATCTTTTCTGAGGTTGTCTCGACGTTCTCCGGCAAGCCGCTGTTTGGCTATCGCTCCATGGTTGCCGCGACGATGGCGATTTGCGTGCTGTCATTCATTGTCTGGCTGCACCACTTTTTCACCATGGGCGCGAGCGCGAACGTCAACGGTTTCTTCGGGGTCATGACGATGATCATCGCGGTGCCGACGGGCGTCAAGGTGTTCAACTGGCTGTTTACGATGTACGGCGGCCGCATCCGGTTCACCGTTCCGATCCTGTGGTCGATCGGTTTCATGGTGACTTTCGTGATCGGCGGCATGACCGGCGTGTTGATGGCCGTGCCTCCCGCCGACTTCCAGCTGCACAACAGCCTATTCCTGATCGCGCATTTCCATAATGTCATCATCGGTGGCACGGTGTTCGGCTTGATGGCGGGTTACAACTACTGGTTCCCGAAGGCATTCGGTTTCAAGCTCGACGAACGCTGGGGCAGAGCGTCATTCTGGTGCTGGCTGATCGGCTTCTATCTCGCTTTCATGCCGCTCTACGCGCTGGGTCTCATGGGCATGACCCGCCGCATGCAGCATTACGACGTTGCCAGTTGGCAACCGTGGTTGGTGGTCGCCGCGGTCGGCGTCGTCGTCATTCTCGCTGGCATCGTCTGCCAGGTCATCCAACTCGTGGTCTCGATCCGCGACCGCGAACAACTGAAGGTGACCGCGGACCCATGGAACGGCCGCACGCTGGAATGGGCGACTGCTTCGCCGCCGCCAGCCTGGAATTTCGCCATGCTGCCGCAAGTCACAGACATCGACGCATTCTGGAAAAGG
>WNFD01005883.1_pt1 | contig 15254 bp, 11 predicted proteins | sample 5400491 | NCBI WGS metagenome assembly WNFD01 (sample SAMN13153343, study PRJNA577476) | soil metagenome | isolation source: 120 cm saprolite under Douglas fir tree site 2 hole 2 replicate 2 | place: USA:California | collected 2015-04-18
TATCACGCTGTGCGCGCGCGAGGCGGTGGCGCAGGCTGAGATCGCCGACCAGTGCATTGCTGCCGGCAGCGCATCGCCGCTGATCGGCATTCCACTCGCCATCAAGGACATTTTTGCGACGCGCGGAGTGCGGACCACCTGCGCGTCGAACATTCTCGAGCGTTTCGTCCCGCCATACGACGCCACGGTGATTGCGAAGCTACGCGGGGCGGGTGCGGTTTTTCTCGGCAAGACCAATATGGACGAATTCGCAATGGGTTCCTCGACCGAGAATTCCGCCTTCGGCGCCACTCGTAATCCCTATGATTTGGCGCGCGTCGCCGGTGGTTCTTCCGGTGGTTCAGCGGCTGCAGTCGCGGCCGATGAATGCCTTGGAGCGCTCGGCACTGACACCGGCGGCTCAATTCGCGAACCCGCCTCATTTTGCGGGGTGGTTGGCCTTAAGCCTACCTACAGCCGAGTCAGCCGCTACGGTGTGATCGCTTATGCATCTTCCCTCGACCAGGTGGGACCCTTCGCCAAGACGGTGCGCGATGCCGCGATCCTGCTCAGGGAGATAGCTGGTGTCGATCCCCGGGACTCGACCTGTTCGGCCCGCTCCGTGCCGAACTATGAGCTAGCGCTTACCGGTGAGGTCGCGACGATGCGGATAGGTGTGCCGCGTGAATTCTTCGTCGAGGGGATGGAGCGAGAGGTTGAAACCGCGGTGCACTCCGCGATCAAACAGTTCGAGGCGTTGGGGGCGCGGGTGGTCGAAATCTCCTTGCCGCATACCGATTATGCGGTAGCTGCCTACTATCTGATTGCGACGGCGGAGGCCAGTGCCAATCTCGCGCGCTACGATGGTATCCGCTATGGGCTGCGGGTTCAGGCCGACAATACACTCGACCTTTACAATCGCACCCGGGATCGTGGTTTTGGCGCCGAGGTGAAGCGGAGAATCATGCTGGGCACCTTCGCGCTATCGGCGGGCTACTACGACGCCTACTATCTGAAAGCGCAGAAGGTGCGTACGCTGATTCGACAGGATTTCGAGGCGGCCTTCGAGCATTGCGATATCATCGTCACGCCGGTGGCGCCGACTACGGCCTTCAAGCTCGGGGAGAAGACCGCAGATCCGCTGCAGATGTATCTGTCCGACATTTTTACCATCTCGGTCAATCTGGCCGGATTGCCCGGACTGTCGATGCCCTGTGGCTACGACGGCCTCGGGATGCCGATCGGGCTGCAATTGATTGGACCGCCGTTCGGCGAGGAAATAATTCTCCGAGCCGCTGATGCCTACGAGCATTCGGCTGCGATCGAACGCCGTCCAGCGCGATTGTAAGTTCAACTAGTGCTTGAGGTTCTGCCGGGAGTGCATATGGCCACTGACGCAAATGACGCCTATGAAGCCGTCGTCGGACTCGAAGTCCATACACATTTGCTGACCCGCTCGAAGCTGTTTTGCGGGTGCGCAGCGAGCTTCGGTGCGAGCCCAAACGAAAATGTCTGCCCGGTGTGCATGGGGATGCCCGGGGTCCTGCCGGTGCTTAATCGTCATGCGGTCGAACTGGCACTTCGGATGGCTCTGGCGGCGCATTCAGAGGTGCAGCATTATTCGGTGTTCGCGCGCAAAAGCTACTTCTATCCCGATTTGCCCAAAGGCTACCAGATAAGCCAGTACGAACTGCCGCTGTGCAAAGGCGGCTACATTGAAATCGGCAACGGCGGCGGCGCGCCGCGGCGGATTCGCTTAGTGCGCATCCACATGGAGGAGGATGCAGGCAAGAATATTCATGAGGCGGACTTCAGCCTGGTCGATTTCAACCGCTCTGGTGTCCCATTGGTCGAAATCGTGAGCGAACCGGACCTCCGCTCCGCTGGCGAGGCGGGGGCCTACCTGCGTGAATTGCACGCCATCCTGCGCTACGTCGGCGCTTCGGAAGGACGGATGGAGGAGGGAAATTTCCGCTGCGATGTGAACGTCTCGGTGCGGCGCAAAGGCTCTTCCGAATTAGGCACCAAGACCGAAATCAAAAATCTGAACTCGTTTCGCTTCGTTGAAAAAGCGATCGCCTACGAGGTCGCGCGCCAGGTCGAGGTGCTCGAAGGCGGCGGTAGAATCGCCCAGGAAACGCATCTATGGGATCCGATTCGCGAGCAAACACGCCCGATGCGCTCCAAGGAATTTGCCAACGATTACCGTTACTTCCCGGAACCCGACTTGCCACCGCTGCGCATCGAACCCGAGATGGTCGAGGGGGTGCGAGCGTCAATGCCCGAATTGCCGGCTGAACGGCGCGCGCGTTTCAAAACAGATTTCGGGCTTACCGACTATGAAGCCGTAATCCTGACCGAGGATCGCGAAATCGCCGAGTACTTCGAGCAGGTGTTGGCCGCGGGCCTTCACAACCGCAAGGGTGCGGCGAACTGGGTCATGACCGAAGTGCTGCGGGTGACCAATGAAACCGCAAAGCCATTGGCAGACGCAGCGCCCACCGCGGCAGAAACCGGCGTTCTGTTGAAAATGATCGAGGACGGAACCATCAGCCTGAACGCCGCCAAGACCGCATTCGCGGCAATGTGCAAGTCTGGCCAAGGCGCTGCCACCACGGTCAATCAAATGGGTCTTATCCAGGTTTCAGACGAAGCCGCGATCGCGGCAGCATGCGACAAAGTAATTGGCGCAGAAGCGAGCAAAGTCGCCGAATATCGCGCGGGACGAGACAAGCTGTTCGGCTATTTCGTCGGCCAGGTGATGAGAACGATGGGCGGCAAGGGTAATCCGAAGATAGTCAACGAAATTCTGCGTCAGCGGCTCGCCAACGGATAGCCGCAACTCCCTCACCTGGCCGCTGCCGTCGGTTACCGTCCGGTCACTCCTTCCTTCGAGAGCAGGAGAGGAAGGACAGCAGCGCGGGCGAGGGCCAGCGCCAGTCAATTCATCGAACCGCAACAATCTGATTGCAGGCTGGCTATCATCTTTCCTAGTATGAGAAATAGTGCGGAAACACACGCGCAACTCCGTCGGGGGATCCGGAGTCGCCGTGAGGGCTTGGCGCAAGGGGATGTGTGCCGGCCTGTTCGCGACACTCGTGCTGATTCCTGTCTACGCCGCGGCCCATCCGTCAGGTGAGGTGCCCGCGACGGGCGCCGAGGTCACTCCAACGTCTTTTTCTGGCAGCACGAGCGCGGCCCCCATCTGGATCGTCAAGATGAACGATGATGACCCGATGTATCGGCCGAGCATGGTGGAGATCAACGTCGGTCAAACCGTCGAATGGCAAAATGACGGCCAAGTGAGCCATTCGGTGACTGACGATCCAGCGCGCGCCGACAAGCCCGGTGACGCGTTGCTCCCGGCAGGTGTCAAACCGTTCAATTCGGGCAATGTGATGCCGGGCGGCAGGTTCCGCCATACGTTTACCGAACCAGGCCGTTACCGTTACTTTTGCCTGACCCACGAGGGGGACAGGATGGTTGGCGAAGTCATCGTCGAACTACCGGAGACGCCAACAGCGGAGCGGGTCACCGCGTCTCACCCCCAAATTACGCCTTCCGACCTCCGCAGCGGGGCCCCCATCCAAATCGTCAGGATGAACGACGATGAGCCAATGTATCGGCCGAGCAGCACCCGAGTCAGCGCCGGCCAAACCGTCGAATGGCAGAATGATGGCCAAGTGAGCCATTCCGTGACCGACGACCCGGTGCGTGCCAACAACGCGGGTGACGCATTGCTGCCGTTGGGCGTTACCCCGTTCAATTCGGGCAATGTGATGCCGGGCGGTAGATTTCGCCACACCTTTAACAAGCCAGGGCGCTACCGCTATTTTTGCCTGACCCACGAAGGGGACAGGATGATCGGCGAGGTGATCGTCGAGCCACCGGCGGCGCCGCAGGAGCAGATCGCTAAATCCAATCGGCAAACCCTGCCCTCCAAAAGCGGGCCGGCGGCACCACTCAGGGTGGTGAAGATGCATGACGATGAGCCGATGTACCGGCCGAGTTTAATCCAGATCGTTTCAGGCCAGACCATCGAGTGGGAAAATGACGGCCAGGTGACCCATTCGGTGAGTGACGATCCGGCGCGAGCCTGGGACGAGATTGATGCCCTGCGTCCGCCGGGTGTTCGGCCATTCAACTCCGGCAGTATTCTGCCGGGGGGCAGGTTCCGTCACACTTTTACGGAGCCTGGGCGCTACCGCTATTTTTGCCCGACTCACGAAGTTGACAGGATGGTTGGCGAGGTCATCGTCGAGCCGGCGGCCAGCCGCGAGGCTTCGCATACCGCGCCCGGCCCAGACGGCATCTCGGCAGCCGCGCATCCGGCGGTTGCCGAATAGCTACTGGTCAAGACTGAGTAACTTCCCGGCTGTCATCTTCATTAAACTTACTATAGTGTTGACACGGCGTAGTCCGATAGGTGGTCTGCCCTTCGCAAATTAGCTACGGCAAAGAATGAGACAATCGGCTGATGTGCCATTCCGGCGAGTGCCTGGCAGGGTGCGGAATTTCTATATGAACAATCTTTTCTCACCCTGCGATAAAACTGGCTTCCTTCCCGGCCACCCTCGGTCAAGCACGGCGACCTATATCTGGAGGTCGCCCTTAGTCCCCCTCTGGGAGAAATTACAGAGAGTGAGGCAGGGTGCGGAAGGCCTTTTTCCACAGCCTGCTGGGCCAAGAGGCTAAGGTATTGCCCGGCCGGCGGTTCCCTCATAATGATGGCCAGGGGCCGTCTGGCGCCTCGTTGGGGATAGAGCGGGTACTGGTCAAAGAAGTCAACTGGCTCGGTGATCTCGTCCTGAGTTTGCCGGCGCTCCGTGCCCTGCGGGCGGGGTTCGCCGGCAGCGCACTGTCGGTGTTGGTGCGTTCTGAATTGGCCGGATTCTTCGATGGAATCCAATGGGTCGACGAGGTCATTCCTTACACCGTGCGTGCAGGAATCCGGGGGTTGGCCGATCAGCGGAGGATCATCGCCGCGATGCGCGCCCGCCGGTTCGATTTGGCGGTGATTTTTCCGAACAGCTTCAGGTCAGCGCTGTGGCCGATGCTCGCTGGCGTGCCACGCCGGGCCGGCTACGCCACTGATGGCCGCAGGTTCTTGCTCACCCACCATACGATTCCGAACGCGTCCGCGATGAAAGGCCATCAGAGGTGCTATTGGCTTGGCATGGTGGGCGAGACTTTGGGGATTTCGCCGGCGATTACCGATAGCATGTCGTACCGGCTCGAAGTCTCGCTGCAATGCGTTATACGAATGAGAAAATGGCTTGCGTCCCATCGACGGAATTACGGTGTACCGCTCATCGCCGTAGCATCGGCGGCCGCATACGGCCCGGCCAAGGAATGGCCGCCGGCTTATTATGCGAGGCTGATCGATTTGCTCCGCGACCAAGCCGGTGCAGAATGCGTATTGCTCGGAGCTGCATCGGAGCGGTTCAAATGCGAGCAGTTGGCCGCCATGAGCCGCGCGGGCGCGATTGTCGCCGCCGGCGACACGGATGTTGCTGAGTTGAAAGCATTGCTTTCACTTTGCGACGGTTTTGCCGGCAATGACTCGGGCGCGATGCATGTCGCGGCAGCACTCGGCATACCAGCGGTCGGAATCTTCGGCTCGACCAATCCCGCGCGCACGGGTCCGGCCGGACCCAAAGCCACGGTAGTTTATCATTCTATCGACTGCAGTCCGTGCCTTAAGCGCACTTGCCGCTTCGGCCATTATCAATGCCTGCGCGGCATCGCCCCGGAAGAGATTGCAGCCGCCCTGACCGAGCTTGGGGCCTTCGCGAGGGTCTGCTGAGAAGGCCCGCGGCGCCTTCTCCATCGTCCTCTGCGATCCGGCCAGAAGCCGATGACCTTGTGGAGCACAAGAATGAAGCTGAGTGAATTGGCCTCGCGGCTTGGCCTTGAACTGCGCGGCGACGGCGACCTCGAGATCGCAGCGCCGGCTCCGATCGAGGCGGCGACCATCGGAATGGTCACGTTCGCAATCGGACCTAAATATAGCGCTGCATTGCGCTCGTCGCGCGCTTCAGCGGCGATTGTTCCAAAGGAAATGGCCGGCGATGCGAAATGTGCAGTGCTGGTGAGCACCGATCCAGCGTTCGACTTTGCCCGCTTGCTGGAGCTTTTCTTTCCGCCTTATCGTCCGCCACGCGAAATCCATCCCACGGCGATTATCGCCTCCGATGCACGCATAGGAGAAAACGCTTCGATCGGCGCCTACTGCGTAATCGGGACGGGCGTGACGATCGGACGCAACGCGATGATTCATCCTCACGTGATCATCTATCCTGGCGTACGCATCGGCGACGACTTCACCTGCCATAGCCAGGTCTCGATTCGCGAAGCGGTCACCATCGGCAATCGTGTCACTCTACTGAACGGCGCGGTGATTGGCGCCGACGGCTTTGGCTTTATTGAGCATGATGGAGAATTGATCAAAATCCCTCAGGTGGGCAGCGTGATGATCGAGGACGACGTAGAAATCGGCGCAAACACCACTGTCGACCGCGCCACCATGGGCGCCACGGTCATCGGGCGCGCAGTGAAACTCGATAATTTGATTCAGGTCGGTCACAACTGTGAGGTTGGAGCCTCGACGCGGATGGCGGCTCAATCAGGCCTGGCGGGCTCGGTTAAAGTCGGCCAATGGTGTCAATTCGGGGGTCAGTCGGGCTGCGCCGACCATGTTCAGGTTGGCGATCGCGCGCGCGTAATTGCCCAGGCCGGTGTCCACAACGATTTGCCGGATGATGCTTTGGTTGGCGGCGCGCCGGCAATCGAGTTGCGGGTGTTTCGCCGCATGGTAGCTGTTGAGCCGCGCCTGCCGGAGTTTGCCCGCCGATTGCGAGCGGTCGAAAAACGGCTCGGTTTGGATAACACGCAGCCGATGCACGCGCGAGAAAGAGAGTGAAAATGGGCCGGCCTGAGATTCCATCTGCGCGGCCTTCAAAAAAATCTCGGGTAAGGCGGCGTAACATTGATATAGTAAACAGGAATCCATTTTGCTGATCGGCTCAGGTCGTTCATGGGATATCTGACGATATTGGTCTTTCTCGCCGTGGTTGTGAGTGCTCACTGCACAGGATGTATCTGGTTGGCGGTGCCCAGTCTTGCCTACGAAGGTTACAAGTACGAGTATCCGTCGAATACGCGTTCCTCGCGCCAGGGGAGTGGCCGTTCGTCGAATTCGCGCTCGGTCTCCGGGAAAAGCGCCCCTTCCGATCATTCGATCGAATAGGATTGATGGAGGACCGGCGGGTTATCGCGCCGACCGGCAAAAACCGCTAAGCAGCTTGCATGGCCGGTGAAGCAGACAGTGCCCGCTTGCGATTGTTGTACGAGCTCGGGTGCGCTTTCACAGCACGTATCGAGCTGACCGAATTATTGCCGTTGATTATCGAAAAGTGCCGCGAAGCGTTGGCGGCCGAAGGGGTCGCCGTCCTCCTGTTGGATCGCGTGCGCAACGAGTTTTATTTCCCCTACGTGGCGGACACCGATTCGGAAGTCGCGCGCCGGCTTTCGGGCCACCGCTTTTCGGCTTCGCTGGGTTTCGCCGGTCTCGTGGTGACTACCGGTCAGTCGCTCAAGATAGATGACGTTCAGGATGATCCGCGTCACTATCCCGGCACCGACAAGACCACCGGATTGGCGACCCGCAATCTCATCGCCACGCCGTTGAACTCGCGCCAGGGCCCGATCGGCGTGGTCGAGGTCGTCAATCGCCGTGGCGGCCTGGCCTTCTCCGACGAAGACCTGCTCTTTCTGGAAGCATTATCCGGCAGTATCGCCATCGCTTTGGACAACGCCCGTCTGTATGCCGAAGCTCGACAGACCGAGGCCAGATTGCGGACCCAGGTCGGTGTGCTACGGCGTGATTTGGCTAGCCAACTTCGGTTCGACGAAATGGTGGGCACGGGCCCGGCAATGGCTGAGGTTTTTCAGTTGATGGAAACCGCCGCCGCCTCCTCAATCACAGTTTTGATTGAAGGCGAGACCGGCACAGGCAAAGAACTGGTCGCGCGCGGGATCCATCGCGCGAGTGCGCGCGCCGACGGCCAATTCCTGGCAATTAATTGTGCGGCGATGCCTGAAACACTGCTTGAATCCGAACTCTTCGGTCATCGTCGAGGCGCGTTCACCGGCGCGGTACGCGACCAGCCGGGATTGTTCAGGTCGGCCACGGGCGGGACGGTCTTCCTCGACGAAGTCGGCGATATGTCGACGGCGATGCAGGCCAAGTTGTTGCGCGTGCTCGAAGAGGGAGAAGTTGTGCCGCTCGGCGAGAGCGTGCCATCCAAGGTCGACGTACGCGTCCTGTCAGCCAGTCACCGTCAGTTGCGCTCCGATGTGCAAGAGGGCCGATTCCGGGATGACCTCTTCTACCGAATTGCCGTTTTCCCGATCAGGTTGCCACCATTACGTCAACGGCGCGAGGACATTCCGATTCTCGTACAACGATTCGTCGCGCGCGCTGCGCAGCGACAGCACAAGCTCGTCTCGGGTTATGATGAGACAGCATTGGCGGTGTTAGCGGCATACGGTTGGCCTGGAAATATTCGTGAGCTGCAAAATGAGATAGAGCGAGCAGTTGCAATGGCGCGAGACGAAGGTCCGCTCGGCTTGCAGCACATCTCAAGTTCGATTCGTGACTCCGCTGCCGGTGCGGAGAACCCACCCGGCATATCAGATATCGGTGCCGATTTGCCGTCAACGATCCCAGCCGGCTTGGTTACTATGAACCAGTCCTTGAGGTCCAATAGCGCCACCACCTTCCGCGAGGCGCGCGCTACCTTCGAGGCGCATTTTATTGTCGATATCCTCGCGCGCTGCGACGGCAATATCTCGCGCGCCGCCAAATTGATGGAGATGTCGCGCGTTCAACTCCAACGGAAAATCAAGGAATACGGCTTGCGCTGAAATTTCCGCTCTTTGGCAGCTCTACATAAAGTCTCAAGCAGCGACTGCTAGTTGTCTCATCTTTCGTTACCTGAGCAATCCCGTATTCGTGTTTCGCCCGTATGAGTTGCGAGACGCAATCGAGGGTTGGTGATACAGCAGCGTGGCACCAATGCGATTTTTCAATGTTCACTGCTAATACGATGATACATAAAGTCGAAGCCGCTGGTCATCCAACTCCGGGTAGCAGCCGCAAGGCCACGGTATGCGTCACTAAACGTCAACGCTGAAAAGTGGCATAGCGGTTGCTGCTTCGAATGCACAATCCTTATGTCCGCACCACAGATTTCAGACCCTTTGCTTGCCGCTCTGCTCGAAATTGCCAAGGTGCGCTTTGCACTTTTTCGCGAACGCTTTGGCCGTGACCCCGGGCTCGACGAGCCGCTGCTATTCGACCCGGACAAGGAGGAGCCGACTGCCGCAAGCCCGGCCGACGGCAGAGTACAGGTGGTAAGCGCTGCGATGGCAAGCGAGGTGGATGCAGGCGCCGTTCTTGGTCTGCTCGGCTACGAACAGGTCCATTGACAAGCGCGCCATTACGGCAAACCGCGCTAGTGTCCTGAGATCTAAGTTCGTTGAAACAGTTGTGGGGTATCAGGGTTCTCCTGCCGGAAGCTGCGTTTCTCCAATTTACTGACGTTGCTATTTCCTTTCCGGCCTCCAGTTACTAGCGTTCAAATTGACCGTCTCCGCTCCGCGCATCGTCGCTGCTTCCGCTTCGCGTTGATTCCTCGACTTCCCCTTCGGCTCCGGTAAGGGCTTCGGCTCACCGGAATGACAAACAGGGGCGCTCTTTTTATGTCATCCTGAGCGCCAGCGCACTAGGCGCAACGAAGTGGAGCCGAGCAATTGATTTAACCTGCTTAGGTTGGCTTGGCGTTGATGCTCGCTGGAGGAGGTTGGGCTGGACCTGCCACGATTTGGCGCAAACGGATGAACGGCTCAACCAAATCGATGGGCAACGGAAAAATCGTAGTGGAATTGTTCTCAGTCGCGATCTCCACCAGCGTCTGCAAATAGCGTAACTGCAGCGTAATCGGATTGCTGCTCATGATCTGGGCGGCGTCGGCAAGCCGTTGCGACGCTTGGAACTCACCCTCCGCCGCAATAATTTTGGCCCGCCGGTCGCGTTCCGCTTCAGCCTGACGCGCAATTGCGCGTTGCATGTCCTGCGGCAAATCGATATTGCGCAGTTCCACCAGCACCACCTTGATACCCCACGGCTCGGTATGCTGGTCGATGATTTTCTGGACGGTCAGAGTGATCGCCTCGCGTTGACTGAGCAATTCGTCGAGTTCGTGCTGGCCGGCGGTGGCGCGGAGCGTGGTCAAGGCAAGCTCGCGCGTGGCGAAACGGTAATCCGCCACTTCGGTGATGGCCTTGGCAGCGTCAATTACGCGGAAATAGAGCACCGCGCTCAATTTGGCGCTGATGTTATCGCGGGTAATAACGTCCTGCGCGGCAATCTCCAACGTATTAACCCGCAGGTCGACCCGCATCCATCGTTCAAGAATCGGGATTATGAAGATGATGCCCGGCCCGCGTTCCGGCATCAGACGGCCCAGCCTGAAGACGACGCTGCGCTCGTACTCATTGAGCACCTTGAGCCCGCTCAGAATCACCGCCACCCCGAACAGAACCGCGATTCCGAATCCAGCTACCATGAGCTTGTCCTCCTCGAGCGATGCGTTAAGAGATAGGAGAGAAGAGACGAAAGATTTGACCTCTTTTATGTCTTATCTTCATCTCGTCTCCCTTATCGCGAGAGGGTCTCCACATCCGCCACGTCAATTTCGAGGCCATGGACCGACCTCACCCGTACTGGGGTGCCCGGTACCAAAGGCGTATCGCTGACGGCCCGCCACAGTTCGCCGTGCACCAGCACTCGTCCAGCAATCCCGGGCTGAATCGCTTCACGGACTTCACCAATCTCGCCGACCAGCGCTTCACGGCCAGTCAGCACGGGGCGGCGATGCTCGCGCATCACGATGTAGCCGAGCCCGAGTACAACTGCGCTGAACGCGACCGCAGCGCCCGCGATTGTTGCCCGATCCACAGCGAGGTTGGTCTGCGACGTATCGACCAGAAACAAGGAGCCGAGCACGAATGCTATCACGCCGCCGATTCCCAGCACGCCATAGCTAGTGACGAACAATTCCGAGACAAGCAGCCCTGCCCCAAGCAAAATCAGCAGAAGACCGGCCAGATTGATCGGAATTACCTCGAACGATGCCAACGCCAACAGCAGACAGATGGCGCCGACGACCCCGGGCAGGTAGACACCAGGATGTGCGAATTCAAAGTACAATCCGAGCAAACCCGCCAGCATCAGCAGGTACATTAGATTTGGATCGGCCAGCCGGTTGAGCACGTTCTCGCCGAAGCGCATGGTTCGGTTGATGACCGTCGCGCCCGCCAAATTGAGTGTCAGCGTGCGGCCACCGGCGACCGTTATCTGCCGGCCGCTTACCTGGCCGAGCAGGCTCGGCAGATTGGGCGCAACCAGGTCGATCACGTGTAGTTTGAGGGCCTCGCGATCATTCAGGGCGCTGCTCTTGCGGACCGCCTGTTCAATCCAGGCTTCGTTGCGGCCGCGCTGATGGGCGATTGTTTTGGCAAAGGACGCAGTGAAGTTTTCTATTTTTTGCCCCAGCGTGCCCTCGATGTCGCCGCCACCCATATCGACCGGATGAGCCGCACCAATCGTGGTGCCGGGCGCCATTGCCGCAATATTCGCCGCTTCGACCACAAAGGTCCCCGCTGATGCGGCAGTAGCACCGGCAGGGGCAACGTACGCGATAACCGGCACTGGCGAGTTCAGCAGGGTCTTGACGATATCGCGGGCGGAACTGAGCAGCCCGCCCGGCGTGTCGATCTGAATTACCAGCGCCGCGGCATTGTCGGTTTGCGCCTGCGCGACCGAATCTGCAATGAAGTCGGCAGATGCCGGATTAATCGGCCCTGCGACTTCAATCGCATCCACAGTTCGCTCTGAGCCAGCCCCTTGGCGGTCCGCAGCCATCGAGCGCATCTGACAGCAGATCAGTGGAGCGGCGACAACCAGCCAGATCCACAATATAGGAGGGCCGGCATCAATGCGCGTTCGACCGAAGGTTGTTGCACTCGGCTTCACATGCTTATCACCCAGGGCCTCAGCCTCTGGGCACTTGAGTAGGCTGACGGCAGCTCAATCTTAGCGCCGGGAGCCGCGCGGCGGAATCGGCTGCCCTAGAAACATCATCACTTCCTGGATATCGGCCCAGACCAGGCGCTTGTCGGCCGGATTGCGCAACAGATAGGCAGGATGGAAGGTGGGCATCAAGCGGGTACGCTCTCGATCCTCAGTCACGCCTGCCGCATCTGCATGCTGCGAACCGTCGAGCTCGATCACGAGGCGACGCACCCGGCAGCAGAAATCGACGATAAATCCACCGATCGGAAACTGGCGACGGAATTGGAAGCCGCCCAGCTGACCGGCGCGGATGCAGTTCCAAAGCCGCTTTTCGGCGGGAGTCGCGCTGCGGCGCGGCATGCGCGCCACCCGATGAACTTGCTTGCCGGTGCATTCGGTTGGTCGCACAGCCAACCCCCACCTAACCTCCCCCTGGTCAGGGGGAGGATCGGATTCTTTTGCCTTCATCTGCGGAAAGCCGTCCTTGTTCTTCCAGCACATTCTTGCCGAATCTATTTTGCTAAGCCTAGGCTGCCGGCAGCTCAATCTTAGCGCCGGGAGCCGCGCGGCGGAATCGGCTGCCCTAGAAACATCATCACTTCCTGGATATCGGCCCAGACCAGGCGCTTGTCGGCCGGATTGCGCAACAGATAGGCAGGATGGAAGGTGGGCATCTCGCACTTCATGCCATCTACCACGCAGCTTGCTGATGGGAGTCTTGACCTTCAGTAGTGCCTGCACCGCAAAAGTACCCAGACCGACGATCGCCTTGGGTCGCACAAGATCGATTTGACGGAACAAGAACGGTTCGCAGGTATTCACCTCGTCCGGTTCGGGATTACGGTTTTCCGGGGGCCGGCATTTGATGACGTTGCAGATGTAGACGTCATCGCGCGACATTCCCATCCCGCGCTCAATAATATCAGTCAGCAATTGCCCGGCGCGGCCTACAAATGGCTCGCCTTGGAGGTCCTCATCGGCGCCGGGGGCCTCGCCGACGAACATCAACTCTGCGTTGGGATTGCCGACACCGAAGACCAGGTTGGTGCGCCCGGGCGCGAGCTTGCAGCGAGTGCAGGCGCCGATAAACTCGCGCAGCATATCGAGGTCGGCAGTTTTTTCCAGCCCGGGGTAGCGATAGAGAAGCTCAGTGGCTGCATTCGCTGGAGTGGTCAAAACAGAGTGCGGCTGCTCCGCGCGATCATCACGCTTGACCGTGAGCTTTTTGTTCGGAGGGTTCAGCATTGCAGGGTTCTCCGCTGCGCCGGCTGCCGCGACTGATGCGGTCCGCGGCGGCTGAGTGCCTGCGAGCGCCGACGATGGCGGATTCACGGCCGGCAGACCATCAAGCCCCTCTTCGCGCAACTGCTCGATATAGTCGCGCAACGAAGCAACGATGATCGCAGGATCCGGCGACGGATGCTTAGTGCTCATTATGAGTGCTCATGATCGCCGCACAGGGTGACGCCTGTACTCGCGGTGATTATCGCAGCCGCGGCAGGCTACGTCATCTCCGTCGCGGTCTTTTATCCAGAGGCAGCGTTGGGGACAAGTTTTGAGCCTTTGCCTGGGGCTTCTGATCTGTCAAGTCTACACGCCGCAATTGCGCGAAGTGCGTTGAGGTGCGTCGAGCTGCGTCGAGTTGCGCGAGCGGACAGCGCCTCGGGACGGAAAGACCTCATCGGCCTATTGACGTCTATTTGCATGCGCCTGCGTCGGCCGTTAATCGGCGTCTATCTGCGTTGATGTGCGTCGACATGCGCATCAGCGAACGGTTGGTCAGGAGTGCAGGTAAAGGAGACCATATTTTTGCATTCGGTTCCGTTGGACAGCTTTCCAGCCTGTCATACACAGGCTGGAAGCCTGTGTATGGAGTTCCTACGTTTACGGCAAAGACGGTTGATTCTGCTCGGTGCATTTGTTTGTTATGTCATTAGGAGCGAAGCCAAGGAATCGGAGTTTACCCTGAGCGCGCTTCGCGCGTGAGGGCGAAGCGGTAGTGGCGATAACTGCGTGGGAACGAGACGGTCTATTTGAACAGGCTTGTTCCTTGCCAAGGCCTGGCGGGTTGCTCGATCGCATTCACGGTTCAAACTGATCTTCGCCGTGTCGAGCGTTCTCTCCTGAATCGCTCCGCGCTGAGTCCGCGAGGTGCGCATATTAAAAAGGAGTCCCGCGACGTGCGCATTTAAATGAGCCACTGCGCCAGACCCAATCCCTGAAACCGTTTTCGAGCATACGGCGCTCGACCGCCTGGCGAATGTATGCTGGTAGCATGGTGATTACCTGTGACCGTGGCGGCATCTGTGCCTGCCTCCTGGTTTTCTCGAACGGGCGAGCGCGGCGTGCAGCGGTTCGCCGTGCGCCGGCGAAGCGTGCGCCTGCGGCGTCGGAGCTAGGGCGCTGGTTACAAATTGTCTTCACCGATATCGCCGATGCGAAGCAATTGCAGGCGAGATCATCTCTCCCCGCGCTTCGTTGCTATCGGGAGCTTAGCCCGGCAGCCGCTTAGGAAAAACAGGTGACACTGTCACCCGTCCCGAGCGGCATCTTTTGCCGCGCGGGTGAGTGACTTTCAGATACTTCCCGCTCCCAGGATGAGTAAATGCATCCCAGTAATTTCGGCAGAATGGTGTTTGATGTGGGGGTTCCGATTATCCTCACATCGAGGGCACGTCCTCTCATTCGCGCGAGCAGATTGCCAAGGATTTAGCAGGGATTCCGGAAGATTCTCCCCCTCTCAGAGGCTGTCGATTTTGGGTTTCTTCATCCGTCATCCTGAGCCAGCCACGCTGAAAGCGTGGCTGTGTCGAAGGATCTCGCGGCGCATTTCTTCGCGCCGTGATTTTCTTCGCGGTGTTGGCATCGCTGAATCACGCGGCAAAAACGAATGCCGCGCGAGATCCTTCGACTTCGCTCAGGATGACAAAAAGGACTCATGGCATAATGATAGAGTGACCCGCATTATCGACGGCCTCTGACCAGGGAAAAGGAGAGCCTGCCCTGAGGAGCCAGTGCGACGAATGGGTTAGGTGGGGTCGTCCGGCTTCGTTTCGATACAACACGTCCAATATCGTTTTCGACGTTACAGGCTGCTAGAGTGCATAAACCTTCAGGTTCGCAGGCAGGTTCAGTA
>WNFD01011179.1_pt1 | contig 15254 bp, 11 predicted proteins | sample 5400491 | NCBI WGS metagenome assembly WNFD01 (sample SAMN13153343, study PRJNA577476) | soil metagenome | isolation source: 120 cm saprolite under Douglas fir tree site 2 hole 2 replicate 2 | place: USA:California | collected 2015-04-18
CGAGCCGCCGGGGCTGTAGGCCGGGTTGTGCGGGTTCGCGGTAGGGCCGGGATGGCGGTTGGCGAATTCGGTCGTCACCGTCTTGCCGAGGAGGATCGCGCCGGCGGCGCGCGGCAACGCCACCGCGCTGGCGTCAAAGCTCGGCCGGCAGCCGGTGTAGATCGGCGAGCCATAGCCGCTCGGCATGTCGGCGGTATCGAAGATGTCCTTGACGCCGAACGGCACGCCGTGGAGTACGCCGCGCGTGGCGCCCTTGCCGCAGGCGCGCGCCGCTTCCAGCGCCGCAACGTCGGCAAGATGCGTCCACGCTCGCACGACCGGCTCGCGCTGCCTGATTCGCTCGAGGCAGCTGCGCACGACGGCCTCGGCGGTCAATTCGCCGCCCTCGATCAGGCGGGCCAGCGTCGTCGCCGGCAGTCGGTGCGGTTCGGCATTCGGCATAAAGGGCGCTCCGTCGGGCCGCGGGAGCCGCTATCTAAGCAGGCTTGACGGACGCGTGCCAGCCGCTCTTACACGCGAGACCCTTCCCATAAAATTTGCTGGAAATCACCGGCGCGCATGGTAGGTAGGGCGCTCGTCATCGGCAGGGGGCGGTGGTCAACGGGTCGGTCGGAGGTCGCGCAATTCCCCGTCGCGGGGGCAGATCGGATTGCGCGCCGGCCCGAGCCCGGCATTTCAGGCACGGTGATGAAAAAAGTCGCGATCCTCATTCCAGCCAGCCCCAACCTCGCGTTTTTTTCCCAAATCGCCGCATCCGCGCTCGCGTTGAGCAGGCTCGATTGGCAGCGTTGGGAGCCGACGGTCTACGTCTTCCTCGGCGGCGAACCCGACTTCGCCGCACTCGAAGCATGGCGGCCCTACCTTCGCGACACGATGATGACTTTCGTGCCTGCTTCATTGTCGGACGCCCACCGGTTCTACTACGCACAGATCGACAGCCTATTCCGCTGCGCGCCCGTCGACGCCGACGTGCTGGTCAGGATGGATGCCGACACCCTCGCCGTGCAGAACTTCGAGGATGTGCTCGATTATGTCGCGGCGACGAATTCGGTCGCCGGGGTAACCGCGCATTTTCCGTTTCCGACCTGGCCGGGCGTCACATCGCGCCAAAGCTGGATTGGCCTTGCACACCTGCTCACCGGTCGGTCGGTCGGTTTTGAGCATGCCTATTCTTTGCCGCCGGCAGACGCTCCGCAGGACGAATGGGCCACGCCGTTCTATCTGAACGACGGCGTCGTCCTCATTGCGGGTAGCGTGTTTGCCGACGTTGTGGAGCGGTATTTGAAGCTGCGGCCCAATCTCATGGACCACCTTCCCGATCCGTACTTCTCCGGCCAGATTGCGCTCGCATTGGCCACCGCCCAGGCCGGCGTGCACAGTTGCGCACTGCCGATGCGGTATAATTTCCCAAACGACGAGCTTGCCGAGGCGCGGTACCCTGAAGAGCTCGACAACGTCTGTATCTTCCACTATCTGCGAACGCACGCCTTCGACCGACAGAAGATCTTTGCCAGTGTGAGCGCGTACCATGAATTCCTTGAACTTCCGCTCACCGGTGCCAACAAGGTTTTCCAAAGCTGTGTATCGAGGCTGATCGGCTCCGAATACCCGTTCGCAGCTACCGACGCGGCGCCGGCTGCCCGGCCAAAGACAGTACAGGCACCCCGCGACCCCGCGATCGCCCGGGCACCTCCCAAACAACATCGGGACATGTCGGCGGAGGATCTATGCGCGGCATCGGCGGCCTCGGAACGAGGCGACCTGCTGCGTGATCTGGTCGACATCTCGCGCGCCGCCTTCGGCTTCTTCGTCGACCAATTCACCTATACGGTCAATTACCCCTGGGTCGCCGGGCGGCTCGAAAATCTGCCCGCGGGGTCGCGGGTGCTGGATCTCGGCGCCGGCCTGAGTCCACTGCCGCTGTGGCTGGCGGATCGGGGAGTGCTCGTCGACACTGTCGACAAGCATCCGATCACGCGCACGCTCCCGCCCGCGGAGGACTGGAACGGGTGGGGTTTTTTCGATTACCGGCAGCTGCACCCGAATGTGGCGTCGCACCATTGCGCAATTGCCGAATTCACCCCGGTTTGCGAAGTCGACGCCGTATATTCGATATGCGTGCTTACCCACATGCCGCGCGCGACGAGGGAAGACACATTATGGCGTTGCCATGGGTGGCTGCGGTCGGGTGGCCGGCTGTTGCTGACGATTGACCTGATCCCGGCCACCGACTTTCTGTGGAATCGGTCCGAAGGCAAGGAAGTGGAGCCCCTGCTGGTACATGGTACGATCGACGAATTGTTGCGCCAACTGACGAGTGCCGGTTTCCAGCTCAACGAGTCGCGCGTTCTTCGCACGCCCCGTCGATCGCGCACTGGTCTGCTACTGATCGATTGTACGGCGACATGAGCCTGGACGCGGACTGTTGCGGCGGACAAACCCACCAAGACGCGGCGAGCCCCGATACCTGGCTAATCGGTACCAAATTTCCTCCAAGCCAGCATCGTGACAGTCTGAGATATTTCTACCAGGGCAAGGCGGACACACGGAGATCCCGCAAATGATGCAAGCGAAGGCAGGCCAGCGCCCATCTCTGATTGAGGTCCCGGATCGGCATGGCATGCCGGAGCTGGCGAAGGGCGGGCAGGCGAAACCGATCGTGATGGTGCTCGGGATGCATCGCAGCGGCACCTCGTTGTGCTCGCATGTGTTGAGCGTGCTCGGCGTCGATATGGCCGATCGGATGTTTCCTCCAGGCAGTGAAACGGCGGCATTCGATAATCCGCGCGGCCATTGGGAACGGTGGGAGATCGTCGCCTTCCATGACCGCGTTCTGGCGCATTTCAACCGCGGCTACTGGACCCCGTTCCATGACCTGCCGTTGCCGGCGGGCTGGTGGGCCGACCCGGAGATCGCCGCCATCCGGCGGGAGATGGTCGAATTTCTCGCGAAACGGGTGAGCGAAACCCGGTTCGGCTTCAAGGACCCGCGCACGGTGCGGCTGATGCCGCTGTGGCAGCAGATCTTCGACGATCTCAATTTGGCGCCAAAGTTCGTGCTGTGCTTACGCAACCCCGCGGAGGTGGCTCGTTCTCTATCGACGCGAGACGGGCTTCCCCCGGCAATGGGTGAGTGCCGCTGGCTGATTCACATGGTCGATTTCTTTCGGTATATCGGGGAACATGAATATTGCACGGTCGAGTACGAGAAATGGTTCGATGATCCGCGAGAGAATGCTACAAAATTAGAGAAATTCCTCGATCTTGGTTGGCAGCAGAGCCAGCGCGAGGTGGATCTGGCCCTGTCGAACATCGTTGATCCGGCGTTACGGCACGACAGCCCCAAACGTTCGAATTCGAGCCTGATGGTGGCACGCTCTCTGTACGGGCTTGCCGCCCGCGCGGACCACGAAGCGGCAGCACGCGAAGAGATCCAGCAGATTACCACCCAGTTTCTCGAATTCCAGCAGTGCGAGACGCCATTTCGCAACGCGTTTGAGCAAGCAACCGCGGCTGCCGCGAAGCTCCCCGAATCCGAGCGGCAGGTTGCGGAATTGCAAGCCGCGCTCGCGGCCGCCGCGGAGGAGATGGCCGGTCTGCGGGCGGGGCTGGCTGAACGCGAGGCCGGGCTGGCCCGCGGCGAGGCTGACGCGGCGGATCTGCGAGCGGCGCTTGACGAGCGTATGGCGGCATCGCAGCAGGCGGGACGGGAAATCGGCGAGCGGGACGCCGCAATCGCAATGCTGCAGAACGAGCTTGCCGCAGTACGCGCGGGCTTTGCTCAGCAACAGGCCGCAGCGAGCGAGGCGATGCAGGCCAACCACGCCGCGGCCCTCAAAGCGGTCCGCGCCGAACTGGCATCCGCCCGCACGGAACGCACCGCGGCCACCGCGGCACTACAGGCCGAACTCGCATCCATGCGCGATGAACTTGCTGCCGCCCGTCAGGTCGGCCGGTCCTTGTTGGCCGCCCTGAGGACGGGTCCGGCGCTGGCGCCGCCGACCGAACAACCGGGCCGGCGACGGAAAGGAATTTTCCGTCTGATCAGGTATTGGCATTGAGCTCATGATGCGCTTCATTCGAGGCTCCGGGCAGCCGGGCCCAATCGTCCTTGCCGACCGTGCGCGTGACGCGCGGCAGTGGGATGCTGCCGTTCAGCACTACCAAACCGCGCTCGCCCGCAATCCCCGCAACCCGCCGATCTGGGTGCAGTACGGGCACGTGCTCAAGGAAGGCGGCAGCTATGCGGCGGCGGAAGCCGCATATCGCCGCGCGATCGTCGATGCTCCCACGGTCGCCGATACCCACTTTCAGCTCGGGCAGGTGCTGAAGCTGCAGGGAAGGACCGAAGAGGCGAAGGCGGCGTATTTGCGGGCGCTTTCGATCGACCAGTCACTGCAGCAGGCTGCGGACGAACTGGCGGCGCTCGGCTGTGCGACAAAGGATTTGCCGCAATTGCTGCGCGATATCCCAGCGCCGGTTGGCGCGAGGCGCAAACGCCGGAAGGAGAGCATAATCACGCGTGCCGACCGCGCCCGAGACCTCGGGCAATGGGAAATCGCGGCGCGCCTCTACCGTCGAGCCTTGGATCGCAACCCCGGCAACCCGTCGATCTGGCTCCAATACGGGCATGCGGTGAAGGAAGCCGGGCAGCGGGATGCCGAGCTGGCCTACCGGCACGCGCTCGCCTATGCCCCGCGCCTGCGGGACGCGCATGTGCAGCTCGCGCACATCCTCAAGCTGCGCGGCAAGACCGAAGCGGCGCGCCAGGCGTTCTTGCGGGCCTTCGCGCTCGATCCCTCGCTGCCCGACACGTTGCCGGAGTTGCGCGGGCTCGGCTGGTCCGAAGCCGAGCTGGCCGAAGTGCAAGCCACGGCGAGCCCGAGCCGCTAGGCGTGTTGATGCGGTGGGCTCAGTTCTTGGTTGCGATGAGATAATTCCCGCAAGCCAACTCCTCCGCGGCGCTTTTGCTGAGCGTGTTTACGATCGGCTTCCAGAACGCTGCTTCTGAAGCAGGATGGGCAAGAAGCTCCTCGACGGACATCTTCCGGAATTGTTCATTGAGGCGGGGATCGGAAATCTCCGCTGCGAACCGCCCCAGCAGCCAGTGCAGGGAGAATTCCGGGGTCTGGAAGTCGTGAGAGTCCAATCGCGCTATGGTGAAACGGCCAGCGAAAAAGAGCCGCAATCCCTCGCGCGTCGCGTTGTAGTAGTGATTGGGGGATCCATGGACCGGTTGCCAGGAAAGGCCAATCGATATAGCAATGTCCCCCCGGCTTCAGGATGCGATGGATCTCGTCAACAACGGCCCATGGTTGGGTTACGTGCTCGAGAACGGAGCCGCAGGAAACCCCGTCAATTGAGCGATCGTTCAGCGGGTAGCGGCAATCCGGCGCCACAACCAGGTCGGCGCAAACCGAGGGATAGACTTCGATATAGGCAGTTTTCGTAAATCTCGTCACGCAATCCGCACCCTATATCGATGAAATTTTTGGCTGGGTTATTTTGTATATCGATGACGAAGTCGCTGAGCGAACCATTGGCTGATTCTCCTCCGGCATAATCGTCTGTCGAAAAGAATTTGCTGGACGAAGATATTGGGAAGCGCCCCGGCTCTTTGAGCCAGGAAAATTCGACATCGGATTTAAAAAAATTGCGGAATCGATAATATTTCTCTGTATTTGATTGGTCACGTGAAGAGACAAATTCGGCGGTAAACTGACGCCTGCCCTCACGATGCCCATAATTATCATAATGAAATCGCCCAGTATGCCCGGATTGCTCGGCGAATTGGTCGACGTCCGGATTGGCCATCAAATAGCCGATCTCGAAGAAGTTTTCCGCGGTGGCCAATTCGAAAACACGGATCATGGTCATTGTCTTTCACTGGAAGGCCGTCCGGTCACCCCGGGCGACGGCCGACATATTCGAAGCCCGCGGCCATCACCTCCTGTGCTTCCTGGGGAATGAGGCTGAGATTGCTCCACATGAGGTCGTGATCTCTTTGTTTGGGATCGCGCCACATCGCTATCACGCGATCCATTGGCGTTGCGACGAACGCGCCGGCGGCGGCGGCCGAGACACTCCCGCGCAGTGCCGATTCGCATTCGGAGGCAAGCCAGGACAACGAATAACCGACATGAAAATTATCCGACACATGCAGCGTCTCGGTCTCGAAATCCCTGAACCAATTCTCCAGTCCAAATCGCGTACAATTATAGAAATGCCAAGGCGCCTCGTGCAGCGGTTGCAGGAACGCGGTACGAATCAGGACCCGGCCGCCGGGCCGCATTATCCGAAATATCTCTTGTACGGCCTGGTATGGTTCGCGGTAATGCTCGAAAGCATTAAGCGAGATCACCGCGTCGAACGCCCCATCGACAAACGGCAAGCGATGGACATCGCCGATGACATCGGTATGCCGGAAGACCGCGGCCTCGAGTTCGACGACATTGTCGAAGCGCTGCGCGGTGCCGCCGGCACTCAAATGCAGAACCATACCCGGCGTCTGGCGGATCAGCGTCAGAGCGCTTTGCGGCATTTCGTTGCTCAGATGCGCATCCGGATTGATCGCCGGGTCCGACATGCCGGGGTACAATAACGGCCGGCCCGCTACCAGTGGCCAGCGATGAGCACCGCCGTCCGACAACAGCGCATCCCCTTCCGGAGCCAATCTGAGCGCGGTCCCGTCTTCGGGGCAGCGCAGGATCGGCAATAATCGCGCCAGCCGGTTCGTGCTCTGGCCTTTGACCGTGCCGGCCGGTTTTCGTGGATCTGTCTCGGGAGGCATAACGTGGTGCAGCTTCAGCCAGGAGTGCCGTTCCACCGCCCGACCGATTCTCAGGCGTACCCTGTCGGGATTAGCCTCGTTCGTCCGGTCCATCGAGCTGTCGTGCATGCGATACTCCGCCAGCGGCTCGCCCGGGACCTGCACGCCCCACAAGCCGCGCTCGGCGAAGCTGCACCAGAGATCAAAGTCCTCCCAGCCGGTGCGAATGTGGTCGTATCCCCCGACATAGCTCCATGCTGCTTTCGAGATCAGTGCCATAGCATCGATGTAGTTGCCTTGGGAAAGGCGCACTGGATCGAATGGGTATACCCCGATGAGGCCGTCCCGCCATCTCGACGTAGAGTCGCCGAATTCTTTGAGGATCGGATAGGCGAACGCCGCGTCGGTCGCCTCCAATGCCGCCAGACAGGCGGCGAGGCAGCCCGGCAGTAGCCGGTTATCGGCGTCCAGCGCGAATACGAACGGGGTGTCCGCCGCGTCGAACCCGACGTTGCGGGTCAGCCCGAGCCCGGAATTGACCCGGTTCCGCAGAATGGACAGCCGGTTGAAACGCTCGGCGTTGACCGCTGCCCACTCCAGCACCAACGAGAGCGACGCATCCGTCGAGCGGTCGTCGACGACAATAAGATCGAGGTCCGGCAATGTCTGCATCGCGACGGACGCCAATGTTTCGCCGATGAATTGCGCATAATTATACAGAGGCACCACAATTGTTACATTGGCACTTCTAAGATGATCGATATTGAATAAAACATCGTAATCGGGAACTCGCGGCTGCGGCCGCGGCGGCGCCGGCCGGAGATGACGCTGGAAGGACCGCGCGGCGGACGAGCCGCCCGTCAGATAATCGAAAAATTCCCCGATCATTTCGCGCCGCCGCTCCGGCCCGAATGTCCACAACGCATCGCGGCGCGCGGCGGCGGCAATGCGCCCGCGTTGCGCGGGATCGGCGACCAGTGCAGTGAGGATCTCGTACCATTCGCTTTGGGTTGATGCGAGATAGCCCGTTTCGCCGTGACGAATGGCGCGGCGGAACGGCCCAGTTGGCGAAGCAATCGTCGGCACGTCGACCAAAGCCGCCTCAAAATATTTCAGCTCGCTCTTCGCCTCGCAGAACGGATTGCCGACGTCGAGCGGCGCGAGGTTGATGTCGAAGCGCGCGTTCTCGGGCGGCAATTCCAGGAGCGGCACGGATAGCCGCCACTCGATCTGCGCTTCGAGACCGCTCAGCTCGGGGAACTCGTGGGTATCGATCAACGGCTTGACCAGCTCGACACTGTGGAACAGCACAAGCCGGCATCGCGGGTCTTCCCTGAGCACCTGCGCGACCGCACCGACGCAGACGGAAAAATCGCGCTGATGCGTGCGCGTCCCCGCCGCGTACCCGATCCGAACCAGTCCGTCCCCCGGTTTCATTGCCGCGCGCTGACGGGCGGCGAGGCGGGAAAGCGCGAGGGCGTCGTGGTCGAAACCGTTCGGCACGGCAATCGCCGGCATGCCCGCCTGGCGCATGTAATGGGCGAGCTCGTCGGTGGTGCCGACGCACAGATCAGCGGCGAGCATGGTCTGCCGCACGAGGGTGTAATAGTCGCGAATTCCTTCGGCGGGGAGATTGTTTGATCTTATCGAGTCGATGATTTCGGGCGTCGCCAGGTCGGGCTCGACCATCAGATCATCTAGATCGAAGACGATCTTGGCTCCCTGGCCGCGCGCCGCCTCGATGGCCGATGCGATGCTGTCGCCCCAGGGAACCCGCCACACGATAAGAACCGCCGCCGACCGGATCTCGTCCATCCGCCCCGGAACCTCGTCGATCGTCATCCACGTGGCGTCCATGCCGAGCTTCACCGCAGCCGCGACCGGACGCACCACTCGATATTGGTGTCCCGGTGTCGTCGGCTCGCCGGAGATGTAGACGACCCGCAGACCGCTCCCCCCCACCCCGTCGCAACGGCAACAAAGGCCAAGCCAGGGCTGTCGAACGAAATCCGTCATGCATGCTCCATCAAGTGTTTATCGGGTATTTCCAAATATAACTTTGTGGATCGAGAACCAGGCTGCGGTTGGACTCCACTCGGGCCAAGACATGGTCAGACCAGTAATAATCATCATGGATTCTGTCCAGGTCTGCGAGCGCGCCGTCTCGGTCGCCGAACCCCCACGCCCGCATGAGGGCTCGGGCGCACTCGAGCACACCCTTTGGGTACCCTTGCCAGCGGCTAATCGCACTGTCCATGAGCCGGTATTTGTCGTCGTCTTTCAAGGCATTCCACATACACCCATCGAGAATGTGCCGAGGAATTGACTTACTTAACAAGTATACCGTAGATGAATATTCAATAAATTCTATATATATAAAATACTCTCTAAGTAATTCCATAGTGATGTGTATCCAAAAGTGCCCTTCGTGGACGTAGTCTTGCTGGACCAGCACCGACCGGCCCGGGATCAGCGCCGGAAAGAAATCCTGCACCACCCTGTCATTCGTGTCCGGAGCTTTAAGAATGTCCAAGAACAAAATCTCTATTGGGCTCCCGTTCCAGCCGATCTCCGTTATGTCTCCATGGTGGACATGCACCATCGGGGCAATCGCGGCGATATTTCGGTCGAATAAGTCACGGCAGGAATCACCCGGTTTCCGCAGACCGTCCCTAGCCGGATCAACGTAAAGTTTTAGCATGTAGTCGTCGATCCAAAATAGATCGTATGAGTGGATGGCGGCTTGACTGCTGACGCCGGAGTTCGCTCGGAGCCCCGCGCCAAGGGCTAGCGTCGATCCCCCGAGGAAACAACCAGCGTCGACGATAGCTCCGGCGCCGCTGAAGCTGTCGCGCGCGAGAGAGAAAAGCAGCCGACGCTCGTTGGGCCCCAGCATCGAGGGCACCCACACGTCGGGAGGAGGCTCAATGTTGCTCCATTGACGCTCACGATAGTTCGTGGTGGGCATTACAAAAAACCTCGTCGCGGTGATATGATTAGCGTTGCTGCTGCAATTGCATTAACTCATTGCTCAACTGTTTTATGTTGTGCCGAAGGGCCTGGGTCGCGTCGGGGCGCCTCACATCATTAAGCTCGGTGCGTCACATGCTCCCAGAATTCGTTTTTCCACAGGTGCAACTGCAGCGCCTGCGGTTCTAGGCCGAACGCCTCGATCAGCACCGGCAGTGACAGCTGATCCATCATGCCGTAACGCAGATTCTGGTCCCACCAGCTGTTCCAGCATCGCGTAATCGGATCGTTGTTTTCAATCAGCCAAAAGGTTCCGCACCATAGCGGTGCATCGAGGTTCCAGCCGCGGCCCGCGAAGAAATTCATCTGCTCGGTCATTTTCTCCTGGGCGTAACGCACCCGTAAATATTCGCTATATTCGCCGCCGTTGGCGATCTGCTGCAGGATGAACTCGTATTCCTCGCGAATCGTGTTCCGGTCAGGGTGCGGCACCAGCGCTAGCCGCTGGTGCGGCGGCAGGGATGCGAGTCTGTCGGCTTCGCGCAGCAGAAACGAGGCGTCGCGAAACTGGAGGGACGAGTCGGCCCACGCGAGCCAGCGATAGGACTCCGTTTCGGGCAGGCGATGGATCTGATGCTTGAAGTATCGTCCCCGCAGCCGCGGCCCGAAGTCGTAGCGCGGGTAATCAGGGACGATGATCCTGCCCCAGGACGGGATGACCTCGGGATCGGCCGCGGCAAGCGTATCGGCATCGGTATAGAAAAAGGCGTCGACGCCGGGAAGGGGTGGAAACGGCTTGATCGCGTCGATCCCGCCGAAATTCGCCGAAACCAGCGCGATGCCCGCCTTGGCGCATTCCGGCCGGGCCGCGCGACCGGAGGAGGCCGGGCGCGCGTCGCTGGAACTAATGCTCATCACGCTATTTCTCCTAATGATCCGCAAATGGACCGCCAGGTTACGGCTAAATTTAACCGGTATCCCCTGGATGGCAAGCCGCGAACGGGGAGCGCCCGTGGGGCGGCCTTGCGGACGTGCCCGAGTATCCCCTCACATCAGGTTCTGGTGCATCACCCAGTCGAAGAAGTCGTTTTTCCACAGATTGAACTGCATCGCCTGCGGTTTTAGGCCGAACGCCTCGATCACCGCCGGCAGTGACAGCTGATCCTGCATGCCGTAGCGCAGATTCTGGTCCCACCAGCTGTCCCAGCACCGCGTAATCAGATCGTTGTTTTCAATCAGCCAAACGGTCCCGCACCACAGCGGCGCATCGAGGTTCCAGCCGCGGCCCGCGAAGAAATTCATCTGCTCGGCCATTTTCTCCTGGGCGTAACGCACCCGTAAGAGTTCGTTGCCGTTGGCGATATGCTGTCGGGTGAATTCGTATTCCTCGCGAATCGTGCTCCGCTCGGGGTGCGGCACCAGCGCGAGCCGCTGGTGCGGTGCCAGGGGCGCGAGCCTCTCGGCTTCGCGCAGCAGGAACGAGGCGTCGCGAAACTGGACGGACGAGTCGGCCCAGGCGAGCCAGCGATAGGGCTCCGTTTCGGGCAGCCGATGAATCTGAAGCTTGAAGTATTTTGCCCGCAGCCGCGGCCCGAAATCGTAGCGCGGGTAATCAGGGACGATGATCCGTCCCCAGGACGCGACGATTTCGGGATCGGCATCGGCAAGGGCATCGGTATCGGTATAAAAAAAGGTGTCGATGCCGGGAAGGGGCCGAAATGGCTTGATCGCGTCAATCCCGCCGAAATTCGCCGAAACCAGCGCGATGCCCGCCTTGGCGCGCTCCGGCCGGGCCGCGCGACCGGAGGAGGTCGGACGCAACCAGCGCCGGAACCCGGCCAAAATTCCCCCCGTGGCGCTCATCGGTTCGGCAGATCGAGCTGATGGATTGCCCCCCTGCCCTCGGCGGCGAGTAGCGGCGCCTTGCGCTCCTCGTGATGGTGCAGCGGGTGAACGAGAAAGCGCCGGTCGCTGTCGAGTTGCACGGAACCGACCATCGGATCCGCGTTCGATCCGATGCACTCGAGCGCGGCCAAATCGTTCTGTGACCAACCCAGTATTCTAAGTCCAGACAAGGCCTGGGGCGAGGTCGGATCGAGTGCTTGAGCCTGGAGATATGCGGCTGCAGCGTCGTCTTGTTTTCTCTGGGCGCGAAGCACATCGCCAAGATAGCGATACGGCTCGGCTAGGGCGGGGGCTCCTGCAATCGCCTGCCGATAGGCCTCTTCGGCCGACGACAGACGGTTGGCCTCCTTTAGGACATGACCGTATTGAATCCAGATCTCCGGCCTATTGGGGTTTCGCGCGAGCGCCATCCGGTAGTAATGGGCCGCGACGGCCCACTCACCGGAATCTCGTGCCCGATCAGCCAGCATTATTGGTTTCTTTCGCAACACGAAGCGCTTGAACAATTGGACGATGGTTGGCGGGATCTGAGGCGCCCCCGCAGGCGCTTCAGCTGGCGGGGGTACATCACCGCGCGTCGTCTCGATTGCCGTATTCGGCTCCGCCACTTCCCGCCGCGCCCCTGACAGAGCCTCGTTGAGCGCAGGCATCTCGCTGCGCATCGCCCTGATCACCCTGTCGGTCTCCGCTGCTTCATGCCGTGCCCGTGCGAATGCGGCCCTCTGTGCCGCGGCTTCGGCCCGCGCGGCCGCGGCGACGTCCCGTAATTCCTGTACCTCTAGCGTCCGGTTGGCCAAGTCTGCCCGGAGAAAAACTAACTCGGCGTCCTTCGACACTATCTCGGCGAGCCGCTGCAGCGCAGCCGCCATTGCAAATGTCTCGCGCGTGGTTGCAAACCAGCGCTCGCCGATATGCCAAAATCGCTCGCGCACGGCAGCGACATCTTGGTCGCGGGTCACCGCACATAGCCGCTTTACCGCCGCGGTCGCTTCGGCACCGACCGCGACGATCCCGAGGCCATAGCCGTGCGAGAATTCAAAGCTAGGAAATTGTTTCGAAAGTTCAGCAAAAAATTGGTAGACGCCGAAGTCACGCTCACGAACATTCGTGTCGTGGAAGAGGACGACCGCCCGATCCGACAACTTGGGTCGCCACATCTCATAATCGTGCTTCACCGCCTCGTAGGTATGATAGCCGTCGATGTGGAGTAAATCGATGGAACCATTCTCGAAATAATGGACAGCATCGTCGAAGGTAGAGCGCAGCAGACTCGAAAAAGCAGCGTAGCGTTTATCGTGGAAATCGCGCAGGTCGCCATAGACCTCCTCGCCGTAATTCTTGCTATGTTCGTCGCCGGCCCAGGTGTCGACCGCATAGCAGCGGGTGCCCAGCCCCGCACGCAGAACCGCCTCGCAAAACGCGGCGTATGAAACGCCGTTGTGGGTGCCGAGTTCGACGAAAAGTCGCGGCCGGCACGCCACGGTGATCCAAAACGCGAACGGCACATGCGCCCACCACGCACTCGCCAGCCCCAACCGCTGGGGGGCCCAGAAAAGCGGATCGAGCTCGCGCGAAAGCAGGATTTCGAGCCCCGCCGGGCTGGCACCAAGCGATTGGTCATCATTCATGAGGTTTCGCCGTCGCCGGCTCCTTAGCGATACGCGCGCCTGATAAGCCATTGCGGCGATCAGATCAACCATGGTGCGGCGCTGTGGAGCACCCCGAAGCGGGGCGTTGGAAACGCCCTACGACATTGCGACGTCGAGCCCGAGGTCGAGGATCGGGGCGCTGTGGGTGATCCAGCCCGACGAGATCAGGTCGACCCCGGAGGCGGCGATCGCCGGCGCGCTTTCGCGAGTGATCCGGCCCGAGGCTTCGGTCACCGCACGGCCATCGACCATGGCGACCGCGCGGCGCAGCGTCGCGGGGTCCATGTTGTCGAGCAGCACCGCGTCGACGCCTATCTCGAGCGCCTCGGCAAGCTGGTCGAGCGTATCGACCTCGAGCTCGATCTTGACGAGATGCCCGGCATGCGCGCGCGCCCGTTCGAGCGCCGGACCGACCCCGCCGGCGAGCGCGATGTGGTTGTCCTTGATCAGCATCGCATCGTCGAGGCCGAAGCGGTGATTGGCGCCGCCGCCCAGCCGCACCGCCTCCTTTTCGAGGATGCGCAGGCCCGGGGTTGTCTTGCGCGTGCAGACGATCCGTGCCTTCGTGCCGGCGATCGCATCGACCAGCCCCTGGGTCGCGGTGGCGACGCCGGAGAGCCGGCAGATCAGGTTGAGCGCGGTCCGCTCGGCCGCGAGCACCGGCCGCGCCCGGCCGCTGATATGGGCGACGGTTTGGCCCGGTTCGACGCGGCTTCCGTCTGCGCAGCACGCCTCGATGGCGAGGCTCGGGTCGAGTAGCTCAAAGGCGAGGAGGCCCGCCGCGAGGCCGGCGATGATCCCCGGCTGGCGCGCCCTGATGACCGCTTCGATCGGCGTCTCGGCGGGGACGATCGCATCGGTCGTGATGTCGCCGGCGCGCCCCAGATCCTCAAGGAGCGCGGCGCGCACGATCGGCTCGATAAGGAGGCGGAGCACCGCCTGGAACCCGCTCAGCCGATCGCCAGCATGCGCTCGACCGCCTGCCGCGCGCGGTCGGCGATCTCCGGCGCGATCGTCACCTCATGGGTCATGGTTTCGAGCGCATGCCGGATGTTGCCCAGCGTGATCCGCTTCATATGCGGGCACAAATTGCACGGCCGCACGAAATCGAGATCCGGGTATTGCAGCGCGACATTGTCGCTCATCGAGCATTCGGTCAGCAGCACGACGCGCGCCGGCCGCTTCTGTCCGACGTAATCGGCCATCGCCGCGGTCGAGCCGGCAAAATCGCACTCGGCGACGACCTCGGGCGGGCATTCGGGATGGGCGAGGACGGTGATGCCGGGATGGCTCAGCCGCAAGCTGCGGATGTCCTCCGGGGTGAACCGCTCGTGCACCTCGCAATGCCCCGTCCAGGCGATGATCTCGACCTTGGTCTGCGCCGCGATGTTGCGCGCGAGGTATTCGTCGGGAAGCATGATGACCTTGGGGGCGCCCAATGCCTCGATGATCTTCTTGGCATTGCCCGAGGTGCAGCAGATGTCGGATTCCGCCTTCACCGCGGCCGAGGTATTGACATAGGTGACGATCGGCACGCCGGGGTGGTGCGCCCGCATCAGCCGGACATCTTCCGCGGTGATCGAGGCGGCGAGCGAGCAGCCGGCCTCGAGATCGGGGATCAGCACGGTCTTCCCCGGGTTGAGGAGCTTTGCCGTCTCGGCCATGAAATGGACGCCGGCGAGCACGATGACCGCGGCGTCGGTTCGCGCCGCTTCGCGCGCCAGCGCCAGGCTGTCGCCGGTGATGTCGCCGACGGTGTGGAAGATGTCGGGCGTCTGGTAGTTGTGAGCGAGGATGACCGCGTTCTTCTCGCGCTTCAGCGCGATGATCGCGGCGATGTCCTCGGCGAGCAGCTTCCATTCGACGGGCGGCACATGGCGCTCGACGCGGCTATAGAGCTCGGGCAGCGGAAACGGTGCCGTGGGACGGGGGGGCGTGGTCTCAACAAATTGTGACTGCATC
>WNFD01008830.1_pt1 | contig 15249 bp, 20 predicted proteins | sample 5400491 | NCBI WGS metagenome assembly WNFD01 (sample SAMN13153343, study PRJNA577476) | soil metagenome | isolation source: 120 cm saprolite under Douglas fir tree site 2 hole 2 replicate 2 | place: USA:California | collected 2015-04-18
AGCTCCATCTGCGACAGGGCCCGGGAGACCCGATCGTCGCACTGGTTCCTCGGCACACCCGCGTCGAGCAGGGCTTGGCACAGCATCTGGCGCGGCGTCTGGTTCGGCAGGAGGCCCAGGTCCTGCGGGATGAGCGCGATCCGGCGGAGGTGAAACTGCCGGGCCCGGTCCCCGCGGAGCTCCGACCACTCCTTGCCGAGGACCTGCACCGACCCGGTGTACTGCTCGGCGAGCGTCCCCGCGAGCAGCTCCATCAGGGTGCTCTTGCCGGCGCCGCTCGGCCCGGTGACCGCGACGAGCCCGGCCCGGTCGATCTCCAGCGTCTGGATCCAGAGGGCATCGTGGTTCATGCCGGGGTACCGGAACCGCAGGTCGCGGATCCGGATGAAGGGCGTTGGGGCAAGACTGCTCGACACGGTACCTACTCCTTCCGTAGCAGCGCCGGGCTGGCACTGGCCGACTGCCAGGCTGGGATAAGCGTGGCGGTCAGTGCGAGCAGCACGGTGACGGGGAACGCCGAGAGGGTCGAGACCACCGTGAAGCGGACCGGCAGCACGGTCGAGCCCCGCAGGACGAGCCCGGCGGCGATGCCCACGATCTCTCCGACGGCACCGCCGAGGAGGCACGGGCCCAGCATGGCCCGGGCGAACTCGAGGAGCAGGGTGGAGCGGAGCACACCGCTCTGGCGCCGGATGGCGATCTCGTCCCGCCTCGAGCGCATGAGGGCGGTGCCCATGGTGAAGGTGCTGATCCCCGTCTGCAGGAGCATCGCCCCGGTGACGACGAGGGTGAGCCACAGCAGGATCTGGTGGATGAGGCGCACCGGCACGGCCGGAGCCGCGGCCGGGAGCGCCGGGTGGGAGACGAGGGCGTTGATCTTGGCCTGGACGCCGAACGCGACGGCCATCAGCAGGACGGAGAACGCGACGCCGACCACCACGGCCGCCCCCGCCGGGACCTTCCAGAACTCGCGGGCATGGCGCGGCGGGAACTGGCGCGTGAAGTCGGGCGTCCCCGGAGACCCCGGGGTCCGCCACGTGGTCGTGCTGTCGGACACTCTCAACGACGGACCCTCCTCGGGCGCGGGACATGCGTGTGTCGGGCTGCCGGGAAGGTGACCGCCGCGTGCGCCCACCGGGATACGGGCAGGGCCCAATTTCCCCCCGTAATTGGGCTCGTCGCCGTGTTAGAAGCGCCAAGCGACCTGCCCCGGGCGAACCTTCTTTCTATCCTCATCCGCGCGGGCGGCCGGGACGGCCATGATTATCTTTGTGTGAAAAACCGCCATAATGACGGCTATTCACACAAAGAAGCTCCTAGCCGTACCTGAGCCACGGCGCTCTTGGACAATCCGGGCGGGACTACCCACTCCAACAGCGACGAGCCATTTCTTCGGAGTGCGCCTCAGTGGCCCGGGTCGGCGTCCCGCACGTCGAGGCGGATCAGGCTGAAGACATACCGCCCGCCGGCTTGGTCGGACGGCACCACGAGACGGGCGGGGGTCGAGCTGCCGGCGATCGGCCCGCCGTCCTCCTCCCAGGCGACAGGGACCTGGGTGGCCGCGAAGCTGGGGTCGAGTTCCCCCCACGCGACGACGACCCCGTGACCGTCGGCCCCAGTGGCCACAACGTCGTGGCGCAGCTTGTCGTTCTTGATCGCTGGGTCCACGTTCAGGGCCCCGGCGGGGGCGATCACCGTCGTGAGCAGCGGGCCGGTCTCGGTGTGGACCGGCGCCGAGGGTGACGGAAAGCTGTCGAAGCATTAAAATCCTGTCGGCCCCCCAGGTGTCAACGAGCATTAACGGCCCATTTGCGACACAAAGCTCGCCCAGAAGCGATCGAGAGGTCGAAAGGCTTGCAGATGCGAGAAAAGAGCCGGTGCAATTCGGTAGGGTACGCGGATGGGTCAGTACCGGATCGGCCAGGTCGCAGAACTCCTGGGCGTGAGTGTCGACACCGTGCGGCGGTGGGTCGATGCGGGGCGGCTCCCGGCCGACCGCACCAATGGCGGCCGGCGCCTGATCAACGGCGCGCAGCTTGCCAGGTTCGTGACAGAAAACGCCGAGTCGCCCGAGGCGGGCGCCTTCCGGGCCCAGTCGGCCCGCAACCACCTCACAGGTATCGTGACCAAGGTCATCAAGGACGGCGTCGCGGCGCAGGTCGAGATGCAGGCGGGACCGTTCCGCCTCGTCTCGCTCATGACCCGCGAGGCCGCCGATGAGCTCGACCTCCAGCCGGGCATGGTCGCCGTGGCCTCCGTGAAGTCCACCAACGTCGTTATCGAGTTGCCCGCCGGATCGTGAGGCGGGTTCTGAAAAGCCGGGTAGTGAATAGCCGGGTTGTGAAAAAGGGGGAAAAGGAAATGGGTGCATCAAGAAGGATCCGCTTCGTCGTGGCTGCTGCCGTCTGCGGCGTCGTCCTCGCCGCGTGCAGCAAGACCACCTCGACGACTGCGCCGACGGCAACACCGACCTCGCCCGCAGCCGCCGCGCTCTCGGGCTCGGCCAACATCTTCGCCGCCCAGTCGCTGACCGGCGCCTTCAACAAGATCAAGACCGACTTCACGGCCGCCGCCCACCCCGGGGTGGTTCTGACCATCAACTACAACGGGTCGGGCTCGTTGGTCACGTCGATCCAGCAGGGGGCACCCGCTGACGTCTTCGCCAGCGCCGACACCGCCAACATGGCAAAGCTCACGGCCACCGGCACCGTCCCCACGTCGACGGTGCAGGACTTTGCCAAGAACCTCCTCCAGATTATCGTGAAGGCCGGCAACCCGAAGGGCATCCACACCCTGGTGGACCTGAAGAAGCCCGGTGTCGTGGTGGTCCTCGGCGACCCTGCGAGCGTGCCGGCCGGCAAGTACGCCAAGCAGGCACTCCAGGCGGCGGGGGTCACCGTGACGGCGAAGTCGCTGGAGACCAACGTGACCGCGGTGGCGACGAAGGTGGCCCTGGGCGAGGCGGATGCCGGCATCGTCTACGTGACCGACGTCAAGGCCGCCGTGGCCGGAGGGCAGGCCGTGGAGGGTGTCGACATCCCCGCTGCCCAGAACGTCGTGGCGGTCTACCCGATCGGTGTCCTCAAGACCGCCCCCAACCCGGCGCTGGCCCAGGCGTTCGTCGCCTTCGTGCTCTCGCCGGCGGGCCAGGCCGACCTCGCCGGATTCGGGTTCCTGCCGCCCTCGTGACCCCCAGGCGGGGCACCGTCGGGCGAGGATGAACGGCGGGCCACGGGCCACGGGCCGGTGGCCCCCCGCCGCGCTCGCCCTCCCGTTCGTGCTGGCGCTGAGCTTCGTCGTGCTCCCGCTGGTCGGGCTGGTGTGGAAGGCCCCCTGGAGCCACGCCTGGGCCGACCTCACGACCTCGACGGTGGGCACCGCCCTGCGGCTGTCGCTCGTCTGCTCCCTGGGGGCGGTGGTCCTGTCGGCGGCGCTGGGCATCCCGCTTGCCTGGGTGCTGGCCCGCGTCGCCCTCCCGGGCCGCGGCTTGGTCCGGGCGCTCACGATGCTGCCCATGGTGCTGCCTCCGGTCGTCGGCGGGGTCGCCCTGCTGCTTGCCTTCGGGCGGGCCGGTCTCGTAGGCCAATGGCTCTACCGGGCGACGGGCTACAGCCTCCCCTTCACCACGCCGGGGGCCATGCTCGCGGAGGCGTTCGTCGCGATGCCGTTCCTCGTGCTCACCGTGGAGGCCGGGCTGCGCTCGGCGGACCGCCGCCTCGAGGATGCGGCGGCCACGCTCGGCGCCTCGCGCTGGACCACGTTCCGGCGGGTGACGGTCCCCACCGTCGCCCCATCGCTGTTCGCCGGGCTCGCCCTCGCCTGGGCTCGGGCCCTCGGCGAGTTCGGTGCGACCATCACCTTCGCCGGGAATTTCCCCGGCACGACCCAGACCGTGCCCCTGTCGGTGTACGTGGCGCTCGAGAGCCAGCCCGATGTGGCGATCATGCTGTCCCTGCTGCTCCTGGCGATCTCGATCGTGATCCTGGTGGGCCTGCGGGACCGCTGGTTCCCGGCCCGATGAGCCTTGCTGCGCACCTCCGGCTGCAGCTCGGCGGCCTGGATCTCGATGCGGAGATCGCCGTAGCCGAGGGCGAGGTCGTCGCCATCGTGGGCCCGAACGGGTCGGGCAAGACGACGGTCCTCCGGGCGCTGGCGGGCCTCGTCCCGCTGTCGGAGGGACGCATCGTCCTCGACGGGGTGGTGCTCGAGGATCCCGCCCGAGGGGTGCGGGTGCCGCCCGAGCACCGGCCCGTGGGCTTCGTCTTCCAGGACTATCTGCTGTTCCCGCACCTCAGCGCGTTGGAGAACGTCGCCTTCGGGCTGCGGTGCCGGGGAATGGCGCACCGTCCCGCCCGCGACCGCGCCCGCCAATGGCTGGAACGCGTGGGGCTCGCCCAGCATTCGGGGGCACGGCCCCGGGCGCTGTCGGGGGGGCAGGCGCAACGGGTGGCGCTCGCCCGGGCCCTGGCGACCGACCCGGGCCTCCTCCTGCTCGACGAGCCGACGGCAGCGCTCGACGCCGGCGCCCGGGTGGAGCTGCGCCGTGAGATCCGCCGCCACCTCGAGACCTTCCGCGGCACCCGCCTGCTGGTCACGCACGACCCGCTGGAGGCGGCGACGCTGGCCGACCGGCTGGTCGTGCTGGAGGCCGGCAGGGTCGTGCAGAGCGGCACCCCGGCCGAGGTCAGCGAGCGTCCACGCTCGAAGTACGTCGCCGAGCTGGTCGGGATCAACCTCCTGCGCGGCAAGGCCGACGGCTACCAGGTCGTACTCGGCTCCGGTGCCCGCCTCGTGGCCGCCACCGCCGGCGACGGAGAGGTCTTCGCCGTGGTGCACCCCCGGGCCGTCGCGCTGCATGCCCGCCGGCCGGAAGGCAGCCCCCGCAACGTGCTGGAGGAACGGGTGCTCAGCCTCGACCTCGAAGGCAGCCGGGTCCGGGTCCTGCTCGACGGGGACATCCCGCTCGTCGCCGAGGTCACCCCGGCGGCCGTCGCAGAGCTTCGACTACGGGAGGGCGAAGCGGTCTGGGCATCCGTCAAGGCTACGGAGGTTTCGGTCTACCCGACCTGATCGCCGCTCGCACGCTCAATCGGCGTGGATGATCGTGCCGACGCGCTCGCCGGCAAGGGCCTTGCCGATGTTGCCCCGCTTCACGCCGTTGACGATCTGGATCTCCTTGCGATGCTTCGCCGAGCCCATGAGCTTCAGCACGATGCGGTCGATCGGGAGCGTGCTGAGGTTCCGGGTCATGAGCTCCTTCGCCCCGATGCGACCGATCAGCTCGGCATCGGGATGCTCGGCCGGGTCGGCCGTGTACACGCCGTCGACGTCATCCACGTAGATGAGCCGGGCCGCGCCGTAGGCGTCGGCCAGCAGACGATCCGGCGTCGGTGCGGTGGGGCGGGATCCTGCCGACATCGGGAGGGAACTCGTAGAGGTGGTACGGCGGGTAGCCGTTCGCCACGACGGCAGGGGCGGCGCTGAGGAAGACGGGAAGGTGGTGGCCGACGCTGGCATGCGGCAGGTAGACGACACCGTGCTCCGCCAGCAGGGCAGCCAGGACGTGCCCGTTCTTCTCGGCGTCGGTGGAGGCCAGCGCCGCCAGAGCACCGGTGGGCAGGCCGAGATCGAGCCCCACGCTGTAGACGTGGCGGCCCCGGATGCCGGCGCCGGTGGTGATCAGGAGCTTGTGGGTCCCGAACGCCTCGACCAACTCCTCGACGACCGGAAGGATCGCCTCCCGGCCGCGGTCCATGATCGAGTGTCCTCCGATCTTGACGACGTTCAGCCAGGGAAGGAGCTTGATGACGGGGCGGTCCGTCACGGGGAGCACGAGGTCACGGTCGAGTAGCGTCTGGCGCATCAGCGACGACGGCACGTGGATGGTTTCGTTGGCCTCCTGGGTCGAGAGCGTTAGGTGGCGGAGATGATGGTGCCGACGTGCTCGCCGTCGAGGGCCCGTTCGATCAGGCCGGGCTTGAGCCCGTTGATGACCTGCACCGAGGTGACGTGGCGCGCGTGGCGCAACAGGTCGAGCACCGGCCGTTCGATCACCAGGTCCGGCAGCTTCATCGCGATCAGCTCGTCGACCGTGATGCTCGGGATGAACGTCGCCTTGTCGTCCCGCTTCGGGTTGGCCGTGTAGAGGCCGTCTTCGTCCTTCACGTAGATCATGGCCTTGCAGCCGTAGACCTCGGCCACCAGGTAGCACCCGGCGTCGGTGCGGTAGGGAGGGATGGTCCCCTCGTCGGGCACGTGCTGCCACATGTCGTAGGGGGGCATGCCGGGGAAGATCACGGCGTTGCGCTCGGCGAGGAAGAGCGGAAGGCCGCTGAACGCCGAGATGCCCACGACCGTTATGCCGTGCTGGCCATGAGGTAGCCGAGGATCTCAGCGTTCTGGCCGGCCACGGCGGTGCCGAGGTCCGTCAGGACGCCGGTCGGCAGACCCAGTTCGGCCGCCAGGGCGTAGAGGTGGCGCGCCCGGGTACCGGCGCCGGTCCCGATCATGATCTTGTGGCGCTTCGCCGCCGAGGCAAGCTGCTCGACCACCGGGTAGACCGCTGCCCGGCCGCGGTCGATGAGGCTTTGCCCGCCGATCTTGAGGACGGTCACGTCGGACAGGATGCGGAGGTCGGATGCCTGCTCGGTTGCCTCCAGCAGCTTCTCGTCGGTGAGCGACCGGCTCATCAGCAGGCCATGCAGATCGGATGTCTCGTGCGTGGCGTTCTCCACGGTGCCTCCGGCTTCTCTCGGTGTTCATTGGGGGTTCAGAGGGGTTTCGAGGAGCGTGTCTCCCAGTATGCGGGCGCTCCGGCGTGGGAGGCACCCACGACCGGCGATGGCAAGCTTGCGCCTGCGGTCGAAGGAAGGGGGACGGGCACAGATCCGCGGCCCCCAGCGCGGCTGCCCCTCGCAGATGGGAGTTCCCAAGAAGGATCGGGCAGGATACTATCTGCAGTATCCGATGACTGGCACGCCGGCCTCCTCCCTCGACGTCACCGATCTACTGATCGGCATCGACGACCCCGACAGCCTGACGAGCAAGGGGACGGGCTATCTGGTGCAGCGCCTGCTCGCCGCCAGGGAGGCCGAGGGTCTCACCACAACTGCTGCCATGGAACGACACAACGTTGGGATTCCCCGGCTCATGCCCGCCACTCCTTGTTGTCGATTGCCTCGGCCGTGCCCAGAGCGCAGGGATCGTACAGCGGAGGGAGGACAAAAAGCTAGCAAAGTGATATGAAGGTGTCTCCAAGGCTCTCTTCAGACAAGCACTGCGTGCTTGACCAGACAGGAGTTGGGTGATGAGAAGGCAACGTCGCCTGCGAGGCCGCTTCGTTTCCCGAACTGCCGTGGTGGGACTGTTTGCCGTGGCGGGCACGGGGCTGGTCGTCCCGCCGTCGTGGGCGGCGACGACATTGTCCACCACGGTCGTGAGCAAGAGCGCCACCGGCCCCAACGCCGCCAACACCGAGGTGGTCGCCGCAGCGAACTGCTCAGCGAAGCTCGTCTCGGGCGGCGGTGCCCGCGTGGACGTCACGACGGGCACGATGCCCAACGGCCTGAAGGTGGACGGTACCGTCCCTAGCAAGAACGGATCGACGCAGGACACGAACGGGGACACGAAACCAGCGTGGTTGCTGGGTGCGGGTGGAGGTGGCGGTCAGGCGCCGTCCAAAGCCGAGACCTGGGCCTACGGCATGTGCATCGGGTCGGGCACGGGCCACGGGCCGGCCGCGACGGTCGTGGAGGTTGCCAGCGTCTCCGGTCCCAACGCCGCCGACACGACCGCCAAGGCGACCGTCTCCTGCCCGACCGGGGACCGGCTGCTGGGCGGGGGAGCACGGACCTCGCCGGGCACGGTCGGCAGCCTCAAGATCATCGGCAGCTTCCCGACGACGCCACCGGCAAGCCCGTCACGTCCGGGACCAACCCAGGCTCGTGGACGGCGGTCGGGCTGAACGGTGGAGGAGGGGGTACGAACACGACGTCTGTCTTCGCGGTCTGCAGCACCGACCCGACCAACCCGACGATCACGGTCCGCAACGCCAGGGTGTCGGGTCCGACGGCCGCCAGCACGGGGGCAAGCGTCACGGCTGCCTGCGGGGCGGGCACGGTCCTCGTCGGCGGCGGCGCGTACATCAGCAACAACTTCGGTATCCCGAACAACTTCGGTATCCCGGGCTCACAAGGCGACCACCTGACCGGTGATTTCCCGAGCGACAGCGCCGGTCACCCGGTCACCGCCGGCACCGCCTCCGCCTGGGCCGCCTCATCGCATACGGGCGGGCAGCCTTCCCCCGCCACGGTCACCGACGTCTGGGCGCTCTGTGGCAGTCAGATCTACTGACGGTGCCTGAGCCTGAGGCTACGAAGCTTCGTCCGTGCCGCCGGGCCGGTGCCGCGGTGGCGGCGGCCCGGCAATGGGAGCCGGACGGTCCGCTGGTGACCCGTCAGGCGACGGGGCCCGCCTGGCTCATGTCATACCCGCCCAGGGCGTCCAGCCGGCGCCGGAAGCTCTCGGAGAAGACAAGCTCCAGCAGTGCCCGGGCACCGGGGTGATCCTCCCACTCCTCGGCGATGCGAAGTTCCACCCGGTGATCCTCGAGGGGGGCGAACACCAGCCCGTAGACCAAAGCGGCAGTCTCCATCGTCACGCCGACATCCGCCGACCCGTCGGCGACCCGCCGCGCGGCGTCGAGGTGGCCCGAGGCGGGAGCGCCGGCCAGCTTCGCAGCCCCGCCGTAGGGAGCGAGCGCCCGCTCGAGTGCCCGCTGGGACTCGGCCCCCGCATCGCGCCGGGCGGCCTTCAGCTTGCCCCCGGCGAGCTGCTCCAACTCCGAGGGCAGTCCGATCCGGGAGGCCAGGCCCACCCTCCATCCCGCCAGGGCGAACCGCCGGACCGACCGTGCGTTGCGCCGGAGGTGGCCGGGCCGCCCGTGGACCACGGCGGCGTGGATGCGGCCGGCGTTGAGGGCCTCGATCGCCTCGGCGCTCGAGGCGGGGATGGCGACGAGCCGCTGGGGACCGGACCCGGGCAAGAGGGACGCGGCGAGGCCCAGCGCGGGTTCGCAGCCGGCGACGGCGAAGCCCGATGTGTCGGCGTCATCGAACAACTCGACGCGGCCGTTGCGGAACAGGCCGTCGGCCCTGCCCCATGACGACCCGATAGCCCCGAAGTCGGCGAGCGGATGGTACGAGAGCACCTCACCGACACGTACTGCGACGACCGGGGCGCTGCCGGAGGGCGGCGTTCCAAGGAGGGGCACGTGGTTCTCGACGGCGTCGGGCTCCCCGAAGACGTCCTCAACCGTCGTCCCGAGGACCTCGGCGATCGCCAGGGCCGCCTTGACGCTCGGGACATGGCGGCCGGTCTCCACCGCGCTGATCAGGGGTCGCGAGAGCTGGCTGGCGAGGGCGAGCTCTGTCTGAGTCAATCCAAGCGCTTTCCGGCGTTCGGCGACCGAGTTTCTCATAGTTGGGATTCTAGCAAGGTGCTAGGACGAGGACCGTCGATCGCCAGGACATAGCTCAGCATCCCGTGGTCGCCCCACATCACGTCGCCGCCGGTCCTGCGGAACCCGAGGCCCTCGTAAAGCGCGGTGGCGGCCGCCATGAATGACATGGTGTTCAGGGCGATCCCCGCTGCCCCATCCGCTGTCGCGCGCTGGATGGTGGCCAGGGTCAGCGCCTTCCCGATGCTCTGGCCCCGAACGCCCGGATGGACGGCGAGCGCTCGCAGGTAGGCGTGGTCCCGGGGGCACCGCCACCAGTCTTCGGGGTCGGCAGCCGACCGTGGCGAGTAGTAGGTCACCGTCCCGAGTGGGCGTCCCCCCGCCTCGGCGAGGAGCTGCGTGCCCTGGGCGGCCCGCCGGGCGACGTCGGCCAGGTCGTCGCGGTATCCCGCCCAGTCCTCGCCAAGCCGTTGTGCGAACTCCTCGTAGGCGTCGACGGTCAGGCGCCCGAGTTCCTCGTACTCTTCGGGGACCGCCTCCCGCAGCGTGACACGTTCAGCCATTCTCCCGGACCGCCAGGCGGTCGTGGGGCTGCTGCGCCTCCAGCGTCCCGCTGATGCCCCCCTCGACGAAGACGAGCATGTCGCCGACGGCGACGACGTCGTCCCCATCGGAGGGCCGGTCGGCGAATCCGAGCTGGATCTGGTCGCCGTTGCGGTACACGCGGATCTTCACGCCGGGGTTGAACCGGCCTGCGGCGTCGTAGGCCCGCTCCAGCACGGCGACTGCGTCGTCGGTGATCTCGAGCACGTGAAGTCTCCTTCCCTCGTGCCCCCAGTATGCTCACGACGACGTGAAATCAGTCGGCATCACCGGACCTCCTGGCAGTGGCAAGAGCACGCTGTGGCGCGCCGTCACCGGCGGCGAGACCCGGGGGGAGGTCGCAGTCGTCGACGTCCCCGATCCCCGGCTCGACGTCCTCGTCGAGATGGAGAGCTCCCGCAAGCGGGTGCCCATCCAGATCCAGATGGTCGATGTCCACGCCGGCGCCCGCAGCGCCGCGGCGGCGATGGGGGAGCTGCGCAGGATGGACGCGCTGGTGCTCGTAGTCCCGGCCTTCGGCGGCCAGGACGCCGCGGCAGCCCTCAACCAATTCCAGGACGACCTCATCCTCGCCGACCTCGGCCCGTTCGAGAACCGCATCGAGCGTGCCCGCAAGGACCCCGCCTCCCGGCACGAGGTCCCGGCCCTGGAGAAGGCCCTGGCGCATTTGGAGGCCGGCCACCCGCTGCGCTCGGGAACCTGGGAACCAGAGGAGCTGAAGGCCTTCGCCTCCATGGCGGCGATCACCCTCAAGCCGGTGGTGGTGGTCTTCAACGTCGACGAGGAGGGCCTCGCCGCCGACCCTCCCGCCGTGGACCTACCCTCGTTCTCGGCCAGCGCCGCCCTCGAGGCGGAGGTCGGGGGTCTGGGGCCGGGCGAAGCGAAGGAGTTGCTGGGGGCCTACGGCATCGAGGAGCCCGTCCTGGGCAAGGTCATCGACGCCGTCTACCGGCTCCTCGACCTCATCACCTTCTTCACCACCGGCGACACCGAGTCCCGCGCCTGGGAGGTGCGCCGGGGGGCGACGGCGCCCGAGGCCGCGGGTGTCATCCACTCGGACATCCAGCGAGGGTTCATCCGGGCGGAGATCATCGGCTACGACGCGCTGATCGCCGCCGGTTCGTGGAACGCCGCGAAAACCAAGGGTGTGCTGCGGCTGGAGGGCAAGGACTACAGGATGGTCGAGGGCGACGTCTGCCATTTCCGCTTCGCCGTCTGACGCCGTCGTCACTCTGAGTGGCCGTCTTTGCCCCGAGGGGGGAAGGCTCGAAAACGAGATTCTGTTTGACCGCGGTATGCGCGGTCAAACAGCCACTTGATCGTCACCCCTTCGGGAACCCGGACATGTCGGTCATCGCAGGCCCATCCGGCCCTTGGGTCGACCACCGAGGGTGACGGACCTTCTTCGAGGCCCCGGGCCTGAGAACCGGCCGCCGAGGTGGCCGTACGGCCGCTCCTCAATGGTTGCGGCCTATTCTCGTCGCTGAACCTTTAGGCCCAGGCCCTCGCTGAGCTGGTCGATCTTGGCCGCCATGATGAAGTCGTTGGGCGTCAGACCGCCCGCCGCGTGGGTGGTGAGCGTCAGCACGACCCGCCCCCAACCGACGTCGACGTCGGGATGATGGCCCTCGCCCTCGGCGAGGAGCGCCACCCGGGTTGCGAAGCCGAACGCGTCCCGGAAGTTGCCGAAGGCGAAGCGCCGGCGGATCACGTGGTTGCCCTCCCGGCTCCACGCGGCGTCGATGCGCCGGTGCAGGTCGGCCGCTTCCTCCTCGGAGAGGGCCGGGGTGCCGGGACCGCAGGCCTCGCACCTGCGCTGGGCGAGCTCCGGAGCGCCCACGTCAGAGGTACTGCCCGGGCGCCCGTTGATCGGGTGGCGGGGGTCCGGGCCGGCGCATCGGGTGGGGCACCTGCCCGGGGCCCTGCATCTGCTGGCCCATGAGGGTCGCCTGCATGCCGTGGAACAGGCCCTCGAACCAGCCAACGAGCTGGGCCTCGGTCAGGCGCAGCTCGGACTGGGTGGGGGCGTCGCTCGCGAACCCGAGGTGGATGCGGTCCAACTCCGTCTGGAGGTCGGGGGAGATAGCCCCCTTCAGCTCGGTGATGGCCCGGGCGAGGAGGTCGACCGCCAGGCGCCTTGCCTCCGCATCGAGGGACTCCCGTCGGGTCTCGTCGAGCATCTCCCGCAGCATGCCCCCGACCCGCAGGAGCTTGCCGATGTTGTGGACGAGCTCGCTCCCCTCGGGAACCTCGGGGGTACCGGCGCCGGCCGTGGTCAGGGCGCCGGGGTCCTGCATCGATTCGTCCATCACTGCTGAGGTCCCAGAAGAGGAGTCCGGAGGCCTCATACTATGCGACCGTGGGATCCCGCATGGAGGCGCTGTCGAGGTTCGCCGAGCTGGCGGCCCTCCCCGAGGCGGACATCGACCTGGCGGAGGCGGCACTGGTCATCGGGGCAGCCGGCGATCCCGGCGTCCAGCCGTCCCGGTGGCTCGCCGATCTGGACGGGCTCGCAGCCGGGCTCGCCGATCTCGACGCCCTGCGGCACCGCGTCTTCGACGAGCTCGGCTTCCGGGGCGACACCCGTACCTACTACGACCCCGAGAACTCCTTCCTGCACCGGGTGATCGCCCGCCGTGTAGGGATCCCCATCACCTTGTCCCTGCTGGTCATCGAGATCGGCCGCCGGGCCGGCATCCCCCTGGAGGCCGTCGGGATGCCCGGGCACTTCCTCGTCGGGGTGCCGGGGGAGCGTGTCTGGCTCGACGCCTTCGCCGGCGGCCCGCTCCTCGACCTGGCGGGCTGCGAGGCCCGCTTCCGCGAGGCCACGGGCAACGGGGAGGTGGCGTTCGGGCCGCACCTGCTCCCGGTCGTGGGCCCCTACGCCGTACTCAGCCGGATGCTGGCGAACCTGCAGGTCGTCTACGAGCTCCGGCATTCGGGGCCGGACCTGGAGTGGGTCGCCAGGATGCGCCTCGTGCTGCCCGACGCCGCAGCGCCCGAGGTCCTGGCGCTGGCATCTGCCCTCGAGCTCCAGGGAAGATTCCTCGACGCCGCCCGGGAACTCGAGAACGGGGCGCCGGGAGATCCATCCACGGCGGACGAGCTGCGGGCAGCCGCCCACCGGCTCCGATCGCGCTTCAACTAGTGCAACTCGTTCGACGAGACTGGAGGTTGCCTTGGACGTGCACTCGGCAAAGGACGTCACCTCGCAGTTCGGTGGAGGCCACTTCACGGGCAGGGTCTGGCTGGACCCGCTGCTCGACGAGCCAGGTGAGACCGGCATGCGCATGTACCGGGTCTTCTTCGAGCCCGGCTCCCGCACGAACTGGCACACGCATCCCGGGGGCCAGTCCCTCTTCGTCCTGGCGGGCACCGCGCGGATGGGGGCCGAGGGCGAACCGGTGGTCGAGGTCGGTCCGGGCGACGTGGTCTACACGCCGCCGAACCAGTGGCACTGGCACGGGGCCGGGCCGGACGGCTACATGATCCACATCGCCACCAACCCCGGCGGCAAGACCGAGTGGGGCGACGACCGGGCGGTGACCGACGAGGAGTACGAGCCGCCGCACTGACGGGGCCGCAGACCCCTGAGACCGGGCTATCCGCCCTACGGCCGGTAGGCCACCGTGCCGCCGCTGGGGGACTGGGACGGCGGGCCGTTGCCGTTGCTGCAGACCGAGCCCTTCGCCGGGGGCGTCAGGTCGAGCAGGTAGGTCACGACGACGTTGTCCACGCACCCGCTGCCCTGGCCGAGCGACGTGTGGCCCTCCCCGACATGGGTGAGGAGCACACCGGAGGACAGCTGCGAGGCGAGGGCCTCCGCCCACTGATACGGCGTGGCGGGATCCGCGGTCGTGCCGATCACCAGGATCGGCGGGGCCCCGGTGGCGTGCACGGGCCCGGGGTGGATGGACGCCGGCACCGGCCAGTAGGCGCAGACGAGGCTCCCCCAGACGATCGCCGCCCCGAAGACGGGAGCCGATTGGGCCGCTTTGGCGGCCTCGGCCTTGTAGGTGTTGACGTCGGTCGGGTAGACGCTGTCCACGCAGTTCACCGCCGAGAGTGCGGACGTCAGGGCGTCGTAGCTGCCGTCCGGGCGCCGGTCGGTCAGGCTGTCGGAGAGGGCCAGCAACCTGGACCCGTTGCCCTGGGCCGCCGCCGCCAGCGCCGTCTGCAGGTCGGGCCAGGTGCTCGGCGTGTAGAGGGCGTCGGCGACGCCGTTGAGGAACAGGGCGAGGGTGAGCTGCCGGTTCCCCACCTGGAGGGGCTGGGCGGCGACTTGGCTCATCAGCGACATGAACGCCCCCTTGGCGTCGCCGCCCGAGTAGAAGGGGCAGCCCACGACGCAGGCGTTGAAGAAGTCGCCGAGTTCCTTGTCGAAGCCCACAGCCTGCGCCACGTCGAACTGCAGCCCGACGAGGCTGGGGTCGACGGCACCGTCCAGGACGAACGCCCGGACCCGGTTGGGGAAGAGGTCGGCGTACTGGGCGCCAAGGAACGTCCCGTAGGAGTACCCGACGTAGGTCAGCTTGTCCTCGCCGAGGGCGGCCCGGATGTAGTCCATGTCCCGGGCGGCGGTCTGGGTGTCGATGTGGGCGAGGAAGTTCGTCCCGTACTGCTTGGCGCAGCCGGCGGCGAACTGCTGGTCCGCCGCGATCACGGCCTGGATCTCGGCGGGGGTCTGGGGATTGGGGTTGGTGGCGAGAAAGGCGTCGAGGCCCGGACCGTTCTCGCAGGCGAGCGGCGAGCTCCCGCCCATGCCTCGGGGGTCGAAGGCCACGATGTCGAAGCGTCGCAGGATCGAGTCCGGCAGCACCTGGGGGATCTGCCGGGCGAAGTCGACGGCGGAGGCACCCGGGCCCCCTGGGTTCACGAGGAGGGACCCGATGCGCTGGCTCTTCGCTCCGGACGCAGGCAGGCGGATGAGCGAGAGGCGGACGGTGGCGCCGCCGGCGGCGTGGGACCAGTCGAGCGGGACGGCGAGCGTGGTGCACTGGAACGCGCCGGGCGAGCAGGAATGCCAGGACAGCGAAGGCGGGGCAGGCGTGGCAGCCGACGACCCCGGTGACGACGGGGCCGTGCTCGGGGTGACGCTCGGGGACGCGCTCGAGGTGGTCGCCGAGGGGGACGCCGTGTCGCTGGCGGTTGCCGTCGGGCCGGACTGGCCGGACGTCCCCGGGGAAGGT
>WNFD01009785.1_pt1 | contig 15244 bp, 10 predicted proteins | sample 5400491 | NCBI WGS metagenome assembly WNFD01 (sample SAMN13153343, study PRJNA577476) | soil metagenome | isolation source: 120 cm saprolite under Douglas fir tree site 2 hole 2 replicate 2 | place: USA:California | collected 2015-04-18
AAGTTGCCGGCGCTACCTTAATTCAAAAGATTGACAAACACTTCGTTCGAAACGGTCAGCCGGTCCGGCGCCAGGCGAAGCCGAGTTCCGTTCCATTCCACCAGACCCTGTGCGCGCAATTCTTCGACGCGCGACTGCAAATTCGCGCTGTACTTGGACTCGATGCCCGCAAGGTCGATACCGGCAAGTTGCCGCAAGCCGAGGAACAATTCTTCTTCAAGCGCCTCGTCGCGGGAGACATCCGCAAGCTGCTCGATGGGAAAACGGCCCTGGCTGACTGCTGCAACGAATGCAGCAGGATCGTGCGCATTGGCCCAGCGCTGTCTTCCGTTGAACGAATGGGCGCCTGCGCCGAAACCGCAGTACGGCTGCCGCTGCCAATACTTTAGATTGTGGCGCGATTCGAGTCCCGGCAATGCCCAGTTCGAAATTTCGTAGTGAACGTAGCCTGCTGCAGCCAATCGGGCGCACGCGCGCTCGTAAAAGGATGCCATCGAGTCGTCATCAGGCAGCGCTGAAGCGGAGTAACGCGCGCCCCCCGTCAAAACTTCCAACCCCAGACGACTGCCTTCGTCAATTTCCATCAAGTAGATGGACGCATGCTCCGGCCGCAAAGTGAGCAGCTGCGCGACCGACTCATCCCAACTGTCGTGCGTCTGGTGCGGGAGTCCGGCAATCAGGTCGAAACTGATATTCTGGAAACCAGCGTCGCGAAGCAAATGAGTCGCGCGAAAGACGTCGTCGCGGCGGTGCATGCGGCCCGCAGCCTTCAATTCGAAGTCCTGGAAGGATTGCACACCCATGCTGATGCGATTGAATCCGGCCTCACGCCACGCGGCGGCCTTGGCGGGGGTGATCGTTTCAGGGTCGGCTTCGAGCGTGACCTCTTCGAAATCACATTCGAATCCGGCACGCAGGGTATCGAGGATTCGCGCCAAACCGGATGGATCGAGACTGCATCCGGGACTCCGGCGATTCGCGATTCGTGCAGAAGGCGGGGATATTCCGCGATCTCCCGGCAGACCGCTTCGACATACGGGTCGTACAAATCGGTGGAAAACACACCGCTGTGAAAGTTGCAGTAGGTGCACTTGGTTTGGCAGAACGGGACCTGCACATACATGCCGAGTCGCATGGTCAGGGCAAAACTTTAGCACAAGGGCGAGGGGCCGTGGTTACTTGATTGTTGGCATCTTGAGATTCAAGCAGATGCCCGCCTGAAGGCGGGCGCTACACAAATCAAAACCCGGTCGCCACATTTCCCTTCAGATGCCGCCAATTATTATTGCTTGTAATCGCATGATGGTTTTCCTAAATTAGAGAGCACGATACAAATTGTATCCGGCATTTCGACCCGCAACGATGAATGGGAACGGAGACAAAATGCGATTACAAGGAAAGCTCCTGGCGCTCGTTGGCTCGATTGTTTTCATCGGTTCGGCTTGTCACGCCGCGACCATCACGGGGACCGTGAAGGACCCTGATGGCGCGCCGTTTCAAGGGGCGTTCGTCCAGGCGCAGAACACGAAGATGCGAATGGCATTCATCGTGCTTTCGGATAGCCAGGGTCGGTATCGCATTGAAAATCTCACCGCGGGCGAATATCAAGTGCAGATCAAGGCCACAGGATACCGCGCTGATCCGCGTTCGGGCGTGAGCCTCACGGCGGACCAAAACGCTTCTTTTGATTTCGCATTGCAAAAGGCCGCCATTCGCTGGAACGAACTTTCGATTTACCAGGCGAAGCAACTGCTTCCCGCGTCGACAGGGAAGGACGTACTTTTCCAGCGATGCTTTGTTTGCCATGGGTTTCAAACGCGTATGGCTTCCGTTCGACGCGACGCGGACGGTTGGCAAGACCGCATCCAATACATGCGCGACGCCATGCATTTCAGCTTGTCCTGGCGATTCGACGACAAGAATGCCGCGGACGTAGCGTCGTTTTTGAACAGTTCATTCGGGGCGGACGCCACGCTGCCGCGATCTCCAGCCGACCTGCCGGAATACAAGAATACGACGCGCAAATTCACGAGCGATGCGATGAACATCGTGTATGTAGAATACGAAATGCCTGGACCCAGCCGAATGCCGTTCAGCGCTGCGCCGAGCAAAGACGGCCATCTGTGGATTCCCAATTTCGGAGTCGCGAACAAGATCAGCAGGCTCGATCCAAAAACTGGCGTTTTCGAGGACTTCCCAGTTCCCAACAGCGGCACGGCTGCCATCCATTCCGCAGTAGAGGCGCCGGATGGGACGGTCTGGCTTACGGAGCAAGGCCCCAACAAATTGGGAAAATGGGACCCCAAGACACAGAAGATCACCGAGTATCAGGATTCGTATCTACCTGGCAAGGAAGGAATCGAAGAAGCTGGATCGAAACACACGGTTCGCTTCGATCCTCACGGGAACGTCTGGGCGACTGGGTATCCCCTGAGCCGGCTGGACCCGGAGACGGGAAAGTTTACGGAATTCTGGGGCGTCGCGGATCACACGTACGGCCTCGAACCGGACAAGGACGGAAACATCTGGTTTACGAATCCCGGCACGGGCCAGATCGGGAAAGTGGATTGGAAGACGCTGAAGATCAAGCAGTGGGACGTCCCGACAAAGGATGGGTACGAGCGGCGAATCGAACTCGATTCGAGCGGCAACGTGTGGTTCGGCGAATATCAGAATGGCAAAATCGGCCGGTTCGACCCGAAAACCGAGACGTTCAAGGAATACAACTTGCCCGGCGGCAAGGACGTATTCCCATATGGTATAGGTATCGATACGGATAACAATGTCTGGTACTCGTCTTATTACATGGATGTGCTCGGCCGATTGGACCCGAAAACCGGCAAGATTACCGAATATCCGTTCCCGCACTCGGAAAATACGATTCGGGAATTGTTCCTCGACGCGCAAGGGCGCATGTGGTACGGCAGTCCTTCGAACAACAGGGTTGGCTACTTTTACTTGACCGGCGGGGCTGCCGGTTCCGGCAAGTAGAATCTCGCAATTCCTACGAAATCGTTCGTGCGCTGCGGCGTCCGCGCCGACCTTCGTCCGTCGGTAGAGTGTTCGAAAAATCTTCGCCACATGCAATTAGATAGTCCCGAAAAATCCCTCTCAAGACGAGGTATGCAGATTTTACCTTAACGGCGTCATTTTGGGCCTCGTCATCTCCGGCAGGCACCTAGTGAATCGATATAACTTATTGATTTATAAGGACTAAGCTAGAGGAAGGGGAATTGCAGCTAAAGCTTGGACGATAACTGATCGAACCTTCGGCACCAGAAAGTGCCTTTGGCAAGGCAATGCAAATGGAGGCGTACACATAGCCATGCGCATACGGAAGACGGGACCTTGGCTCGCAGTAGTTTTATTGTTCCTCACGGCCACAATGGTGGCTGGCGCGCAAACTTCACCGAACCCTGCCGGACAGGAGAAGGGATTTGTATTTTACGAGGATTTTGAAGGGAGTTCGAATGCCGACGGGCAAGTGATGACGTTGGGTTCCTCCGCTACTTATCGCTTCAGCCAGCATTTCAGCGCTGGAATCGGGATCCCAGTCTATTTCGACCGCGCCACTTCTCCAACTGGCGGCACGGTGTCATCGAATGGCATTGGCAACGCATTTGTGATGCTGCACGCGGGCTGGAAACAACCTTTGGTGAATTACGCTACATCGCTGATGGGAACCGGCCCAACGGGTGACACCAAAAAGGGCCTGAGCACAGGACACGCAACGTTTGATTGGGACAACCGGCTTGACCGAGACTTCGGCATATTTACGCCGTTTGTCGACGCCGGTGTGGCAAATTCCATTACGGATACGCGATTCTTCCACCGCCCATTTACATCGTACGGGAATCTGGCACATTTCGAAGGGGGAACGGATGTGGACCTGTCTCATTCCCTGAGCTTAACGCTTTCCGCTTATGACATCGCGCCGTGGGGTACGCAAACCTTGACGAGCAGGCTTGTGGCCGGCGGCACGGCAGGCAATCCCGGAAGCGTCAAACACGGGCGGATTTTTGAAAACACCCATCAAACAACGGGAACCGCAGCTCTGGCGCGTGATAATGGCTACACGGCGGCTTTGAGTTATAGCCCCAGGCCTTACCTGGACCTTGCTGCCGGATACACGCGCAGCGTGGACTTCGCACTGAATACTGTTTCCTTCGGAATTGGCGTCAACCTGAGCTCGCTTTTTGGAAAGCCGACTCGATCGGGTAAATAGAACCAGGAGGGACATGAAATGAAACGCATCACTTCATTCTTAATTCTGTCCGTAGCCCTGTATCTGGGGAGCGGGTTAGCTTACGCACAACATGGTCACGGCCCGGGCGGCGGGATGGCCGGCGGCGGAATGTCCGGAATGCACGGCGGACCAAATTCGCACAGTGAGGCAGCGGAATCTTCAGGTGGCGGACGTGCAACCTCAACCATGATGGCCAGCAAAAATCCAGGTGGCGTTCTCGACCATAACACGCACCTGGCCTCGAAGCTCGAAGGGCTGCTAAATCTGTCCGGGCCAAATGCCCTTGCGATGTTGCAGAGCGACGCGATGGGTTTTAAGAATTTCGGGCAATTTGTCGCCGCCGTCCACGTTTCGCACAACCTTGACATTCCATTCGCTGACCTGCAGACGAAGATGACAGGTCCGAATTCCGTTAGCCTGGGAAGGGCAATTCAAGAGCTGAAGCCCAGTGCTGACCCCAAGAGCGAGACGAAGAAGGCGACAACCGAGGCCAACGAGGACGTGAAAGAATCGGCTTCCTGAGGCGGGGTGGGGCGCTGGGTTCGGCGGCGCCAGCCTCCCGCTGGCGATGCGTGTATATCTATCGCGGCGTAAAACCGCCGGCGAGACGCCGGCGCCACCAACCCGCGCTCCCTGCGCAAGATACGACGGCGGCGGGGCGCATCCAGCATCCGCTGCGAGAAATCCGGCTAGGCCAGGGCTGAGGCCGAAGTGACGCCGTAGAAGGAGAACCACGGCTTTGCCGCGCTCAGGCGACCGTTCACGTTTTTGATATTTTTCACGCCTTGATCGCTGAGCCAGTCTTCGAGCGCCTTGACGCCATGCTTGCCATAGACGGGGATGGCGTCCTTCCAGGTGGCGCGGCCGCAGAGCACCCCTGAAAAATTCACGCCTGTTTCGGCGGCGAGGTCCAGCGTTTCCGAGAACGTGTCGTTGCTCACGCCCGCGGATAGATAAATGAAGGGTTTCTTCGCGACCGCGGCAGCTCCGCGGAAATGTTCCTTGGCTTCGTCACGCGTGTATGCGGAATCGCCCTTGCACGATCGCGTTCCCTTGACGTACGCCATCGTGACCGGGACTTCGACTTTCAAGACGTCCACGGCGTATTGCGGCTTGCTGAACTCTTCCATGCTGCGAGTCACGACCTCGGGCTTCTTCTTCGCGAATTCGATCCCTTTTTCGTCGACTCCCTCCTCGTATCCCACGAATTCCAGGAAAAACGGGACATCGGCCGCCGTGCACTCGCCGCCGATGCGCTCGACCCAGGCATGCTTAACGTCATTGATTTCCGGCGGATCAAACGGAGTGTAGTAGAGAAGAATCTTGATGCAATCCGCGCCGTCGGCAATCAGGCGCGGGACTGAATAATGGTCCAGCAAGTCGGGCAGGCGGCCGGGGCGCGTGTTGTCATAGCCGCTATTCTCATAGGCGAGCAGGAGGCCGGCGTTCCTGGCGCGCTGCTTGGCGGCCGAGAGGCCGTATTCGGGATCGAGGAGGATCGCGCTCGCATGCGGGGTGAGAACGCGCACGACGGCCTCCTTGAATTCCGACATCATCTGCTTCGTGACCGCTTTCTTGTCGATCCCCTTATCCTTGGCGATGGCACTCATCAGCGAGCCGCGCTGGTCCATCGCAGCCGCGCCGATGACGCCGCGTGAATCCGAAACTGCTTCGAGACCCTTGCACTTTCCGGTGGTGAGCTTCATACCGCGTTCCTCCCGTCACGATTTGGCTGCCCGCTGAAAAGACATTCAGGGGTTAAAACCCCTGAAGAAAAATTGACAGTTATGTCGCGGCTGAAGCCGCGACCCACAAACCTTCCGACTCTTTCTGTAATCTGTAGAGCTGCGACCCGCAAACCTTGCGACTCTTTCCGCAACCTGTGAAGCCGCGACCCACAAACCTTGCGACTTTTTTTCTGCAACCTGTAGAACCGCGACGCACAAACCATTCGGGCCTTTTCAGCAACCAGATGGAAGCTCCAATATCGCAACTCGCCCGGCTGAATTCAAGGGGTTCTGTACGAGAGGTTACAAATAGAGAATGCAGTGTTCGCCTGTGGCCATCTTGACGTGTTCGTCGAGCCGGTCGAGGAGCTCGCGGCCCTGGGCAGCGAGAAATGGGAGCAAAGAAAGGGAGCGTTCCTGCAACTCATTGTTGGGCAGAAGCAGGCTGGTGATTTCCCGCTCGTGGGAATCGAGCACGCCGGTTCGGAATCCTTCGGCACGGCCGGCTTTGCTGCGCACGCCGTTGAATTGGTAGAGCATCTTTTCCGCAGCCGTATCGAGCGCGCCCGCGAGGGTCTGGTCCAGCTTGGCAAGCGGTCCGCGCAAGTCTTCGAGCAGGCCTTGCAGCTTCTTTTCACCTTCGGCAAAACGCTCGGTCAACTCGCGCGGCAACACTTCGGCTTCCATTAGTGGGCGCAGTTTTTGCCGTCCGGCGAAGACGTCGCGCACATCCACGTTGTATTTTTTCAGCAAATTAGCGACGTGTGGGGCCACCAACGTAAATCCAGCTCGCGGAAGAATTGCGGGAGCCCGCCCGAGGAGCCGCTTGTAAACAACGGATGTCTGCGCATGATAGGCGATTTCCGCGGGGCCGCCGATGTATGCGAAGGTCGGCAGCAGCGTATCCTGAATCACAGGACGCAGGAGTGCGTTCGGGCTGAACTGTTCCGGATGATGTTCCACCGCCTCCCAAGTATCCTCGAAAGATTCCTGAATGTTTCCGGCAGCGAAGCCGCCATTCCTGGGGCGCATGGCGACTCGCTGTCCATCGACGATGCGGAATACGAGAGTGCTGTTTTCCGTAACCTTGACCTGCGCGTGGAAGCCGGCGTGCCCGAGCGCTGCGGATCGTGCCACGAGTTCTTTCGCCAGAGCTTGGTGCTCTTTTAAGGCCCGCAGCATGGTCTGCCCGGATAGCTGGTGCAATTCCAGTGACAGCGGATCCAGGAATATCAGCCCGCGGCCCGCGAAGATTCGCGTCATGAGTTTCGCGAACGCGGAGCCGAATGTTTCTTCCGGACGATAGCTTTGTGAAATCCACCTGGCGACGTCCTCCGCCGCGGCTCCTTCCAGCATTTCACGCGCACGCGAGGAAATCTCGCGTATGGCTTCCCCCAGCGGAATTTCGCCGACACGACGGCCTTCCGCGCCGGGCATGCCGAGGTCGAAACGTTCGAGAGCGCCGCGCGCGCCGAAAAATGCGTGATCGATCTCGGCCAGGTCGTGGTCTTCCGTCGCGAGCCAGAAAATTGGAACTGCATCCGTTCCATTTGCCGTCAGTTCTTTCGCCAGGCGAATCGCGGTCAAAGCTTTGTAGACGCAAAAGGCGGGCCCTCCGAGCAACCCCACCTGCTGCCCGGTCACGACTGTCGCAGCACCTTTTTGAAGCCTGTCGAGATTCCGGCTCGTTTCCGAATCGCCGCCGAAGGTGGCGTTCTGTTTCCTCAAGACTTCAACAACGCTGTGACGAATGGAGTCCTCGAGGTGAATTTCCTTGGCGGCTCTCGAAATGCCGTTTACGTCAGGGGGATGGACGTAGAATTCAGAGACTCGGGAAAAATCGTTGAGATACGTGGAATAAAGGAGTGTGGTGTGAGGCAGTTCGGCCGGCGAAATACAGTGACACTCCATGGGGCGCTCCATAGTACAGTTCAGACACAAATCGGGCAACGCATACGTACCAAAACGAATTGGATGAACCTGAGACCGTTGCGATTCAGATAAGATTGGGACGCGTCTCGCTTGAACCTGCTCGTGAATCTTCCTTCGGATCGCCGGCAACCCCCCCCGCGTCCAAAGACGCGGGCTACAACAAAACCGGCGCCATCATTCAGGGGATAGACGGACCTTTGCAGCGCCCGCCTTCAGGCGGACATCTGCTTGAGTCCACAATGTCGGCCTGAAGGCGGGCGCTACAAGGATCAAAACCGGGTTGCCATGCAAGCACTGTAGACGCTCACAGTCAAGTGGCAGCTACGGCAGGTGCGAATGCTGCTAGCAATGATTCGACATCTTTCTTTTCCGTTTCCTGAAGCGGAAGCAGAGGCCGGCGCGCGGGTCCGCCGTAGTATCCTCTGCAGTCCATGGCGTACTTGACGCCGGAAATTCCGCGGGCGCCGACAATCCTCTGTGAAGCCGGAATGACGCGCCGCTGGAGTTCGAGCGCCTTCGCGCCGTCGCCCGCCGTGACCGCAGTGTAGAGCGCGACACAAATCTCGGGGAGAAATGTCGCCAGCGCCAGGATCGCGCCCTTTCCGCCCAAAATCATCGAGGGATAGACCGTCGTGGCCGCGCCGGTCACCAATTGGAAGCTGGCGGGCACCGACGCCAGGATTGAGCCCACACGATCGACGTTTCCGGAGCTATCTTTCATCCCGGCGATATTGGGATGCTCGGCCAGCCGTGCAGCAACATCGACCTCAATCGCTACTCCCGTGAACTGCGGCACCGAGTATAGCAGTAGAGAGATTCGCGAAGCGTCCGCCACACGGCGATAATGTTCGACGAGGACATCGGACTTCATCATCGGCTTGTAGAAGTAGGGCGGCAGGACCAGGGCGTAGTCATAGCCAAGCTTCGCGGCGAATTCCGTGCGGGAGATCGCTTCCGCTGTCGAATCCACTCCTGTCCCGGCGATAAGAATGCGCCCGTCTGCCGCCGTTTCGCGGACGGCCGCGAGGACTTTCTCGAATTCAGCCCGGTCCATCATGACCGATTCGCCTGTCGAGCCATTGGCCAGATAGCCGGAAAGTCCAACCCTGTTGTACCGCGCCATGTTTTCGCGCAGGCGGTCCACTGCCAGGGCGCCGCGGTCATCGAATGGCGTCGCCAGAGCGGGAATAATTCCTCTGAGTGGTTTCGTCATAGTTTCCAGTAATTCCTTTTTTTCGCGTGCCTCGTACCTCGTGAAACTAAAGAAATTCTCCCGGTTTTAGTAGCACCGGCTTCAGCCTCTGTAGATTTGACTCGCGCTGGGTTCAACCCAAAGCACACAGACTAAAGTCTGTGCTACTAATTTTTCCGCGCACTTCAGCGCGGATTCTTTCTCGCGAACTCAGTCCGCCGACGAAGGGGACCTCTGGGCGGCAGCCTTTTTTGCGTGCAGCGATTGCAGAGGTTGCACATCGAACGAGTGCTCGATCAGCGCTCGAATCCCGAGAGCCGCGGCATTCGCGGCGGAGAGAGTCGTAATGCAGGGAATATTGTAACGAATGGCGGCCCGGCGGATGGATTTCTCATCATAGAACGATTCCCTGCCAAGCGGAGTGTTGATGACCATGTCGACTTTTCCGGTTTTCACCAGGTCCACGATATTGGGGCGGCCTTCATTCACCTTGTACACGCGTTCCGCAGGGACGCCGGCCATTTCGAGCGCAGCCGCCGTGCCGCGGGTAGCCACCAAACGGAAGCCCAAAGCGTGCAGCTCTTTTGCAAGCGGGGCGACGTGCCGTTTGTCGTGGTCGCTCACGCTCAGAAAGATGGCGCCCTTGCGCGGCAGGCGCTGGCCCGCGGCGAGTTGCGCCTTGGCAAAGGCCTGGCCGAAACCTTTCGCGACGCCCATCACTTCGCCGGTTGAACGCATTTCGGGCCCCAGGATCGTGTCCACGCCGCGGAATTTGTTGAAGGGGAACACAGGCGATTTCACCGCGTAGTAATCCCGCACGGCGATTTCCGCCACACCATCGGTCTCCACCACGGGGAGATTCATGTCGCGCAGTTTCCGCCCGGCCATCAATCTTGCCGCTACCTTCGCCAGCGGGACTCCAATCGCCTTGCTGACGTAGGGGACGGTGCGCGACGCGCGCGGGTTCACTTCGAGGACGTAAACCGTATCGCGCTGGATCGCGTATTGCACGTTCATCAGCCCGACCACTTGCAGGGCTTTGGCCAGCCGCTTCGTGTAATCACGGATTCGCGCAAGAACCGAAGGTGAGAGACTCACAGGCGGAAGCACGCAGGAGGAATCTCCGGAGTGCAGAAACTGGTCAATCAGGACAGGCCTCGCCGGGCCCATCAGCGCGGCCTGAGCCACATATTCCTGAACCGTGTTCAGGTCGTAGGCGATGACCATGGCGCGCCCGCCCAACACATAACTCGGGCGAACCAGGACTGGAAAACCGATGTCCGCCGCGACGCGGGCCGCTTCCTCCGGCACGAGCGCTGTGCCGTTCTTTGGCTGAGGAATTTTCAATTCATCGAGCAGCCTGCCGAAGCGCCGACGGTCTTCCGCGAGGTCAATCGATTCGGGAGCCGTGCCGATAATCGGGACTCCGTTTCGTTTCAGCTCCAGAGCCAGATTGAGCGGCGTTTGCCCTCCGAACTGCACGATGACGCCTTGGGGCTTTTCGCGCTCGACCACGGATAGAACGTCTTCGAGTGTGAGCGGCTCAAAGTACAGACGGTCCGAGGTGTCGTAATCGGTCGAGACGGTTTCCGGATTGCAGTTGATCATCACCGTCTCGTAGCCGTCTTCGTGGAGAGCGAACGACGCGTGGCAGCAGCAGTAATCGAATTCGATTCCCTGCCCGATCCGGTTTGGCCCGCTTCCGAGGATCACGATTTTCGGCTTGCCGGTCGGTTCCGATTCGTCCTCTTCCTCATAAGTGGAATACAAGTAAGGGGTGAAGGACTCGAATTCCGCGGCGCAGGTGTCGACGCGCTTGAAGACCGGCGCAATATGCGCCTTCGTCCGGCAGTGGCGCACCGCCGCGGGAGTTGTTTTCCAAAGCTGCGCAAGTTGCTCGTCGCTCGTGCCCATGCGCTTGGCTTCCAGCAGCAAGTCTTCAGGAACCGTCTCGATGGTCACGGACGCGAGCCGCCGGTTGACCGCCACAATTTCCTGCATCTGCTGAATGAACCAGGGGTCGATCTTGGTCAGCTCGGCCATTTCCTTCGAGGAGATCCCTCGCTCGAGCGCCACCAGCAGCCAGTGGATCCTGTCCGGGCGCGCGGTGGCGATTTTTTCGCGCAGCAGCGATACCGGGGTATCCGTGGGCGCGCGCCACGGCGAGCTTGGCTCGAGCGAGCGAATGCCCTTCTGCAACGCTTCCTTGAACGTCCGGCCGATGGCCATCACTTCACCGACCGACTTCATCTGCGTTCCCAGCGCCGAGTCAGCGCCGGGAAATTTCTCAAATTGCCACTTCGGGATCTTCACCACCACGTAGTCAATCGAGGGCTCGAAACATGACGGCGTTTTCCGCGTGATGTCGTTGGGAATTTCATCGAGCGTCATTCCGACCGCCAGGCGCGCGGCGATTTTTGCAATCGGAAAGCCCGTCGCTTTCGATGCCAGAGCGGAGCTGCGCGAGACTCGTGGATTCATTTCGATCACGATCATGCGGCCCGTGGCAGGATCGATCGCGAACTGGATGTTGGAACCGCCGGTTTCCACGCCCACTTCGCGGATGATGGCCGCGGCGGCATCGCGCATGCGCTGGTATTCCTTGTCAGTCAGAGTCTGCGCCGGCGCGACGGTGATCGAGTCGCCAGTGTGCACGCCCATGGGGTCGAAATTCTCGATCGAGCAGATGACGACGAAGTTGTCGCGGAAATCGCGCATGACTTCGAGCTCGTATTCCTTCCAACCGAGGACGGACTCCTCGACCAGAGCTTCGTGAACCGGGCTGGCCTCGAGCGCGTGCGAAATGGCTTCGGCAAATTCCTCGCGATTGTATGCGATCGATCCGCCCGTTCCTCCGAGGGTGAACGAAGGACGAATCACGACGGGATATCCGAGCTGATCGGCGAGCTTGAGGCCGTCCTGCGCGTTGTTGACCAGGGCCGACGCCGGAACATCCAGCCCCACCTTGCGGCAGGCGTCCTTGAACCACAGACGGTCCTCCGCGACCTTGATCGCCCGCAGCGACGCGCCAATCAATTCGACTCCGTAGCGGTCGAGGACTCCGCTCTCGGCGAGTTCCACCGCGAGGTTGAGGCCGGTCTGGCCGCCCACGGTTGGAAGCAGCGCCTGCGGCCTTTCCACCTCGATGATCTGTTCGAGGTATTCCTTCGTGAGAGGCTCGACGTAGGTGCGATCGGCAACTTCGGGGTCGGTCATGATTGTGGCGGGATTCGAGTTCACGAGAATGACTTCGTAGCCTTCGCCCTGCAATGCCTTGCAGGCTTGCGTGCCGGAATAATCGAACTCGCACGCCTGGCCGATCACAATCGGACCGGAGCCGATAATCATGATTTTGCTGAGGTCAGTGCGCTTCGGCATTGTGGCTGCTAGGCCTTGGCCTGTCCGCGCCGCAGAGCGCCGGATAATTTCCAGTGCTTCATTGTTTCCGCAAACTGCCGGAACAAGTAGTGCGAATCGTGCGGTCCGGGGGACGCTTCGGGGTGATACTGGACGGAAAATAGCGGCAGGCTGCGGTGCCGCAAGCCTTCATTCGTGTGGTCGTTCAAGTTCAGATGCGTAACTTCGACGTCGCTCGAGGGCAGCGAGTCGGGGTCCACGCAGAATCCATGATTCTGCGCCGTGATTTCGACCTGCTCGGTCAGCAAGTTCTTCACCGGATGATTCGAGCCATGATGGCCGAACCTCAGCTTGAACGTTTTCCCGCCAAGCGCAAGCCCGCACAATTGGTGCCCCAAACAGATTCCGAATACCGGTACGCGCCCCAACATCGCGCGGATGGTGTCGATCGCGTAAGTGGCGGGTTCGGGATCGCCCGGCCCGTTCGACAAAAACACGCCGTCAGGCTTTAAGGCGAGCGCGTCTTCGGCGGATGTTTTTGCCGGGACAACCACTACATCGCAATTGTGGTCCACCAGAAGACGGAGAATGTTCTGCTTGATGCCGAAATCGTAGGCCACTACGCGAAATCGTTGCGTCTCCTCGGTGGATTGCGCCTCGCCCATGGCCTCATGCCAGGGAGAAGCTGTCAGCTCGATCGAACCGCGTTCCCAGGCGTATTGCTTATCCGACGAAACCTTGCTTGCCAGTTCCTGCCCCGCCATGGATGGCAGCGCGCGGGCTTCATCCACAAGCAGCGCCACGGGCGTCCCGTCGGTCGCCACCACGCCGCGGAGCGCCCCCATTTGCCGGATATGCCGCACCAGCGCTCGCGTGTCCACATCCCAGATCACCGGGATGTCATGCCGGGTCAGGTACGCCTGGGCGGACTCCCCGGAACGCCAGTTTGAGGCCACCGAAGAAAATTCACGCACGACGAGTGATTCGATGTGAGGGATGGCCGACTCCTCATCATCGAGATTCGTTCCCACATTCCCGATGTGAGGATACGTCAGGCAGACGACCTGCCCCGCATAGCTCGGGTCGGTAAAGACTTCCTGGTATCCCGTGAGACTGGTATTGAAAACAACTTCGCCGCCGCGCCGGGTGCTGGCCCCCGCGGCGCGTCCTCTAAAAATTCGTCCGTCTTCGAGTGCAAGAGTACCTTGCCGCACGGCAGCTTCAGTCAGCGGATCCTCTTTTTTCCGGCGGGGGCCCCTTCGGTTCACCGAGATCGTTCTCCGTGAACGGAATTTAATGTAAACAAGTAGAGCCCGCACCCTCCCGCGGTTTCATTTTTCAGCTTCGGCGAGAACCGGAATGGAGCCGAAGTGGTCCACCGGCCAATATGCGAATACGGCCTTGCCATAAATAAATTTTCGAGGCACGGGCCCGAAGATCCGGGAATCATTCGAGCTCGTGCGATGGTCGCCCATTACAAAATATTCGCCATTCGGTATGCGGGTGGGTGGCAGGCTGCCCAAATCCGCCGACTCCGGAGGAATGTAAGGTTCGGGCAACAGCTTGCCGTTGACGTATACACTTCCGTCGCGGATCTCGACCGTGTCTCCCGGCAATCCCACCACGCGCTTAATGAAAGACTTCGAGCGATCCAAAGGATACCAGAAGACAACGACATCGCCGCGCTCAATGGGCTCGAAGCGGTAGACGAACTTGTTGATAAAAATGCGTTCCTGGTCGGAGATCAGGGGAGTCATGCTGGTGCCTTCGACCTTCACGGGCTGGTAGAAGAAAATAATGATGACGATGGCGAGGCTCAACGCAATGACGAGGTCGCGCCCCCAACTCCTAAGCTCGCGGCGCAGTGGCTGCGTCGCTTCCGGCGCAACGACGGTGCTAATCTCGGCGTTCGGCTCCATGTGGTTACTTCGGCAACAGTTATTTTATACCATGCTCCCCGATGGCGCGCCACTGGAACCAGCATTGGGCAACGTGCTAATTTGGTGTACCGGAGCCCGATGTGCCGCCCGCCCAGCCCCGATTTCCACCCGACCATTGGTAGGAAGAATTATTTGGATTCCGCTTAAAACAGGACTACCATCTCGCTAATGGTCATTCTCCGTAACCAACCAGGGAGCGCTTGCTGGAAACATGCGGCGTTTTGGGCTTTAGCGATTGCGCTGTCTGCGTTTCCCCTCCGCGCGCAGAAGAGCGCACCACCGACCACCGGAGGCCCACCGGGAGGATCTCGAGGGCCGACAGGGGGGGTACCGCGCGGCACTTCCGGGGGGACTCCAATACAGCCCGGTATGCAACCCGACAACCCTGGAGTGTTCATCCCGACAGTGGTAGTCGAAGATGAAATGTGCCTTCCGTGGGAACTTGCCGACACGCGGGGCGCGACTGTGAGCGCGATAAGGCTGGGGGTTCCGTCGAAGGCGAGAAGCGACTACGAGAAAGCTTGCGGTGCTTTCAAAAGGAAAAAACTGCCTGAGGCCGAACAACACGTTCGCGACGCAATTCAAAAATACCCGAACTACCTCGCCGCATTGGTAATGTTGGGACAGGTTCTCCAAGATGAGCAGAAGATGCCCGAAGCCCACGATGCCTGCTCGCAGGCCTTGAGTGTTGAACCAACTTACTTGCCCCCTTATCTTTGCTTGGCGGGACTATTGGATCGTGAGAATCAATGGGATAATCTTCTGACCCTATCCAACCGATTTCTCGGCCTTAATTCTGTTGGCGATCGGTATGCTTACTACTACCAGGCTATAGCCTACTTCCATCTCT
>WNFD01003750.1_pt1 | contig 15243 bp, 12 predicted proteins | sample 5400491 | NCBI WGS metagenome assembly WNFD01 (sample SAMN13153343, study PRJNA577476) | soil metagenome | isolation source: 120 cm saprolite under Douglas fir tree site 2 hole 2 replicate 2 | place: USA:California | collected 2015-04-18
CCAGGCCCTGCGCGGTCTTGCGCCGGCTCGCCCACCCCTCCAACGTCCGCCGCTCGGCATCCGTGAGCACGAGCGGGAGTCTCGGTTTGCCTGCCATACCTCCATTAGAGCACAGAACTCAGGACCGGGACACTAGTCCACCGGCGGGCAGATACCGGCTAGTCCTCCGGCTAGTCCCGGGGAGGCAGGCTGGCGAGCTTGCGGAAGTCCCAGCTGGTGATCTTCGCCGGCGTGATGCGCAGCCAGGCGTGCCGGCCGTCGTGCGTCATTTCCGCGGCCCCGAAGTACTTGCCGGCCATCAGCCGCTCGGGTTCGGCGAGCTCGGGAGGGTCCCTGTCGCCCGTCCGCGGGACGGGACCGACGAGGGCGGCCTCGCCCTCGATCTCGACGCCGTGCAGCTCGGCGTAGTGGTGGCCCGCGTCGATCACCGCCGCCACGCGGGGATCACGCTGCACATCGGCCCACCGCTGGCTGCGGGTCAGCGAGTAGACCCACAAGGCGCCTGCGTCCCAGACGAACCAGACCGGCGAGACGTGCGGCCCGCCCGGCCCGAGCGTCGCCAGCCGGCAGGTCCGCTCCTCGCCCAAGAACGCGTCCATTTCGCCGGTGCTCATCGCGATCACCCGGCCGCGCCGTTGCGCTGGCATCCTGACACCTCGCTTCGTGCACTGCTTGAGACGATAATGGCCGACGAGGAAAGCACACTGCCGCGTCATCTGGGGGCATTATGGCCGACCGGCCGCCGCTGTCTGCCGGGCAGCCCGACGAGCTCAGCCCGCTGGACTACCTGCTGCACCGCGGCGAGGCGCATCCGGCCACCCGATCCGCGTTCCTGAACCTGGAGATCCTGGATCGTCCGGCCGACTGGGGCCGGCTCCGCGAGGCGATGGACCGGGCCAGCCGGGTGGTCATCAGGATGCGGCAGAAGGTCGTGGTCCCGCCCGTACCGACCACGCCGCCGCGGTGGGTGGTCGATCCCGACTTCGACCTGGACTACCACCTGCGCCGGATCGCGCTGCCCGCCCCCGGCTCGCTGCGCCAGCTCCTCGATCTGGCCGAGATCACGCTGCAGTCGCCGCTTGACACCTCGCGCGCCCTGTGGGAAGCGGTGTACGTCGAAGGCCTGGACGGGGGACGCGCCGCGTTGGCGACCAAACTCAGCCACGCGATCACCGACGGGCTGGGCGGAATCGCCCTGTTCGAGCAGGTCTACGACACCGAGCGGGAACCGGAGCCGCGGCCGATGCCGCCGCTGCCGGTACCGCGCGACCTGAACGGCAATGACCTGCTGCGCAGCAGCCTCAGGCAACTGCCGGAGACGACGCTCTCGGCCGGCCGCAAGTTGCTGGGCCGCGCGGCGGGTACCGTCGCCCGTTTGGTCACGCAGCCGGGACCGGTGGTCTCCGGGGCGATCGGCTTCGCCGACTCGGCGCGCCGGGTCCTCGGCCCGCCGCCGGCCGAGCCGTCGCCGCTGCTGCGCCGCCGGAGCCTGCTGACCCGGACCCACGTGCTCGAGCTGCCGCTCACCGACCTGCGCGCGGCGGCCAAGGCGGTGGGAGCATCGGTCAACGACGCCTACCTGGCGGCGCTGTGCGGCGGCCTGGGCCGGTACCACGAGGTACTCGGGGTGCCGGTCGACGCCCTCCCGCTGGCCCTTCCGGTCAGCCTGCGCACCGGAGACGATCCGGCCTCGGGGAACAGGTTCGCCGGTGTCACCATAGCCGCGCCGATCGGCGAATCCGATCCGGCCGAGCGGATGAAACAGATACGCCAGCAGGTGATCGCGCGCCGGAGCGAGCCGGCGATCGACGTGATCGCCCGCCTCGCGCCGGTCCTCAGCCTGCTCCCCGACGAAGCGCTGCAGGGGGTCATCGACCGGATCACGCCGCCGGACATCCAGGCCAGCAACGTGCCCGGCTACGCCCAGGAGACGTTCCTGGCCGGGGCGAGGGTGGACCGGCAGTACGGGCTCGGGCCGCTGCCCCGGGTGGCCATGATGGCGATCCTGGTCTCCCGGGCGGGCATGTGCACCGTGGCCTTCCGGTACGACACGGCGTCGTTCCCCGCCGCCGATCAGCTCGAGAAGTGCCTTCAGCTCGGGTTCGACGAGGTGGTGGAGCTGGGGCGGCCGCGGCCGCGCCCGGCGCCGCGCGGGACCTCGCGGGCCGCCTCGGGGACCCCGAAGGCCTCGGGGACCACGCGGCGGGCCTCAGGCCCGCGGGCCTCGGGGACCACACGGCGGGCCTCGGGCCCGCGGGGCTCATGACCACGCCGCGGAGCACCCCGGACAGGCAGCAGCTGCGCCTGCCGGGGTCGGTGGCCGAAGTCGACGCCAGCCCGGAGGGGCCGAAGATCGGCGCGTTCTTCGACCTGGACGGGACGCTGGTGGCCGGGTTCACCGTCGCGGCCATCACCAAGGACCGGCTGCGCCGCCGGGAAGTCGGGGCTGCCGAGTTCCTCCAGATGATGCAGCTCGCGCTGGAATACCGGCTCGGCCGGCACCAATTCGAGAACGTGATCGAAGGCGCGGTGCGTTCGGCCAAGGGACGGCTGGCCGAGGACGTCGACGAGGTGGGTGAGCGGATCTTCCGGCAGTCCATCGCGGACCTGATCTACCCCGAGATGCGCGAGCTGGTCCGCGCCCACCAGCGCCGCGGCCACACCGTGGTACTGAGCTCGTCCGCGCTGACCATGCAGGCCGTGCCGGTGGCCCGCTACCTCGGCATCGAGCACGTGGTGTGCAACCGGTTCGTCGTCGATGAGCTCGGGATCCTGACCGGCGAGATTGAGCGCCCGGTGATCTGGGGCACCACCAAGGCCACCAGTGTCCAGCGGTTCGCCGCCGAGCATCACGTCGACCTGCGGTCGAGCTACTTCTACGCGGACGGCGACGAGGATCTCGCCCTCATGCACCTGGTCGGCCACCCGCGGCCGGTCAATCCCGGGCCGGCGTTGACCAAGGTGGCCGAGCGTCGCGGCTGGCCCATCCTGCGGTTCAGCAGCCGGGGCAGCGGCAGCCCGCTGGCCCGGGTCCGCGGCCTGGCCGCGATCGGCTCGCTGGGGCCTTTCGCGGCTGGCGCGCTGGGCGTCGGCCTGCTGACCCGGAACAAGCGGACCGGCGTCAACTTCCTGACCAGGTACTGGCCGGAGACGGTGCTCACGCTGAACGGCGTGAAGCTGAACGTCACCGGCGCCGGGAACCTCACCGCGCAACGGCCAGCCGTCTTCTTGTTCAACCACCGCAACAACTTCGACGTGCTCATGGTGGCCGCGCTGGTCAAAGACAACTGGACCGGGATAGCCAAGAAGGAACTCGAGAGCAATCCGCTCGTCGGCCCGCTCGGGAAACTGCTCGACGCCGCGTTCATCGATCGTGCCGATGCCGCCTCGGCGGTCGCCGCGCTCAAGCCCATCGAAGAGGCCGCGCGCAAGGGACTGTCGATCCTGGTCGCCCCGGAGGGGACCCGGCTGGACACCCAGACGGTCGGCCCGTTCAAGAAAGGGGCCTTCCGGATTGCCATGGCGACCGGCCTGCCGGTCGTTCCGATCGTCATCAGGAACTCCGACTCGGTAGCGGGCCGCAACTCGACCACGCTCAATCCGGGCACGGTCGACATCGCGGTGCTGCCGCCCGTCAGCGTCGAGGACTGGACGGTTCGGAACCTGAACGAGCGGATCGAGCAGATCCGCGCGTGCTACGTGGAGCTCCTGGCCGACTGGCCCGCAGCGGTGCGCCGGGCCCCGGCAGGGCCGGGCGGCCGGGCCGGAGCAGGGCCCGGCCAGGCGGGAGCAGGGCCCGGCCAGGCGGGAGCAGGGCCCGGCCAGGCGGGAGCAGGGCCCGGCCAGGCCGGATCATCGTCATGAGCGGTCAACCCGACCTGGCCGAGCTGCTGGCCGACCGCGCGGGGACGGTGGTACTCACGCAGGCCTCGACCCCGACCGAGTCGCGGCTCATCCGGGAGCGGATCGCCGCCGCCGGCGGAACGGACCGGCCACCGGTCAGCCTCGGGCCGCTCGGGCGGCCGGGAAACGGGTACGGCCGGCTCCCCCGGGCGCTGCTCGAAGAAGACGAGGACGTCCGGCTGATCCCGGTCCGGGTCGCCTGGCTGCCCGAAGAACACGCGGGCCGGCGCATGGCCGAACTGGCCGACATCCTGCCCGGCCATGACCCCTATCACCCCAGCGAACGTCAGCAGCGGCGGATCCTGGCCCGCCAGCCGGGCCGGGTCACGGTGCTCGTCGGCGAACCCGCGACGGTCGCCTCGCTGCGGCGGCAATGGGCGGAGACCACCGGCGGTGACGACCCGGCCGACTTCGGCGCCTACGTGGCTCGCCGGGCCACGCTGGCGCTGGACCGGGCCGAGTACCGGCTGCTCGGGCCCAGGTACCGGACGCCGAGCCTGGTGAAAGAGGAGATCCTCTCTTCGCGCCGGTTCCGCTCCGGGCTCGGCACGGTGCGACGGGGCCCGGACGAGGCGCCGCCGTCGCTGGCGGAAGCCGGCCAGATTCTCGACGAGCTCGCCGCGGGCTGGAGCCGCCGGCTCATCGACATCATGCCGGCCATCGGGCGGCTGATCTTCCAGCGGGGCTTCGATCCGCAGATCGACTACGACGAGACCCAGGTCGAACGGCTGCGCGCGGCGATGCAGCGCCACCCGTGCGTCTTCCTGTGGTCACACCGCTCGAATCTGGACAACCTCGTGCTCACCGCGGCCATGCAGGAGAAGGGCCTGCCGCCCGCGCACCTGTTCGCCGGCATCAACATGGCATTCGGGCCGATGGGCGCCATCTTGCGGCGGGCCGGAGTGATCTTCATCCGCCGCTCGACCGGCGATGACCCGCTGTACAAGTACGTGCTCAGGGAATACGTCGGCTACGTGCTCGAGAAGCGGTTCAACCTCAGCTGGTCGATCGAGGGCACCCGCTCGCGCACCGGGAAGATGCTTCCGCCCCGGCTCGGCCTGCTGTCCTATGCGGCCGACGCTTACCTGCAAGGACGCGTCGACGACATCTTGCTGCTGCCGGTATCGATCACCTTCGACCAGCTGCACGAGATCGCCGAGTACGCCGAGTACGCGCGGGGCGGGCAGAAGAAGCCGGAGGGGTTCGGCTGGCTGTACGGCTTCATCAAGGCGCAGGGCGCCCGGCACTACGGCAAGGTCTACGTGCGCTTCGGCGAGCCGGTCTCGATGAGCGCCTTCCTCGGGCCGCCTGGCGGTTCGGTTGCCGCCGATCCCGCGGCCCGGCGGCTGGCCTTGCAGAAAACCGCCTTCGAGGTGGCGTGGCGGATCAACCAGGGCATGCCGGTCACGGCCACGGCCGCGGTCACCACCATCTTGCTGGCCATGCAGGGGGCCGCCCTTACCTTCGGGCAGATCCGCCTCGGCCTTTCCGATGCGCTGGACTACCTGGAAAGCCGTGCGGTGCCGCGGACGGCGAGCCTGCAGGCGCTGTCCGCGGCCGGGCCCGTGCGCGCGACGCTGGACGCGCTGCGCCAGGGCGGACTCGTGACCTGTTACGAGGACGGCCGTGAGCCGGTCTGGCTTATCGAGCCCGACCAGCAGCTCGCCGCTGCCTTCTACCGGAACTCGCTGGTCCACTTCCTGCTCGATACGGCGCTGTGCGAACTGGCCGTGCTCCGGGTGCGGGACGCGGGCAGCGACCCGGTCGAGGCCTTCTGGGCGGAGATTGCCCGGCTCCGGGACCTGCTGAAGTTCGAGTTCTACTTCAAGGACCGCGACGAGCACCGGCGCCAGGTGCGCGCCGAGATGGACCGGCACGACCCCGCCTGGGAAGAGCGGCTCAGGGCGGGCCCGGTCGAAGCGGACGCGCTGCTGTCGGCGATGCGGCCGCTGGTCTCCCATGTCATCGTGCGGCCGTTCGTGGACGCGTACCGGCTCGTCGCCGACGTGCTGGCCGGCGATGACCTGCCGACGGCCGGCGACGGGTCGGCCGACGGCGACGAGGTGACCCGCCGCGCGCTCGGGCTCGGACGGCAGTACGTGGCCCAGCGCCGGCTGCGCAGCTCGGAGTCGGTCTCCGTGCTGCTGTTCCAGACGGCGCTTCAGCTGGCCGGGAACCGGGGGCTGCTCGGACCGGGTGAGGACGTCGTGGCGCGGCGGGCTAGCTTCCTCGCCGAACTCCGCGACCTGCTTCGCAGGCTCGACGAGATCGAGAACCTCGCCATCCGGCGTTACATCAGGGACGCGGTCAGCGCCCGCCCGGCCGAATGAGGCAGGCGCGGTTCGGGACGTCGGCCAGCGGGTTGACCCAGATGATCGTCATGGACCTCGGCCCTTTCGCGTGCGTGCGGCTGGTCGCGCGGTCGACGTCAGCCGAGACAGCCTGCCGGTTTACCCAAATCATGACATATCACTGTAGGTCAATAGCTCAATCTGAACAAAGCTTCGATAATCTCACGAAATTGTCACAGACGACTGCTATCCTGTTCTCATGAGTCCAAAATCATTATTCCGAACGGGATGTGGTGCATGCCCCGCGCCCCGCACCCAGGCTCCTCCGGGGACGACGCCGATGATGGCGCGGCCCCGCGATGATAGCCGGGACCACCGCGGGGCAGACGGGTCGGCTGGAAACGGAAAGCCCGCGGCAAACACGGCGGGTACCGGGAAGCGGTTCGCGGCGGGCATGCCGCTGGATGCCGCAGCGGCGGGTCCGGGGCTGGCCGCGGCGCTGGCCGGCACCAGAGCCGGGGTGGGCGGGCTGAGCGATGATGCGCTGGCCGGGTTCCTGGGCGGCTGCCAGAAGATCGCCGCCTGGGCCGCCGGGATGCTGCTGGAGGGCATCGCCGAATACGCCGGCCGCCGTCCCGATGACCGGTTCCCGGGCCGCGCCGCGCTGTACGCCGCCGCGGCCCCGCGGCGGCGCGGGCCGCGGGCCAGCCCGCGGACCCGCCGGGGTGTGATGAGTTCGCGGCCGACGAACTCATGCCCGTGCTGCGGCTGTCCAAGGGCGGCGCCGCCCGGCACGTCGAGCTCGCGCTGGCGCTGCGGTACCGGCTGCACGCCACCTTGGCCGCGATGCTAGACGGCCGGATCGACCTGGTCCGGGCCCGGATCATCGCCGAGGCCACCGCCGGCCTGACCCCCGCCCACGCCGCTGAGGTCGAGGCCCTGGTGCTGCCACGCGCCGGGAAGCAGACCTACATCGCCCTGGGCATCGCGCTGGGCAAGGCGGTGCTGCAGGTCGACCCGCAGGGGGCGACCCGCCGGCGCAAGAAGGGCGAGAAGCGGGCGAGGGTGGAGCGGTGGCGGGAGTACGACGGGACCGGCGCGCTGGCCGGGCGGAACCTGCCACCCGACGACACCCTGGCCGCGGACCAGGCACTGACCGACTGGGCGCTGGAACTGCGCGAATCCGGGCTCGACGCTGACCACGCTCCTGGAACTGGGTAAGGCGCCCGGAGACGCCGGGCCGTTCGGCCCCCTGGACCCAGCCGCGGCCCGCGACTTGACCCGCGCCGCGGCCACCCCACCCCGGCACCCGCTGGTGCCTCACCGTGACCGACCCCCAAGGCAGGGCTGTTGCCCACGGTTGCGCCCGCGGCCCCAAGCCCTGGGCCGGGCAGGCACCCCGGGACGGACCCGGATCCCGCGACGGACCCGAAGGTAGTCCCGACCCCCATCAACTGATCGCGCGGTTCCTGGCCGGGCTCGGCATCACCCTGGCCCCCATCGCGACCACCTGCCGCGACCACCACGACGCCGAACCCGGCTACACACCCAGCCGCAAACTCCGGCACAAGATCCACGCCCGCACCCCGACCTGTTCCTACTGGGGATGCCGTCGACCCGCCCAGCAGTGCGACGATGACCACACCATCGCCTGGGAACGCGGGGGATTGAGTTGCGAGTGCAACCTGGCCCCGCTCTGCAGGCGGCACCACCGGATGAAGCAGCGGGAAGGGTGGATCCTCACTCAGCCCAGACCCGGCATCATGACCTGGCAAGCCCCCAGCGGACGCTGCTACACCACTACCCCGGCCCAGTACACCTGCTAAGCGAGCTGGCAGCTCCAGGCGAATTCGGTCCGCTGGATGCCGTGCGAGTGGCGGACGGGTTCACGCCTGGATGGCGGCACCGCAGGCGACCAGGTCCTCCGCGTCGGTTAGGCCCCACGCGGTGAGCGCCTCGGTCGTGTGCTGGCCGGGCGCGGGGGCCGACCCGGGCAGCTGGCCGGGGGTCCGGGAAAAACGCGGCGCCGGGGATGGCTGGGTCATGCCGTCGCGGGTGACGTAGGTCTGCCGGGCGGTCAGGTGCGGGTCACCGGCGGCTTCGGTCAGGGACAGCACCGGTTCGACGCACGCGTCGGTCCCGGCGAATGCGGCCGCCCACTCGTCCCTGGTCCGGTCCTTGAACCGGGCCGAGAACAGCGCGCGCAACTCCGGCCAGTTCTGCGGGTCGTCGCGGGCGGGTACGTCGGTCAGGCCGAGCCCGGCCAGCAGCGCGGCGTAGAACTGCGGCTCCAGGGCTCCGACGGCCATCCACTTCCCGTCCGCCGTCTCGTAGACGTCGTACCAGGGCACGCCGCCATCGAGCAGGTTCACCCCGCGCTCGTCGCGCCACCAGCCCTGGGCCATGAACATCAGCGGCATGGCGAGCAGCGACGCCACCCCGTCCACGATGGCCGCGTCGACCACCTGGCCCTGGCCGGAGGTGACCCGCTCGACCAGAGCCGCGCAGATGCCATAGGCCAGGAGCATCCCTCCGCCGCCGAAGTCCCCGAGCAGGTTAGCCGGAAACTGGGGCGGGCCGCCGGCCCGTCCCAGGCCGTGCAGGGCGCCGGCCCGGGCGATATACCCGATGTCGTGCCCCGCCGCCGTGGCCAGCGGCCCATCCTGCCCCCACCCGGTCATCCGCGCGTACACCAGCCGGGGATTGCGGCGCAGGCAGACGTCGGGTCCGACGCCGAGGCGCTCGGTTACTCCCGGCCGGAAGCCCTCGAGCAGCACATCCGCGGCGTCGACGAGCCGGAGCAGCGCATCGGTGGCACGCGGATGCTTCAGGTCCAGGACGGCGGACTGGCGGCCGCGGCTCAGCAGCTCACGCTCGGGCCGGGGGTTAGCGGCTCCGGGACGATCGATCCGCAGCACGGTCGCGCCCTGGTCGGCGAGCAGCATGGCGCAGAACGGCCCGGGTCCGATGCCCGCCAGCTCGAGCACGCGTACGCCGGCCAGCGGCCCGCCGGCCAGCGGCCCGCCGCGAGATGGCTTCGCCCCTGGTCCCGGCACGCTGCGGGATGCCTCCGCTTGTCCCGGCCCGCTGGGAGCTGGCTCCGCGCCTGGTCCCGGCCCGCTGGGAGCTGGCTCCGCGCCTGGTCCCGGCCCGCTGGGAGCTGGCTCCGCGCCTGGTCCCGGCCCGCTCATGTCGTCGCTACCTCCGGAAAGACGCTGCCGATCGGTTTGCATCACACTAGCTTCGCGCAATCGTCAGATGTCGAGGCGGTCCTGTCCCGAGCGCATCCCGGCCAGCAACCGCTCGACGTCATCCCGCGACAGCGACCGCTGCCAGTCGCTGAACAGGCCTCGGACGAGGAAGCCCCCCGGTACGGGCTCGACGGAGGTGAGCATGAACCCGGCAGGCAGCTCCGGCAGGGACAGGTAAAACGCCGGGGATGGCAGTGACACGCGCCAGTCGAGCAGGTACAGGGCGCGCGGCCGCAGGCGGAGGGACTGTCCCTCGGCGCCCGCTTCCACTTCCAGCCGCACCCATGGTACGCCGGCCACACCGACCTGCGGGATTCCGGCCACCAGAGCCAGCTCGAGCCGGGGCGACACGGTGGCCAGCCAGCGGGAGGCGAACGAGGCCGATACGAATGCCTCGCAGTGAACCGGCGCGGCCACCAGCGTCAGCCGTACTCCCGGCCGCAGGTGCACGTGGCTGGCCCGGACCTCGATTCGGTCGAGCTGGTAGACGTGCCATTGGACGTCGCGTGCGGAGATGCGGACCTCACCGTACTGGCCCATGACCCGGGCGAGGTCCGCGCCTTCCACCGAGATGTCGGAAAGAGTCAGGGTCAGGTCATGCCCCGAGAACCGGAACGTCCGCTTCTTCCCGGTGAGCCAGGCACGAGCGGCGTCCACCAGCACGGCGAACGGGTCGCCGGGCAGGGTTCCCGGCTGGGGCAGGCCGATCGAGGCGGCCGCGGCGGAGGACCTGGAGATGATCTCCGTCCAGGTCCGCTTCCAGTCATCGGCCCACGAACGGTCGAAGGGCCACCACTCCGCCATGGCGACATGCTGACACAGGGCACCTAGCCGGGCAACGGGCCGCCCCGGCGGTGACCGGCCGGCGCCGTGGCGCCCCGTTGGTCACCCGGGCTCGCGCTCGTGACCGGCCTGCAGGTGCTTGCCCAGCCCGCGGTAGGCCTCCGATGCGGGGATCTCCCCGGCCAGGACCCGGTACACCTCATGGCAGACGGGCATCTCCACGTCGTAGCGCTCGGCCAGCTCATGCACGGTGAAGGCGGTACCGACGCCCTCCGCCACGGTCCGGGTCGCCCCGAGTACCTCGTCAAGCGTCCGGCCCGCGCCGAGCTGCTCGCCGAGCGACCGGTTGCGGCTCAGCGGGCTCATGCAGGTGGCGAGGAGGTCCCCCATGCCGGCCAGGCCGGAGAAGGTCGCCGCCTCGCCGCCCATGGCGACGCCCAGCCGGGTGACCTCCGCCAGGCCGCGGCAGACCACCGCCGCCCGGGTGTTGTCGCCGACACCTAGCCCCTGCGCGATGCCGGTCGCGATCGCGACCACGTTCTTGAGCGCCCCGCCCAGCTCGCATCCGAGCACGTCGTGGTTGGTGTAGATCCGGAACAATCCCCGCCGCATGACGGACTGCAGCGCCCGGGCCACGTCGAGGTCCTCGGTCGCGATCACGCTCGCCGCGGCCTGGCCGGCCATGATCTCCTTGGCCAGGTTCGGCCCGGTGAGGGCGGCGGCGGGATGGCCAGGCAGCTCGTCACGGATGAGCTGTGTCATGCGCAGCAGCGAACCGCGCTCGAAGCCCTTCGCCAGGCTGACGACCGGAATCCACGGCCGCAGGTACGGGCGGGCATCGGCGAGGATGGCCCGGAATCCGTGCGTCGGCACGCCGACCACCAGCAGGTCGGCGTCGTACACGGCCTTCTCCAGGTCCGCCGTGGCCTTCAGCCCGGACGGCAGCGTGAACCCGGGCAGGTACCGCGAATTCGCGTCGCGTTCATAGATCTCCCTGGCCAGCTCGGGATCCCGGGCCCAGATGGTGCAATCGTGGTGGCCAGCCAGCAGGGATGCCACCGTGGTGCCCCACGACCCGGCTCCGAGCACTGCGATCCGCATGCCAGACCACTCACCCTAGGTTCAGCCTGGCCTTCAGGATAAGGCGCACAGCAGACCCGGGGCTAGCTGACGGGAGCAGCCTGCGGTCAGGCCAGCCTGACCGGCTCGGGTGCCTGCCAGGGCACGCCCTGCCGCTCACCGGCGATGCTGACCGCGACCTGGCCCGTCGCCACCACCTTGCCCGAGGCCGCGCCGCACGCCTGCGCCTGCGCGAAGTGGACGCTGCGCCCGCGCCGCGTGCACCAGCCGGTAGCCAGCAGGTCTTCGCCGGGCGCGACGGACAGGTACTGCACCGACAGGGAGATCGTGGTGAGGCGGCTGCCCTTCGCGAAATCGTGGCCGGCCATCACCGCGCCTGTGGCGGTAGTGTCGAGCAGCGCCGAGACCACCCCGCCGTGGAAGATGCCGGCGTGCGCGCTGAGCACCTCCGCATAGGGCAGGAACAGCTCGACGGCCTCGTCATCCCACCGCCGCACCTCGATGCCGCAGTGCTGGTTGAACGGGATCCCGTGCGCCCAATGCTCGCGGAACCACTCGTGCCGCTGTTCCTGCTCCTGTTCCTGCTCCGTCAGCCCCATCGCGTCTTCCTCCAACCCGCTAATTGAGCTTTATTATATAACTATATAAGCGGTTTGCCAGCTGGCTTCCACGCTCCGGCCCGCCCACCGCGGCGAGTGCGTTCGGCGTCTAGTGGCTCACCCTGGTCCCAGCCGCACTCGTACCTGCGCTCCCGGGTCGTCCTGGTCCCGCCGACCTGCTGTAAGGCCGACCCACAGTCCATGCCTCGCTCGGCCCGGCATCCGTACGGCGTCGACCTCAGCGACCCGGCCCAGTACGACCCGTCTAGCCCAGTCCGGCCGTCTCAAAGCCTCGCTCGTCACATTTATTACTCTGGCACATTTATTCGAGTATCGTTTTCTATGTGCAAATATGCTAGTAATATAAGGCTTGATTCGCTATCATGTTCAATAGAAGTCGAGATCAACATCATTCAACCGAACGGCGGTGGTGCATGCTTCAAGGGCCAGCTCCTGCGGGATCCGGGCGGGACGGGGACCCCGCCCGGGAGTCACGCGAGCCGGTGCCCACCCCGGATTGGATGACCGAGGAGGACTGGCAGGCCTGGTGTGACTCGCAGGCAGACCAGGACGAGCCGCTAGACCCCGATGAGGAGGAACCCGATTCGGCGGCACCGTGGGAATACGACCTGAACGCGATCGTGGCCGAATGCCGGCGCATCACCGCGGAGGAGGCCGCCGCGTGCGCCCGCGCCGCCCGGCTGGGCTTGGTCGGCGGGCAGCCGATTAGCCTGGCGCGGCGGGGCCCGGGCCAGCCCGGATCCGCGCGGCGGGCGCCCGGGGAGTACCTCAGCCGGGCGGCGGGGTTCGCGGCCGGGATGCTGCTGGACACCATGCCGGGGTGCGGGGCGCTGGCCGGGTTCGCGGCCGAGGCCGCCGGGGACGATGACCGCTACCAGGGCGCCGGCGACGATGAGGTCGCCGGGGTGATCGCCGCGTGGGACCGCATAGAGGCGCACGCCGCGGCGCGTAAGCACGCGGCGGTCGCGGAGTTCATCCGGCGGCGTCCCGAGCCGGGCTGCCTCCCGGAAGGCCCGGGACAGATGCCGGCGGTCTGGGATGAATTCACGGTGACCGAGCTGGCCTCGCTGCTGGGTGAGTCCCGCGGGACCGCGGAGGATCTGCTGGACCTGGCCCGTGACCTGGAGGTCAAGCTGCCCGGGACCAGGGCGGCATTCCGGGACGGGACGCTGCGGACGTCGAAGGTGGAGATCATCGCCCGGGCCGCAGCGGTGCTGAACCCGGCCGAGGCCCGCGCCGCCGAGGCCATGGTGCTCGACCGGGCTGGGCGGCTCACCCCCGGCGGGCTGCGCGCCGCGATCGCCCGCGCGGTGATGGAGGTCGCCCCCGCGAAGGCGCGCAAGCGGCGGGAAGAGGCGGCCAGCGATGCCCGGGTGCAGCGGTGGGCGGAGGATTCGGGGAACGCCGCGCTGATGGGCCGCGAGCTGCCCCCGGCCGAGGTACTCGCCGCCGACCAGCGGATCACCGCCTGGGCGCGGGAACTGAAGAAAGCTGGCCTCGAGGGCGACATGGACGTGCTGCGCGCCCGCGCCTACCTGGACCTGCTGCTGGACAAAGACTCCCGGCCCCGCCAGGACACCGCCGGCACACAAGACGGCACCGGGCCAGATGGCCCAGGCGGCGGCGGCCCGGGGTCGGCAGACCCGGGCAGGCCCCCGGCCGCCGGGACCCCAGCCAGTGCAGTGCCGGCCGGGTTCGCCGGGCGGATCACCCTGACCGTTCCGCTGGCCACCCTGCTGGGCCTGGCGGACCGGCCCGGCGAGATTCCCGGGATCGGCCCGATCGATCCGTGGCTCGCCCGGGACCTGGCCCGCGCCGCCGCCGGTAATCCGAAGACCACGTGGTGCGTCACCGTGACCGACCAGGACGGGCACGCCATCGGGCACGGCTGCGCCCGGCCCGAACCCAAGAGTCACCGCGAAGAGCGGGCGAAACGCCGCAAACCCGGGCCGCCGGACGGTCGCGATCCGCCGCGCGGGACCAGCGGCACCCCCGGGGTCGTGGCCCTTGGCCTCGGATTCTCCTTCACGGCCTCCGGCCCGCACGGGCCGTCCGGCGGATACGGCACCTGGCGGCTGGGAACCGGGGCAGACAGGCCCCGCCTGATCGTCGCGTTTGACCCGATCGCCACCCAGGATTGTGACCACCGGTTCGAGGCCAAGGGCCACGACCCCGGGGTCAAGCTGCGGCACCTGAGCCAGGTCCGGCATGCCACTTGCACCGGGCTAGTCTGCCGGCGGCCCGCCGTACAGTGCGACTTCGAGCACAACACCCCCTACGAGGCGGGCGGCAGAACCTGCCTGTGCAACGGCGGACCAGCTTCTATGTCATACTAGCGCATGTGACAGAACTTAGGGAAGCCGATCAAGCCAATCAGCGCACGCACCTCCGGGGCGGCGCCTACCAGCGGATAAGCCACGACAAGGCAGGCGACGAGCACGGCGTGGTTAACCAGCTCGCCGACCAGAAGCGCCTCGCCGCGGCCAGCGGGATCGTGATCACCCGCGTGGATTCGGACAACGACATCTCGGCGAGCAACGGGAAGCACCGGCCGGGCTATCAGGCGCTGATGGCCGCCGCGGCCCGCCGCGAGATCAACGTGATACTCGTCTTCCAGACCTCCCGGCTGTGGCGGAACCGGCGCGAGCGGGCCGAGGGAATCGAGATCCTCCGCCGGGCCGGCGTCTCCGTGATGGCCACCAAGGGACCATCGCTGGACATGTCCACGGCGTACGGTCGTGCCATGGCGGGCCTGTTGGGTGAATTCGACACGATGGAAACCGAAGTGAAGGGCGAGCGCCAGCGCCTGGCCGCCGAGGAAGCCGCCAGGGCTGGGAAGCGGTTCACGGGCGGGCAGCGGCCGTTCGGGTACGAGGATGATCACGTCACCGCCCGCCCGGCCGAGGCCGAGGCGATCCGGTGGGCCGCTGACGTTCTGCTCGGCGGGTCCACCGTCTCGGCCGTCACGCGCGAGTGGAACCGGCGCGGGCTAAATACCGCGCAGGGCCGGAAGCCGTTCAGCCGCCAGTCTGTCACCTCCATCCTGCGCAACCCGCGGATAGCCGGGCTGGCCGTGCTGCCCCAGCGTGAGGACCCCGATGACCGGCCCGAGCTCGACAACCCGCCCCGCAGGCGCAAGCGCCTGTTGCCCCCGGAGATCATCGGCGCCGGCCAGTGGGACGCGATCATCACCGAACAGCAATGGCGGGCGCTGGCCGCCCTGCTCGGCGACCCCGCGCGCAAGCCGCCCCGCGGCGCCTACACCCTCGGCGGCGGCCTGTTCACCTGCCGGTGCGGCAACACGGTGGCCGCGGG
>WNFD01003752.1_pt1 | contig 15241 bp, 14 predicted proteins | sample 5400491 | NCBI WGS metagenome assembly WNFD01 (sample SAMN13153343, study PRJNA577476) | soil metagenome | isolation source: 120 cm saprolite under Douglas fir tree site 2 hole 2 replicate 2 | place: USA:California | collected 2015-04-18
GCCGAGGTGGTCTACCGCGCCTCGCTGCCGGCGCCCTTCACCGAGAATGATTTCTTCGAGATCTCGAACCGGGCACGCGCGCTCGAAAACAATATGTATATCGTGGCGCCCAACATCGGCGGCTACCATCTCCACCCGGACAGCGAGACGCCGATCGACGCCGGGGGCGGGCAATCGATGATCGTCGACTATCGCGGCGCCATCGTCGGCAAGCAGCGCGACACCAACGGCTCAACGTTTGTCGCTGGTGTGATCAACATCGAGGCGCTGCGGCACCACCGGCAGAACGCCCAGGTGACGAATTGGGCCAAGGACATCCGGGCAGAGTTGGCCCAGATCATCTACGAGCAGCCGATCTATCCCAAGAACCTCTATGTCGACAAAATTCCGGGCCGACATGCCGAGTACAAGCGCGAGGTGATCGACCGTCAGGTCCGGCTGATGCAGGAGCGCGGGATCTGGAAATCGCCGGCGAGCGGCTGACCGATCGGGAGGAGAGGCTTTGCCATCTTGGCGCCCGGATCGAGGCGTATGCTCTGCGCAAGGATGAAGAAGTGTGGCCCTCGGGATCAGGAAGGCGTGACCGGCGCCGCTTGGACCGCGGCGCGAGCGCAGTCGGCAAATTCCCCTGCCACGTCCCTGCTCGGTGCTTGTCGGAAACAGCCTAAGATCTGTAAGTCTCTGAGATATACATATTTTTTCCGCCAAGCGAGTCGTTTCGCGGCGGCAAATGCGATTTTCTCCCTGACAGCAGGGAGATTCTCGGACACCCAGCGGGACCAGGGAGGAGCCCATGTCAGACACGGTGAAATATCTCCTCGACGAGACCCGGATTCCGAAAGACTGGTACAACATCGTCGCCGATCTGCCGCGCCCGCCGGAGCCGGTGCTGCATCCCGGCACTCTGCAGCCGGTCGGGCCGCAGGATTTGGAGCCGCTGTTTCCGATGGCGCTGATCGCCCAGGAGGTTTCGGCCGAGCGGACGATCGAAATCCCGGAACCGGTCCGCGAAATCTACCGCCAATGGCGTCCCACGCCGCTCTACCGGGCGCGCCGGCTGGAGGGGGCGCTCGATACGCCGGCGCGGATCTACTACAAGTACGAAGGCGCCAGCCCGGCCGGCAGCCACAAGCCCAACACCGCCGTGGCCCAGGCCTTCTACAACAAGGAGGCCGGCGTCAAACGCCTTACCACTGAAACCGGCGCCGGGCAGTGGGGCTCGGCGCTCGCTTTCGCGGGTGCTGTGTTCGGTCTCGACGTGCGCGTCTATATGGTGAAAGTGAGCTTCGAGCAGAAGCCATACCGCAAGGCCATGATGGAGGCTTGGGGCGCTGAGTGCGTGGCGAGTCCGAGCACCGAAACAAATGCCGGGCGGCGCATCCTCGAGGAACATCCAAATTCGCCCGGCAGCTTGGGGATCGCGATTAGCGAAGCTGTGGAAATCGCCGCGCAACATGCCGATACGAAATATTCGCTGGGCAGTGTCCTCAACCACGTCCTATTGCACCAGACCGTCATCGGCCAGGAGGCCATGGAGCAGCTCGAAATGGCGGGCGACTACCCGGACATCATCGTGGGCTGCACCGGCGGCGGCAGCAATTTCGCCGGCATCGCGTTTCCGTTCATCGGCGCGGGGCTGCGCGGAGGCCCGAAGCCGCGTGTGATAGCCTGCGAGCCGGCCGCCTGCCCGAGCCTGACGCGCGGCAAGTATGCCTACGACTTCGGCGACACCGGCCATCTGACCCCGCTGGTCAAGATGCACACGCTGGGCTCCACGTTTGTGCCGCCGGGCTTCCACGCAGGCGGCCTGCGGTATCACGGCATGGCGCCGCTAGTCAGCCTCTTGCAGGAGCTCGGGCTCATCGAATCCCGCGCCTTGGCACAAACCGATTGCTTTGCGGCGGGCATTCAGTTCGCCCGCACCGAGGGCATCCTGCCGGCTCCGGAGGCCAATCATGCTGTGCACGGTGTGATCGAGGAGGCGCTGCGCTGCAAAGCCGAGGGTACCGCGCGCACGATCCTTTTCAATCTGTGCGGCCATGGACATTTCGATATGCAGGCCTACATCGATTACCATGCCGGTAAGCTCGGAGACCACGCCTACGATGAGGCCGCGCTCACCGCGGCGATCGCTGTCCTGCCCGAGGTAGCCGCCGGTTAGCTCTTTCCCGGTTATCGGGCCGCGGCTACGCGGCCGATCATGATCTTGCAGGTGGGCATTGACGCGGAGGTATCGATCCTTATAATACTCCGCCGCGTCGACGAGCGGAACCCAATTGATTTTTCATTTTGAGGAGAAGCGCAGGTGGCGCGCATTGCCGGTGTAAATATTCCCAACCAGAAGCGGGTGCCGATCGGATTGACGTACATCCATGGCATCGGCCGCACCAAGGCCGCGGAGATCTGCAGCCGGATCGGCATTCCGCTTGAGCGCCGTGTGCACGAGATGACCGACGACGAGGTTCTGCGGGTACGCGAGCTGATCGATCGCGACTTTACGGTCGAGGGCGATCTGCGGCGGCAAGTCGCAATGAACATCAAGAGGCTGATGGATCTCGGCTGCTACCGCGGCCTGCGCCACCGCAAGGGGCTACCGGTGCGGGGGCAACGGACGCACACAAATGCGAGGACACGCAAAGGGCCGGCCCGTCCGATCGCCGGCAAGAAAAAATAGATCCCGCGAAAAATAGATCCCTTAGGGCAAACTCGAACGACGAAAGCGATAAATGGCCAGAACGGCAGCGGCGCCGCGCCTGCGTCGGCGCGAACGCAAGAACATCACTTCGGGTACGGCGCATGTGAACGCCACGTTCAACAACACGATGATCACGATCACCGATGCCCAGGGCAATACGATCGCATGGTCGTCCTCGGGGAGCCAAGGCTTCAAGGGCTCGCGGAAATCGACCCCCTACGCGGCGCAAGTCGCCGCAGAGGATGCCGGACGCAAGGCCATGGAGCATGGCATGCGTACCCTCGAGATCGAGGTCAAGGGTCCGGGTTCCGGCCGCGAATCGGCCCTGCGTGCGCTGCAGGCTGTGGGGTTTGCGGTCACGTCAATCCGGGATGTAACGCCGATCCCGCATAATGGCTGTCGGCCGCCCAAGCGGCGCCGCGTCTGATGAGTAACCGCCTCCGCTGCGGCGGGGGTTCAGGATAATGCCGGCGGCGCTGCGCGGCCGGCTCGCATTGCGGAGAGCATCCGCCTCCAACGACTGAGGTTTGAGTCGTGATTCAAAAAAACTGGCAAACCCTGATCAAGCCGAAACAGCTGTCGGTAGAATCGGGAGATGATCCCAAGCGCGTCGCCACGGTAGTCGCCGAGCCGCTCGAGCGCGGTTTCGGACTGACCCTCGGTAACGCCCTGCGCCGCGTGCTGCTCTCCTCCCTGCAAGGTGCGGCAGTCACCTCGATGCAGATCGAGGGCGTGCTTCACGAGTTCTCATCGATCCCAGGTGTTCTCGAAGATGTCACCGACGTCGTGCTCAACGTCAAGAGCATTGACCTGCGGATGTACGGGGAAGAGCCAAGGCGCATGCGGTTGCGCGCCAACGGTCCGGGCGAGGTTCGTGCTGGTGCTATCGAAACCGGTCATGACATCGACATCATGAACCCCGAATTAGTGATCTGCACTCTCGACAGTGGTGCCAAGATCGTCATGGAACTGACCGTCGAGAGCGGCAAAGGTTATGTCCCCGCTACCCAAAACCGACCGGAGGATGCACCCATCGGTCTGATCCCGGTCGACGCGTTGTTCAGCCCGGTGCACAAGGTGTCCTACAGGGTCGAGAACACCCGGGTAGGCCAGGTCACCGACTACGACAGGCTCGCCATGCAGGTCGAGACCAACGGCGCGGTGACGCCCGAGGATGCGGTAGCACTCGCCGCCCGCATCCTGCAGGACCAGCTCCAGCTCTTCATAAATTTCGAGGAGCCGCGCCATCCGTCGGAGGACATTCGTCCGAGCGAGCTGCCGTTCAACAAAAATTTGCTGCGCAAAGTCGACGAGCTCGAACTGTCGGTGCGCTCCGCCAATTGCCTAAAGAACGACAATATCGTTTATATCGGCGACTTGGTTCAGAAATCCGAGGCCGAGATGCTGCGGACGCCGAATTTCGGCCGGAAATCTCTGAACGAGATCAAAGAAGTATTGGCTCAGATGGGACTGCATCTCGGGATGGAGATCACGAACTGGCCGCCCGAGAACATCGAAGAATTGGCCAAGCGCCTCGACGAGCCCTATTGAGGATCCCATGCGCCATCGTCTCCGCGGCCGCAGCTTCAGCCGCAAATCGGCCCACCGCAAGGCGATGTTCGAGAACCTCGCCGCCGCGCTGATCAAGCATGAGCAGATCACGACGACGCTGCCGAAGGCCAAAGATCTGCGGCCATTTGTCGAGCGGCTGATCACGATCGGCAAACATGGTGGGCTGGCAGGGCGACGGCGCGCGATCGCCACATTGCAGGATACGGCTTTGGCCGACAAGCTGATGACCACCTTGGCGCAGCGGTACGCGGCCCGAGCCGGCGGCTACACCCGCATCGTGAAGGCCGGATACCGCTACGGGGACGATGCGGCGATGGCGGTGATCGAGTTCGTCGACCGTGATCCCGAAGCCAAAGGCAAGGATTCCGGTCCGACCGGCGCCGAGGACGCGGCGGAAGAAGAGGCAGCGTAGTCGCCATCCGGCTGCCTGCCGCGAGGGCGGCGGCAGCAGGACGCCGTTGCGTCGCCCACGTGACGCCGGACGGAACGACGCGCCAAGACTTTTGGCGTATGGCGCTGGTCGATCTCGAGGCGCAGCTCGGGGCTGGTCCGGACGGCCTCAGCTCCGCCGATGCCGCAGCGCGCCGGCTGCGCTATGGCCCCAACACGCTCGAAGAGCGGCGACGTCTTTCCGTTTTCCTCAAATTCCTTAGCCGCTTCCGCAACCCGCTCGTGCTTATTCTGCTGGTGGCGGCAGTGATCTCGGCGCTGACCGGCGATCTCACCAGCTTCATCATCATTTCCACGATCGTGCTGATGAGTGCCGTGCTCGACACCGTGCAGGAACACCGAGCGGAAGAGGCGGCCGAGCGTCTCAAGATCTCGGTGGCGCTTAGGGAGAAAGTCCTGCGTGACGGGCGCGAGATCACCGCGCCCGCGGCGGAGTTGGTCCCCGGTGATGTCGTGCTGCTCGCCGCGGGAGACCTGGTGCCGGCGGATGGGCGCCTCCTCGAGGCCAGGGATTTTTTCGTCAACGAGGCGTTGCTGACGGGCGAATCCTACCCGGCCGAAAAGCGCGCGAGCGATGACGGCGTCGACAGCCCGGAAGTCGCCAGCGCAACGAATGCCGCCTTCATGGGCAGCTCGGTGATGAACGGCTCGGCCCGGCTGATGGTCTGCAGCACCGGCCTTGCAACCCAGCTCGGCCAGATCAGCAGCAGCTTGCGGCGTGCGCCGCCGCCCTCCGCCTTGGACCGAGGCACCTACAGATTCGGCATGTTGATCGTCCGCTTTACCGAGATCCTCGTATTGTTTGTGTTGCTGATCAATTTGCTGTTCCACCGCCCTTGGCTGGAGAGCTTTCTTTTCGCCGTGGCTCTCGCTGTCGGGCTCACCCCCGAGCTCTTGCCAATGATCGTCTCGGTGACGCTCGCGCGCGGCGCCATCCGCATGGCAAAGGCCCAAGTGATCGTAAAACGGCTGGGCGCGATCCACGACCTCGGCAGCATGGACGTGCTGTGCACGGACAAGACCGGGACGCTGACCGAAGCCAGGATCGGGCTCGCGCGGCAGGTTGCGCTCTCGGGCGCCGACAGCGAGCACGTGCTCGCGCTGGCCTGGCTTAACAGTCATTTCCAGGCCGGATTGAGAAACCCCCTCGATGCCGCGATCGTCGAATCCGGCCCGCCGCGCGGTGCGGGCTGGGCGAAGCTCGACGAGGTACCGTTCGATTTTCAGCGACGCCGCGTTTCGGTTCTCGTCGAGCGCGGGGGCCGTCGCCTGCTGATTACCAAGGGTGCGCCCGAAGATGTCATCAAGCTCGCCACCCGCTACGAGGAACCCGGCAAACCCGAGCTTCTGCCGCTCGACGAGGCGGCTCGGGCCCGCGCGGCGAAAGTCTTCGAGGGGGTCAGCACGGACGGATTTCGCGTACTCGGCGTCGCCTGGCGCGAGCTTGAACCGGACCGCGCGCGGGCTGCGGTGGCCGACGAGCAAGACTTGGTGTTCGCCGGCTTCGTCGTCTTCTTCGATCCGCCAAAAGCAAGCGCGGGGGCGGCCATCGCCGCGCTTGGGGCCAAGGGTGTCGGGGTCAAGATCCTCAGCGGCGACAACGAGCGCGTGACGCTGCATGTCTGCGCCGAACTCGGCATCCCGATCACCGGATTGCTGACCGGCGTCGAGATCGAGATGCTCAGCGACGAAGCGCTCGCCGCGCGGCTGGAAGAGACGAACCTATTCTGCCGGGTCACGCCCGTTCAAAAGAACCGCATCATTCTCGGGCTGAAGCATCGCGGCCATGTCGTCGGCTATCTCGGCGACGGCATCAACGATGCACCCTCACTCCATACCTCGGATGTCGGCATCTCAGTCGACAGCGCGGTCGACGTCGCCAAGGACGCGGCCGACATCATTTTGCTGCAGCAGGATCTCGGCGTGCTGGAGCGCGGCGTCACCGAAGGGCGCCGCGCCTTCGGCAACATCATGAAATTCATCATGATGGCGATGAGCTCGAATTTCGGGAACATGTTTTCGATGGCTGGGGCGACGCTGATCCTGCCGTTCCTGCCGATGCTGCCGGTACAGATATTGCTCAACAACCTGCTCTACGCCGTCTCGGAGCTGCCGATCCCGCTGGACGAGGTCGACAGCGAGATCACAGAGAAGCCCGAGCACTGGGACATGCGCTTCATCCGCAACTTCATGTTGGTGATGGGGCCGGTGAGCTCGATATTCGACTATCTGACCTTCGGCCTGTTGCTGCTCGTCTTTCACGCAAGCCAAGCGTTGTTCCAGACCGGTTGGTTCATCGAGTCGCTCGCTACCCAGGTTCTGGTCATCTTCGTGCTGCGTACGCGGCGCAATCCACTGCGCAGCCGCCCGCATCCTCTCCTCGTCACCACCTCCGTTGCAGTGGTCGTGCTTGCGGTTGTCCTACCGTTCACCCAGCTGGGCGCGTGGTTTGGCTTCGTTCCGCCCTCTGGCGCCTTCCTCATTGCCATTGCGGGGCTGAGCGTGAGTTACCTGATGCTCGCGCAGGGCGCGAAATGGGCTTTTTACCGCCTGCAGCCTCGCGGCGGCGCGGCTCCTGCAGCGCTGCTGCGGCCACACTTCCCGCTGATCGGCCGATCGTAGCGATGGCGGCACTCGCCGCACGACTGACGACCGCGTAATATCCCCCAAACCGAGGGGAGAAGGCCGAGATGCTGTTCAAATGCCTGCCGCACGGAGCGCAAATTCCGGGACGTTTTCCGGGGCCGGTTCATGCTCGCGGCAAGTGGTTTACCGTCGACATTCATTGCCACGTTGTGACCCCGAGAGCCGCGGAGATGGTCGCGGGCAATGCCGCAGCGACGCGGCATCCACGCGAGGAATACGCCAACGCACGCACTCGCGAGGTCAACCGACAACAGGCTGAGCGCAACCGCATCCAATTCACCTCGGTTGAAAATCGGCTCGCCGATATGGACAGGATGGGAATCGACATTCAGGCGATCTCGCCCTCGCCGAACCAGACCTATTATGGCGCTGACCCGGATCTCGGAATCGCCACCGCCCGGGTCGTCAACGACAATCTTGCCGAGATCGCCGGGCGTTATCCTGACCGCTTCGTGCCCCTCGGCACGGTGCCGTTTCAAGCGCCCGATCTCGCCGTCGCCGAGCTCGACCGGTTGCACAAATCACTGGGTTTCCGCGGCATCGAGATCGCGACCAATGTCGCCGGGGAGGATCTTTCGGCCGAGCGCTTTCGCAAGATCTTTGCCCGCGTCGAGGAGCTCGGCCTGCTGATCTTCATGCACCCGACCGGCTTTCCCGAGGCGCGGCGCTTTGCCGACCACTATCTGGTCAATGTAATCGGCAATCCTCTCGACTCGACCGTCGCCGTCCATCATCTGATTTTCGGCGGCGTGCTGCACGACCACCCCAATCTCAAGCTCGTCGTCGCCCATGGCGGCGGCTATCTGCCGGCCTATTCCGGCCGCATCGACCATGCCGCCTCGGCGCGGCCCGACACGTGCGAGCAGATCCAGCGCATGCCGACCGAATACCTGAAGCGGCTCTATTTCGACACGATCGTCTTCACCCACCACCAGCTTGAATATCTCGTCGAGCAGTACGGCGCCGACCACGTGCTGATGGGCACCGACTACCCCGCCGATATGGGCGAGATTGACCCGATCGGCTTTGTCGAGGGTGCGGCCGGGCTCGACGATGCCGAGCGCCTGGCGATCCTCGGCCGGAACGCCGCGCGGCTGCTGAATATTGAAATTCCGGCCGCATCGGGTTGATCGAAGGGGAACCGAGATGCTGTTCAAATGCCTGCCGCCCGGGGCCGAACCGCTGGCTGGGCGGTTTCCAGGCCCGGTTCATGCTCGCGGCAAATGGTTCACGATCGACATTCATTGCCATGTGCGAAGTGACAACGCGGCGGCAATGGTCGAGGGCAATACCGCTGTCTCGCAATGGTTTCTCGAAACTGCCGCCAGCGAGCGCAGCCGCGAGATCAACCGGCAGAACGGGGTGCGAACCCGCGTCCAAGGCAATTCGCCTGAAAAGCGCATCGAGGACATGGACCGGATGGGGATCGACATCCAGGCGATCTCGCCGGCACCACGTCAGACCTATTACGGGGCCGACCCCGACCTTGGCCTCGCGGCCTCGCGCGCCATCAACGACTTTATCGCCGACATCTGCGGCCGGTACCCGGACCGCTTTGTCGGGCTGGGCACAGTGCCGTTTCAGGCCCCCGAGCTGGCGATCGCCGAGCTCGAGAGGGTGCACAAATCATTGGGCTTCCGCGGCATCGAAATTATGACCCACGTCGCCGGCGATGATTTGTCGGCCGAGCGTTTCCGCAAGATCTTCGCCCGTTGTGAAGAACTCGGCCTCGTCGTCTTCATGCATCCCGATGGGTTCACCGAGGCTGGGCGTTTTGCCGACCACTATTTCGCCAATGTGATCGGCAACCCGCTCGACTCCACAGTGGCGTTGCACCATCTGATCTTCGGCGGCGTATTGCGCGACCATCCGAACCTCAAGCTCGTCGTCGCGCATGGCGGCGGCTTTCTGCCGGCCTATTCGGGGCGCATCGACCACGCCGCGTCGGCGCGCCCGGATTGCTGCGAAGAGCTCCATCGGATGCCGACCACCTATCTGAAGCGGGTATATTTCGATGCGCTCGTCTACACTCACCACCAGCTCGACTATCTCGTAGACCAGTACGGCGCCGACCACATCCTGATGGGCACCGACTATCCTGCCGATATGGGCGAGGTCGATCCGATCGGCATGATCGAGCGTACGCCGGGGCTCCACGACGCCGAGCGCAGGGCGATCCTCGGCGGCAACGCGGCCCGTCTGCTCGACCTCGAAATGCCGGCGATCCAGCGCTAGAGTGATCGCGATATGGCGATCATGCTGGCAAAGACTTACGCTGCGCTAAAAGCGGCCGGGGCTCCCGAGGAGGATGCGGTCGCCGCGGCCGAGGGGCTGGCCGGCTACGAGAACCGATTGTCATCGATCGATAATCGGTTGGCTCTAATAGAGGGGCGGCTCGCGGCCGTTGAGGCGCGAGCGACAAATCTAGAGAGCGCGCTCACTCAATTTCGGGCGGAGGTTAATGCCCGCTTCTCCGATGTCGGCTCCCGGTTCACGATGTTGACCTGGGCGGTCGGGATCAACGCCGCGGCGACAATCGCGATCCTGGGCATCCTGCTGAGGGGGCACGGGTCTTAGCGGCGGCGCGACCACTCATCCTACAGGGAGGACCCATATGAAATTTCTGACTGATGAACAGCTGCGGCAGCTACAGCCGGCCGAGACGGCGTCGTTTCCGTCGCCGGTACCGACCCAGATCGTGTCGAGCGACGAGTACATGCCGGTGCCGCAAAGCGCCAAGCAGCGCGAAGTCGAGGTCCGGCTCAAGGATCTGAGCGACCGCCTCGCCCTCCGGCAGGGCCTGTCGCGTCGGCGCTTTTTTCAGACCGCCGCGGGCATGGCGGCGTCGTTTGTCGCGATGAACCAGGTGTTCGGCCGGCTCTTCGAGGTCAGCATGGCCGAGGCGGCTACACCCGATATGGCGGCCGAGCGCGCCGAGGCGCTGTCGACGCAGTTCATCATCGACGGCCACACCCATTTCCTGCGCGACGACACGCGGCTGATGGGATTCATCAAGGCGCGCGAAGCGGTCGGCAAGGCCGGCTGGAACAAGGCGCTCGGGGATAAGGAGCAGACTATCGACGATCTCAAATACAGCAACTACATTAAAGAGATCTACATGGACAGCGACACCAAGGTGGCGCTGTTGTCGAACTCGCCCTCGGAAGTTTCGGAGGACTGGTTCATCCCGCAGGAGCAGGTGTTCAAGACCCGCGAGCAGGTCAACAAGGAAGCCGGCACGCGGCGGATGATGGCGCATTTCACGATCACCCCGGGCTGGCCCGGCTGGCTCGACCAGGTCGACAAGGCGATCGAGGTTTACAAGCCCGATTCGTGGAAGGGCTACACCGTCGGCGACAACACGCACAAGGAACTCGCCAACTATCCCTACCGTCTCGACGATGAGAAGCTGATGTACCCGTTCTACGAGAAGGCGGTGAAATCAGGGATCAGGAACGTGTGCATTCACAAGGGGCTGTTCGCGCCCGCCGTCGAGGAGAAATTTCCGCGGCTGCGCCCCTTTGCCGATGTCAGCGATGTCGGCAAGGCTGCCAAGGATTGGCCCGATCTCAACTTCCTGATCTACCACTCGGCTTATCGCTGGATCGGCGCCACCCCGGCCGACGGCATGGCAGAATTCGACAAAACCGGCCGTAGCTCATGGACGAGTGACCTCGCCGAGATCCCGGAAAAATACCGCGTCACCAACGTCTATGGCGATCTGGGGCAGCTCTTCGCCTGGACGGCGGTGGCCGAGCCACGCCTCGCCGCGGCATTGATGGGAATGCTGGTCAAAGGGCTCGGCGCCGACCACGTGCTGTGGGGCACCGACGCGGTATGGACCGGCGCCCCACAATGGCAGATCGAGGGCCTGCGCCGGCTCGAGATCCCGGAGGACATGCAGCAAAAATATGGGTTCCAACCACTGGGTCCGGCCGACGGCCCGATCAAGAATGGGATCTTCGCCGAGAACGCGGTGCGCCTCTACAATTTCGACAAGCGAGCCGAGCTCGCCAGGCCCGATCGCTTTGCCGAGATCAAGGCCGATTATCTCAAAAACGGCCCGGGCCGCAGCAATCTGCGCTACGGCTACGTCCGCAATTCGGGCTGACCGGCGTATGACCGGCGATCGATTTGATCGGCTCTACGCTCGTAATTCGCCGCAAGGAGCAGCAGCTCTCGCCGAGCGCCGGCGAAGCGACATGGCCGGGCGAGCTTTCGGAGCTCGCCGGCCATGTCTCGGTAGTGTTCGCCGCCGGGAGGTTCTGGAGGCGCCGAGGGTTCGCGGAGAGATGACATTAGGCGCAATGCGAGCTCCATACCCTCCCTCCCGACCCTTTTAATAGACCCGAACCGGGCTTGACCTGCGCCGTTGCCGCATCAGGCCGACGCCGAAGATCGCCGTGACGAGGAGGGCGAGTGTCGTGGGCTCTGGGACACCATTCGGCGTCGCCGTCAGTGAATGCAAAAGCACATTTGCTTCGCTCGTCGTGGTGTTGTCGGCAACGAAGAACAGGAAGTTGCTGGGCGGCGTAATGGAAACATTGCCGCCCGAGCTGGTGCCATCCGCGAGCTTCGCACCAAGGGCGGTGCCAGTGGCGTTGCCGGCGAAAATGCCGAGCTTTTCGCCACCTGTAGCAGAATCGGCATTGATGATGAACGAGCCGAAATTTGCCGCAAGAAGGCTGGTGATATCGAGCCTTACAACTTCTCTTCCGCTGGCGTCGATCTCGGGGTCGTCATTGATATCGTCGCGGTTGCACCCGTTACCGAAACAGACGCCAACTCCCATCTCGTCAGCGCCGCGATTGTTGCCTACCAGCTGACCACCCGAGGAAAACACGTCGCCGGCTATCGGCGCCCCGCTGCCCGACTGGGTGTATGATCCCGAGATCGCGGTAATGTTGGGTGCCCCGGCAGCCGTATAGGTGTGACTGGCTCCAAGAGCCTGGTTGCCGGCAACTGTGCCGGTGAAATCATAGGTGATTGGCGCAGCGACCGCACCGCTCGAGATGCCACCGATTACGCCGGCAGCGACCGCGATTGTGAAGACTGAGGGCAGAGTTTTCATAATTCTACCTGACCAGGTGCAGCTTGCTTCAGAGAATGACATGGATAATTAGCACTAATTTGTGAAAAACCCTAGATGCGAAGATAGTTAAGATCACGGGAATCGTAGTTAAGACTGTGGCTCTCTCGCGGTCGACTATATTAATATTCTGTTAATGACGCGCGCGATGGTCCTGGAGCTGGCCCGCCTTATCGAAGTAAAAGCGGTCACGCCCGATGTAACCGACACCGGGCGGCCACACCGCCGTAAACGTGTCACGCGCGACGCGTGGCTCAACAGGCGGAAATCGCCCGCACAGCGGTATTGCAGGCGTCAGAAAACGCAGGTCTCGTGACCGGTCAGACCCTAACGGAGGATCCGACCGGGCCCGAAGTGCGGTATGTGGATCACGTGTTCAGCGGTCGAACCACGCTTGCCCAGCGGTCGAGCAGCGGCAGGACTTCGTCCGCCTTCGCTGCCGGGAGACTGATATTTACGCGGCTGACCCCGAGATCGCGGAACCGCTTCAACCGGTCCGCATCCTCCGGCGCCCCGCCCAAGGTTATCGACAAAGATTTGGGGTTGCGTCCGGCCTCTTCCGCCATCCGGCGAAAGCGCGGCAGGTAGTCGTCGGGGTCGCCGCTGCTGGCGTTCGGATACCAGCCGTCGCCATAGCGGATCGCGCGCCGCGCGGCCCAGGGAAAGGCGCCGCCGACGATGATCGGCGGATACGGTTTCTGCACCGGCTTGGGCCAGGTCATCATCGTCGCAAAATCGACGATGTCGCCGTGGTATTCGGGCTTGTCCTTGGTCCAGATCTCTTTCATCGCCTCGATCTGCTCGCGCATCAGTTTGAAGCGCGTCGCAAAGTCGGTACCGTGGTTTTCGATCTCCTCGGCATTCCAGCCGCCGCCGATGCCGAACAGGAAGCGCCCGCCAGAGACTTGATCGATCGAGGCCACGAGCTTTGCCGTCTGGATCGTATCGCGCTGGATCACCAGGCAGATGCCGGTTGCGAGTTTGAGGCGCTTGGTGGCGGCAGCGGCTGCCGTCAATGTGACGAACGGATCCATGACGTCGTAGTACCGCTTCGCCAGCTCGCCGCCGCCGGGTGCCGGCGTGCGCCGCGGGACCGGGATATGCGAGTGCTCGGCGGCCCACAACGAGTCGAACCCGCGCTCCTCCATCGCGACCGCGAGTTCGGCCGGCGAAATCGAGTAGTCGGTAAAAAAGATCGAAGCGCCGAATTCCATGGATCTATCCCCTCCGTTGGTGTCCCGGATTGCGATCCTAGAGTGCAGCGCTCTTCCGAGCAACGCCGCTTCCCACCGCATCGCGCCCTGGCGGCACTGGATTGCTTCGCTGCGCTTGCAATGACACTACCGCCCGACCGCGGACGTAATTGCGAGGAGCCGAAGGCGACGACGCAATCCGGGCGAGCGCGGCCCTGCTGCGCTCGCCATGACGCTAAGGGGTGTGGTTAAATCGGTGTCGAGGCCAATCAGGCCCGCAGCTCGGCTTCACGGGAATAATGTTCACCAAGGATATTCTCTTCGGCATGAACATCGTGACCCTGGCGGGCTTCGCCCTGATGGGGCTCACCCTCACCCTACGCCGCATGGCCCAGGCAGGCACGCCCTTATCGATCGGGTTGATGTGCGCGGGAACGGCTCTGGTATTTTTCGGGCTATATGTGGGCGGCTGGTCTAACTAACTCGACAACGCCCCGCGCTCTGTTCCGCCGCCCACCGCGCTGATGCGCTGCGATCATGTGAGACCGGCGTCCGCCTCGGTGATTTCGACCTAGAGGCGAAATTTTGCTGCTGATCCACATGAAATCCGGATGCATACGGCTCAACGACAGGTTGGACCTCGCAGTCGGGCGCTTCTCGCGCCCAACCCGCTCGAGATTGTCACCCAACGGCACATTTTCCTCCTCCCGCAATGCGAGAGGGGGCAGACAGAGGGCGGCGCGGCGGCCTATTCGGCGGCCACGGGCTGCGGTACCGGCGGCCCATCCGCCCGTATCTCGGCGTCCCACGGGCCCGGGAAGCGGCCGCGGCCGACCTTGTCGCGCGAGAAGATGTGGTAGTCGGCCGGCCATTCGGCGCGCGGCATCTCGTAAAAGACCTCGACGCCGTTGCCGTCGGGGTCACGAGTATAGATGCCGAGCGAGATGCCGTGATCGGAGATGTGCTCGATCGGCCAGCCTTTCGCCTTGATGCGGTGGTAGAAATCCTTGAGGTCGTCGAGCGACTCGAGCCGCCAAGCCATGTGGTTGAGCCCGACCTGGCCTTTCTGCTGCAGCGGCGCATCATCGCCCAGCTGCATCAAGGCGACCTCGTGCGACTGGTCGGTGTCGGCCGACATAAAGGCGGCCCAGCCCGGCCGGTACTCGTAGGTGTGCAGCCCGAGCAAATCCTCGTACCACTCCTTCGACCGCTCGGCGTTGCGGACATAGATGTTGACATGCTGCAGATACATCGGTCGCTTGCTCATCACGCCCTCTCCTCGAGAGATTACACTGCGGAAATTCTACCACGCCCCGGCGGTTTTACCCAAAACCATCGCGGAGAATCAGGCTTCGAGTTGCGCCGCGATCTTTCGCGAGATCTCGGCCCGCCACTCCTCCATCGGCTTGAAGCCCGGCAGCTCGCGGCAATGGGCCTCGGTCTCGCGGTAGAGCTCATCCTCCGGCTTGTCGAGGTCGATTTCGAAGCCGCAGGGCTGCGAGACGTACCACGGTGTGTCGCAGAACATCTCGATGCGGTTGCCCTCAGGATCGTGGAAATAAACCGACCAGGCATTGCCGTGGCTGACTGGGCGAA
>WNFD01020368.1_pt1 | contig 15241 bp, 17 predicted proteins | sample 5400491 | NCBI WGS metagenome assembly WNFD01 (sample SAMN13153343, study PRJNA577476) | soil metagenome | isolation source: 120 cm saprolite under Douglas fir tree site 2 hole 2 replicate 2 | place: USA:California | collected 2015-04-18
CTATTGTTAGTTGGAATGTGAGAAGTAACTGTTCTACAGTTATGAGTAAGAGTTGATGAGTTAGAGATGGTTAGGTAAAAAGAAAAGAAAAGTCTGGATCGTAACAATAGTAGTGAAGAACCAGCCAATCCTTCTCCATCTCACAAATGAACTTCTCCTTAGCCTTTCTCATCACTTTGCCCCAGGTTCTTGGTGCCAGGCCTTGCATGTAGAAGTTGTGCCAGAGCATCCTGGCTGTTTCATGTATTCCTGCTGCCATCAAGCCATTGATTGCAGACCCATCTTAATGCTCTATGTATTGCATCATGATGTTCTCACCTAGGGCTGCTCTGGACCCTCCTTGTGTGCCACCCTTGCTGTCTAGATTGGAGCTGTCCTTCTAATGTGTCTTGGCATCCTTCCACTCTTGCTTCATCCAGTACTTGACCAGGGGGAAGTCTGCCCTTGAATAACTCCATACATTCTTGTCTTCTATAGTCACACAGGGGTTCTGACTGGCAAGGGATTAGGAGGGGGGGTGCAATCATCTGCACGTGGTTGCTTTGTAGACTTAACATATACAGACATGAGGGTGCTGTGAGCATCACTTAGTTTGTCATGTGTCAACCTATAAATAATATGTAATACTGTTTGAAATGTGAGAAATAGGGACACATACTTTAGTGCATTAAGCTCTTCTCTTTCCCTACACAAGTCTTGTTTGAGTTGTTGATATTGTTACAAAAGTTGTGTGTATGTGCCACTTTCGCTACCCACCAGTCCAATAGATGCACCAAGAGCATTTGGGCCTCCGATTGAGATGTTGGCAGGGAAGAGAAGCAAGCCATCAAAGGGGGTTGTTAAACATGAGCCAAAAGTCCTAAAAGAGGAGGATACATCATTAACTGAGGACATGTGAGAGAAATCAGGAGTATTGTACATCCCATTAAAAGATGCTGAAGCATGCTGCTGTGCAATATGGAAAGAAATAGAAGTAGGGGACATTGGAGGCCTTTGAGGGGGGTATATGTGCAAGTGCTCATAGGGTGGCAAAGATAAGTGAAAAAAAAGGTGTTAGCATTCATAAGTGTGCCCACACTAACACCTTGCATGGGCTGGTGCAGTTCACTTAGATAGCATAAAGTGATTCTGATATTTCCATATTGGGTAAACCATGCCCACTGTATGCTGCTGTACAGAGTCACTCATATTGCGGGCTCTCTCGCTACACAGGTTAATATGGATGCAAATAATAGTGAGAAGTCTGACTACTAAGCTGGGGGCAGGTGGGGAGTGCCAGAGAATGCCACAGTGTGGCCAAATCAGAATGCAGCTTGGGGGGCACACGGGATGCACCTTGGCCACCCACACAGTGCTCTAGCTCCTTTGGAGTGCCTAATTCTAGCATTTGTCAATTTAGTCTGTATGGGGAAATACAAATATATTTGTGAAATGTACTAGAGGAGAGCTACTACCACAAGGAATAGCAGGTGGGCCAGGAAAAGGTGAGTGAGACAAGAAAGAAATATGACAACTACGATGGGAGCCACTCACCCCCCTCATTGTCTGAGATGTCCTCTTCAATGCCTGCCATTATTGCAACATCAAACCCTGGCTTCTCTATAAGAAAGAAGTGTTCGCTTGACCTTCCCTCAATCACCGGTGTATGCAGAATCATAGCAACCACTGATTGAATTGTTTTAACATCCACAAACCTGAGTGCCGAGTCACCTTGATACTCACAAGACCAGAGCATGTTGTGAGATTTGTAGAGGATTGTTGGGTTGGGTTTGGTGTACATGGACATGAGTGTAAGTGCAAGGTCACCTCCGCTGGGACTGATGTGTATAAAGAAATACACCTCACCCGGGAGTATTTCTTCATTAACAAGTATCTATCATATTCATGCTAAGAAATTGAAACAGCTATAAGATGAAATGAGTGATGCACCTTAACGTTGCACACTGTTCTGTGCTTCTCAAGGGGTTTCTGTTTTTCCTTCCATGCACTGTTGCAGTTCTGCCCAGTTGGCAGTTGAAGCTTTGCCTATCTGTGCACAGGAATTTTGCCCTTCCTTGGAGCTGCTGGCAGAAATTCATGCAGGGCATCTGCCTTGCAGTCCCATAGAGCATGTAGGGTTTCCTCTTATGCATGGAGCAAGACATAGTGGTCACCAAGATCTTTAGAGCCACAAGGGAGGCCACCAGCAGTAGGACCATCATTGTCAATGTCTGGGAATAGGGCCTTGAGCATGTTAATGTGAGTGTGCCTGATACTACGTTGTGAAAGATTGGCAAAGGCACTGGAGTGTTGCTTGATCTCCTTGCCCAAGTTGCCAATGGTGTGCCCTAGAGTCCATTGAGATGAGCATATGAGAGGGCCAATGTGAACAACTTCACATGGCAAGTGGACCAGTGAGTGGATACATAGATGGACAAAATGAATCTGAGTAGGGAGACGTCTGCAATAGATCATCTTAAACTCCTGTATGAAAGATGTGAGCACGAGGGAAGCCTCACATATATTAGGCTGAGTAATCCTATGTTGGTTCATAAGGTGCATTCCATGGACCAGTTTGCAGTAGTTTGAGAAGTATATCTCAGAAAGAACATTGTATAGCAGCCTAGAACCGAGACCATAGAGGTACAGTATGAATTCCCAAGCCTTATAACTGCTTATTATTTTCTCAGCAATGTTGTGTGGTGGACGATCAAACAAGCTAGGCAGGAAGTGCAGAGCATTGGCAACAGCTTCGCTATGGTCCTTCCAGATCTCCCCTTTGAGAACTGCCCAGTCCTAGATGGACTTATCATTGGGCTTGATGCAATCAAGAGTGCCACGCCAGAGACTTATCATCAAGTCTGGTATGTTGAGTGCACCGAGGTGCATGATGTCAGACCCAGCTAAGAGCAGTAAACTAAGAGTAGTAGAGTCAGCTAGACTAGAAAATATGGATGCCTTTGATATGCCTGTTACAAGGCATTGCGCACAGTACTGATGATTGTTGGGTGATGTAAGGAGGTAGGGGAGGTTAATGTTATAATGCTCACATGAAGGTATAGGGAGATCTTAGATGTCAATGTCATTATGTGTGCAACCTTTGACACTATAGTTGGTTGGCTTCAAGAGTGTGGGGAAATATTGCTTTCCATAAACTTCACAATGCCCAGGCATGCCACAGTAGAGGTGGCAGCCATGCTTGCTATGGTAGCCTACAAGACTTGTAACATGCATCATACCAGGGCCATCAGCTGTCATCAATATGAGGAATACTTTGGCATGTAGTGTGCATCAAATTGAAGCATCCCACACCACTAGTCCTTCTCTCTAAAGAGCAGCGATATGCTAAAGTCCTGAAAACAAGAAAGAATCCATGTTCTTGGGGTTATTTGGCCCAGGAATAAACCCCCCAATAAAAACATGCTTTTTCTTGTATCATCTGTTGGGTGTGAGATTCAATAAGACCCATATGTAAATTCAGCATGCAGACAGCTTCTTGGCATAAAGCTGTATGCTGTTGATTAAGAATATAAGAACAATATTGTCCTTGCCAATATGCCCATCTTGGAATGCATTGATCAGATCCAAGCCATGGAGAATGTTGGTATATTTATCCAGGTATCCCTGGTCTTCTATTGTAGAGAGGACCTGCACTCTCTCTTTGCATAAATAGTGCACATGGCTTGTGCTCTCTGGATTTCAGTATAAGGCCTGTAGCTATAGTCCAATAAGGATGGTATAGAACTTCTAGCAGGTGATCCTTTTTGCCCCTAAGCTTGCTTCAAGGCAAAGATTGTCATACCAAGGCTCAGAGCACATAGAACAGGATTCAAGATTAGTAAAGGGACTGGTGTATGTGATGCACAAATTGACACACATGTGATGTATGACAGACTCTATGCCAGTCAAGTCTGTGACTATGTGCTTAGTTCTATAGTATATGGGTACATCAGCTTTGGGAAAGCACTCGAGTACAGTAGTGTGGTTGATCTTATAAGTCTTGTCTGAAGGGTTTCTGAGGTATAACTTGATTGCTAGTCACATGTACTTGTTTAGTTCAGGCTGATCATAAGGTGGATTGCAAAGGCATTTGGTTGTCTCGATGGAGAGCCTGAGACTGGAATCATCCAGAGTGGTGGCCTGAAGTCCCTTGATGAACTCTATCATTAGCTTCAGAGAATTGAGATTAATAATATCCTAGTCCCAAAGGTTCTAGATAATGTCTACTGGAGTGTTGTCTGCATTGGGAGTGGGAGGGCCAAGATTGTTAAGTGGCCGAGATAGGGTCTCCTCAGGTGACAGGTGCATCTTATCCAGATAGTTATCTATGCAATCAGGCATATCTGAGTCATTAACTAGAGGACTATGCATAGCCAAGTTATCATGTGATTGAAAGTTTGTAAGTGGCCCATTAGATGCAGCATCCATATCAGCTGCCATTCCCAACGGTACATCAGGCTCTACAGATGGCCCAGAGTACAAAGATCCACTAAAGTTCTAGTACAACCAATCAGTGTTATCAATTTTAGTCACCCAAATATGCACAGACAGCAAGGTTTTCATAGCCAAGCTCATCTGGCAACCAATGTGTTTGTTCATTCTGAAGTCTAATTCTGGAGTCCATTGTTTAGTTGGAGGGTCCATCTAAATGCCTGTGAGAGGTCTGCAAGACACCGGATAATGAGGCATGTATGATAACCGTTAAGGAAGCTTTGCATTTCCACAGAGAATCCTGACATAGGGTTTTGATAAAGCTTGTGATGAAAATACATTGCTTTAGTGACTTGTCTATGCATGCTCTTGCATATTTTGTTGCAATCACAGTAATAGACCTTCAGCATTTATTATAAGATGTAATCTAGGAAATACCTAGCAAGGAGGGAAGGGTTGTTAGGGGGGAAAGGGAGTAGTGATGAGGAGAGCAAGGACTTATAGAAGTAGGCTACATAGAATAGCCTGAGATCTGGCACAGCCAGATTGCACCCAGGAGGGGGGGCTATCTAGGGCCCACAGATGCACTATAGAGGGAGCTTAATATATGTGGTTGTGCTGTTGGATTCTATTAATAAAGGCAATTCTCACCCTACGCATATAGATTTGTGTAGTAATGCTTAGATCTCCCTCAATAATATCTGATTAAAATAATTTATTATAAAATCCTTTGATATATTTTCATCTTCAATTTTATTACACATTATTTCACAGATTTCCCACTGGAGTTCATTTACTATAATGCATTAGCAAAAAAAAACCTGCTTGCACATGTACTTACTATGCCTTACTATGCCCTACTGGCACTTGTAAGGTTTTTGTAAGGAAATTTTCTGTAAGGTTAGTAAGCTAGGTCAACATCTTACAGTAGACTTACAACTGACTTATTTAATGACTTATCTTTCTTACAGCAAAGTGTAACTTGCAGCCTACCCTGTAGTATTACAAAAACTTGCCAGACATCTTGTAATTCATCTTGAAATGCTTATAGTGCTTGCATTATAGTCAATAGGATTCAATAAATATATTCCTACTATTATATATAGGTATAATAGTTCTACATATGCTATAAATTATAGTTAGTGGCCTAGATGCCAACACCATCTAGTGAAAATTATGGGTGGGCCAGCCCACATGGGTTTCTAGTCCAGATGATTGCAGGCATGGCCTTGGGCTGAGATATTGCCACCTGAGCACCACCTGTGCCTATACCTTAGGTTGTGCAGGTTTTTTTGCACACACTGGTAATTTTAAATCTCTGTACCACTTTCTAAAATGGTGGATCACATTCAGATTGCCCTTCATTGTCAATGCTTTCAGCCATATTTTAGCAGCATCTTCTTTATGGCAACTTTAGAATTATGCCATCTCTTATGTTTTCTTATCCACCACTGGCCACCTTTCCTTATGGTGAGTTCTGGGGCCCTACAAGATGTTGGGTTGGGTGAGTTAGGCTGCTGGTATGTTTTCTCATTTTCTCTTTCATTTTTTTTCTTGCTAACTTTCTTTTTTGCAGCCTAGTCACTACACTTTACTGCTCACTGATGGACATGACCACCCTTTCTCCTAAGGGCCCACTAGGCCTCACTACTGGCTGCAATAATGGCGATGACACATGACAATGCTGACATGCCCTCTCATCACTGCATATGCCATGTTGCTATGCCCCTTGTGGCTGCACACACCACATCATCTTCCCTTTATAGCTGCATGCACCACATTGCCTTGCCCCTCATATTGCTGTGCCCCTCATGGCTGCATACACCACATTGCTGTGCCCCTTATGGCTGCATGCACCATGTTGCTGTGCCCCTTATGGCTACATACACCACATTGCTGTGCCTCTTATAGCTGCATGCATTATATTGCTGTGCCCCTCATGGCTGCACACACCATGTTGCTCTGCCCCTTATGGCTGCATGCACTACATTGCTGTGCCCCTTATGGTTGCACACACCATATTGCTGTGCCTCTCATGGCTGCATACATCATTTTGCTATGCCCCTTATCCCCTCATAGCTACACACACCACATTGCTATGCCCCTCATGGCTGCATGCACCACATTACTATGCCTGCATTACCATGCTTCTTGCATCAGCTTACCCTCTGCTTGTACTTTTTCTTTTTTCTTTTGCAGTCTAGTCACTGTACTCTTACCATCCTTGCCAATAGATGTGTGGCCACCCTCCCCCTCCAGGGCCTACCATAGTGCAACCACCAACCATAACAATGATGCTACCACAACAATAACCATGGCTGCAGCATTATGTAGCATAATAATAGCCACCACAACCATAATACCACATGGTGTGATGACTATAACCACAACACCATATGTGGTATATGACTATGACTGTGATAACAGCACCACATGGCACAACAACAGTGACTGTGACACTACATGTGGCATGGCAACCACAACCACAATATAATGCAGCCCAACAATAGCACCTGTAACACTATGTGCAGTGCAACAACAGCAACTGCAACACCAAACACAGCATAACAACAGCAATCATAATACCACATGTAGTGTGACAATTGTGGCTGTAACCACAACATCATGTAACATTACATTGTTATAACTACTCTTTGATTACTTGTCTTATCTTTTTTTTGTTACATGTTGCAAGTGTTGGAAATTATTGTCCTATTTACTTATATCTATATGTGTTAAGGCCATAGCAGGCCTTTTGGAATCTTGCATGATAAGTTGCTAACTAAGCATGATGCCTTGCATGTTGCCAGACTGGTTGCTCCCAAATCAGGTAAGTACAAAATATCTAATTCCTGAGCAAAGCTTATAATAAAGTCACTATAGCAAAGCTTATAATAAAGTCACTATAGCAAACTGCCTCAAAGAAGGCACAGTTTCTACAATATCATCACAATAAATAGCAATGTTAGAATGAAGGCTCTACAACTCTGAAGAGAGCAGAGACTGAGATACTACAGGCAAAGAAGTATTTGCCACTGTAGAGACTTTTTAGAGATAAGATAATGATGCTGTAATTTCAGATCAAGTCAAGCTTAAGGCTTAACTTATATAGAATAGGCACTTTATATAGTACATAAGTCAGACCTGAGACACTCAAAGGAGTGCCCTCTGCCACAAACTTGCAACCCTGGATTAAAGTGGAAACCCAGCTTTTTAGAAAAGACTGCTGCCTATTATTTAGTAATGGGCAAGCTGTGGCTTTTGTGGAATAAATAGGTTTATAGCTATTAAGCCTCATATTCTAACTAACTATAAGTGGTTAAAGAAAGATAGCAAAATAAGAAAATAATCTAAGAGGAACTTGAAGGGTCAAAAGAAATGTAACAATATGCTAGTGATGGCTTGAAAGCCCATAACCCTCCATGCCTGAGGAAACATAGGATCCCACAGGGGTTCTACAACCATAGCTGTAAAGTTCCTATGCCTATGACTTTAGGTACAGTTTTTTGTGGGCAAGGGTATAGGTGGCTTAAAAAAACCCTAAGGCCATCTGTGTAGAATACCAACACCACCACAGTCACATAATGCTAGAGCACAATAGTGATTAGTTGTGATTGCATCATGTAGCAGAGGTAGAAGCAGCAGTGGTGATGGTAGTCATGTTATGGTTGTGTGGCATCACGGTCATGTAACATGGCAGCAGTTGTATTGTGGTCTTGTGGTGTAGTGGTGGTTGTGTTATGGTTGTGTAACATAGTGGTGTTTGCATTGTGGTCTTGTAGCATGGTAGTGGTTGTGTCATGGTTGTGTGGCATAGTGTTATGCTTCTAACCTTAAATTAAAACTCAAAACTCTCTTTCTATTATTCCTCTTTTCTTATCTAATCTCTGAATCTGATCTCTGATTGATGGCTTCACCTTTTTCCTATCTTATCTATAATCTCTAATTGATAGCCACTTATTTGATCAACTAATTGATGGCAACACATTTTGTTTATCTTTTCCCCTATTTTATATTCTACAAAAATCCCCATCAGGCACTGTCAGAGGTACCTAGTTAGAATTATAAAAGGCCTGTAATTTTAACAGTCAAGCCTTAAGCTTGACTTAGTCTGCAAATCACAGCCATTCTTATCTTATCTTATCTTATCTTTAAAAAAACCTCACCCAGTGTCAGCTAAACAAACCTCTAACACTATCTTTACTCTTAGCAATCCTCTTAGAGCTCTATAGCTCTAATAGTTACTTAACCTTTTATTATAATAATATATTAGAGACTATACCTTCTCTAAGATAGTTTGCAACCCTTACTGTATCACAAACTCTAGTTAGACATCAGGTAATCAAGAATTACCTTATTTAGAAGTACCTAGTCTGATGATGCGTCCAATGCTCAGCTTAGTCAGCACCTGTGTGCACAACTTTCTTGAAGGCCTACTGTAGCCTTGACATATGGTGGCAGTTGTATTATAATTATGTGACATAGCAGTGGTTGTATTATGGTAGTTACATCATCAGATCATTACATCACTTGGCAGTGGCAGTGGCAGTGGTGGTGTCATCATGTTCACATTATGGTGGTGGTGATGATAGATACATTATCATGTTACATTGCATGGAGGCAGATGGTGATTGTTATTATTGTTATGCTCTAAGCTAGGCATAAGATAGTCTAATATAGATGTAATAAGTCATGCAAGGCAGTAATGGGATAGGAGTGCTTTGTAGGGAACAGAGGTCCACTATACAATGGAGGCGATACTAAATCAAGCCCACACCTGAGTGTGGTCACTTTAGGGTGCTTTAAATGGATAAGAAGAAAGGGGCAGAGGATAGGGTCACTATCTAAAGGTCAATAGCTTGTCTAAAGATAAAGTGCTAGCTATGAGTCTGAATAGAAGTTAAGAGATAAAATGCAGGCCTCACTGCTAGCAGCCTTAAGGGCACTTTACTAGACAGAAATCAAAGGGAGGAAGACTACTGCTTGGATTAGGGATTAAGTTAGGCTTAAGGCCTTAGTGACCAACTCAAGGGTCTTATATATAGGAGGAGGCTCTACCATGTACTAATTGGGAACAAGAGTGAGCCCATAAGAGGTAAGCTAAAATGGTAAGTAAAACATAAGTGAAACATGTGCTAATAATAGCTAAAACATACAAAGGAACAATAAGAAGGGAAAACAATGGTGAGCCAATAAGGGGTGAGCTAAAATGCTAAGGAGTTAATAAGTTGACTTAGAGTGTCATGCCCATTAGCAAAAAGAAACCTAGTTACAACTGCCTTATTATGCCTTATTATGCCTTATTGAGCTAATAAGGCATAACAAGGCATAATAAGGCAGTTGTAACCAGGTTTCTTTTTGCTAATGGCCCTCTAACCACTAAAATGCATTTTTCACCTTTTCTTTAACTTACCTTCTAATCTATCTCCTTTTAGCTTAGTCTGCCTACAAATATGATAAATAGGTTAATTTAGAAGTTCAGCCATCAATCATTGATGGCTGCATATCTTTCACAAAAGTTATGTATCTTATTTGTAGCATTTCAAATAGAACTGGAGTCCTCAAAATCTACAGTTCAAAGTAGGATTTTCTAATATCTAAGCTAGCCAGAATTTGGACCTTCAACTGCTCCCTCAAAACTCAGTCAAATCCAATAAAACATAGTGCATTGTAATCGCATTTTAAAGTAGAATAATACCTATATATTACTTTTTTTTTAAATAAATAAGTGCCTGAGTTTCTGACTGAAAATTGAAATAGATTTCAAAAAACCCACTTTCCTATGCTCTGAAACACTATATAGACTCAAAACCAGTCTAAAATGAATATTTGCAATGATCTTACATATTAGAATGTCATTTATTAAGGTTTAAAGTGGGCACAAGGCAGACATGCAGGTATGTGCTATATGTGCATACTGAGGTTTATAACCTTCCTTATTTGTACATACTAGGCTGTGAGTTACCATAACCTGTTATCTATGTGGCTATCTGCATTGCACATAGCATATATAACCCTTGTGCCTCTGTTCTGCATTCCACATATTTATTAAAACATCTAAATTAGATTTATTTTATTCATTAAATCACAATTTCCAGTTCTACATGAGCACCTAAGTACTAAAATTGGCCCCAAAAATTGAAATAAGCACCCAAAATACCAAAATCTCAGAATTGGCATATTTTCCCCACTTTCTTGCCTAGATTTCAGCCATTTGGCCTGGTGCTCAATAGTTCTGTTCTTACATATGTGATGGAAAATTCTGCTTTGAACTGTAGTATATAAGGAGCCAATAGTTACTGTAGGAAAACTAAGCTTAGCTTAGTTTTATAATTACAGCTATTATCCTATCTCTTAAAATCCTTGCATAGTGTCAACTACTCAGCTGCCACTATCCTCTATTATAGAAGAGTTCTATAACTCTTCTTCTAATCTGACTTTGTATTGTTTTGGGAATATCCCTCTTGAAAATGCCCTTGAAGGATTGCTTAGTCAGCAATTCCCACAGAGATTCCCTAAGGCCTGCTGTAGCCTTAATATAGAGAATATAAAGTACTCTAGAGGAGTTAATAAGATAATAAGTCTATGGAAATCTAATAGGTGCGGTGATTACCACTATGAGGGTAGTATCATGCCTTTAACCACTAATACTTATTTTTTACAATTTTTATAACTTATCTCTTTCAGTTTAGCTTACTTAATTTGATTGATAGCTACAGATCTATAAAATAGGTTAATACAAAAGCTCAGCCATTAATGATTGATGGCTGCAGATCTTTTATAAAAGTTAGGCATCTCTTTTAATAGTATTTTAAAAAGGACTGTTAGAAGTCTCTAAAATGTAGTATATAAATAGCCTGTAATTACTAAAGAAGAACCAAGCTTAGCTTGATTCTGTAATCACAGCCTATCATCTTATCTTATCTCTAAAAACTCGCACTCAGACAGATAATACTCTATTACTGGCTATAATCTCCTCAATCCCTTTAGAGCTCTATAGCTCTAATCTTAATCTAACCTTTTATTGTAATAACATGGTGGGCATAGTGCCTTTACTAAGGCATTTTGCTACACTTGCTTTGACACAAACTTTGATAGGCATCAGATAATCAAGTATTATCTGATTTGGGAGTATCCAGTTTGACAGCATGTCTGATGCTCTGCTTAGTCAGCACCAGCATGCACAAGACTCTAAAGGCCCACTGTAGCCTTATATTGTGTCCCTCTGACCCAATACTTCATCTTCACCCTAAAACACTTTTCTTATCTTTCTTTTCTGTCTGTTTCTTAATTAGGTTTAGCTCTGAGATTCCATCAGAGATTGATAGGAGTAAGGTGACTTATGATACAAAAGTAAAAGTCCAACCATCAATTTGTGATGGTTGGTCTTATTTCCAAAAAGCTATATTTCCTACTTATTTAGGCTTATGTAACAAACTGACAGGGGTTCAGAGAAGGGGTCTCTAGGGGTAGTACAAAATAGTATATAAGTTCTGTATTTTAGCTAGCCAAGTCTAAGCTTAGCTTGGTTCCAAAATCATAGCATTGGTTATCTTATCTTTGAAAAACTTGCCACAGATCTGATCTACATCTGTGGCTCCTCTATCTTCTCTTACTATAGAGTTAATTAACTCTGATCTTAATCTTACCTTTTATTATAACAACTGTATAGGCTCTGTGCCTACTTTAAAACAGTTTGCTGCATTAGCCTTAACTTAAGTTTTGGTCCATAAGCAAGTCTTTAAAGAGTTGTGCTTGAGAGAATATTCAGTTCAAAGACATTGTAGATGTAGTGCTTAGTTAGCGACAACGTCCAAAAGTCCTTTGGCCTACTGTAGCTATAATACCTTAACAGGTAGTGTGCCAAGCACATGTGCTTAATGCAAAAGCATGAGTGTTTTAGAGTGCATGTGTAAGTTATATAGGGTTAGGCTATAAGCTAGAGAGTAGAGGAGTTAGAGTCTTGATAATAGGGATAGAAGTTAGTGAAATAGTGGGAGGTATAGGGCCAAGGACACATAAGGGATGCAAGGTTGAAGGGTTTAGGTTTAAGGTGAGGGAGGATATTAAGGGGGTGAGCAGGAATGGTAACAGAAGGTTTAGAGGGAGAGACAACAGTGGTAGAGAAGGAGAGTGAGGACAAGTATAAGGGTGTATATAAGGATAAGGGATAAGAAAAACAAAAAGGGGTAGGGTTAGATTATAACACCACCCTCTCCTTAGATTGGCTGATGCCACTTAGCCACATTTTAACCTTAGAAGAGATTGGCAAAGGCTGTGTAGCTGACACAGCTGCTAGGAGGTCTAGGTTTATAGTTATAACAAGTGAGGTTAAATCTACAGAGGTACAGTGGAAGCAGGCTGGGGGATCAGAGTCTTAGCCCTTATTGGGATTGGGTGGGTTAGTCTTCTAGATGCAGACAGAGCACTAAGTAATCTGTCTCCCACTTTTTCTATTCTAGTATTGGTGGCATTGTTGAGGGAGGCTGCACCTCACTTTAACCTAGTAGTGCCTCTTATAGGCATTGTAAGAGCCAAGACATTAGCAAAAAAAAACCTGCTTACAACTTCCTTACAATGCCTTATTATGCCTTACTGAGTCAGTAAGGCATTGTAAGGCAGTTGTAAGCAGGTTTTTTTTTGCTGATGGATAGTAGTGTTTAGAGCTTTTAGAGAAAGGATTGGCTAGGGGCTTAGGAGAGATGTCCATAGGGTTGTTGCTAATGGCTGGGGCAGAGAGGTTGGGGGCAGAGGTATCAGAGAGTTTAACTGGGGTAGGGGGTAGAGTAATAGTGGGTGCTGAGGGGTGTAAAGGGAGTCCCATTAGTCTGCATTAGTGTTACTTTCAAAGTAAGAGTGACTGGTTTTATAGTTATAGGGCATGGGTTTAGAGGAGGGAGGGGTTAGGGAGGTCAAAGGTAACATGTTTTGGGACTTTATAGGGGAGTTTAAAGAGGGAGGGAGTATGGCAAGGATGGGAGAAGTGGTCGACTTTGGGTGGTTCTACTAGTTTGCCTAGGTAACTATATGGTTTGGGGGAGGGAGAGGGAGAGAGTCTAGGGGAGTTTTCTAAGTGGAAGCAATATATAGAGAATATGGTAGCTTTGTAAGCAAGGGAGAAGTAGGTTGCTATTGTCTCTAAGTTAACAGTCAAGCCACTTATAAGAGGGGTTAGGTGGGCTTCAAATTCTGAAATGAGGTCTTCTATATGTAAGTCCTCAGCATTAACCTATGAATTGTGTGCTGGTGAATATCCCTTCCATCTTATGAGATATTGCTTCTTCTTCTATCTGCTAAAGGTATAGTGTTTCAGAATTGTTTCAACTTTCTATTTAGGGGTGTTATCAATGATGTTGGGTGGTGGTTGTTACTGCTAAGATGGCAACCTGTTAAGTTGAGACTTCTAGCTACTTGATACACAAGTAGAGTTGTTTTGAGATGAGCAAAAGAGTGAAGATTCCTAGAGGTGTATGCCTTAGAGTGATCATGCTCTTAGACCCTTAGTGTTAAGGCCATAGCAAGCCTTAAACAGGTTGTGCATGTGGATGCTGACTAAGCAGTGCACCTAACATAATGTCAGATAGGGTACTTCTAAAATAAGTAATCTTTGATTACTTGATGTCTAACCAGAGCTTGTGTGTTATGTTTAAGTGGGATATAAGGTTGCCTAACATAGATGCATATAGTTACATAAGGCAGAGACAAGAATATGGAGGGGTTATAATGAATAGAGGTCCACTACACAATGGAGATAACACTAGGTCAAGTCCACACCTGAGCATGGTTGCTTTAGGGTGCTTTAGATGAATGAGAAGAGAGGGGAGAGAGATAGGGCTGTAAGATAAAGTCAAGCAACAAGATGAAATGTAGGCCTCAACAGTTCATGCAGAGTGAGACCTAAGCATGCTGGAAAACAAGGGCAAAGACTACTGCTTGGATTGGGGATCAAGTTAGGCTTCAGCTCTAAGGGAGCAGCCTAAGGGTCTTATATATAGGGAGGGGCACAACCTCATACTAAATGGGAATAAGAAGAGAATAATAAGGCAACTGAAAGAGGAAGGAGCCTTATAGATCTGAAATGCAAGAAGCAAGACAATCAGTTATAGGTGAAATGCAAGGAGTACTAGTCTACAGTATGAGTCAGAGATAATGAGTAAGGAAAAGAAAAGGAGAGTCTAGATCATAACATTGTAACACTGTAAGTATTGCAAAGTACCTTAAGGAAGGTACTAAACCCATAATATTGTTACAATAAAGGGTGAGACTACAGTTCAAAGCAGAATTTTCCATTATATATGTAGGAGTACAGTTATGGACAGCAAAAGTCCACCAATTTTCTAGCACCTGAAATAGATTTTTTTATAGGAAAATGGACCTCAGAATTGTTCTCAGAAGGGCTGAAAACATTCAAAAACACCCTCTGCTTGTTTCTCCCACACTTTTTTAGGTTGGACGATCTCTGGACCTAAAATTTTACTATATAATATGTTCTGTTTAGGATAATTTCAATAAAGAACAGCTTTAATTGACATCATTGCTGCTTGTCCAACCCTTTGGTGCAATTTCTGCTTCTAGACTGCCTATTCTGCTGCCTTTTCTGTCAACCCTTGCTAATATGTGTCCATAAAATGCCAAGAGTGGTTAAAGAACCACTGGCTGATGTCAGTGGTGCATGTGTCAAGGCATTCCCATGTGATTTTCTTCACCTTATCTAATCTGTCCTTATAAACATCCTCTCTGGACTGGGCCCACATGGGTTTATATATTTCATGTTGTATATAGCTTTTAATTTATATTTTACTCAGAATATATTTTGTTTTCTTAAATGTTT
>WNFD01007099.1_pt1 | contig 15239 bp, 10 predicted proteins | sample 5400491 | NCBI WGS metagenome assembly WNFD01 (sample SAMN13153343, study PRJNA577476) | soil metagenome | isolation source: 120 cm saprolite under Douglas fir tree site 2 hole 2 replicate 2 | place: USA:California | collected 2015-04-18
TTCCGGGGTAACGCCGACGATCGTGTACGGATGCTTGTTAATGCGGATGGTCATTCCCACGATGTTGGGATCCGCGCCAAAATCACTCTTCCAGGCGGTCCAAGAAAGCACGGCAGCGTCTGAGGATCCAGGATGATCGTCATCGGCGCGCTGCAGGAGACGCCCGAGGAACGGCTTGATAGCGACGACCTCGAAATATTGTCCGCTCACTGGGCTTCCCCAGACAGGCCGTGTGACGCCGTTGGCCTCCAGGCCAAAATTCAATATGCTAAAAGCGGCAACAGCAGAAAACACTGTATTTCCATCGCGGACGTCGCGCACTTCCGGATAGGAAAAAACCGGATAGGTCTGATCGGTGTGCGCGAGCGTCATCACCCGGTCCGGATGAGGCACATCAATGGGCCGCAGGATCAATGCCTGCAGCACTCCGAAAACGATGACATTGGCGGTGATCCCCAGCGCTAGGGTAAGGACGGCGGTGAGGGCAAAGCCGGGAGAACGGCGCATCTGGCGAAGGGCGAATCGCAGGTCCTGCAGCAGGGTGGTCATGGTCGGCCTCTGCGTGACGATATGGCCACATGGAAAGAAACGCAATTCGAGAGCCAAAGTGTCGTGACTGCAACTTTACGAGAACGAAGCGGCTTGCGGGATCTCGCAGGTGTATGGGAACCGAATTGGGTGTCCGGTTTCACCGGAGGGCGTCCGGGAATGAACAGGGACGGCGGCGACAAAGCCCGCGTTCCGCGATCCGTTAATTAACCAGTCGCAGATGCCTCATCCCAGCAGACGGATTTTACGAGTGGCAGCGGGGGGCAAAACGAAGCAGCCGTACTGCTTTGAAGTCAATGGCGGGGAGTTGTTCGCGTTCGCAGGACTGTGGGATCGCTGGAAAGACCCGAGCGGCCAGTGGGTCAAATCCTGTTCGATTTTGACAACGACGCCGAAACGCGGTCACATCCGCTGTTCACGACCGGATGCCGGTCATCCTCGACCGAGCCGATTACGATCTGTGGCTCGATCCGGGGATGACGAATGTCGAGGCGGCGTCGGAAATGTTGAAGCCGTATGACGCCCGGTTGATGCGGTCCTACCCCGTCAGTTCACTCTGATCCTCGTTACTTGGACCTGTTGCGGCGGATGGGGCTGCCGCAGTGAAGCCTCAGGAGTCGCAGAGGGAAGGTATGCCCTGTGAACTGCCGCAGATGTTCGCTCTCTGTAGAAGAGAAGTGCCGAACGGGACACGCCATTCCAGATCGTAAGTCTTGTGCACGCTTCGTATCCTGCCAAGCCCCACCTCGGTGCTCCTCGCGTTATCGCTAGGTCAGTTTGGATACAGTGGCCGGAAGTTCGCAACTGCCTGCAGACTGCGTGCCCGTTCCGGGCGTTCCGCATTCCATGATTTATTCCAGGAGCGCAAGCGGAATGTGCGCGGAGAGACCCCGAATTGTCGCTTGAAACAACGGCTGAAGTGGGCGGAGTCGCTGAATCCCCAGAAAAACGCGATTTCCGTGATGTTGCGTTCTGCGGAACGCGGATCACAGAGTTCCATCCGGCAGCGTTGAAGACGCCACTCGCGAATACATTCCGTAACCGTGGACCCCCTGCACGAAAAGAGGCGATGCAGATGTCGTACTGAGATGCCGACTGCATTGGCGATTTCAGCGGGATTCAGCGTAGGCTCCGCCAAGTGAGTTTCCATGAATTGCTCAACCCGAGAAAGCAGTTCCGTGCAGTGGCCTACATCTTGACTCCGTCGTTCCGGGTGACCGATGCAAGCGGACAAGATTTCCAGATAAGCCTCAATGGCGGAAGTCCCTTCTTCCAGCGTCAACACCGGGGCTTCCTGGTAAAGCGAGGTTGCAAGACGGAAAAGGGTTACGCCGAGTCCGGACGCGCCTGAAATGCGGGGCAACAACGGCAAATTGGCGAGGCGTAGCCTGTTCTCCATCAACCAGCGTGGGACCCGCAAATACAGCCTTGAACACTCTCCGGCACAATTCGAAGACCATGACTGTCCGGAGTCAATCAGCGTGCTGTCGCCGGGGTTCAGGATAGCCGTCGCCCCATCCTGCGCATAACACCTCACGCCCTGAAGTTGAGTGATGACGATGCAATACCGGTCCACTGAGTTCGCACTTACAGCCGGAAACTTTGCGAAAGAAACCGGAGTGGACGAAAACCGGGTCAATTCCAGGCCAGCTATGTTGCGCCGCTCAATCGACCCATGAAAAAGATGCCGCCGGGGGAATTCAAACCGGCAATCGCCGCAAATCTGTCGCGCATTCGACAGCCATGCGTCCAACCGATCGGCGATGGGTACCAAGTCTGTCGAAAACGTCTGTGACATTTGATTCACCGTGGTTCGAAGTTGAGCCGATGGCGTCTTCGCACAGCAGTATGGAGGGGCGCCAGCATCGGCCCGTCTTTAAAGTACCGATCTATCGATGGGGCGAACGCTAGCACACTGTTTAAACCATGTGCAAGCTCAATCTGGCCAAACCTGAATGGAATCCATTGAGCGTTCTGGCGGATGAGAGCCCTGAAACCCAGACCTCGCGACGGCCCTGCCTACTGAGTGTCCTTCCTGGGATTAGCCTACTCCTCCATGGTCAATCGGTCTGTGGTGAATGGCCGTCCGCGCTTCGCCCAGCCCGTTACGGCGGGCTGCACCTTCGTAATTTGAATGCCTGGAGGGAAAGGATAATGATCACGAGAAATGTCTTTTCCCCAAAACACGCGACGATGGCCAAGACATCCCGTCGATCTACAAGTGCGCGTCCTTGCGCCGGGAGCGTGGCCTGAGACTACGATCCCCGGCCGTGGAACCGAGATGAGCGAAGGCGGCATGCTGTTGTATGCCGGGATCTTGCTGAATCCCGGCGATATGCTGGAGCTCGAGTTCAGCACTCCATCTCACTCTCGGATGAAGGCTGTCGTTCGCTACCGAGACGGTTACTGCTTCGGGTTGGAATTTATTGCTCCAATCACTGCTTGATTTTCTAGCTTTTCTTTGGTTTTAATTCCACCCTTGGTTAGCCCTGAATCTCCTATCGTTCCAATGCGGTCTTGACCTGCGTGTAAACTCTCTAAGCGAGTTCGCACGCCGCTCGAAGACAGAGGTCAAGCGAAATGAAGAACGAAAAGCTAGCAAAATCTTATCGGGTTGAGGACGGCAAAGACTTCCGATTGAAGGATTACGACCCCGCTGATACTGATGGCTGGCATTCAAAACAGCGTGCCGAAGAGGCTTTGCAACACGGTGTTGCGCGCCTGGCTGAGTTGCAGGACAAACTTTATGCCCAGGATCGTTGGGCTGTTCTGCTCATTTTCCAGGGCATGGACGCGGCCGGGAAGGACGGTGCTATCAAGCATGTGATGTCGGGGGTGAATCCGGAGGGCTGTCAGGTCTATTCCTTTAAGGTTCCGACGGAAGCGGAGCTGCGACATGACTTTCTGTGGCGAACCACGCTTGATCTTCCCCAGCGCGGACACATTGGCATTTTCAACCGCTCCTACTATGAAGAGGTGCTAATCGTGCGCGTGCACCCTGGGGTGCTGAAGGGCGAGAAAGTTCCTCCATCGCTGGTGACCAAAAATCTCTGGGGCGAACGCTTCGAAGACATCCGGAGTTTTGAACGGCATTTGGCGCGGGACGGAACGGTGATCCGAAAGTTTTTTCTAAACCTTTCGAAGAAGGAGCAAAAGCGGCGCTTTCTTGCCCGCCTTGATCAGCCCGAGAAGAATTGGAAGTTTTCTGCCGCCGATATTCACGAGCGCGAATGCTGGGATGACTATATGAACGCTTATCAGGAGATGATCATAAACACGGCCAGCAAGTACGCACCCTGGTATGCCGTGCCCGCGGACAATAAGTGGTTCACGCGGTTGGTGGTTTCGTCGGTCATCGTCGATGCGCTTGAAGAACTAGACTTATCCTATCCCAAAGTCGACGGGGTCAAACGCAAAGAACTGGCTGCCGCACGCAAATTGCTCCTGAAGAAATGAATGTCTGAGCGGCGCAGCTGCCTTTTTGTTATGTTTCGCGAATGTGACCGTAGGCCAGTTTCTACACGCAAGACGTCTCGTCCCCGCCCTGCCCTTTGCAGCGAGCCAAGATGGCATTACTATAGTTCTCATTCATGCTTCATTTCTCCGGAGATGACCTCTAATGGCTGATCGAAACGCTGTGGGTGGGAACAGGTTTGGAAGCGCCGCAGGCCACGGTTGGATGCTTGGTCTTGTCGTGGTTTTCTTGCTGGCATTTCCGGGCACAAGTTTCGCCCAGACCAAGCCCGAGCGGCAATCCAAGGCGGTAAAGCCGACACAGGCTGCGCCTACGGGCAGCACTGCTGCGCAGCCCAATGCCCCCAGCGATTCCGAATCGACCAGACCGGAAGATCGTCCTTTCAAGGGAATGAAATACCGCTTGATCGGCCCCTTCCGCGGCGGCCGATCGCTGACGGCAGCTGGGATTCCGGGTGATCCGACGACCTATTACTTCGGGGCCACCGGCGGCGGAGTATGGAAGTCGACCGACGGCGCCATGACATGGAGTTCAGTTTTCGACAAGGAGGGATCTGGAGATATTGGCAGTTTAGCGGTGGCGAATTCTGATCCCAATATTATTTACGTGGGAACTGGCGAGGCGTGCATTCGCGGGAATATCTCTCATGGTGATGGGGTGTACAAGTCGCTCGACGGCGGCAAGACCTGGAAAAACGTTGGGTTGAAGGACACGCGCGCTATCGGGAAGCTAATCATTAATCCCAACAATCCTAATATTGTTTTCGTGGCTGCACTCGGCCATCCCTATGGTCCCAACACCGAGCGCGGCATTTTCCGTACCACTGACGGCGGCAAAACTTGGGACAAAGTTCTGTACAAGGACGAAAACAGTGGCGGTATCGATGTGGCTTTTGATCCTCACAACGCAAATATCCTGTTCGCGGCGCTGTGGCAAGCGCGTCGGAGTTCGTGGAACATGTCCGACGGCGGACCAGGCAGCGGACTTTATCGTTCCGATGATGGCGGAACCAGCTGGAAGCGGATCGAAGAACACGGTTTGCCCAAGGGTCCGTACGGAAAAGTTGGTGTTGCTGTAAGCGCGAATTCAGACCGTATTTATGCCTTGATTGAGGCGCACAATCCTGACGGAGGTCTCTATCGCTCGGATGACGGTGGGGAGAACTGGATTCTGGTGAATCCTGACCACAGCTTGTGGCAGCGTCCCTGGTATTACATGCATGTCATTGCTGATCCCAAGGATGAAAACCTTCTTTACATCATGAATGTGGAAGCCTACCGGTCGACCGACGGCGGCCACCTGTTCAACAAAATTAAGATCCCGCATGGAGACAACCACGGGCTGTGGATTGATCCTGCGAATACACGCCGCATGATTGCCTCAAATGATGGAGGAGCCACGGTGACGCTCGATGGCGGCAAGACGTGGACTCGTGAGGACAACCAGCCGACGGCACAGTTCTACCACGTGACTACGGATACCGCGACGCCATATCGCATTTACGGTTCGCAGCAAGACAGCGGGACCGTCGCTATTGTCAGCCGCAGCGATCAAGGCTCCATCGATCGATCAGACTGGTATGACGTGGGGGGCGGGGAAGCGGGCTACATCGCGCCGTATCCGCCCGATCCAAATATCGTTTACGCGGCTGACTACCAAGGAAACATTACGCGCTTCGATAAGCGCACTGGCCAGATCAAAGCGATTACGGAGCAGCCCGAACTTTCCGATGCGCGAGGCGCAGCTTATCTCGAGCATCGTTTTCAGTGGACTGCACCGGTGGTGATTTCGCCGCACGATCCCAACGTTCTCTATCACGGTGGCGAGCGTCTGTTCAAGACCACTGACGGCGGACTTCACTGGCAGGCCATCAGCCCTGACCTGACACGCAATGACAAGACCAAACAACAACCCTCTGGCGGCGCAATCACGTTAGACGATACGGGCACAGAGTATTACGACACGATTTTCGCGCTTGCCGAATCCCCCATCACCCGAGGGCTTCTCTGGGTGGGCACCGATGATGGTCTGATCCAAATTACCCGTGACGAAGGCAAGACCTGGACGAACGTCACTCCCAAGGATATGCCGGAATGGAGCCGAGTCAGCCAGATTGAGGCTTCACCGTTCGATGCTGGCACCGCCTACGTTGCCGTGGATCGCCACCAGAACGACGATCTAGGCCCGTATATTTATAAGACCAGCAACTACGGCCAGAGCTGGACAAAACTCGTTCACGGCATCCCCCAAACGACGTTCGTCCGCGCCGTCCGCGAGGATCCCAAAAAGCGCGGGCTGCTCTATGCCGGTACCGAAGGCGGCGTGTATGTTTCCTTTAGCGATGGGGCCGATTGGCGTCCGCTGCGGTTGAATCTTCCGACTACGCCCATTCACGACCTGGTTGTCAAAGATAACGACCTAGTTTTAGCGACTCATGGACGCGCATTCTGGGTACTCGACGACGTCACTCCACTGCGCCAGTTCAGCGAGGATATCGGAAAGAAGGACGTGCATCTCTACACTCCAGCAGCGGCTTACCGAATTCACGGAAGCGGCGAGGGAGAAGAGGGGCGCAACTCCAAACGCACCGGCCAAAATCCTCCGACAGGGGCAGTCGTGGACTACTACCTGAAAGAAGCTCCCAAAGCGGCAACAACGATTGAGATCCTGGACGCCAGCGGTAAGCTGGTTCGAAAATTCTCTAGCAGCCGGCTAAAAGTGCCGGAAGAGCCGCTAGGCCCTGACGATAAGAAACCAGAAAAGGAAATCAAGGTCGAAGCCGGGCTGAATCGTTTTGTCTGGGACCTCCGGTATGAGGACGCCCATCGCGTTCCCGGCTATTACCTGTGGGAGTACAACGGCGGCGCGCATGGTCCCGTTGCTTTGCCCGGCCATTATCAGGTTCGGCTCACGGTCGGCGGACAAAGCCAGACGGTGCCGCTTGACGTGAAGCTTGATCCCCGGGTGAATGTGACCCAGGCCGAGTTAGAACAACAATTCAATATGCTGCTCGAGATTCGCGAAGAGCTTAGTCGCGTCTATGACACGGTCAATCAGATCCAGGACGTGCGTTCACAATTGGCAGGCTTAAAAGGGCGGCTGCCGGAAAATGCCAGTGCCAAGACCATTTCGCTTTCGGCAGATGATCTGGAGAAAAAGCTCGTGACCGTGCGCGATCAACTGGTAAATCTGACGATCAGCGCCAACGAAGATTCCCTGGCCTATGCACCGCAGGTCGATGCCAAATGGGCTTACCTGGCTATGGATGTGGGCAGCGCCGATGCTGCACCTACTGAGGCAGAGCAACGCCAATTCGAGAAGCTGAAGGGTATGAACGAGGAACGATTAGGACATTGGGCTGACTTGCAGCGTAGCGATCTAGCCGCCTTCCAGAAACTGACGGCTGAAGGCAGTCTCACCACCGTGGTCGTTCCTCCGGCCGGCCGGACCGGAGAACCGGTAGGCACCGATGCCCACTGAGTCCTCCTAAGACAAAGTTACACAATGGTTTATGAGGCCAGGCCAGCGATAACTTCCGTGCTATTGGCATGGCACTATTGTGCCTTGTGAGGCCTTAGTCCCATTGCTATCGTGCGCATAGGCTCAATATGTTGTTCCTCTCCTAAAGGTGACGGCCGAACCAGATTGGGGGATGTGTATGCGGTTCATGCAACTGTGCTACGCGGCGCTCGGATTTGCGGTGGCCCGCTTAATATTCCGGCGGCAACCAGTGTCGGTGACCGATCCCGTCACGCGGTTGCGTTCCTCAGGATTGCTGTAAGGGTTGCCGGCTTAAGACTGGGGCGCGCGCCCCATCTTCTTCACTCCGGCCCGAAAGGGCTAATACCAACGTTTGGTGGCCGCCTGTCTGTCTTGTTCATAATTATCACTACAATTTGCCTAGGACTGCTTGCCTAGGACTGCTTGCCTAGGACTGCGAACTCGATAATCAATCGGGGTTGCTCTGAAAGCAAATGCTCCAAGCCAGCAACTTTAGTTGCATGGCGAATCGCGGCAGCTTCTCCCGGAGTCTCGGTGCTAAGACTGGCAAAAAAAAGTATGACGGCTTTTTCCATGGGCTTGGCGGTTACAGCCGCGGTATTACTAACGCCGTCAACCATGGTGGCCCAAGAGAATGCAGGCGAAACTCCTCTTGGCGACGTGGCCCGCAGTTTCCGCAAGAAACCATCCGCTTCTCAGACGGTCATTGATAACGATAACTTTTCGAAGTTGATGGACGAAGCGGAGAGCCACCGTCTGTCGGTTTCTTCGCTTCTTTATTCCATGAACCCCGGCGAAAAGGGTTTTCAAGTTTCCGCACCTGATGTGACCTGTAGCCTGTCGTTCAGCGCAAATGCCAGTTCGTTGCTCTCCAGTCCGTACGTGCTGAAAGATCTGCCACCCGCGGAACTGATCAAACTTGATGGGCCGGCCACGATTGATGGCGACTCACTGCAACTTTCTGTTTATAACGGCACCGAATGGAACGTGCACGAGCTCACCATCGGCCTCACCATCGTGAAGCGCAAGGATCCTTCTGAGGCGTCTTATTACGGTTCAGCCCACTTAGTTCCGGCTGTTGGGAAACTCGATCAAACAGTTGAAGCACCGGTCGAAAAGCGCTCCGACGTAACTGTCCTCTACAAGATTAAAGGCGAGGCCGCGCCTTTCACCACAACTGTCTTCCGCACGCCTTTGGATACTACGCTAGCTTCTAACCAGGAATGGCATTGGGCCATCGTGCGAGCAAAGGGAACCCCATCGCAGGATCCGGCACAATCCCAACCGCCGCCAGCGCAAGCTGCTCCGGACACTCCCTCGGCGCTATCTCAGCCTCTACCCTCCTTGCAATCCCAGTTCGGTCAGCAACCGTCAGCTCACTAGACTCGCAATCCCGAACTCAGCTTTAAAATGAGTCGGACAGCTGCGGATCACCGGCCAGGCTTCTCCGCACCACATGTTAAACTGAGGGTATTCCCTACAAGGATCAGCAATGAAATTCGGTGTAATCATCTTCCCCGGTTCCAATTGCGATCACGACGCATACTGGACGGTCCAGCAGGTTGCCAAGCAAACCGTCACCTTCCTGTGGCATGAATCACACGATTTGGAGAATTGTGATGTCATTATTGTTCCCGGAGGTTTTGCCTACGGCGACTATCTGCGGACTGGCGCCATCGCCAAGCTCTCGCCGGTAATGCAGTCGGTGCGCCGGTTCGCCGCCGGCGGTGGGTTGGTACTGGGAATCTGTAACGGATTCCAGATTCTGTGCGAGTCTGGGTTGCTGCCAGGAGCTTTGATGCGCAACCTGGGTTTGAAATACGTTTGCAAACCCGTTCAGGTGCGCGTGGAGAATGCGGATACCCCGTTCACAAACGCGTGCCGCAAGGGCGAAGTTCTTAGCATTCCAATCGGTCACATGGAGGGTAACTATTTCTGCGATGGGGAGACGTTGGAAGAACTGAATCGTCATAACCGCATCGTGTTTCGTTATTGCACGCCATCCGGAGACATTACGCAGACTGCCAATCCTAACGGTTCGCTGGACAACGTCGCCGGGATCTGTAGCCCTGGCGGTAATATTGTGGGGATGATGCCGCATCCCGAACGCTCAGCCGAGCCGGAACTTGGGTGTACGGACGGTTTTAAAGTGTTTCAGTCGGTTGTGGGTGCTATGTCTGCGAAGTAGTGACACGTTTTTGAAAGAATCGAAGAATTTCCTTGCTCATTCACAGGCCCGGCCTTCGAGCACAAGCAAACCTTGCTGCCGAGAGAAAAATTAGGAAACGTCGAAAGCCTTCCAATAATTCAAAGTAGCCCACTCCCGGAGGTCTCGATTGTGCGTCGCCGCCTACGACTTCATGCTATAATTCAGCGTCGCCTGCGTGCTTACCGAGGCAATCCTTTGATCTCCTCTAGGGGCGAATCCTGCGCTATCCAAGATCATTAGATACGAGGTCTATCCATGTCTGGCCATTCAAAATGGGCCACAATCAAGCATAAAAAGGGCGCGCTAGACGCCAAGCGTGGGAAGATTTTCACCCGCCTGATCAAAGAAATCAGCATCGCCGCGAAAAATGGCGGCGGCGATCCTGACTCCAACCCGCGTCTGCGTGGCGCCATCGTTGCGGCTAAGGCGGAGAATATGCCCGCCGATAACATCAAGCGAGCCATCCAGCGCGGCACGGGCGAACTTCCCGGCGCCACTTACGAGGAGTTCTCTCTGGAGGGCTACGGCCCGGGCGGCGTCGCGGTTCTGCTCGACATCAATACCGACAACCGCAACCGTACGGTGAGCGAGATCCGTCACGTCTTCGGCAAAAACGGGGGCAACATGGCGGACGCCGGTGCCGTCTCCTGGATGTTCCACAAGAAAGGTGACATTGTCATTCCTAAATCCGCGGCCAAGGAAGATGATCTGATGAACATCGTGCTTGAGGCCGGTGGCGAAGATCTGAATGATGATGGGGAGAACTGGGAAATCATCACCGCGCCGTCTGCCTACGAAGCCGTACTGGAAGCGGTGAAGAAAGCTGGGATCGAACCAGCTTCTTCTAGCGTTGCCATGATTCCTCAAAACTACATCAAGCTGGAAGGCGCTGCCGCGAACACCATGATCCGTCTGATGGAAGCGCTCGAGGAACACGACGACGTGCAAAACGTGCACTCTAATTTCGATATCGACCAGAAGCTTCTGGAAGAGGTTGCTGGCTGATTTTTTATTGCGCCATTGGAACGAAAAAAGCCGCCTGTCGGGCGGCTTTTGTGTTGAACGATGGATGGCTCGGGCCTTCTGGGACTGATAAAAGAAGTTTTTAACACCACGGTTGAAAATTCTGTGGAAAACCGGGAAGGTATCCTCGTAAGTGATTTATTCGCAGACGCTTTAGCACTTTGCACTGGAGCGGGTGCTGGCACTTTAGTGGGGCGTCGGCCTGGAGCGGAACGCTGGTGAAGGTTGGCAAACGGAACGACTTTTTGAAACTCAGACTCGACAAACTTCTCGTCGAGCGCGGATTGGTGTTGTCGCGCGGACGCGCGCAGGCGCTGATCCTCGCTGGCAAGGTGTTGGTCAACGACCAGAAGATTGAGAAGGTTGGCACGGCGGTTGACGCCCTAAGTATGTCAGTCGTGGCGGACTGAAACTTGAACGCGCCCTTGAGCACTGGCACCTTGAAGTTGCTGGCAAAGTCTGTCTGGACGTCGGTGCATCGACTGGGGGCTTCACCGATTGTCTGCTTCAACACGGCGCAGCGCATGTGATCGCCGTGGACACGGGATACGGTCAAATGGATTTTCATTTGCGTCAGAATCCCAGGGTTCGTCTGCTAGAGAAAACTAATGCGCGCTATCTTCGCCACGCAGACCTCGGTGAATTTGTGGATCTCATCGTGATGGACGTCTCGTTCATTTCCGCCACCCTTGTTCTGCCTGCCGTGGTCAATGCCGCCCTTCCTGATGCATTCGAGGGACGACATGGCCGCTCATTCGTTGTCCTGGTAAAGCCACAATTCGAAGTTGGTCGCGCGTTAGTGGGGAAAGGAGGTATTGTGCGCGATGAAGCTGCACAGATGGCTGCGGTCGAAAAGGTTCGGCAAACACTATTGCATCTCGGCTGCCAGACGAGCGAGTCCATCGAATCCCCAATTCTTGGAGCGGAGGGCAATCGCGAATTTTTGTTGTGCGGAGTTTTCTAAGGTTCACACATTGGTTGTCCCAGTCAACGCAGAAGCGGTGGTGCAAACTGGGTTTCACTCCTTTGCCCCGGGCAATGCCCTTGGGCAATGCCCCATAAGCGTTAACTTAAGGATCGCGGTCTGCGGCGTGCAAAACGAAAAATCTCCGGCAGAATGCCAGCGTGTTCAAACAGGAAGGGTAGCCCTCCCCGTCGGCTGCGTCTCCCGTGCGTAGATCAAATCTGCAAACTGTCTTAAGATTTTAAGTAGGGGCTGCCCACCCCGCCCCGACGGAGAGTATTCTTCATTACACCCGCGAATATGTCGGAGATGCCCAGTGGTAAAGTGCTCTCTTCCTCGGAAGATTTGCCTATCCGTCCTGACCTAAAACCGTCCTTCCAGCTAAATGCCGCAGGAGATTGTGTGGTAGCTTTCGCTGGGGCAGGCAAGAAATTGGTGTTGCTCGAATTAAAGTAGAGCGGATCTCTTCGATTCGCTTTCCGGCGCAAGATCGAGACCACCGAACCGCGTTCCAGTTAATGAGCGTTGTCTCTTTTTGCGACAGCGCTCAACCCCTCCTCGCTCGATCCTCCCCGCTCGTGAGCCATACCCAAAAAACGCAGTAAGCGTCTGACGAACGCTCAGCCGAGTTCTTTAGCAGCTTTGCGGGCAATCAATAAAAAGCCTTTGCTGGTGGCATCTTTTTGGAGAGCGCCGAGATGGGCACGGCCAGAGGCGGTCTTGCCGGACTTCATCTCAATCTCGCCCAACTCCAGGCGGGCCTCGAACTGATACTCGAGGAGACCAGTCTGTTTGGCCTCCGCCAGTATTGTTATTAGACTCCGTTTCGCTTCTTCGATTCGGTTTTGCTCTGCTTGGAGTTGCGCCGTCGCAATGCTGAGTTGAAACTGGTTCACACGATTTTGACTCTTTGCCACGAAGCTCTTTCCGGCTGCGATTTCTCTCTGGGCTTCCTCGTATTTGTGTTGCGCTACCAAGGCTCGGGCAAGAACTGTATCGGCTAACATTTCGTCGTCAATCTGCTTCTCATTCCGGAATTCTTGCCGTGCCTCCCGGACTCTGGTTTCGGTTTCATCGATTTGCCCCCGTTCAAGCGCCAGAATGGCGAGGGCAAGTTGGCTTTCAGCAATCGTCCCTTTCTCGCCAATCTCAGTCCTGACGGACAATGCCTCGTTATAGTTGCGACCGGCATCGTCAAGTTTTCCCTCGACAAGATCGATGTCCCCCAGGCCGGCGAGCCCCCATGCAGCCTCCGACTTGACACCCTGCTTGCGATCGATCGCCACTGCCTCCTCGAGCATTTTTCGCGCAGCCTCCAGGTCTCCCTGGCCGGAAACAGTTGCCGCCAGATTCTCCAGCGCATTGGCCACACTGGTCTTGCTGCCAACCTCTCGGAAGCCAGCCAGCGCTTCTTGGAGCAGGTCTTGCGAAACTTTCAGATCACCCTTCAAATAGTGCACGTTGCCGAGGTTATCTTTCGCGGCAGCAATGTTGAGCCTGTCCCCGACTTCCTGGAAGTTTGCTAATGCGGCAGCGTAGCCTTTGAGAGCGCCGTCCAGATCACCTTCCTGCCAGATCACGTTGGCCAGGTGCGAGAGCGCCGTTCCCGTCCTCCGCCGGTTTCCTGTTTGGCGAAAAATGCCTAAAGCCTCTTGATCCAATCTTTTCGATTCCGCGAGATTGCCATCGCCGAAGAAAAGTTGGGCGGTGAAGTCGATGGCGATGGCCACGCCATTGCGGTCCCCCACGGATGCGAAGATCTGTTTCGCTCTCTCACATTGTGGACGCGCCTCCTTGTTGGTGCCGAGGGCTGCCAGGCTATAACACTTGCCAAGCCGGGCGGATGCGACTAGGAGCCTTGCGCCACGCACTTCTGCTTTCTGCACTGCCGTGCTCGCGGACGCGAGCTGCTGTTTGTAATCGCCGAGGAAATTGAACGCTTGACCTTCTTCCCGGTCAATTCGCGGGTCGTCTCCCAAAGGGGATGGCAGTCTGCGTAGGTTTGCAAGCGTGCTCAGAGCATCTTGAGGTTTACCTCCGGAGGACTGAGCTGCCGCAAGTCTTAATCCGTATTCCAGATTGTCAGGAAAGAAATCGAAGACCGTACGGTAAATGTCGATGGCTAACGGCCACTGCTTGCTAAGCTCTCGATACTGGCCTTCCACCAGCAAGCGTTCTTCCCGGCTCAGATTCCCGGAAAGCTCGAATGCGGTTTTGGCCTCGTCGGCAGCCCTTTTGTCATACCCCAAGGCTCCCCATGCCATGGCTAGCGCGGAATGCGCGAGTGAATACCTAGGATCGGCGGCCACAGCTTTTTCCAACAGGGCCTTGGCAGCAATCGCATCATACAAGCGCAGTTTTTCGGAACCCTCAGCATAGAAGCGTGCTGCCTGCGGGGTGGAGGGATAGGAAGCCCGAACACTCGCCTGATCCACCGCGGAGACCTCACTCACTCCGATTCTTGCCCGCAAGTCGGACCCGGCGCGCGCGATTAACTGAAACAGCTCATTCTCGGTTCCGACCTCTGCAACGGAAGCAATGGTCTCCCCGCTTGCGGCATCCTGAATGCGAAAATCAATCCGGACCTGTCCTCCAGACCTGCTGCCTAGATCGGTGTAGCTGCCGGCAAGCACCAGATCCGTTCCCAGATTTTGGCGCACGCGCTGGAGAGTGTCGCGCGCATAAGTATCAGTGTCGGCCAGTGAGAGATCGTTCTTAGCGCGCGCCACGTTTTCTCCGGAGATCGTTCGCAGCTTTTCTCCCGCACCCAGTTCTGTTGTCAGCATTTCCGCCAGTGCGGTCGAGAGCCAGGCTGCGTCCTGGCGTTGTGACAGGTTCTTGAAACCCAGAACGGCAACTGAGCGTCGCATATTGACCGGCGGACTGGAGGCAGGCTGATGGGCGCGGCCATTGGGTTTCAACCTTTTCCGCATCCCGCCAATATTCAGGGCGAACAGCGAGCCGAGTACGACCGCGCAGGACAAAACAGAGATCCACAGGATCCTGCCGTAAGGTCGGGTGCCGGAAACCGGTGGCGCATCAGCAATCACTGGCCCTACAAATCGGTAACCTCGCTTGGGAACGGTCTCAACGTAAAGAGGACGTTCGGCATCATCGCCGAGCGCGTTTCGAATCTGCCGTATGGCGAAGTTGAGGCCTCCCTCATAATCGACAAAAGTGTCGGAGCCCCAAACCTCCTCAATAATCTCGTCGCGGGTGACGGTTTCTCCCCGGCGGCGGACCAGCAAAGCGAGAATTTTGGCGGGTTGTGGTTGTAGCCTGACTGAGGTTCCGTTGATGCCTAATTCACCGCTCCGGAGATCCAACTCGAACTCCGCGAAGCGAACCACAACTTCCTGCCCGGTAACGACGGACACGCCCCCCACCCCGAGGTCGAACCGGCACGACCTATAGCGGCCTATTGTAACAACGTTCCAGCTTGCTGACTCTGAATAAGTTACACAACTCACAGAATCCTCATCTCCCACTCATTGACGGAAACAGTGGCCTCGCGCTAT
>WNFD01003754.1_pt1 | contig 15237 bp, 16 predicted proteins | sample 5400491 | NCBI WGS metagenome assembly WNFD01 (sample SAMN13153343, study PRJNA577476) | soil metagenome | isolation source: 120 cm saprolite under Douglas fir tree site 2 hole 2 replicate 2 | place: USA:California | collected 2015-04-18
AGCATGCCACCTTCACGGTGGGCAACAGCGGCGCTTATGGTTCGATCCTTTCGCGGCCAATGCTCCACGACGGCCAGGCCGCCATCTATCACTTCGGGAAGATCCGGAAGGTCCCATTCGTCATCGAGGACGGCATCGCGATACGCACCTTGTGTTTCGCAAGCATGGCCTTCGACCACCGGGTCATGGATGGCGGAACGTCGTCGCGGTTTCAAAACCTGGTGAAGTCCGGGCTCGAATCCTGGACACCGGAGAGCACGGCGCTGTAGACGCGCTGCTGAGAAATTTGCTAGAGGAGTGAGATGAAAGCACTGGAAGGAAGGGTCGCCCTCGTCACCGGCTCCGGGCGCGGCGTCGGTTTGGGCATCGCGAAAGAGCTCGCGGAGGCGGGGGCCGCCATCGTGGTCAATGACCTCCACGCCGAACGGGCAGAGGCGGGGGCTGCCGAAGTCAGGGCCCTCGGCGCCCGTGCCGCCGCCGTAGCCTTCGACATCACAGACCTGAACGCCGTGCGGCAAGGCGTCGCCCGGGCGGTGGCTGAGCTGGGCCCTGTAGACATTCTCGTCAACAACGCCGGCCTGCCGGACAGCGGATTCGAGATGGGAAGCTTTCGCGAGTCCGACCCGAGCGTGTGGCATCTCTGGATCGACCTCAACATGTACGGATCGCTGAACATGATCTGGGCGGTGCTCGGCTCGATGGTCGATCGCAAGTGGGGCCGCATCATCCAGATTTCATCGGGTGTCGGGTCACGCGGGATCCTCGGAGGTAACTCGATCTACGGTGGCAGCAAGGCCGGAATCGAAGGGGCTCTCCGACACATCGCGATCGAGGAGGCGAGGAATGGAGTGAGCGTCAACTCGATCGCCCCGGGCCTGATGGAAAATGCCGCCTACCGGCAGGACCCCAACGACACCCGGCCAGGCACGCTGGGTGCGGTTCCTATGGGAAAGCTGTGCGACCCTCGATGGGTCGGCGCCTGCGCCGTGTGGCTGTGCTCGGAGAAGGGAGGCTTCGTAACCGGGCAGACGATCCACGTCAACGGCGGGACGATCCATGGTCGATGACTTCGCGTCGTCCGACCGACCGATGAACGGCACACTCGACCTCTTCGCGCCCAGCCACATCGGCATGGTGGCTGCCGACATCGAGGCGGCAATGGCCGAGCTCGGACCGGCGTGGGCCACGAAGTGGTCGATCGGGCTGGACGGCAGCCGCGATATCCCGTACCAGGTCCGCGACGGGATCCAGACGGTCCCCTTACGCACTGCCTGGGGACATCGCGGCCCGCTGAGGGTGGAGTTGATGCAGGGTGTCGCGGGGACGATATGGCCGATCAAGGACGGCGTCTACATGCATCACCTGGGCTACGGGGTGGCGGACCTCGAGCTCGAGGCGCGGAAGCTGGTCCAGCTCGGGCTCGAGCTGGAGCTGACGCGTGCCGGCCGTCCGCCCGGTGAGGTCAATGGGGTCGGCTTGTTCCGCTTCGCCAGCGGACTGTTGATCGAGCTGGTTTCGCTCGAGATCGACTGATCTTCAGCTCGCAGCTGCCGTCTCCGGCAGCTCGAGGCCCATCTCCTCGACCAGCACGCGCGCGAGCTCCTCGCGCTCCGCCTGCGTGATCGGTCGCACCGGTCGCCTTGGCGGGCCGCCGCAGGCTCCGACCAGATCAACAGCCGCCTTCGTGTACGGAAGGTAGGCCGGCAGCCCGGCACGTGATTTCGCGAGGAACAGCTTTCTAAAGGCGCGCACACGGCCAAAGGCGGCTCGCGCGCGGTCCAGGTCGCTGGAGGCTACCGCCTCGCACAGTTCCGTGAGGCTCTCGGGCGCAAACGCAGCAGAAGCTGTCATGCAACCGTGAGCCCCCGCCACCAGCATGTAAAGAAGCGCATCTTCCGCCGCTGCGATGACCGGAAAGCGTCCTGCAAACCGGTCGATGATCTCCTGGAAGCGCACGAGGTCCGCGTGCGCCTCTTTGAGAGCGACAAAGTGACCAAGCCGAGAGATACGGTCGATGGTGTCCAGGTCGAGTTGGGTCCGGCTCGTCTGCGGGTTGTCGTACAGGACGAACGGACAAGCGATCTCGGCGTCGAGCCAGGTGAAAAAGTCGATGCACTCGTGTTGTTCGAGCTGAAAGTGATACGGGGGCTGTATCAGGACAGCGTCAGCTCGGACCTCTGCGGCCTCCCGGCTCAGGCGCAAGATCTGAGCCGAGTCAGCTGCGCTGCACCCAGCTACCAGCACCCCACCATCGAGCATGGCGCTCGCTGTCGCCGCGATTGCCAACCTGCGTTCGTCATCGCTCATCGAGCTCGCTTCGCCGATGGATCCGTTGACCACCAGCACCTGGACGTTTCTCTGCCGCAGCCAGTCGGCGTTCGACGCGATGCCGCGGTAATCGACCGCCTGCTGGGGACCTTCAAAAGGCGTGACGGTGGCACAGAGAACTCCGTTGAGACGCGCAGCTAAATCCCGCATCGGTTCGCGTCTAACTCCTGGACAAGCCAATAGTTAGTCCGGCTTGACAACAATTAGTCGCTCGGCGACGATTGGCCCCGCCGGAGTGAGGGTCCGATTTGAGGGGAGGAGTGCTTGCGTTTGACACTGAACCGCAGCAGCGTACTGCACAGGTCGCGTGGTCTGGGAGTTGGATGAGGGGTTGAGCGCGGCGCCGGTGGGATCGCTGGAGGGCCGCGTCGCATTGATCACCGGAGCCGCGATGGGCATCGGACGGGCGATCGCGGAGACTTTTCTGGGACGCGGCGCTCAGGTGGCGATCTCTGACATCGATGGGGCCGCCGCTGAGGCAACGGCTGCTGAGCTGGGTACGGCGGCGTTTGCGGTGACATGCGACGTCACGCAGCCCGCCGACGTTGAGTCTGCGTTGAAGGCGACCGTCGACCGGTTTGGGAAATTGGACATCGTCGTGAACAACGCGGGGATCACGCGGGACGGAATGCTCCACAAGCTCTCGGTCGAGGACTGGGAAATTGTCATCGACGTGCACCTGAAGGGAACCTTTCTCGTGACCCAGGCCGCCGCGAGGTACTTCCGCGAGCGCAACGCCGGCGGCGCGATCGTCAACATCTCATCCCTGGCCGCCAAGGGAGGCAACATGGGTCAGATCAACTACGTTGCAGCGAAATCGGGGATGGTCGGCATGACCAAGACATCTGCCCGCGAGCTCGCCCGTTACGGCGTGCGTGTCAACGCGATACAGCCGGGATTCATCGACACCGCGATGACCCGTGCGATGCCGGAGGACGTGAAGAAGCAGCGATTGAGCGAGATCCCACTCGGCCGGGCTGGGACGGTCGATGAAGTGGCCAGGGCGGTGGCGTTCCTGGCGTCGGACGAGGCTGCGTATGTGACCGGCATCGTGCTGGAGGTCGGTGGGGGCCGGTTGATGTGAATCATCCACGTGTTGGTTCCATGGCGGACCTCATGCGGCTGGCAAGCACGGAACTTGGCCCGTCCGAGTGGTTGGAGGTGACCCAGGAGATGGTGACCGCGTTCGCCGACGCGACCATGGATAGGCAGTGGATCCACCTCGACCGCGAGCGAGCCGCCAAGGGACCCTATGGGACGACGGTCGCTCACGGATTCCTCGTTCTGTCACTCGGGCCGCATCTGGTGCGCCAGGTCCTCGATCTCTCGGCACTGCAGGCAGGCATCAACTATGGAGTCAATCGAGTTCGGTTTCCTTCTCCCACTCCAGTCGGATCACGGCTGCGTTTGCGCGTCGAGATCCGAGAGGTGACCGCTCTAACGAACGGCGCCAGGGTCACGATGGAGTACACGTTCGAGCGAGACGGCGGCGACCGGCCCGTGTGCGTGGCCGAGGTCGTTTCGCAAATGATGTTCGCGCCGGAATGACTGCACGGTCGCGGTCGCGGCGGGCAGGCGTGCCGACTCTGCGGGGGGCGGCCGCGGTGGTCGGGGTTGGGGAATCGGACCTGGGTAAGCTGCCCAACTCGACCGGACCGAACCTGCGCGCCCAGGCCGCGACCCGTGCTCTCGCAGACGCCGGACTCGATCCGGGCGATGTGGACGCCCTGTTCACCACGGCCGGGAGCGGATTCCCGGCGCTCGACCTGGCCGAGAAGCTCGGCCTACGTCCCAAGTTATGTGACAGCACGCTGCTCGGCGGCGCTTCCTTTGTCTCATACCTGACGCGAGCGGCGGCGGCGATCGCCGCCGGTGCGTGCTCGTGCGTGCTGGTCGTTTACGGCGAATCCTCCTGGGCCAACCTGCAGCGGAAGGGCGGCCTATATGGCGGGCAGCACGCGCTGGTTCCCGAGCGACTCGAGTTTGAAGACATCTTCGGGAATTTCCTGATTGGGTCTTATGCGATGGCGACCCGCCGTCATATGCACCAGTACGGAACCACACCTGAGGACTTGGCCTCGGTCGCAGTTCTCGCCCGGACGAACGCGGCTCAAAACCCAAGGGCTTTGCTGCGGGATCCGATCACGATCGACGACGTGCTCGCGTCGCGCCTCGTCGCAGAACCCCTTCACCTTCTCGACTGCTGCAGCGTTCATGACGGAGGCGCCGCCTATGTCGTCGTCAGCGCAGATCGAGCTGTGAAAATGGGACGCAAAGCCGCTTACTTTCTTGGCGGTGGTGAGGCCATGACCCACAACCTCATCTCCCAGATGCCCGATCTCACTTCATCCGCGGCGGTTGAGTCTGGGCGCCAGGCTTTCAAGATGGCGGGCCTGCGGCAGGCCGACGTCGATGTGGCGGAAATTTATGACGCGTTCACCTACCTGCCGATCCTGTTCCTCGAGGACCTCGGTTTTTGCTCCAAGGGAGAGGCCGGGCCAATGATTCGGGGAGGGTATTGCGCGGTCGATGGCGCGCTGCCGCTCAACACCCATGGCGGGGCCCTGTCCTATGCGATGCCGGGTATGCATGGCGCCTTTCTCGTGGTGGAAGCCGTTCGCCAGCTGCGGGGTGAGGCGGGCAGCTGTCAGGTCAAGGACGCCGAGGTCGCTCTCGTTCATGGAAACGGAGGCGTGCTGTCATTTCAGGCGACCGCAATTCTCGGCACCTCTCCATCGTGAGTGCGCCAGAAGCCGGCCGGGCGCCGAAACCGACGCCAATCGCGACTGATGTGTCCAACGAGTTCTGGAACCAGGCTCAGGCTGGCCGGCTCGTCGCGCAGTTCTGCACGCGGTGCAACAGCTATCAGCATTACCCCAAGCCGGTCTGTGCTCTCTGCTGGGGCAGCGACTTGGAGTGGCGCCCTCTGGCAGGCACTGGCACTGTTTACACGTTCACCATCGTGCATCGCGGGCCATCCAAGGAATTCAGCGATACGCCTTATGCGGTGGGGCTCGTCGATCTCGACGAAGGCATAAGGATGATGGGTGGACTGTCGGCGACATCTCTCGACGAGCTGCATATCGGCGACCCGGTACGGGTCAAGTTCGAAGCACGTGGAGACACCATGATTCCAGCGTTCGAAAGGATCGCTCGATGACGGCAGCGGACGCGATTCCCGAGGAGCTCGAGGCGCTTCGCCGCACGGTGCGTGACTTTGTAAACCGAGAGGTCGACCCCGCTTGGGACACGATCGAGGCCTCCGACGAGATACCGAAAGGTCTGCGCGACAAGGCTCGCGAACTGGGCTTGTTCGGCCTGACGATCCCGGAGAGATACGGTGGGCTGGGCCTGAACACACTTGGAAAGACAGTCATGGAGGAGGAGTTGGGTCGAAGCAGCTTCGGCTTCGCTACGTTGATTGGAAACCACACTGGCATCAGCAGCACTGGCATTGTGGAGATGGGAAGCGAGGAACAGCGCAGCCAGTACCTCCCCAAAATGGCGCGAGGCGAGATCATCGGTTCCTTTGCGCTCAGCGAACCTTCAGCCGGCTCCGACGCAGCTGCCCTCCGGACAAAAGCCGAACGAGTCAAGGGCGGCTGGCTCCTCAACGGCGAGAAGATCTTTGTAACCAACGCCACAGAGGCTTCGGTGTTCACCGTGATGGCTCGCACCAACACCACGGGGGACGCTCACGAAATCTCTGCCTTCCTGGTCGACCGCGACACCAATGGCCTTTCGGTCGGTCGCAACGAGCTGAAGATGGGGATGCGAGGCGCACACACGTGCCCAGTCGCTTTCGTGGACTGCCTGGTCCCAGAACACCAGATGCTCGGGGAGCCGGGCAAGGGACTGAGATCCGCCTTCAGGATCCTCACCAAGGGGCGCGCGACTCTGTCCGGACGCTGCGTCGGCATGATGTCTCGGGCACTCGAACTCTCGCTCGACCATGCCCGCAATCGCATCCAGTTCGGCCGGCCGATCGCCGACAACCAGGGTATCCAATGGATGCTCGCTGACATGCAGGTCAGCATGTCGACGTCGCGCCTGTTGGCCTACAACACCGCTCGGCTGCTGGACCAGGGCGCTCGCGCCGAGCGTGAAGCGGCAGAAACCAAACTCTTCGTCACCGAGGCCCTGCAGGGTGTCGTGGACAAGGCCGTCCAGATTCACGGGGGAATGGGTTACATGCGAGAGCACCCCGTTGAAAGGCTCTACCGGGATGCCCGGATCACCCGTATCTACGAGGGCACCTCAGAGATTCAGCGAAACATCATCGCTCGAAGCCTCTTGAAGGAAGGTGCTTGACCGAGGCAACCGATCGCTTGCCGGCGACCGAGACGGCCCGGCCGGACCGGCCGTTAGCCTGGGTTGGCGCGGTCGCTCCAGGCTTTGTGCTTATGGTGGCGATAGCGGCCGCTTCACGCCTGGTGTCCCCGATCGTCAGGCCGGTGCCGGATGTCGTGCTGGCTCTCGCCGCCGGTATCGTGATCCGCAATTCGATTCGCGCCACCTCGGCGGAACCAGGCGCGAAGTTCGTGACGCATTACGTGCTTCGGGGTGCAATCGTCCTCATTGGAGCATCGCTCACCCTTCAGTCTGTTGCGGCGCGAGGCTGGTCAGCCCTTGGGTTGATCGCCGGTTTGGTGATCTTCGCCTTTGCCTTGGGATTGGTGTTATCGAGGCTCTCCAGACTTTCAGCCACGATGGGCGTCCTCATTGGAGCCGGTACCGCGATTTGCGGCGCAACTGCCATCCTGGTCGTGTCCCCAATCGTTCGCGCTAAAGCATCGGAGACGGCATATGCGGTGGCAACGATCTTCACATTCAATTTGTTGGCGTTGGTTGCATACCCGATCATTGGGCACTGGTTGAACCTAGGCCAAACGACTTTCGGGACCTGGGTTGGTACGGCGGTAAATGACACGTCCGTTGTGGTTGCCACAGGCTTCTCTTACGGCCAAGCGGCCGGCGCGGTTGCGACCATCACCAAGCTGACCCGCACCCTTCTGCTCCTTCCGCTGGTCGTCCTAATCGCAGTGCTGTATGCCTCAAGGGGGGACATAGGTATCAGCCGACTTGATGCCGTTCGACGAGCCAGCCCATGGTTTGTCTTTGGATTCCTTGGGTTGGCAGCATTTCGTACAGCAGGCTACATACCTACGACATTGCTCTCGCTGTTGGCGTCAGGTGCCAGCTTCGGCATCGTTATGGTTTTGGCGTCAGTCGGCCTCAACGTTGACCTGCGGTCGCTGGCCCGGATTGGATACAAAGCCGTTGCGGTGGGCATCCTACTCGGAACTGCAATGAGCGTGATCAGCCTATCGGCAATTCTGACGCTGCATTTGTAATAGTCGGTGAGCCGGCCTATCGGCCGAATTTTCTGGCGCGGCGGGGCAACGGTGACCGCCGACCCGTGCTGGAATTCTGGAGACGTCACTAGGAAGCGCGGGCGACAGAGAACAACAAGATGGAACTACGGAACATACGGGCGTTTTTGGCGGTGGCAGACGAACGGCATTTCGGCCGTGCCGCTGTAAGCCTCAACCTCACCCAGCCGGCGCTCACTCTGAGGATTCAAGTCTTGGAACGCGAGCTTGGGATTCAGCTTCTCCAACGAAATGCACGCAAGGTGCGGCTTACAGACGCTGGCGAGGCTCTTCTCGAGCACGCCAGGACGCTCGTGCAAGAGGAGGATCGGACGGTTCGAGAAATGCAGGATTACGTGGCCGGGCTCGCAGGTCGGCTGCGCATTTCATATCTGACCCTCTGGGACGCAGGGCTTCCGGCCAGAATCATCGCTGAGTTCCGTCGTTGCTACCCCTCCATTCGGCTCGATATGACGACGGGCTACTCGCAGATCAATGTGGACCGCCTACTAGCACGGGAGGTGGATTTCGCGTTCGTCGGCATCGCGATCGGAGAGCACCATGGGATTTCTATGCGTCCGTTAGATCGCCATGAGATTGTCGCGGTGATGGCGCCGACCCACCGCTTGGCAAAGATGAAGATTGTTCCGGTCATGTGCCTTCGCGGTGAACGAATGGTTTCGACGTCGGCAGGGGTGAACGCACCTCTGGTCGCAGCCACAATTGGGTGGGTGGCCAAGGGCACGGGCGAGCCGCCAAATATCATTCGAGAGGAGCCGCCGGACCAGATGGGCGCCGCCCTCGCACAGTCTGGCAACGCCTTCGCCCTTATGACTGAACATCGCGCAATCCTCGCTGCCACCGATGGCCTGATATACCGGCGACTGACGCCGACCCCAGTGATCGAATATGGAGTGGCGTACCTCCACGAAAACCAGGCGCTGCCATTAGCGAATCTCCTGAAGACCGTCGAAGACATCGCTCCCCCGTTGCAACCGGATCTGCCCGCTGATTCTGAGCTACTTGGAGTCAGTCCAGCTCGCGACACAACAGTCTCACGATGAATACGTATACCCACGTGGTCCCCGAGCGTCGCCGACAAGCCGCTGACCGGAAGGACGATCTGCTTCGCGAATAGCATGGCCGCGGTACCGTTCCTGAAGGCGGACCTTTCGCGAGTCCCAAGCCAGCCAAGGCGGATGCTTTAGATAATCACCAGTTATCGATAGCAACTGCCCAGTCCGGCGGAGATATAGATGACGCGCGCGCGAGGGCAACCTCCAGCAGGAGCCTCACGGTCCCGAACTCTAAGCGGTCTCGTCCATCGAGACCTATTTCGGGGGCTTTGAGATCGATTCGCGGCATCGCGCATGCCTGTTCAATCTGTTTCGAGCCGTTACGGGCCGCGGATTACTACATGAACTACTACATGAGAATGCCCGACCTTCACGTGGTCGGGGCCGGTGGCACCCAGGCTCGCTCTCCCCTACTCCACATAAGAAGACGCGCGGGCGCGGGGGCCTGGGATTTCTACTTCTTGGCTGTCATTGACTCAGTCGATTGCGCAGACGTCGCGGTTCAGGGTGTCGCCGCGCTGCAGTCAGAAATCAGCTCACGACCTTGCTGACTCCAAGCGGCGTTCCAATGCCTGTTTAGTGGCCATCAGCTCGACGTAGAGGTCTCGCGTGCGGAGCAGGTTGCGCACCCTCAGCACCACTTCGGCCCGGTCGAGTGGCTTGGTCAAGAAGTCGTTCGCGCCGAGGACGAGCGCGCTGTTTCTTGCAACGCGCGTGGTATCGGCAGTGAGCACGATCACCGGCAGAAAACCCAGGCTTTCACGGGCGCTTCGAAGCCGGCGCAGGATCTCCAGCCCATCGGGCTGGGGCATGCGCATGTCGAGGAGCACGATGTCCGGCTCGAATTCCCTAAACACCTGCTCGACCTCGCGGGAGTCCGTGACGCCGCGAGTTTTGGTCGCTGGGCCAGCCAAAAACGACTCGAGCAGGAGCACATTGGCGGGCTCATCGTCCACGATCAGGATTCGGCTACTCAACTGGGGTCTATCTCCCCTGACTCGGCGGGAATGTCATTACCCCTGACCGGCGCGAGGATCTCGCGTATCTGGTCGCCAAACCTGCTGGTGTCGATCGGCTTGGCAATGTATCCCGCGCAACCGGCGGCGATAGTTGCCTCGCGATCTCCTCGCATCGCGTAGGCGGTGAGCGCGATGATCGGTATGTTCGCTGTGCTTGAGGCAGCTTTGAGCTGGCGTGCGAGTGACAATCCATCTTGGCCCGGCAGCTCGATGTCCATTAAGATGAGGTTGGGCGGCTTCTCCCCCACCTTCTCGAGCGCCTCGTCGGCGGCGCCAGCGATCTCGACCCGGTAGCCCTCACGCTCAAGGACCGCGCGTGCAAGCATCTGATTCGCTTCGTTGTCTTCGACCACCAGCACGAGGAAGGGGCCCTTCACGATGCTGCGACGGGCTCCCCGGTCAACTGGCGTAGGTGATCGAGCAGGTCCGCTGCCGAGTTGGAGCCGCGTCCGAGAATCGTCGACACGTGCCCATTGAGGTGGCGCTTATCCGCCTGCGTCAGATGCCTTGCAGTGAGGATCATGATCGGCGTGCGCTCCGTGACCGGGTCGGCTCGAAGAGCCTCCACGACATCGAAGCCGCTGACGTCAGGCATCATCAAATCCAGCAGCACAAGGCTGGGGCGACGTGACTTCGCGAGCACGATCGCCTCGCGGCCTCCTCCAGCCTGGATCACGGCGAAACCCGCAGGCTCGAGGATGGTTCTCAGCCATTCCCGGTTGGCTGCGTCGTCGTCCACGACAAGGACGCTGGTTCCGTTGGAATGTCTGAAGTTGAACCGGTTGAGACGCTTGACCAGTTCCTTACCATCGATTGGCTTCACGAAGTAGTCCATCGCACCAAGCGCAATACCGAGCTCAGGATTGTCGATGACGCTGACGACGACGACAGGGATGTCGCTGGTGGCCGGATCGTGCTTCAGGCGCGTCATGACCTCCCACCCGTCGAGCTCGGGAAGAAGAATGTCAAGCGTTATCGCCGCCGGCCGAAGTTCGCGCGCCATCGCGATGGCCTGGGTACCGGTGCGCGCGACGCGCGTGCGGAATCCGGCCCCTCCCAGCTGTCGCGTGAGCAGCTCGGCCGCAGCGGGATCGTCCTCGGTCACCAGCACCAGAGGGCGTGACATGTCTTCAACTTTTGCCGGGGCAGGCGCGTGTACCTCAGGAATGGCGGGCTGGACGGGAATATGCAGCGTGAAGACGCTGCCCTTGCCGAGCTCGCTGCGGACTCGGACCTCACCACCGTGCAAGATGGCGAAGCGGCGCGTCAGGGCCAGCCCTAGGCCGGTGCCCTGCTGACGGCGGCCTGGTCCAGGGTCGACTTGGTGAAACTCCTCGAAGACGTGCGCTTGATCCGCTTCCGAGATGCCGATGCCGGTGTCGGCAACAGCGATATTGACCGCAAAGGCATCACGGGTGGCGGTGATGGTCACCTCGCCACCGTCGGGTGTGAACTTGATGGCGTTGGAGGTGAGGTTGAGCAGCATCTGCTTCAACTTGCCGGTGTCTGCCAGCACGTCCCCGGCGGTCGCCACATCCGCGCGCATCCTGATCCGCTTCTGGCCGGCTAGCGGCTCGATCGTGCTCAGGACCTGGTCGACGACCTGCTCAACCGGCACTGTTTGCAGGCGCAGCTCCATCTGTCCGGCCTCAACCTTTGATAGGTCGAGAATGTCGTTGATCAGCCCCAGCAAGTGCTTGCCGCTCACGTGGATTTGATCTACGAAGCGGTGCTGGGTCGCCGGGTCGAAGTGCGAATCGCCCGGTTCTAGCAGAAGCTCGGAGAAACCGATGATCGCGTTCAACGGAGTGCGCAGCTCATGGCTCATGTTGGCGAGGAAGATGCTCTTGTGCTGATTCGCCTCGTGAAGATGACGATTGGTCTCTTGGAGCTTGGCGATGAGGCGCACCCGGTCGAGCGCCGCCGCGAGCGCACTCAAGAACTGCTGTACCCGGCTGAGCTCATCGCCGCCGAATGCGGGTGTGAACGGTCCGGACAGGACCACGACCTTGCCCGCATCGGCTGAATGAGCCATGGGCAGGACGATCAGGGTTCGTGTGATCCCGTTCAAGGCTTGGCGGCTGACGCCGTCCGGAAGATCGGCCAGCTGCGCCCTCAACGATTCAACATGCTCGGCGGTGAGGCCGCGTGCTGCCTGAGGCCTGCCGGCTCCGTCGAACGCCACCGCGGCCGCCCCGCCGACGATCCTCATCGACCAGTCAAGCGCGCGGCTGGCCAGCGCTTTGGCGCTCACGTCGACGATCAGCAGATCCTGCATGAAGGCGCGCAAGCCCTCTTCCTCGGCGGCTCTCCACTCGCGCCGCAACCAAGCCGGAGGCGAGAAGCTCACGTACAGGAGCGGGATGATGGCCAGGACGACGACCTGGATGAGCACCTCGACCAGCGGATTGGCGGATGCGGTCCCGGCGCCGACCGCGAACAGAAGAATGGCGACAAGGCCGGCGAAGCCAAGGCTCAGCGTCCGCAAACGCCACGCCTGAACCGACGGCAGTCCGCGTGCCACGAGCCAGAATCTCACGATCGGTTCCAGGACCGTGGCCGACCACGTCACGACGAGCGCGACTGCGGCCCACGCGAGCAAGGATCCTGGCGCCGAGAAAGCTCGGGCCACCTCGTAAGCGAGGGTGCTCGTTGCAATCGCCACCAGCGCGATAACACGCCATGCGCGTTTCAGGGGGATCAGCGAATTCCTGTACAGCAATAAGGCGTAGCCAGACGCCATGAACCCGAGCAGGCTGAGCTCGGCGGCGAGCGGCGGGTTGATGTGCGTGGCGGCCGTGACGCGTCCCAGTATCGAGACGAGAGATAGAAGGACGATGGCCAGCCCAAGGAACACCAGGGACTGGTCCCGATGCCGCAACCAGACCACGACCGTGGCGACGCCGAGCAGGAAAAAAGCAACCGCACTCAGGTTCTGCAGATATGGCAGCACGTCCTTCACGGCGTGCTCAAGCAGCCCCGAGGTCTTTGATGGAACGAATCTGGCTGCCGAACAGGCTGACCACCTCGGGATCCCACTGCGTTCCGGCTCCGCGGCGGAGGACCTCCATCGCTTTCTCCGGGGCGATGCCCGCGCGATAAGGCCGATCGTTGATCAGCGCGTCGTATGCGTCGCAGACGGACACGATGCGAGCGAGGCGAGGGATCTGTTCGCCCCGCAGGCGATCGGGATACCCCGTGCCGTCGAAGCGTTCGTGGTGATGGCGAACGATCGGGCGCAGATTGGTGCCCGAATGCAGGGGCCTGAGGATGCCCTCGCCGATGAGCGGGTGGGCATGCATGGTGATCTGCTCCTCCATTTCCAACGGTCCCGCTTTCAGAAGGATCGCGTCCGGGATCCCTATCTTTCCGATGTCGTGGATGATGCCGCCGCGGTACAGGGCGTCCAGATCTGATTCGGGAAGCCGCATCAGCTCGCCGATCAGGCGGGCGGATTCGCCGACGCGCTGGGTGTGCTTTTCGGTGAACGAGTCTTTGGCTTCAACGGCCGCGGCCAGTGAAAAGATCACTTGCTCAACGCTGTCGAGCTCGTCGTAGAGGGCCTTCAAGCGGAGTGCTGAGCGGACCCGTGCGACGAGCTCGATCCGCTCCACCGGCTTCGACATGAAGTCATCCGCTCCCGCATTGAGCGCCATCACGCGGTCGTGGGCGCGGTCAAGCGCGGTGATCATCACCACGGGCAAGAGCTTGCCCCTGGGTCGATCCTTGATCCGCGCGCAGACTTCATAGCCGTTCATTCCCGGCATCTGGACGTCGAGCAGCACCAGGTCCGGCAGTGCGGCTTCAATCATCGCCAGGGCAGTTCTACCGTTGTCGGCCGCGCGAATCTCACAGTTGATGCCCGCCAAACACGCTTCGATCAGCTCCCGATTCGCCGGGCCGTCGTCGACCACGAGAACCACCGGCACGGGGGCGTCGGCAGACCGCGCCTCCCTGGTGGCAGCTCGTTCGTCCCCAAGAACGCTCGGCCAGGCAGCCGGCGTCAATGCGGCTACGAACTCGCTGACGGTGGGGTAACGGTCCCGGGGCGACTTGGCAAGACCACGCCTCAAAACCTGGTCGATGTGATCCGAGAGCTCGCCGGGCAGCTCTCGTGTCGCGGGCATGGGGTGACGTATGTGCGCGGTGAGCACAGCAGCCGGTGTGTCGCCCTGGAAAGGAAGCCGCCCAGTCAACATCTCGTAGGCAACCACGGAGAGCGAGTACTGATCGGTACCGGGACCAAGCGGCTCGCCGGTGACTTGCTCCGGAGCCATGTATTCAGGCGTCCCAAAAACGCTCCCAGTGGCCGTCAACTTCCTGACCGATCGCGCGAGCTTGGCCAGGCCGAAGTCAGCGAGCACGGGTGTCCCGTCCCCGCGAATGAGGATGTTGGAAGGCTTGATGTCACGGTGCACGACGCCGTGGGCGTGGGCGTAGTCGAGTGCGCTTGCGAGCGGTCGCAGGAAGCGCACCACTTCCTGGAGCTCCATCGGACTGCCTAATCGATCGGCAAGCGTGCCGGCCTCAACCAGCTCCATGACCAGGTAAGGAATGCCGGCCTGCTGGCCGAAGTCGAACGCGCTCAGGATGTTGGCGTGCCTCAGCCCCGCCACCGATTGCGCTTCGAGCTGAAAGCGCTCCCTGTACGCGTCGTCCTCGGCGAAGAACTCGGGCATCACCTTGATCGCAACGAAGCGATCGAGCTCCGGGTGGTGGGCGCGATAGACGGTGGCCATACCGCCCTGGCCGATGCGGTCCAGGATCCGATAGGGACCCAAGTACGCCCCTTCAGGCAGGCTCATCGCCGCCTCCAGGACCCCACCATGTCATTCCACCTCCGTGGTTCGGATGACCTTGGCAGCCAGAACCACGGTGAGCAAAACTCGCGCAAACTCGAGAATTGGCGCCAGCTGGAAGGGCAGCGTGAGCTGAACGCCTGGCGCGTCGAGCCGGCCCGCGAAGGTGATCGCCAGCACGGCGATCAGGGCCGGACCGGCCATCAATATCGCGGCCAGCCCGATCACGACCGAGCCCGCGATTGGCTGCGCGAAACGAGGTGACGGGCCAAACTGGCGCCCCGGACCGGCGCTAGGGCGCCGGCCGGAGCCTACCAGAGGGATAGGGGGAAGGGTCATGTGGGCTTGGGGTTACGGCGGCGCGCAGCCCCGACGCCGAAGAGAAAGAAGAGACAAGCCAGAAGGAGCGCCAGGAACAACCATCCGAGCGTGAGTGCGTTGGCGGCCCACCACCCGCGGTTTGGGTTCGCCGAACGCGCCAAGGCCTGAGCAGAAGAATGTCCTGCATTCGCCGTCGTGGACGCGCCAGAGGTGCGGTTCTGGCCGCTGAGGTTGGCCGCGCTCTGCCCGCTCGCACTGCCTGTCGCAGCGCCTGAGCTACAGCCCGTCGGCGTCGAGGTGCCGGACGTACCGACTTGGGTCG
>WNFD01006771.1_pt1 | contig 15235 bp, 13 predicted proteins | sample 5400491 | NCBI WGS metagenome assembly WNFD01 (sample SAMN13153343, study PRJNA577476) | soil metagenome | isolation source: 120 cm saprolite under Douglas fir tree site 2 hole 2 replicate 2 | place: USA:California | collected 2015-04-18
GGCGCGCAGCCCGCGCCACCAGCCTCGGAACCATCACCTACAAGATCACCATCGCGGCCAGGCCAGGCACCCCCGGCCAGCCAGGGCCTTAAGTACGCGGCATTGAGCTAGAACTACACCAGCGCGGCATCCACACCAATGCTCCTTGCCGCTCGCGACACATGGGTGGTCTGACTAAGCCTGGCCTCGGACCGGGAGGCCGGCCTTGCGGTAGATGTCGTCGATCAGGCCCATGGTCACGACGGCGTCCTCCGCCGGGGTGAGCGACGGCTCGCCGCGCAGCACCGATCCGGCGAAGGCCCGCAGCTGCAGCGTGTACGTCGGCTCGCCCGGCACCCGCTCCCGGTGCCGCTTGCCGTCCACGCTCACGCGGAGCCGGTGGAACAGGTGCGGTGTCATGAAGTTGATCACGCGCATCTCGCCGCGGTCGCCCGTCACGCGCGCCGAGATGCGCACGAGCTGACGCGACCACAAGGAGCAGTCGAGCCGCCCGCTGACCCCGTCGGGGAAACGGAGGTGCGCGGTCATCGCCCGGTCGACCCGCGGGTCACGTAGCAGCGCGGTGGCGGAGGTGACGTCCGGCGTGCCGCTGCCGCTCGCGGTGCCGAGCAGGCGCAGGCAGTGCAGCGCGTAGCAGCCCGCGTCCATGAGCGCGCCGCCACCGAGAGAGTAGTCGTAACGGATGTCGGAAAATCTCGGCAGCGGGAAGCACGTCCAGGTCCTGATCGCGCGGATCCGGCCGAGCTCGCCGCTGGCAGCGATCGCGCGCATGCGCTCGGCCAGCGGGTGGTAGCGGTAGTGGAACGCCTCTGTGACCACCAGCCCCGCGGCCCGCGCGGCGTCGGCGACCGCCCGTGCCTCGCCGGCATTGCTCGTGAACGGCTTCTCGCAAAGCACGTGCTTGCCCGCCTCGATGGCGGCCAGGGTCCACGGCGCGTGCAGGCCGTTCGGCAGCGGGTTGTAGACCGCGTCGATGCCGGGGTCGGCGAGCATGTCGGCGTACGAGGCGTGCACGGTAGCGATACCGTGCTTGCCGGCAAAGCGCCGGGCGCGCTCCGGGTCGCGTGCCGCGATCGCGGCGACGGTTACTTCCGGGATCACGCGAGCAGGCTTGACCAGGGCGGCGGGAGCGATCCTGGCGGCGCCGAGGATGCCGATACGGAGATGGTCCACCGCGCAACCTCTATCAGGCTGCCGCCGGGCCCGCAAACCCGGTCCGGCAGCAGTGTCACCGCGGCAATCACGACGACCGGCGGCGCGCTGCCTGGTTTTTAGCCGAACGGGAGCGGGATGGCAGCCCCGCCTGCGATGACCCGCCAGCCGTGGCAGCGGGCGCGGGCGCGGACGGGCTGGTCCAGCGGTGCTCGACGCGGGCGATGCGCCAGTAGGCGATGGCGATCGCCCAGATCGCGATGAATGTCCCGACGATGACGAACCCGACGTTGCTGAGGTTCAGGGCCGAGATCCAGTCCGTCACCGGGTTGCTGAGGCCCAGGTGGTCGTGCGCGACGCTGACGAGCTCGATGCTGCCGATGATCATCGCGACGGCGACCGACAGCCCGGTGACGGCGAGATTGTAGTAGACCTTGCGGACCGGGCTGGCGAACGCCCAGCGGTAGGCGACGTTCATGAGCGCGCCGTCGAGCGTGTCGAAGAGGCTCATGCCGGCGGCGAAGAGCAGCGGCAAGCACAAGATCGCGTACCAGGGCAGTCCGGCCGCGGCGCTGCCCGCGGCCATGCCGAGCAGCAGCACCTCGGTCGCGGTGTCAAACCCGACACCGAACAGCAGCCCGATCGGGTACATCTGCACCGGCCGGGTGACCGAGCGGGTCAGCCGGCCGAGCAGTCGGTTGAGCAGGCCGCGGGAGCTGAGCCTGGCCTCAAGCGCGTCCTCGTCGTACTCGCCGCGGCGGATGGCCCTGAAGACCGCCAGGATCCCGGCCAGGGCTATCAGGTTGATGATCCCGATCAGGTAGAGGAAGGCACCGGAGGCAACGGTGGAGACCACGCCGAGGGCCTGGTGTGCCCCCGATCCCGCGCCTGTCAGGCTGGCCGCCTCCCGCGCCCCCGCCGAGATCAGCGCGGCGAGCACCATGACCACGGTCGAGTGGCCGAGCGCGAACCAGAACCCGGCGGAGAGCGGGCGCCTGCCGTCCGCCATCAGCTTGCGGGTCGTATTGTCGATCGCGGCGATGTGGTCGGCGTCGAAGGCGTGCCGCATGCCAAGCGTGTAGGCGGTGACACCGAGCCCGAGGCCAAAGACCTGCCGCCCGACGGCATAGTGCCGGGGGACAACGAGCAAGGCGAGGATGCCGAACGCGGCCACGTGCATAACGCCGATCACCGCCGCCAGGCCGCCGATCCGCCACCGGCTCGCCGGACTCGAATCCACACTCATAACAGACCGCCTTCCAGCACCTCGTGGACGGATCCTTGCGGTGCCGTGGCCGGTCTCCTGGCTGACGGGTCGATGCCCCCATCCCGCCTTCCCGGACGCGTGCGTCCAGTGGCTCCGCCGCGCGAAGGCTCAAGTGCGCGGAGGGTGGGACGAAGACTTCCCGAACACAGTGGCGAGGGCCGCGCCGGTTTCGCACCGGACTTCCCGAGCACCACGACCTCCCCACGATAACGCTCGCAGGTCGACACCTTCAAGACTGAATAGGTATGTAGGTGTTGCGTGTCGTGGCCCCGTCATTGCGAAGATGGACGCATGCACCTGATCCCCGCCGACCGCGCACAGCGGCGCGTCATTGATGGTCACACCGTGTGCGATGCCATTGTCGGGATCGGTGACCCCGGGCAGGTACGCGCCTGGGCGGGGCGGTTCGCGCTGCTCGCGGACCCCAGCCGGCTGACCCTGCTGCTTTGCATCCGCGCCACCGGGGAGATCTGCGTCTCAGACCTGGCGGTCGCCGCGGGAATCAACGACACGGCGACATCGCAGGCCCTCCGGCTGCTGCGCACCGCGGGGCTGGTCGCCACCCGCAAGGACGGCCGCGTCGTGCGGTACAGGCTCGCCGACGAGGCCGCGCGCGACGTGCTCGACCTCATCACCGCGCACGGGCAGGCCGGGGAAGGGAGCGGAGCGTAGCTGCGCAGCCCCGTGCCAGCAGCAGCCTCCCTGGGCCGTCACCGCGCTTCCGTTAGGCTGGCTGAATAGGAAGAGGCGGCCGCGAGCCGTGTCAGTTTCTCCGGAGCGTCGGCAGGTTGGGGCAGATCAGGTGGAAACGTGGGACGCCATCAGGGCGCGCAGGAACGTCCGCGAGTTCGCCGGGCGGCCGGTCGCGGACGAGCATCTCGATCAGATCCTCGAGGCGGGCCGCCGCGCGCCATCGTCGCAGAACTGGCAGCCGTGGGACTTCATCCTCGTCACCGACCGCGACCCGCTGGCCGAGCTTTCGAAGGTCGCGCCGGGCGCCGGGCACGTGGCGGGCGCCGCGGCGGCGATCGCGCTGGTAGCGCCGGTACCCGCCGACGAGCGTGAGCGCAACCGCGTGCACTACGACCTCGGCCAGGCCACGATGAACATCATGCTGGCGGCGGCCGATCTCGGCATCGGCAGCGGCCACGCGGGCGCCGGCGACCAGGACCTGGCGCGCAAGGTCCTCGGCTTCCCCGACGGCAAGTTCTGCCCGTACCTGGTCTCGCTCGGCTACCCCGCGGGCCGCCCGCTCCGCCCCATCCAGCACCCCAATCGCCGCCCCTTCGGCGAAGTGGTACACCGGTCCCGCTGGTAGCGGCCGTCGGCAGGCGCGTTTCCCCTTTCTTATACCGAACGGGAGCGTCGTGGCACTCCCCCGCGAGGAGCCGACCTTGACCGTGGGAGTTAGAACGCGCCCGGCGCATCCACCCGCTGCGGCACCACGCCAGACTTCGCCCTCGCCATCCCTGCCCCTCCCTCAACACACCCTGCCGTTATCAGTTCGAGTTTTACGTGTTATACGGGCTGTTTCAAAATTGCGGCCTACCCGGCAGTAATGGAGGGGGCGACCCGCAGAAGCGGAGATTTTTGCCATGGAGTGGGGTGATCTTGATCTCCAGGCCACCGTTCGACCATCGGAGTGGAGATCATTTTCCGCCGCCGCCGTCAGGAACGCGACGAGTGCCGACGGGCCGAGCCCGCGCAGGCGCCCGCCCGCTTTGACTGCGCTTACGATCCCGTCGCGCATCCTCGCGGCTAAGCCTGCGCGATCACTTCCGCTCGGGTCCGGTCGTGCCTCCATGCCACCCCACCGTGCGTGATTGCGACAGCACTTCTTGTTGAGTAGCACAGCGTAGCGACCCGGCTACCTCATTGCCAAACCATGTCAGCCCGGTGGCCATATCGAGGCGATTGTCGCCAGATGGGCGTGATGCAGGGCATTCTGAGACTTGGCACGGGATGCGGCTGCGGGTGGAGGGCGATCGTATGGGGCAGACGTTACGAGAGGCCACGACCGTGGTGGTTGTGGGGGCTGGGGCGGCTGGGCTGACGGCGGCCAGCCTGCTGCGGCGATGCGGCGTCGAGTGCATCGTGCTGGAGCGGCAGGCGCGCGGGTACGTTGAGCAGCGGCAGCGCGCGGGGATCGTCGAGTACCGCGCCGTGCGGATGTTCGAGAACTGGGGCCTGGCTCAGCGGGTGCTCGGCGATTTCCCCTCGGCCAGCACCCTCGAGTTCCGGGTGGACGGCGAAAGCCACGTGCTGGGACTTGATGACTTCAGCAAGGGATGCCCTGCCCGCCTGTGCCCGCAGCAGGCGCTCGTGCGCAACCTGATCGCCGCCTTCGCCGCCGACGGCGGCGACCTGCGCTTCGGAGCCGCCGATGTGGCGATCGACGGGCTGACCGACAGCCGACTGGCTGGCGACGGGCTGGCCGGCGGCCGGCCCACGGTGACGTACCGGGATCCCGCGGGGACCGTGCACGAGATCGAGTGCGCCTTCGTGGCCGGATGCGACGGCGACCACGGCGTCAGCCGTACCAGCGTGCCGCGGGACGCGCTGACGGCGTATTCGTTCGACCATGGCATAGCGTGGCTGACCGTGCTGGCCGACGCGCCGCCACCGCTGCATCCGCTCCTTGCGGTGAGCAAGAGCGGCTTCGCCGCGCACTTCGCCCGCGGACCTCGCGCCAGCCGGTTCTACCTGCAGTGCCCGCCGGACGATCAGCCTGCCGACTGGCCGGCGGACCGGGTGTGGCGGCAACTGCGGATCCGGCTCAGCAGCGATGACCTGGTGGCCGGCCCGATCACGGAGCAGGAGGCCTTTCCCCTTCGCAGCCTGGTGCACGAGCCGATGAGCTACGGACAGCTCTACCTTCTCGGCGACGCTGCCCACGTTATCGCCCCGCTGGGCGGCAAGGGAATGAACCTCGCCCTCTATGACGCCGAGGTATTCACCCTCGCCGTCAGGGACTTCACCCGCGACGGCGACGAGGAGGGGCTGCGCTCATACTCGGAGGTCTGCCTGCGCCGGACCTGGAATTACCAGGAATTCTCCCGGTGGATGACAGAGGCTGCGCACGACGCCGGCGACGGCGCACAGGCGGATCCGTTCCGCGCCAGGCTGGCACGGGCACGGCTTGACCGGCTGTTCACCTCGCAGGACTCGGCGCGCGCCTTCGCCGAGCTGACCGCCGGCCTAGCCTGACCGGTTCGCCAGCCCTCCGCTAGGTGATCTCGGCGGCTGCGCGGCGCCAGGCGGCGAGGGCGGCGTCGATGTCCGCGGGGGTGATGTCCACGTGGGTCAGCATCCGCACCCGGCCGGCGACCATGGTGGCGAGCAGGCCCTCGCCGGCGAGGCGCCGCACCCATTCAGGCGCGGCGTGACCAGTGCTCCCGACGTCCGCGAACACGATATTGGTCGGCACGGCTTCCGGGTCGACGGAGCCCGGCAGGATCTCGGCGATGCCGCTGGCCAGCCTGCGGGCGTTCGCGTGATCTTCGTGCAGGCGCGCGGGCCCCTCGTCAAGCGCGATCAGCCCGGCGGCGGCCATGATCCCGGCCTGCCGCCACGCCCCGCCGAAGAGGATCTTCAGCCTGCGGGCCTCCCTGATGAACTCGGCTTCTCCCGCGAGGACAGATCCGATCGGGGCACCCAGGCCCTTGGAGAGGCAGAACATCATGGCGCTGACCTCGGACGCGTAGTCAGCGACCGTGGCGCCCGTCACCGTCGTCGCGTTGAAGACGCGCGCGCCGTCCAGGTAGAGCGGCACGTCGCGGGCGGCGCACACCTTGGCGATGGCCCGCACATCGCCGACAGGCATCACCGAGCCACCGCCGACCTGGTGGGTGTTCTCGATCGTGACAAGATCGACTACATCGACGTCGTAGTGATCGGGCTCGAGGGCCGCGGCGACCTGCTCGGCGGTGAGAAGCCCTCGGGACTCGGCGCGGACCCGGTGAAAGGCGATTCCGGAAAGCACGGCGGCGGAGGACGCCTCGGTGGCGCCCGCGTGGGCGGTGGCCTCGCACACCACGAAGTGTCCTGCCCTGGCGAACGCGTGCATGGCGATCTGGTTGCACAGCGTCCCCGTGGGGAGGTACGCGGCGGCCTCTTTGCCGGTCAGCTCGGCCGCCCGGTCCTGCAGCCGGTTGACGGTGGGATCGTCTCCGTACCAGTCGTCGCCGACTTCGGCCGCTGCCATCGCCTGCCGCATGGCATCGGAGGGCTTGCTGACGGTGTCTGAGCGGAGATCAATGGGAGCGTCCATAACACGCGACTAGCCTCCAGACTGACCGTTTTGCGGCTTTCCGGGGGCGCTGTCTGTTTGCGGGATGGCTTGCTGGGGAGGTGCCGTGAGGTTCTTCTTGACCGAGTCGAGGATCGTCAGTCCCTGGCCGACGAGACCGGCCGCTATCTCGCCCAGGCCGTCTGCCCCGTTCAGTACGTTGATGTTCGCGCCGGCCAGGCCCGCTGCGGCTTCCTTGACGATCTGCGGGAGCTGGTCGATGAGCGTCCGGTCGAGTGCGACTCGATTGTGCGAGGCCGCCGCCTCGGCCAGGATTGTCATCCGCTCCGCGTCGGCCTGCGCCAGGATGCGTACCTTGTCCGCCTCGGCCTGGGCCGGCTTGACGACCTCGGCGACAAGCTGCTGCTGACGCAGCTCGCCATTGCGCTGGGCAAGCTCGGTCTGGGCGGCGAGGACCTCGCGCTGCGCGTGTGCCTGCGCGAGCGGCCCGGCCTGCGCCGCCTCGGCCTGCGCCTTGTCCACCTCCGCCTTGTACTGCGCCTGGACGATGGCCGTCTGCCTTGCGTACTCGGCCTGCGCGCGCTGGGCGGCCTGCTGTGCCTGGGCTGCCGCCTGGTTCGCCTGTGCCTGCGCGATCTGGGCCTGCCGCTGGATGGCGGCGTTGTGCGGGGCGGCCATCGCGTCGATGTAGCCGGAGTTCATGTCGTCGATGGACTGAATCTGCAGCGAGTCGACGGTGAGGCCGATCTTGGCCATCTCGGCCTTCGATCCGTCAAGCACCTCGGTCGCCAGCTTCTGCCGCTCGGTGACGATCTCCTCGACCGTCATCGAGCCGATGATCGATCGCAGGTGCCCGGCGAAGATCCGCCCGGTCAGCGTCGACATCTGATCCTGGTCGGACAGGAACCGCTGACCCGCGTTGACGATGCTCTCCTCGTCGTTCCCGACCTTGAATGCGATCACCGAACGGACGTTCAGCGAGATGCCCTGCCTCGTGACGCAGGTCTCGGCGACCTCCGACTCGCACATGGCCAGCGTCAGATAGCGAACCTTACGGAAGAACGGCGCCACGAAGGCACCGTGGCCGGTGACGACACGGAATGGCGTGCCGTTCCGGCCATGTCTCCCACCGGAAATCAGCATGGCCTCGTCAGGCGCGGGAACCCGGTAACCGAACATCCTTCATCTCCTAGCAGGCGTCATCGCCAACAGCATCCAGTGGGTCTGCCCATTCCATGACGTCGACAGCCCTGGCGCCGCGAGACTCGATGACCAGCACGGTCGCGCCCTTGGGAAGCGGCTTGTCAGACCATGCGATGAAGGTTTCCGAGCCTCCGCGGATCTTGATCAGGACTTCCCCCGGGCCGACGAGGCCGCGTGTGCCGATAATGAGGACGCCAACACGGCCGATCGATGCCTCGTCCCGAGCCACCGGCAGCCACCCCTCATGCCACCCCAAGCCTGGAATCACCCTATCCCGGACCGGAGTCCCGGGCCACACCGCGCCCTGCGTCATCTGCGGCAGGTACCACGATGCCCGGGTCACCGGGACAAGTGCGTGCCGAGGAAAGCTAGCTGGGCGGGGAGGTGACGTCGCCAGAACGCGGCGTCGTGGCAGCCAGAGCTGATGGCACCGGGCGGATCCCCGAGCTGATCGCGGAGCGCCGAGTCCTGCGGCCCGAACGGATCGTCGCTACCGCAGTCAATCATCACGGGCAGCCGCCTGAGCGTGGCCAGCCCGCTCCCTGTGTGGCTGGTCACGTCGTTGGCGGCGAAATCCGCGGCGCTGTCGAATGCGTCACGGTTGGCCGCGCGTGCCGCCTGGTAGGACGCGAAGACCGCGGGCGACGAGGCCGCCACCGCGGCGACCCGGCCCGGCCCCAGCCGCTCGGCCAGCAACAGCGCCCCGTAACCACCCATGGACCAGCCGATGATCCCGATCTTGCCGGTCGGGTGGCCGCGGCCGGCCAGCCGCGGCAGCACCTCATAGAGGATCATGGCGATCGGGTCGTCCCCGTCGGCACGCCGGTGCCAGTACGTCGAGCCGCCCCCGTCTACCGCGACGAGCGTGACAGCGGGAGCCTCGTCGCGCGTGACGGCATCGGCGAGGAACTCGGGAAACCCGAGCTGGACCGCACTCCGCGCGGAACCGCCGGCACCATGCAGGACGACAGCGACAGGCAGCCTCGCATCCTCACCCGGCGGCGTCATGGTGATCATCTCGACATCCCGCCCGCGGTAACGGGACGCGAAGGTCTCGGTGCTGACCGGCCCCGGCGTCATCTGCGGGATTCCCGGGTCACCGCCGCAGGACCCGAGCAGGCCCGCCAGCCTGTACTTTCCCGGCAGGACACCGGCCTCGACAAGTAGATATCCGCCCGCTCCCGCTATCAGTGCCGCGCCGGCCCCGCTCAGGCCGCCGACGAGCACCCTGCGCCGGGAAAACACGGTGCGCCCGGACGAGGCAGGCCGGGGCGAGTGTGTCACATGCCGCATCGTGCCATAAGGTGCAGTGCCAGCGGGACAAGGGCAGCGGGACGGGTCAGCGGGACGAGAGGCTATCTATACGCGCGATCTCGCCGGAGCTGAGCGAGAACCCGAACAGGTCCAGGTTCGACGCGATCCGCTCGCGCTTGACCGACCTGGGGATGACGACGATCCCGTGCTCGAGATGCCATCTCAGCACGACCTGCGCGGGCGTCACGCCGTGCCGGGATGCGATCTCCGCAAGCACAGGATCCCGGAGCTTGGTGTCCTTCAACGGGCTGTAGCCTTCCACCGCCACGTCGCGCTCTCGGATTCCGGCCAGCAGCCTGGGGTCATGCCTTGACGGACTCCACGGGATCTGGTTGACCGCGGGCGCCTGCCCGGTCGCGCCGGTCAGCTCGTCGATCTGGGCGATGCTGTAGTTGCTCACGCCGACCGCCGCGGCCAGGCCGTCGTCGCGGGCAGCAAGGAATTCCCGCCACACCGGCAGCAGCGCCCGGGCGGCCGGCGGCCAGTGCACCAGCCACAGGTCCACGTAATCCGTGCCGAGCGCGCGAAGGCTGGCCGCGAGGATCTCGCGGGCACGGCCCGCGTGGCGCGGCGGCAGTTTCGTGGTCACGAACACGGCACGCCTGGCGATGCCGCTGTCCCGGAGGGCGCGGCCCACTTCCGCCTCGTTGCCGTACATCGTCGCCGTGTCAATGTGCCGGTAGCCCATCTCGAGCGCGAACCGCACGGAGTCATACGCGCGCCGCCCCCGCAGCTGCCAGGTGCCGAACCCGGTGAGCGGCATGGCGATCCCACCGGTCAGCGTCACCGCGGGGACGTCACGAGCCTCAGTCATGCCGGTCATTGTCTCCCGTTGGCGCGCTTCGTCAGGGGAAGATCACGGTAGTTGACAATTCGCCCAGGACAGGCAACATCAGCGTCACGCTGCCCGGTGGAGGCGTGGTCGCCGAGCCGGACGGCGATGGCGACGGCGTGGGCGACGATGAGGGCGAGCCTGTCGGAGTGGGCGACGGCGACTGGCTGCGCGACGGCTTCGTGGCTGAGGGCGACGGCTTCGCCGGACTCGGCCGCGCGGTCTTGGCGGGGGCATGCGTCGTCGCCGGGACGAATGGCAGTGCCGCGGGCGGGGAGGGGGAAGGCGTTGAGCGCGGCCGCGTGGACGCCAGCGGTGTCGCGGCCGGTACCGTCGATGATGCCGGCGCGGTGGGCGGCTGCCCGCTCGTGTTCACGGTCGCGCCGACCGGCGACGTGCCCCTGTGCAGCGCCGAAGCGGCAAACACCCCGAGTGCGATGAACAGCACGAGCGCTGCCGCTCCTGCCTGGACGCGGCGTGCCTGCATCCGCGCCGGTCCTGGCGGGTCAAGCGGCAAAGGAAAGCCGGAGCCTGCGAACGGCTCAGCGCGTTCCGCGACGCGGGCGCGGTGCGCCACCGCGGCCGGCCCGCTGTCCGCGACGAGCCGCAGCACCTGGCGGCGCAGCCCCGGCGGCAGGGCCACGATCGGGACCAGCGTGAACAACATGGCCGGACGCAGCTCGCGGCGCTGCCTGTCGCCGCAGACATCGCAATGCTCGATGTGCCTGTTGACGCGCTTGCGCAGCAGCACGGTCAGCTGCCCGTCCCAGCCGGCCAGCAGCGCGCTCAGGTCTGGGCACGACTTCCGTCCCGACCGGGCGACGAGGAGCGCGCCAAGCGACTTCTCCATCTGGTCGCGAGCCCGCGACACAAGCGCGTGCGCCTGATTGCGGGGTATGCCGAGTACATCCGCGAGCTCGGCGCCGTCGAGCTCGTGCCGCAGCTTCAGCTCGATGACTTCCCGCTGGCCGGGGTTCAGCCCCGCGATCGCGGCCCGCACAAGCTCGCGCAGCTCGGCACGCTCTGCGCCGACGCCAGCATCGACCGAGTCATCGGGCATGTCACCGGCCGCGTCGAGGCCAGTGTCCGAGCCGCGGGCCCGCAGCCGCCGACGGCACTCGTTGCGCGCCACCGCGTACAGCCACGACCGGAAGCAGCCAGGATCGCGCAGCCTCGCGAGGCTGGACGCGGCCACGACGAAGGTGTCCTGGACGGCGTCAGCGGCGTCGGCGGGCTCGCGCAGGAGGGAATGGCAGTATGCATACAGCGCCGCCGCATCGCGGTCGTACGCTGCGGCGAGTCCGGCTGGGTCGCCAGCTACGATCGCGGCGACCACCTCACGGTCACGCATGGGCCCAGAGTAGGACGTCAGGGGCACTGCCGGGCACTCCGGACGGAACATTCTGGATCCGCATAATGCTCACAACCAAGCCACAGTGGAATCCTCAGCGAAAAAATCATCGCGTCTCCGCCGCGGCACGCGGCCTCTAAAGCTGGACGGCCAGGACGACGGCAATGCTCAGGCCGCCTGGATCCACGGCAAGCTGTGCTCCGACGCCCAGGGTGAGACCCGGCTGGAGCGCCACCTTTACCACGACGCTCTGGCCCGCCGCCAGGGTGCCCGTGGCTGGCGTAACGGTCAGGCCACCGACCATCAGAGTCACCGGGACCGTGATGCTGTACGTGACCGGGCCGCCCTCCGCGGTCAGCCTGAACGTCCCGATCGACGATCCGCCCAGGAGGGAGGCCGCCAGCTCCACTGTCAGCGTTGACGGCATCAGCGTGCCCGGCGGCGCCACGCTCGGTGGCCCAGGCCCTGGCGCGGAGGGCGCCGTGCTTGGTCCCGTTGTCGTTACCGGTGGCGGCCCTCCTGACGGCGCTCCGGGCGGCGGCACGAGCCCGCCGACAGTGCCGGAAAGACGCGTGCCGTTCGTCGGCGAGGCTGTGGCCCGGATGCCTGCGGCCGGGGTCCGGGTGCCTGCGGCCGGGGTCCGCGGCGTTGCCGACGGGAGGCTACCGGAACGAGCGGGCGCTGGCACGCCCGGCGGAGCGCCCAGCCCCCGCGCCGGACCTGCCGGGCCGCCGCCGCGCAGGACGCCGACGCCCACGACCGCTAGCACCGCGACCGCCACGACCCCCGCCACCGCACCCTGAACGTGACGTGCCCGCAGTCGCGGCAGCGCGGGCCTCTCGAGCTGAACAGGGAAGCCTGAGCTGCCGAACGGCTCAGCGCGTCCCGCGATGGTGGCGCGGTGAGCCACGCCGGCCGACGTGGCGTCCGCGACGAGCCGCAGCACCTGGTGCCTCAGCTCGGGCGGCAGCGCCGCCATCGGGACCAGGCTGAGCAGCATCGCCGGGCGCAACTCGCGGCGCTTGCGCTCGCCGCAGACGTCGCAGTGCTCGATGTGCCTGCTGACTCGCTTGCGCAGCAGCACGGTCAGCTGCCCGTCCCAGCCAGCGAGCAGGGTTCGGAGCTGCTGGCAGGACTGGCGTCCCGAGCGGGCGACGAGCAATGCTCCAAGCGCCCTCTCTAGCTGGCTCCGTGCCCGCGACACAAGCGCGTGCGCCTGGTTACGTGAGACGCCCAGGGTGTCCGCGAGGTCGGCGGCTTCGAGCTCGTGCCGCAGGTTCAGCTCGATAACTTCCCGCTCGCCGGGGTTCAGCCCCGCGATCGCGGCCCGCACAAGCTCGCGCAGCTCAGCGCGCTCGGCATTGCCACCCACATCGACCGAGTCGTCGGTCACATCGCCTGCCTCATCGAGGCTGACTCCTGCCGCCCGGGCGCGCAGCCGACGGCGGCACTCGTTGCGCGCCACCGCGTACAGCCACGGCCGGAGGCGATCGGGATCGCGCAGCCCTGCGATCTTGGATGCGGCGATGACGAAGGTGTCCTGTACGGCGTCAGCGGCGTCGGCGGGTTCATGCAGCAGTGAACGGCAGTAGGCATACAGGGCCGCCGCATCGCGGTCGTACGCCGCGGCGAGTCCTCCCTGGTCGCCGGCCGCAATAGCCGCGACCACCTCGCGGTCACGCATGAGTCAAAGGTAGGACGTCGGCGGCATATCTGGGCAGCTTGGGCGAAAACCATCCAGCTATACACGTCGCTTCATCCCGTTTTCTACAGTTTCGTCCATAAGGCCAGGTCAGGACCCGAATACCTTCTCCGCAGTAACAAACACCCGTCATCGAAGCCGGGCCGGCACAGCAGGCAGGCACAGCAGGCAGGCACAGCAGGCAGGCACAGCAGGCAGGCCATCTCCGGGAGGAGGACCGCCGCCGGACGGTCGGAGGCTGGCACGGATCGCGTCCTCCGGATGCTCTCTCGGTCATCGGATACGGGTGAACGGGCGAAACGCCAGGGTCTCCGCCCCCCTCTGAGTGGAGACCCTGGCGACCGCCCGGCACCGTGGTGCTGGTGGAGGCTTCGGCGGCCAGTCCCGCCGCGCTCCGCGGCACCGCGGCGAAGCCGGGGTCTCCACTCCCCTCCGCCTTCGTGGAGACCCCGGCGGTCAGGGGGAAGCCCGGCTGGAACCAACCGGTACCCGGCCAGCCGGTGCAGTGGCGGCCGGTGCATTGGCGGGCCGACGGCGCACGGTGCCGCCCGCGAACGCGCGCCACCGGGCATAGCCGTTGAGGCTGGGCACGTCCGGGCACTGGCTGGCACGGACGACCGGCAGCAGCCACAACGGCGGCTCGGCGGGAAGCGCCGTCTGCAAGATCGGCAGGTGATCTCCGGCTGGTCCCGTGCCAGCCGACTCCCCGGCCCCTGCCCTGCCCGCCGTACCACCCCCGGCTGCATTGCCCCCGGCTGCATTGCCCCCCGCGGTGGCCTCAGCAGTGCCCTCCGTCATCGGGGTCGCCGTCCAGGTGGGGCCAGATCCGCCAATTCCCCGCGATGCGCTCGTCCCATCAGGGGCAACCGTCTGCGCTGTCGTTATGCCGTTAGGGATCAGGCGCACCCGTGTGCCTGGACCGTCGGCGTACCCGGCGAGCGCAAGCGCGAGTGCTGCTGCCGCCGATGTGAACACGCTGATCGTGAGCGCGCAGCCCTTGGCGAGTGCCTTCATGCCGGATCTCCTTCCAGAGCGCCGACGGCCACCGCGCGGACCAGGCTGCGGATCGGGCGGCTCGCGACGCCGTAACACCGGTAGGAGTCGCGGCACCGCCAGAAACCAACAACTTTTCCGCGAGCAATTTCACCGATCCATGATCACGCGAGATCCGGCCACGCCCGAGCCCGTTGCCCACTCGCGATCGCGGTGGGCTAGGCGCCCGCCGTGAGCGGGTGAATCCGCGCATCGCACCGGTTAGGACAGCGAGGGTGTCGATCCGGGGATCGTGGACCTCCTGGGGTCGTCGATCCCCGGATCGACGCCATTGCCGCAGCATGTCCGCTGTTGCGCGCTACGGCCTCGGATGGGTCCGGATCTCACGTGATCATGGGGGCTAGCCTGGGGTCACCGGTAGGCGGCGATGGCCAGCCGGACGGCGAGGACAAGTCCGCCCGTGCCGACGATGACGCGGAGCACCTGCGCGGGAATCCGGCGCACCAGGGAAGGCCCTGACCAGCCGCCGATGAGGAAACCGGCCGCAAGCGGCGCCACGGCGGCCCACCGTACCGGTCCGAACGCGGCGAAGCTGACGGCGGCGACAGAGTTCGCCACACCGGACACCACGTTCTTGAGCGCGTTGATCCTCGCCATCTGCTCGTCAAGCATGGCGGTGAGGCTCGCGAGCAGCAGGATCCCCGCGGCCGCCCCGAAGTACCCGACGTAGATCGCGACCGCGAACAGCGCAGCCCGCAGCGGCCGACTGTGCTCGCCACCGGGACGTCCGCTGAGGCCGCGGATCTTTGGCTGGAGGAGCAGCAACAGGGACGCGACCGCAATCAGGCACGGCGCGACGCCCACGAACGCTGCCGACGGCGTACCGAGCAGCAGGGCGGCCCCGACCGCACCGCCGAGCGCGGTCAGCAGGCCGAGGCGGCGGACCCGGCTGCCCTGGCCGGCCAGCTCCGGCCGTGACCCGGCCGCCGCGCCGGCGCCCGTGAACACGAGCGCGACGGTGTTCGTCATGTTCGCGCTGACAGGCGGCAGGCCGAACGCGAGCAGCACAGGGTACGACACGACCGACGCGAGGCTTGCGACCGTGCTGAGAACGCCGGCCGCCAGCCCTGCCCCGATTAGCGCAAACACCTCGCCAATGCCCACGAAACGAC